>Ga0335075_10011425_pt1 | contig 13429 bp, 13 predicted proteins | sample Lox_Sample_24_FD_206723 | JGI IMG/M metagenome (GOLD analysis project Ga0335075, IMG submission 206723) | Soil microbial communities from Loxahatchee National Wildlife Refuge, Florida, United States - Lox_Sample_2.4 | ecosystem: Environmental > Terrestrial > Soil > Wetlands | place: USA...
GCCCTGGAGCGGTGACACCCGCCTGTTCATCCGTCCCGGCTTCCGCTTCCAGGTCATCGACGGCCTGCTCACCAATTTCCATCTGCCCGAGTCGACGCTGCTGATGCTGGTGTGCGCATTGGCCGGGCGCGAACGGGTGCTGGCGGCATATGCCCATGCCGTCCGCGCGGGGTACCGCTTCTTCAGCTATGGTGACGCGATGTTCGTGACGCCGGTCGCCGCGCACGGCTGAGCATGCAGCCGGTTTTCCAACTGCTGAAGACCAGCGGCGCCGCGCGCCGTGGGCGCCTGACGCTGGCGCATGGCCTCGTGGACACACCGGCCTTCATGCCGGTGGGAACCTACGGCACTGTAAAATCCATGACGCCCGAGGACCTGACCGGCCTTGGCGCACAGATCGTGCTGGGCAATACCTTCCACCTGATGCTGCGGCCGGGGCCGCAGATCATCGACGCCCACGGCGGACTGCACCGGTTCATGCACTGGCAGCATCCGATCCTCACCGATTCGGGCGGATTCCAGGTGTTCAGCCTGGCCGGACTGCGCAAGATCGCCGAAGAGGGCGTGCGCTTCCAGTCACCGCTGGACGGCAGTGAAGTGCGGCTGACGCCGGAAGCCTCCATGGACATGCAGCGGACGCTGCGTTCGGACATCGCCATGGCCTTCGATGACTGCACGCCGTATCCGGCCACCGAGGCGCAGGCGCGGGAGTCCATGGAGCGCTCGATGCGCTGGGCCGCGCGGGGACACTCCCACTATTACCGCGAGGAGCCACCCGGCGGCCTGTTCGGCATCGTCCAGGGGGGCATGTACACACCGTTGCGCCTGGCCTCCCTGGAGGCTCTGATGCAGCGCAACTGGCCCGGGTTCGCGGTCGGCGGGCTGGCCGTGGGCGAGCCGGAACCGGAGCGGTTGCGGATCCTGGAGGAACTGGTGCCGCACCTGCCGGCCGACCGGCCCCGCTACCTCATGGGGGTCGGGTTCCCGGAGGACATCGTGGCCGCGGTGGCCCGGGGGATCGACATGTTTGATTGCGTGATCCCCACTCGGCATGCCCGCAACGGCCATCTTTTCACGCGGGCAGGGGCCATCAACATCCGCAACAGCGGCCATGCCACCGACCTTTCGCCCATCGACCCGGAGTGCAGCTGCTACACCTGCGCGAACTATTCCCGGGCCTACCTGCGCCACCTGGACCGTTGCAACGAGATCCTCGGCAGCCGCCTGAAGACCCTCCACAACCTGCATTTCTACCAGGAGCTGATGCGCTCCATCCGCAGGGCCCTGGAGGAGGGCACTTTTGGCGCTTTCGCGGCGGCCTACCCGGCGCCCAGGCGGACCCGGGCGGACCCTGTGGCATAATGCCGCCCCCTCGTCGTCAGGTGATGTATGAATTCATTGATTCCCGCGGCATACGCACAGGCCGGCGGCGCTGCCAGCAGCAGCCAGCTGGCGCCCGTGCTCATGATGGTGGTGTTCGTCGGGATCTTCTACTTCCTGCTGATCCGGCCGCAGCAGAAGAAGGCCAAGGACCACCAGAACATGATCTCCAAGCTGTCGGCCGGCGATGAGGTCGTGACTTCCGGCGGCATTCTCGGCCGCATCATCGAAGTCAACGATGCCTTCGTCGTCCTGGAAGTGGCCGACAGCGTGCGCCTGAAGGTCCAGAAGGGCCAGGTCACATCCCTGATGCCCAAGGGCACCCTGAAGAGCGCCTGAAATGCTTGAGTATCCGCGCTGGAAATACCTCCTGATCGTGGTAGTGCTGCTGCTGGCGCTGATCCTGGCGCTGCCGAATGTCTTTGGGGAGGATCCGGCGCTGCAGATCGCGCGCAAGGATCACGATCCGATGCTGGCGAACTCGCTGCCAGCGATCGAGCAGTTCCTGAAGGACGACCACCTGGCTTACACCTCGGCCTACCTGGACGGCGGCCGCGTCATCGTGCGCTTCGGCAACACCGCGGATCAGTTCAAGGCGCGCGATGCGGTCGACACGAAGTTCGCCGACCAGTACATCAGCGCCCCGACCTACGCCTCGCGCACTCCGGCCTTGCTGCGCGCCATCGGCCTGCAGCCGATGAAGCTCGGTCTGGATCTGCGGGGCGGCCTGTACCTGCTGTACCAGGTGGATACCCAGGCCGCGATTTCCAAGCTGCTGGACAGCTATGCCCAGGACCTGCGGCGCGCGCTGTCGCAGGCGAACATCGCGTACACCGACGTCGCCGCCGTGGCCTCCAGTGGCAATGTGCCGGACAGCCTGCGCGTGACATTCCCGGCAGGCGCGGATCTGGATGCCGCGCAGCGCGTGGCCAGCAAGGCCCTGCCGGACCTGCCGTTCCGGACCGTCTCGCTGCCCAGCGGCGCGGCGCTGCAGGGCACGCTCACGCCGCAGCAGATCCGGGACCGGCAGGACTACGCCATCGAGCAGAATCTGGTCAACCTGCGCAACCGGGTCAACCAGCTGGGCGTCGCCGAACCCATCGTCGAGCGCCAGGGCGTGGACCGCATCAACGTGCAGCTGCCCGGCATCACCAATTCGGCCGAGGTCAAGGACACCCTGGGCAAGGTCGCCACCCTGGAATTCCGCCTCAATGCCCCGAACGGCGATCCCTATGAGGTGGCCCAGCACGGCAATGCCCCGGTGGGCACCAAGCTGTACTACACGCGCCAGGGACAGCCGTTGCTGCTCAAGCGCGAAATCATCGCCACCGGCGATGAGATCACCAACGCCACGGCGGCCACCGACCAGGATGGTCCGATCGTCAACATCAAGCTCGATACCCGCGCCGGCGACCGCATGCTGCAGGTGACCCGCGCCAACATCGGCAGGCCCATGGCCGTGGTGTACACCGAAAAGCGCCGCGAGACGACCGAGGTGGACGGCAAGAAGGTGACGCGCGACGTGACCGATGAGAAGGTCATCAACGATGCCACCATCCAGGGCGTCTTCAGCAACCAGTTCCGGATCTCCGGCATGACGGCCGGGGAGTCACGGGACCTGGCGCTGTTGCTGCGCGCCGGATCGCTGTCGGTGCCGATCTATCCGGTGGATGAGCGCACCATCGGACCGAGCCTCGGCAAGGAGAACATCCAGCGCGGCATCGATGCCCTGGAGCTGGGCATGGCGGCCGTGTTCATCTTCATGGCCCTCTACTATCGGGTGTTCGGCCTGGTGGCCGACGCGGTGCTGCTCGCCAACGTCGTGCTGCTGACCGCGCTGCTGTCGATGCTGGGCGCGGTGCTGTCGTTGCCCGGCATCGCTGGCATCATCCTCACGGTGGGCGTGGCGGTGGATGCGAACGTGCTGATCTACGAGCGTATCCGCGAGGAGCTGCGCAATGGCGTCTCCCCGCAGGCCGCCATCCGGGCCGGCTTCGACAAGGCGTTCTCGGCCATCGCCGATTCGAACGTCACCACCATCATCGCCGGCCTGGTGCTGTGGGTATTCGGCACCGGCGCCATCCGCGGCTTTGCCGTGGTGCTGGTGCTCGGCATCATCACGTCGATGTTCACATCGCTGATGGGCAGTCGCGCGCTGATCACGCTGATGTACGGCGGCCGGCGCAAGCTGACCCGCCTGCCGATCTGAAGCGGCGGGGCCGCATCGAGGATCCAAAGTGGAATTCTTTCACAAGCCGACCAACTTCCCGTTCATGGCCACCCGCAAGGTGTGGTACGGGCTGTCCATTCTCTTCATCGTCGTGTCCTTCGCTTCCTTCGCCACCCGCGGACTGAATCTCGCCATCGACTTCACCGGTGGCGTGAACATTCCGGCGGTATTCCCCGCCGCCGCCAACGTCGATGCGGTGCGCGCGGCCCTGGCCAGGGCCGGCTACGGGGAGCCCCAGGTGCAGAGTTTCGGCTCGGCGCGCGAAATCTCGATACGTCTGCCGCCGCTCGGGGCGAAACAGGATGCCCAGGCCATCCGCAACCAGGTGGCCAAGGTGCTGCAGGGCGTGGATCCGGGCGTGCAGGTGCAGGCGCCGGATGTCGTGGGCCCGCAGGTCGGTGGGGAGCTCAAGCGCAGCGCCGAGTGGGCGCTATTCTTCACCCTGGTCGGAATCTTCATCTACATCGCCTTCCGCTTCCACACCTGGCGACTGTCGCTGGGCGCCATCCTCGCCGTCGTCCATGATCCGATCCTGGTGCTGGGCATATTCTCACTCTCCCAGACGCCCTTCGACCTGCCGGCGGTCGCCGCGATTCTCGCCGTCATCGGCTACTCGCTGAACGATACCGTGGTGGTCTTCGACCGTATCCGCGAGCGCTTCGGCGCCAACCGCCGGCTGGCATCGGCCCTGGTGCTGGACCAGTCCATCAACCAGACCCTGTCGCGGACCATCATGACCAAGGTGGTCACGGCCATCGTGGTGCTGGCGCTGCTGTTCATCGGTGGTCCGGCGCTGCGCGGCTTCTCCGAGGCACTGATGATCGGCATCATCGCCGGCACCTATTCCTCGATCTACATCTCGAGCGCGATCGCGCTGGATTGCGGCCTGACCTCGGAACACGTGTTCCCGACGGTGAAGAAGAGTGCGGTCGACGCCATGCCCTGATCGCGGTAGCAGCGGGTGACGGCGCTGCTGTTCGATCCCCAGGCGTGGCTGGCGTTCGCCACGCTGGCGGTGCTCGAGATCGTCCTCAGTGTCGACAACATCATCTTCATCAGCATCATGGTGTCGCGGCTGCCTCAGCCGCGACAGCGATCCGCACGCATCAGCGGCCTGGCGCTGGCCATGTGCACGCGCATCGCGCTGCTGTATTCGGTCGTCTGGCTCACCCATCTGACGCGGCCCCTGATCGACATCGGACCCGAGCTGTCCGGCCGCGACCTGATCCTGCTCGGCGGCGGACTGTTCCTGCTCGCCAAGAGTGTCATCGAGATCCATCACGCGCTCGAGGGCGCCGCGCGCGGCAGCCGTCCGCACCTCGTCGCGGGTTTCGCGCTGACGGTGATCCAGATCGCCGTCATCGACATCGTGTTTTCGCTGGATTCGGTGTTCGTGGCGGTGGGACTGGCGCAGGATTTCGTCATCATGGTGGCCGCGATCATCGCCGCCATCGCGGTCATGATGCTGGTGGCGGGCGTCATCGGCACCTTCATCGAGCGGCATCCCACCATCAAGATGCTGGCGCTCGCCTTCCTGATCCTGATCGGCGCGACCCTCATCGCCAACGCCCTGCATTTCGAGATGCCGAAGAAGTATCTCTACTTCGCGATGGCGTTCGCGGCGGCCGTGGAACTGATCAATCTGCGGATGCGCTCGCTGATGCAGAAGAAACGCTGACGCCGTTGCGCAGGTGACTGTGCCGGTAGCTGTAGGCGGCATAGATCACGATGCCCACCGCGGTCCAGATCACCAGCCGCTTCCAGGTCTCCGACGGCAGAAAGACTGCCATCAGCAGGCACATCGCGACCCCGAGGGGCGCGACCAGCCAGACACCCTTGACGCGAAACGGGCGCGGCAGGTCGGGACGGGTCCGGCGCAGCACCAGCACGCCGATGCACACCACGATGAAGGCGATCAGCGTGCCGATGGAGACCAGTTCCCCCAGCAGGTCCACCGGTAGCAGTCCGGCGACGATCGCCGCAAATATCCCGATGATCAGCGTGGAAACGTACGGCGTACGGAACTTCGGATGCACCTTGCCGAACAGCGGCGGCAACAGGCCATGGCGCGACATGGACATGAAGATGCGCGCCTGCGCCAGCATCAGCACCAGGATCACCGAGGTGAGGCCGGCCAGTGCGCCGACGATCACCCACGTCCGCAGCCACAGCAGTTGCGGGTGGGCGCCCAGGGCCACCGCAACCGGCGCCGCATCGTTGAGCAGCGGGTAGGGCATGAGGCCCGTGAGCACCCCGGACATGAGGATGTAGAGCACGGTACAGATCAGCAGGCTTCCGAGGATGCCGATGGGCATGTCGCGGGCCGGTCGTTTGGCTTCCTGCGCAGCCGTCGAGACCGCGTCGAAACCGATGTACGAGAAGAATACGATGCCCGCGCCGCGCAGCACGCCGGACCAGCCAAAGATGCCGAAGTTGCCGGTGTTGGCCGGAATGAAGGGATGCCAGTTGGCGGGATCGACGTAGAACGCGCCGAACCCGATCACCGCCAGGACGATCGCGACCTTGATGGCCACGATGATGGAGTTCACGAAGGCCGACTGGCGGATGCCGATATAGCAGATGAAGGCGGCCAGCAGCGCCACGAAGATCGCCGGCAGGTTCAAGAGCGCACCACTGGCCACCACCTGATCGGTACTGGTCAGTCCCAGGGTCGATTTCGACAGTGCCTCGGGGAGGAAATCGACGTGCAGGGTCTTCAGGAGCGCAACGCAGTACCGTGACCATCCGACCGCCACCGTGGCGCTCGCGATCATGTATTCGAGCACCAGGTTCCAGCCGACGAACCAGGCAATGAACTCACCGAGGGTCGCGTAGCTGTAGGCATACGCACTGCCTGACACGGGGACCATCGAGGCGAATTCCGCGTAGCAGAGCCCCGCGAAAACGCAGCCCAGGCCGGCAATGATGAACGACAGCACCACCGCAGGGCCCGCATTCTGGGCCGCCGCGATTCCCGTCAGCACGAAGATGCCGGTACCGATGATGCCGCCGATGCCCAATGCAGTGAGGGCGGTGGGTCCCAGTGAGCGGTTCAGCGCGCTATGGGCGGAATCCTGCTCGAGATTGGCCACTGGAATGGTGGCGAATATCCCCGGTTTGGCCATCAAGGAACTCCTGAGACTGTGGCTCGGACTGTACTACAGGCCGTGGGAGCCCGTGGGAGATCAACTTTCGCGCAATCCTGCCGGCAGATGCGGGGCCAGCAGTTCCAGCATGGCCTCGTAGACCTTGGGGGTCCCGCACAGCACATTGCCGCCCTGGGTGTACTCACCACCGCTCAGCGTGCCGATGCGTCCGCCGGCCTCCTGGATGAGCAGCGTCCCGGCGGCGGTATCCCAGGGGCTGAGGCCGATCTCCCAGAAGGCATCCAGCCGGCCGGCCGCGACATAGGCCAGGTCGAGCGCGGCGGCGCCGGGCCGGCGCAGGCCGGCGGTGTTGAGGATCACCGCCTTCATCATGTTCAGGTACTCGTCCAGGTAGCGGGTGTTTTCCCGGTAGGGGAACCCAGTGCCGATCAGGGCGCCCTCGAGGGTCTTGTGCGGGCTCACGCGCAGCCGGCGATTGTCCAGCTGCGCACCGCCGCCACGCGAAGCGGTGAAGATTTCCTGGCGCATCGGATCGTAGACCACCGCGTGTTCCAGCCGCCCGCGGATCTGGCAGGCGATGGAGACCGCGAAAATCGGCATGCCATGCACGAAATTGGTGGTGCCATCCAGCGGATCGATGATCCATACCGTGTCGCTCTGACCGCTGACGCCGCTTTCCTCCGCCAGGAAGGCATGGTCGGGGTAGGAACGACGGATGCTGGCGATGATTTCGCGTTCGGCGGCCTGGTCCACTTCGGTCACGAAGTCGTTGCGTCCCTTGGCGGTGACGGTCAGGGTATCCGCGCGATTGAGGCTGCGGACGATGACTTCGCCGGCACGGCGGGCGGCGCGAACGGCGATATTGAGAAGTGGCTGCACGGCAAATAAGCTGGCGCGGGTCACCGCGCAAGAATGGGGAGGGCGCCAAGGTTAGCAGACCTCGGCGCCGTCACCTAAGGTACCCCTCCGGTCATGGCACCCGACACGACATTTCCGATCCGCATCGTTCTGGTCGAGCCGTCCCACCCCGGCAACATCGGCGCAGTCGCGCGCGCCATGATGAACATGGATCTGTCCGATCTGGTCCTGGTGCGGCCGGCCGCCTTTCCGCATCCGCAAGCCACGATGCGCGCCGCGGGCGCCGAATCGGTGCTGGAGGGCGCCCGGGTCGTGGCAACGCTCGCCGCGGCGATCGACGATTGCGGTTTCGTCGCGGCCACCACGGCCCGCGCCCGCGACCAGAACTTCCGGGTGCTCGATGTCCGCGATGCCGCGCAACGGGTCGTGACGGAATCACGCAGGGCGCCCGTGGCGGTCCTGTTCGGCACCGAACGCACCGGCCTGCGCAACGAGGACCTCGAGGCCAGCCACGTCCTGCTGCGCATCCCGGCGAGCCGCGACTACGCCTCGCTGAACCTCGCCATGGCCGTGCAACTGGTGAGCTATGAGATCTACCGCGCGCGCGGCGTGCCCGGCGCTGCCGGACCTGGCCGCCAGGGGGCAGAGGCCGTGCCGCTGGCGACGCCGGCGCAGATGCGCCAGCTCTACGGGCACCTGGAGCAGGTCCTGACCGAGGTGAACTTCAGGGACCGGACCCGGGCCGGCACCCATCTCATGGAGCGTATCCGCCGCTTCCTGCAGCGCGCCGAGCTGGATCAGAACGAGGTCAACATCCTGCGCGGCATCCTCACCGCCATCCAGGGCCGGCGGCGCACCGCCGGTTCGGCGCCACGGCCGCAGGAGGACGCGTGACCGGCGCCAGCGGGCACTACCTGGATAACGCCGCCACCACGCCGGTGGATCCGGCGGTGGTCGTCCGCATGCGCGAGTGCCTGGAGGCCGAACAGGGCTGCTTCGCCAACCCTTCCGCCATCGCCCATGAAGCCGGCCGTGCCGCCGCCGCTCATGTGGCAGTGGCGCGCGAGCAGGTCGCCCGGCTCATCGGCGCCGATCCTGCGCAGATTATCTTCACCTCCGGCGCGACCGAAGCGGACAACCTTGCGGTGCTGGGGACCGTGCGGGCGCTGGCGCCCGGGCGCCGGCACATCGTCAGCGCACGCACCGAGCACAAGGCGGTGCTGGATGCGGTCCGGCAGCTGGGACGCGAGGGGGCCGACGTGACCTGGCTCGCGCCCGATGCGGACGGCCGGGTCAGCGCGTCCGCCGTCGCCGCCGTGCTGCGGGCGGACACGGCCCTGGTCTCGCTGATGCATGTGAACAATGAGACCGGCGTGATCCAGGACATCCACGGCATCGGCGCGGCCTGCCGGTCGCGCGGCGTGCTGTTCCACGTCGATGCGGCGCAAAGCGCCGGGCGGCTGGCGCTGGATCTGGCGCAGCTGCCGGTCGACCTGCTGTCGCTGTCGGCGCACAAGATGCATGGCCCCAAGGGCGTCGGCGCGCTGTTCGTGCGCGCGGGGCTGCGGGCGCCGCTGATGCCGCTGATGTTCGGCGGGGGCCAGGAGTCGGGCATTCGCCCGGGCACTCTGCCGACCCACCAGATTGCCGGGTTCGGGCTCGCCTGTGAGCTCGCCGGCGACGCGCTGCAGACCGATGGGGCGCGGATCCGGCAGTGGTGCGCTCAGCTGTGGTCTCGCCTTGAACCCCTCGGGGGCGTGACCCTCAATGGCGAATCGGCGCCGCGGGTGCCGCACATCCTGAATGTCTCCTTCGACGGTGTCGACGGCGAAAGCCTGATGAATGCCCTCCCGGGCCTCGCGGTGTCGACCGGATCTGCCTGCAACTCGGCCCTCGGCGAGCCCTCGTACGTGCTGCGGGCCCTCGGCCGCAGCGTGCGCCAGGCCGAAAGCGCGCTGCGCTTCAGCTTCGGTCGCTTCACGACCGCCGCGGACATCGAAGCGGCCGCAACCGGGGTCAGCCGGGCCGTGAAGCGCCTGAGGGGCATTTCACCGGCGGCCACCGCCTCGCCCGAGGCGCCGACGCCACTGACCCTGCAGCCGGATGCGCTGGGCCCCCGGACCGGGGAACTCTTCGCGCGCCTCGAGGGGTCCGGGGTCCTCGACGCAGGCCCCGGGAGGGTGTTGCAGGCAGAGGCGGGCGGCCCTCAAGGGGAGGCCTGGGTGCGCCTGCATCTGCGGGTCCATGAGGACACTGTGATCGAGGCCCGTTTCCAGGCCCTCGGCTGCCCCCATACTGTGGCCACGGCCAGTTGGCTGGTGAAACAGCTGGCAGGCCGCAGTCGGGCGACGGCCCAACCGGGCTCCCCGGCCGAGTGGGCCGGCACACTGGGCGTTCCGGTGGAGAAACTGGGCCGACTGCTGCTGATCGAGGATGCGCTGCACAAAGTACTTCAGCAATGGTCCCATGATTGGACTTAAGATGGGCTAAGCCATGGCAATCTCGCTTACCGAATCAGCTGCCGCACGGGTCCGTACCTACCTGGCCTCGCGCGGTTCCGGCCTGGGCCTGAGGCTCGGGGTGCGCAAGACCGGATGCTCCGGCTTTGCCTACGTGGTCAATTACGCCGATGAGACTCGTCCCGATGACGTGGTGTTCGAGGACCACGGGGTGAAGGTGTTCGTGGATTCCGCAAGCCTGACCCTCGTCAATGGCACGGTGGTCGACTTCGTGAAACAGGGCCTGAACGAGGCCTTCAAGTTCAGCAATCCCAACATCAAGGGCGAATGCGGCTGCGGCGAGAGCTTCAGCGTCTGATTGCGCCGGCGGCCCCCCGCTGCCGCTCAGCAAAAACCCTTAACAAACCGCGACTTCCGCGTCAGCGGGCGGTGGCCAATCACGGCCGTCCGCGGTAGACTGCGCGCCCCGGATCCGAGGCCGCCTGACCGGCGATTGCGGTTCCGAGGGCATAAATTCCAACGATTTTAATGACTTGCTGGCGGGCTGGGAACGCTCCGGCTTGCGCGGGTCAGATTCACAGTCAAGCCAGGAGATCTCTCAGCAATGGCGCTCGAACGCACCCTGTCCATCGTCAAGCCCGACGGCGTCTCCCGTAACCTCATCGGCGAGGTCTATCGCCGCTTCGAAACCGCGGGCCTGCGGGTCATCGCCGCGCGCATGATGCATCTGTCGCAGCTCGAGGCCGAGGGCTTCTATGCGGTGCATCGCGCCCGTCCGTTCTTCAAGGACCTGGTCAGCTACATGACCTCGGGTCCGGTCATCGTGCAGGTGCTGGAAGGCGAGAACGCCATCGCCCGCAACCGCGAGATCATGGGCGCCACCGATCCGAAGAAGGCGGCCCCGGGCACCATTCGCGCAGACCTCGCCCTGAGCATCGAGCAGAATGTGGTCCATGGCTCCGATGCGGCGGAAACCGCCGCGCAGGAGATCGCGTACTTCTTCGCCGGCACGCAGGTCTTCCCGCGCGCCTGATACCCCATGCCTGCGCCCACCGAATCCGTAGCTCTCAACCTGCTGGGTCTGACCCGTCCCCAGCTCGAAGACTACATTGCGGGGCTGGGCAGCAAGCCCTTCCGCGCGCGCCAGTTGATGAACTGGATCTACAAGCGCGGGGAAGGCCGTATCGCGGCCATGACCGACCTCGCCAAGGATTTCCGCGCGCAGTTGTCGGCGTGCGCGGAAGTCCGGGTGCCCCGGATCAGCGCCCTGCAGGTCTCGGCCGACGGCACCCGCAAGTGGAAGCTGGAGGCCGATGCCGCGCAGGCCTTCGAGATGGTCTACATCCCGGAGCCGGGCCGCGGCACGCTGTGCATTTCCTCCCAGGTGGGCTGCGCCCTGGACTGCTCCTTCTGCTCGACGGCCCAGCAGGGCTTCAATCGCAACCTGACGACGGCGGAAATCGTCGGCCAGGTATGGCTGGCGGCGCGCGAACTCGAGGCGGCGGTGGGCATCGGCCCGGATGAGGAGGCCGATGCGCAGGAGGTCCCTCAGGTCATCACGCCGCTCAGCGGCCGGATCATCAGCAACGTGGTGCTGATGGGCATGGGCGAACCGCTGGCCAATTTCCGCAACGTGATCCCGGCGCTGGCGATCCTGCTGGATGATTTCGGGTTCGACCTTTCGCGCCGCCGCGTCACCCTCTCGACCTCGGGGCTGGTGCCGCAGATCTACAGGCTCGCCGAGGAAGCCAATGTCGCGCTGGCCGTCTCGCTGCATGCGCCGAACGACGCCCTGCGCAACGAGCTGGTCCCGATCAACCGCAAGCATCCGATCAGCGAACTGCTGGCCGCCTGCTGGCACTACCTCGACGAGCAGAACGGCCGCAGCGTCACGTTCGAGTACGTGATGCTCGAGGGGGTCAACGACTCCCCGCTGCAGGCCCGGGAGCTGGTGCGGCTGCTGCGGGGCCACCCCGCCAAACTCAACCTGATTCCGTTCAATCCCTTTCCGGGCACTCGGTACCGGCGTTCACCCATGGCGGCCATCCAGCGGTTCCGCGACGAACTCATCCGCGGTGGCGTGCTGGCCACCATCCGGCGCACCCGCGGCGACGACATCGACGCGGCCTGCGGACAGCTGGCCGGGAGGGTCATCGATCGCACGACGGTACGCCTGGGTGACAAGACCTTCGGCCTGGCGGTGCAACCATGAAAATCACGCGCGCCCTGAGTCTGCAGCTTGCGATCGTTCCGCTCATGATCGCGGGCGGCTGTGTCACCACCCATACGCCGCACCTGACCAATGCGCATGCGCAGCAGGATGCGGCTGCCGACAACGTGCAGCTCGCCATGGCCTACATGCAGGCGAACAACCTGCCGCGCGCCAAGGAAAAGCTCGACCGGGCGCTGAGCGAGGATCCATCGAACGCCAATGCGCACAGCGTGCTGGCGCTGTTCTACGAGCGCGTGAACGATCAGAAGCGGGCCGAGGGGGAATTTCGCGAGGCGATGCGGCTGGCGCCCAACGATCCCGATCAGCTCAACTTCTACGGCGTCTACCTGTGTCGCCAGCATCGCGTGGATGAGGGCGTCACCAAGCTGCTGCAGGTGGCGAACAATCCGCTGTACCGCACCCCGGAGGCCGCCTACACCAACGTGGGTGTATGCCTGCGCACGGCGCACCGCGATGACGAGGCGGAGTCCGCCTTCCGGCGGGCGCTGAGCGCACGACCCGACTTCGCCGAGGCGGTCTACCAGCTTGCCGATCTGGAACTGGCGCACGGCCGTGCACTCGAGGCGCGCGCGCGGGTCGAGAAGTACCTGGGGCAGTACAACCCGACACCCGACCTGCTGCTGCTGGGCTGGCGGGCGGCGCGCACGCTCGGGGATGCGCGCAGCGTCGCGCAGTACGCCAAGACGCTGCGGGCCGATTTCCCGGACTCGGAGCAGGCGCGCTCCCTGGGCCCGGACACGCAGCCCAATCCCGGTTGACCTCATGAGCGAGTCCCTCAATTACGGTGATGCCGCGGTGAACGGCATCGGCGCGCGGCTGCAGGCCGCGCGCCACCGAGCCGACCTGTCACTGGTGCAGGCCGCCGAGCGGCTGCATGTGGATCCGAACGTGATCCACGCGCTCGAATCCGAACAGTTCGGGGAACTGGGCGCGACGGTGTATGTCCGCGGGCATCTGCGCCACTATGCGGAACTGGTCAAGGAATCCGCCCCGGAACTGCTCGGACTGTACGCGAACAATGTGCGGATCGGACCGCCGCCCGATCTCACGCAGATGCCGCACCCGAAGCAGGACAGTCCGCTGCGTGCCGCCCTGGTGGTTGCGGGCCTGACGATCGTGATCGGTGTGGGCCTGGTGGGCAGCGTGCGCTGGATCCATCTGG
>Ga0335075_10011426_pt1 | contig 13428 bp, 10 predicted proteins | sample Lox_Sample_24_FD_206723 | JGI IMG/M metagenome (GOLD analysis project Ga0335075, IMG submission 206723) | Soil microbial communities from Loxahatchee National Wildlife Refuge, Florida, United States - Lox_Sample_2.4 | ecosystem: Environmental > Terrestrial > Soil > Wetlands | place: USA...
AAGAGGGGCGACACATTCTCTTCTTCGTCAATTGGGCGGCGTGGCACCGGCGCAATCTGCCCTTCTGGAAGCGGCCATGGTTCGATCTGAGAAGGCTCGCGGTCTGGGCCTTTCTTGTTTGGGAACGGCTCTCGCTCGCCCGCGACGTAAACGGCAATGAGCAGGATAATAATTTCACCGTGACGGGCGCGAGTCAGGTGGGACTCGATATCAGTATTTCCGAACTGATGGAGATGTGTCTGGCGGAAAACCATCGCCGTCTGTCCATCTACGATTCCCGTTTGTTGCGGCCGCGATTCGTCCCGGCACTGGTCCGCTTCGCGCGGCGCTTTATGCGTAAGTCCAAACGCCTCGGCGCTGCCTGAGACCATATATGCGCATTGGCGTCGTCCTCGCGGCAGTCACGGGGCTCGCGCTCGCAGCTTATCTGGTTTTCTATGTCGGTTTCGGACCGGTCCTCGCAGCAATTGCGGCGGTCGGCTGGGGGGGCTTCGCGCTGCTGTGCCTTTATGGCGCCGCGCTGTTCGCGCCGCTCGGCACGGCATGGTTTGTACTTATTCCGGCACGGGAAAATCCCGATCTTGTAACGTTCGTCTGGGGACGTGCGGTGCGCGACTGCGCGGGCGAGATCCTGCCGTTCTCGCAGGTCGGAGGAATGGTGATCGGCGCCCGCGCGGCGATATTGCGGGGGTTGAGCGGGCCGCTCGCTTTCGCGTCGACAGTCGTCGACATCACAGTGGAGATGGTTGCCGAAATTGCTTTCGTGCTCGGGGGGCTGGCGATCCTCGTCACCCGCGTCCCCCCATCGGCGGCCAGCGGACAACTCGCGCGAGCCCTTGCCATGGGGTTGTTCGCTGCCTCGCTTGGTGCAGCCGCTTTCGTGGTCCTCCAGCGAAGGAGCTTCTCCGCCATTGTCCGCTGGATGGCGCGCGTGTTGCCGGAGGCCGCCGGCCGCGCCGAGGCGGTTCAGCTCAGCTTTGCCGAGTTATACGATGCGCCGTCGCGGCTCGCCGGTTCGCTCGCAATTCATCTGACCTGTTGGCTGGCTACGGCGTTATGGGCATGGTTCACCGTTCGCCTGATTGGAAAGCCGCTTTCGATTTCCTCCATCGTCGCAATCGAGGCCATTCTCTATGGCATCCGCAGCGTGGCGATTTTCGTGCCGGCCGCAATCGGCGTTCAGGAAGCCGCCTATGCACTGCTAGGCCCTCTTTTCGGTCTTCCAGCGCCGGCAGCTTTGGCTCTTTCGCTCCTCAAACGGGCGCGAGACATTGCGATCGGAGTGCCTATTCTTCTCGCCTGGCAGTTGGCCGAAGGCGGCCATGCACTCAAAGCCAGCCGCGATACAACGCGGCTTGTTGTGGATGAGTAGATCACGTTGAAGTATCGCTATGCACTGTTTGGTATTCTCGACGATGGCAAACTTTCTGTTGCGCAGCGTTCCGGCCGGACAACATGCCGACCTGTGACATCGTTCTGGTGACCGGCGCGTCTGGCTTTGTCGGCTCGGCGGTGGCGCGGCTTCTGGCGAAGCGCGGGCTCGCGGTGCGGGCGCTTGCACGGGCCAGCAGTCCGCGCGGAAATCTCGAAGGATTCGATGTCACGGTCGTTGAAGGCGACATGCGCGAGCCCGCCGACATGCGCCGGGCCATGCGCGATGTCCGTTATCTTTTCCACGTTGCTGCGGACTACCGGCTCTGGGCGCGCGATCCCGAAGAAATCTTGCACAACAATCTACGCGGTACCCACGCTGTCATGGAAGCAGCCGCCGAAGCGGGTGTCGAGCGGATCGTCTATACAAGCAGCGTCGCCACGCTGAAGCCCGGGACCCGCGAAGATCCCGCCGACGAAAAGCGCCGCCTGACCGAGGCTCAGGCAATCGGTGCTTACAAGCGGAGCAAAGTGGCTGCCGAGCGTGTCGTCGAACAGATGATTGCAGAGAAAGGCCTGCCCGCAGTCATCGTGAATCCGTCGACGCCGATCGGCCCGCGCGACATCAAGCCCACGCCGACCGGGCGTATTATCGTAGAGGCCGCGACAGGACGGATGCCGGCCTTTCTCGATACCGGCCTCAACCTTGCCCATGTCGAGGACGTGGCCGAGGGCCATCTGCTCGCGCTCGAGAAAGGTAAGGTCGGAGAGTCGTACATACTTGGCGGGCAGAATGTGAGCTTGAAGGATATGCTCACGATCGTTTGCGAGCTTGCGGGCCGCAAGGCGCCACGCCTGCAATTGCCGCGCCGTCCGCTTTTTCCCCTCGCCATGATGGCCGAGGCCGCGGCGCTACTCACCGGCAAGGAGCCATTTCTCACCCGCGACGCGCTACGCATGGCGGGCTATCATATGTTCTTCAGTTCTGCGCGCGCCGAGCGCGAACTCGGTTATCGCGCGCGGCCGCATCGGCTTGCGCTGGAAGATGCGCTAGCATGGTATCGCGCCGCCGGATATCTGCAATGATATTTTTAGCGGGCATTACTCTGCTGATCTGGGTTTATTTGCTTGTTGCGCGCGGCGGCTTCTGGCTGGCGCGCGAACGTGACGACATCGGTGAACCGGGTCAGCAGCTTGAAACCTGGCCGTCCGTCGTCGCGATAGTACCGGCGCGGGACGAAGCGGATGTGATCGCGCAGACGGTCGGCAGTCTGCTGACCCAGGATTATACGGGTTCGTTCCGCATCATCCTCGTCGACGACCGTAGTTCGGATGGTACCGCTGACACGGCGCGGCGTGCAACGCCGGCGTCGGGCGCAGGCAGGCTTGAAATTGTCTCTGGGCTGGAGCGGCCTGCGGGCTGGACGGGCAAGGTCTGGGCCATGCATCAGGGGCTGGCGCGTGCGCTTGAAAAGGACGTGCCGGACTACTTATTGTTCACAGATGCCGATATTACGCACACGCCCGACAATGTCCGGAAGCTCGTCTCGCGCGCCGGAGCGCGCAATCTGGTACTTGTTTCGCTCATGGCGAAGCTGCATTGCGAAAGCATGACCGAAAAGCTGCTCGTTCCGGCGTTTGTATTCTTCTTCGCAATGCTGTTTCCCTTCGCCTGGTCGAATAATCCGAAGCGAAGAACGGCGGCCGCCGCGGGCGGCTGCATGCTGGTGCGACGCGATGCACTGCTTAGGGCAGGCGGCATGGAGACGATTGCCAGGGCGATCATCGACGATTGCGCCCTGGCGCGCGTCATGAAAGGGCAGGGTCCGATCTGGCTCGGGTTGACGCGTCGAGCTATCAGCGTTCGCTCCTATGGCGGAATGGATGAGATCGGCCGCATGGTCGCGCGCTCTGCTTATGCGCAGCTTGGCTATTCGCCGCTGCTGCTGTGTGGCACGGTGATCGGCATGCTGATCGTCTATGCCGCGCCGCCGCTGCTCGCGATATTTGCGGCGGGACCCGCGCGTATTATGGGGGCCGCTGCATGGTTTCTCATGGCAATTGCCTATCTGCCGATGCTGCGCTTCTACCGGCTTTCGCCGCTGTGGGGTCCGTTACTTCCTCTGACGGGTGTCTGCTATACTGTCTTCACCATGAATTCTGCGGTTCAACATTGGCGCGGGCGCGGCGGCATGTGGAAGGGCCGTGCGCAGGCGATGGCCTGACAGCGATGCAGGACGTCGCCGCACTTTCTTCCGGCAAGGGCCACACGGACGAGAACTTTCCCGTCGCCTCCTTTTTGATCAGCAAAAGGCTTCGGCCGGCGATTCTTGCCTTCTACCGTTTCGCGCGCGCCGCGGACGATGTCGCCGATCATGCCGAAGCGCCGCCGGCCGAAAAGCTGGCGCTGCTCGCCGAGATGCGGGGTTCGCTGCTCGGCGAGCGCCAAACTTCTCCCGAAGCGGAGGCGCTTCGGAATATATTGCTCGAAAGAAATCTGACCACGCAGCATGGTCTCGACCTTCTCGAGGCGTTTCGCCGCGATGTAACAAAGCGCCGCTACACCGACTGGAACGATCTGATGGATTACTGCCGCTATTCGGCGAATCCGGTCGGCCGTTTCGTGCTGGATGTGCATGGCGAAACGCATGCGCTATGGTCCGCCTGTGACGCGCTCTGCTCCGGTTTGCAGGTCATCAATCATCTGCAGGATTGCGCGAGGGATTATCATGCGCTCGACCGGGTCTACATTCCGCTGGATATATTGCAGCAGCACGGGCTCGAGCCTTCTGTCCTGGCAGAAGAACGATCCCCACCCGCATTGCGCCGGGTACTCGATGATCTGCTGGTACGTGTCGGGCAGCTGCTCGATCAATCGCGGCCCTTCGCGGCCGGGATTGCGGACCGTCGCCTGGCGCTCGAGGTCGCGGTGATACAGCGACTTGCTGAGGATCTCACGCGAAGGCTTCGGCTTCGCGACCCGCTGGCAGACCGGGTTCATCACACCAAATCCGAAGCGGCCAGGATCGGACTTGCGGCCGCCGCGGCCTATCTGTTTGGCCGCAACGCACAATCTTCCGGCCGCGCCAGGCGCGACTGGCACGAAACCGCCCATGGCAGCTGAAGTGGGTGAGGGAGCGGCGCAACGCGCAGCGTCCGGCAGTTCCTTTTATCTGGCTATGCGGCTCCTGCCGAAAGTGAAGCGCGAGGCCATGTATGCGATCTACAGTTTTTGCCGTGCGGTGGACGACATTGCCGACGATGCTGCGAAACCGCGCGAGGATCGAGCCCGAGAGCTCGACATATGGCGTCTCGCCGTCGACTCGCTCTACACCGCTTTACCGTTGCCTTCGGTAACGTTTCTTCGCGGAGCCGCGCTTCGTTATGCGCTGCGCAAAGAGGATTTTTTCGCGCTCATCGACGGCATGGCGATGGATGCGAAAGAAGACATCCGCGCACCGGACCTCACCAAGCTCGATCTCTATTGCGACCGCGTTGCGAGCGCGGTGGGCCGTCTTTCGATCAAAGTGTTTGGCATGGATGAGGAGCCGGGTTTTCGGCTCGCGCATCATCTGGGCCGTGCGCTTCAGCTCACAAACATTCTTCGCGACGTCGATGAGGACGCTCGTCTTGGGAGGCTTTATTTGCCGCGCGAATTTCTCGAACAGGCGTCGCTGGAAACCCTGGATCCTGCCGGCGCGATCGCGTCAGCGCGGATCGATCCGGTTTGCCAAGGCGTAGCCGATATTGCGCACCGGCATTATCGCGAGGCCGACGCGATCATGCATGCCCATCCGCGTGGCGATCTGCGGCCACCCAGGCTGATGAGTGCTGCCTATTCGTCCATACTGCGCGAAATGGAGACAGCCGGCTGGGCGCCACCGCGGAACCGCGTGCGCTTGCCGAAGAGCCGGATGCTCTGGTTGTTTCTTCGCCACGGCCTTGCCGGATGACGTCGCAGAAGACCTACATCGTCGGCGCGGGACTCGCAGGCCTCGCCGCCGCCGTCGCACTCGCGAAGAAGGGCCATCGCGTCGAACTCTTCGAAGCGGCACCCCAAGCGGGCGGACGTTGTCGCTCCTGGTTCGATGCCCAGTTCGGCGACGTGATCGACAACGGAAATCACCTGCTGCTCACCGGCAACTGGGCAACCTACGATTATCTTGGGACGATTGGCGCCGAAGACCGGCTGAAAGGTCCCTCGGAAGCCAGGTTCGCATTCTTCGATGCACGCGATGAGAAGCGATGGACAATAGCGCCCAATCAGAGCCGCCTGCCATGGTGGGTGCTGTCGCCGACGCGGCGCTTGCCCGAAACGTCAGCGCGCGACTATTTGAGATTTGCTCCGCTTCTCCGCCGCAATCCCGGGAAACGCGTGCGCGATGTAATCGCGTGCAGCGGGCCGCTGTGGGAACGCTTGCTCAGGCCTTTTCTTCTCGCCGCATTGAACACGGTTCCGGAAGAAGCGGCCGCGGAACTGGCCTCCGCTGTCGTTCGCGAGACGCTTGCGCGCGGCGGGCGCTACTGCCTGCCGCGCATCGCAACGCCCAACCTCGCCGCCGCTTTCGTGGAACCTGCCGTTTCTTATCTGGCACTATCAGGCGCGAAGCTACGGTCCGGCGAAAGGTTGCGCGCAATCGCATTCGAGGGGAGGGGCGTTGCCGCTCTTGATTTCGGCGGTTACCATGTCGCGCTTATCCCCGGCGAAAAAGTCATTCTCGCCGTGCCATCCTGGATCACGGGCGCACTGGTTCCCGGGATTTCCACGCCCGATCACAATTCGGCCATCGTGAATGCCCATTACCGGGCCACGGCGTCAGCGGGGGCGCCGGCAATGCTGGGGATAATAGGCGGCATGGCGGAATGGGTTTTCGCGTTTCCGGATAGGCTTTCGGTAACCGTGAGCGGCGCCGACGCGATCGTGGACCGCGACAGGGAGGAGCTTGCGACGTTGTTATGGCGTGACGTCGCCGCGGCCCATGGCTTGTCTTCGAATTTGCCCACATGGCAGATCGTGAAGGAGAAGCGCGCCACCTTCCGCGCCACGCCGGAACAGAATGCGATGCGCCCGTCGACGCGGACCCGCTGGACCAATCTCTTTCTCGCCGGCGACTGGACGGCCACGGGCCTGCCCGCCACCATCGAGGGCGCCATCCGGTCGGGCCAGAAGGCAGCCGTGCTTGCCGCTTCCCGATAACGAATGCGGAATATCGATTAGATGAATGACATTGGCGTCGCTACGCGGGATATTTCGTCGCTCGACGAGTCGATCGCTCGCGCGGCGCGGGCTCTGCGTTCCTGCCAGCGCGACGATGGCCATTTCATCTTCGAATTGGAAGCGGACGCGACCATACCGGCCGAATACGTGCTGCTCGTGCATTATCTGGGCGAGAAGCCGGATTTGGAACTCGAGCGGAAAATTGGAAATTACCTCCGCCGCGTTCAGGCCAGCCAGGGCGGCTGGCCGCTTTATCACGGCGGCGCTTTCGATATCAGCGCGACGGTCAAGGCGTATTTCGCATTGAAAATGATCGGCGATCCTGTTGATTCGCCGCACATGAAGCGTGCGCGGGATGCGATCCTCGCAGAGGGCGGCGCAGTGCGGTGCAATGTTTTCACGCGCATCCTGCTCGCGCTTTATGGCGAGGTCTCTTGGGCGGCCATTCCGACGATACCTGTCGAAATCATTCTTCTGCCTCGCTCGTTCCCGGTCCATCTGTCGAAGATGTCCTATTGGGCGCGCACGGTGCTCGTGCCGCTTCTCGTGCTGACGGCGCTTCGGCCGGTTGCCCGCAATCCGCGCGGCGTCCGGTTGCGGGAACTGTTTGTGAGCTATATTGCGCCGCCGCCCTCGCGCGCGCCGCATCAGGATCGGTATTGGGCGGCATTGTTTCATGTCATCGACACCACACTGAAACGCATCGGGCCGTTCTGGCCGAAAGCGCTGCGCAAGCGCGCCATCGCCCGCTGCGTGGAATTCGTCACCGAGCGGTTGAATGGAGAAGATGGACTCGGCGCGATTTACCCGGCCATGGCAAACAGCGTAATGATGTATGACGCTCTCGGCTATGCGCCAGATCATCCGCACCGCGCGATTGCAAGAATATCCATTGACAAGCTGCTCGTCATTCGCGACGACGAGGCCTATTGCCAGCCCTGTGTGTCGCCTGTCTGGGATACCGCGCTTGCCGCTCATGCGCTTATGGAGGCCGCTGGGCATGCGATGGACGACCGAGTCGCTTCGCTTTGCGAATGGCTGAAGGGACGCCAGGTGCTGAACGTGAAAGGCGATTGGTCCGACGCGCGTCCGGGTGTGCGTCCGGGCGGCTGGGCGTTTCAATATAACAACGCTCACTATCCAGATCTGGACGATACGGCTGTCGTCGTGATGGCGCTCGATCGCGCGGAAAGGACAGGGCAGACCAGGGACGGGTGCGACGAAACCATCGCGCGCGGCCGCGAATGGGTCGAAGGCCTGCAGAGCCGTAATGGTGGTTGGGGCGCATTCGACGCGGACAATGATTATTACTATCTCAACAATATTCCGTTCGCCGATCATGGTGCGCTGCTCGATCCGCCGACGGCCGACGTGACGGCACGCTGCATCGGAATGCTGGCGCAATTGGGCGAGCCGCTGGGCAGTCCCCGCCTGAAGGCGGCTGTCGATTACCTCGCGGATATCCAGGAAAAGGATGGCAGCTGGTTCGGTCGCTGGGGCGTCAATTATATTTACGGAACCTGGTCTGTGCTCGCCGGCCTCAATGCCGCTGGCCTTGATCCCGATGCGCCGTTGATTCGCCGCGCAGCAGATTGGCTGATCTCCATACAGAATCCGGATGGCGGCTGGGGCGAGAGCTGCAACAGCTACAAACTCGATTATCGGGGGTATGAGCCCGCGTCCTCGGTTCCGTCGCAGACGGCCTGGGCATTGCTGGGGCTAATGGCCGCTGGGGAGGTGAACCACTCGGCAGTCGCGCGCGGCATTCGCTGGTTGCTCAAAAGTCAACAGGACCAGGGACTTTGGAGCGAAGAGAACTATACCGGCGGGGGCTTTCCACGCGTGTTCTACTTGCGGTATCATGGCTACGCGAAATTCTTCCCGTTGTGGGCGGTGGCGCGATACCGCAACCTGCGGGCTGGGCACTCCAATCGCGTGTCGTACGGGATTTGATGATCATCGCCGTTACAGGCCTTGCACGCGAGGCGCGCCTTGTCGCGGGCCCCGATATCCTGCCGATTGTGGGGGGCGGGGATGCCGCAGGTCTTGAGCAGCGCCTCACGGCCGAACTGGCGAATGGCGCCCGGCGCGTTCTCAGCATTGGCATATGCGGTGCGCTGTGCCCCGAATTGCGCGTCGGTGATGCGATCATTGCTTCGGAAGTTGTCGATCGCAGCGCTTCCCATCTCACGCATGGCCGGTGGTCTCGCGATCTCGCCTCGCGCCTGCCCCATGCTGTCCTGGCGCCTCTCACTGGCACCGACGAGATCGCGGCCGATCGTGAAGCCAAGGCAGAACTGCGGGCCAGAACACGCGCTTCGGCCGTTGACATGGAATCGCATATTGCCGCGCGGGTCGCAGGAAAAATGGGCCTTCCCTTCGCGGCCCTGCGCATCGTGTCCGATGCTGCTCACCGCACCCTGCCGGAGGCGGCGCGGGTCGCTATGCTGCCTTCAGGCGGCATCGACGTCGCTGCAGTCATTCGTGCTGTGCTGCGTGCGCCGCGCCAGCTGCCGGCGCTCATCCGCACGGCCTGGGAAGCGGAAATCGCCTTTGCGGCGCTATTTCGCTGCTGCAGCGCGCTCGATGGCGGGTTTGCGGGCGCGGATCTCGGCAAGCTTGCGCTCGACATCGGCTGAAAACACGAACTACGCCGGCCGCTGGCGATCGAGCGGAATTTCCGGCGCCATGGGACCTTCTGGCTGAACGGTCATTTCTTCCCGCCCTTGCCACGCGCGAAGATGCCGCGGAAGAGATTTCTTGTACTCTTTTTTGTTTGATCTTTGAAAGCGCGTCAATAGGCCCTCGGCGAGGGAATCAGGGGCAGTGATTGGCGATCAGGTTGCTGCATACGGCCGATTGGCAAATCTGCAAGCGCTTCGCGGGATTCGAAGCGGACGCAGGCGCGCAGCTCACCGTGCAGCGCCTGAATACAATCACGCGGATTGCCGAACTGGCCGCGCAGCGCGGCGTGGATGCCGTGCTCGTCGCCGGCGATGTCTTCGAGACCAATGCGGTCAAGGACGACACGCTCCGGCGGGTCATGAATGCGACACGCGCCTTTGACGGTCCGTGGGTCCTGTTGCCCGGCAATCACGATCCCGCGCTGGTTGAAAGTGCGTGGACACGGCTGCAGCGCCTGGGATTGCCGCCGAACGTGCTTCTGGCTCTCGACCCGGAGCCGATTCTTCTGGCCGGCGACTCTCTGGCCGTGCTTCCGGCCCCGCTCGAACGCCGCCACGAAGCGCGCGACATCACGGAGTGGTTCAATGATGCGAAAACGCCCGGCCACGCCGTGCGCGTCGGTCTTGCGCATGGCAGTGTAGCAAACCGTCTTCCCCGGCCATCCGAAGCGCCGAATACCATCGCTGACGACCGCAGCGAACGGGCGAAGCTCGACTATCTCGCGCTCGGCGACTGGCACGGCACGATCGAGATAGCGCCGCGAACCTGGTATTCCGGCACGCCCGAGCCGGACCGCTTCAAGGACAATGATCCGGGAAATGTCCTGCTCGTTACACTGGACGGACCCGGCGCACCGCCCCAGGTGGAACGCGTTCCCGTCGGCCATTTTCGCTGGACTTCATTGAGTCAGCACATTGCGGGCGCGGAGGACGCCGACGCGCTTGACGCTCTGCTTGGTGCGCCTCCGGACGTGGAGCGGATCGTGACAGAACTCCGACTTTCGGGAACGGTCGATCTTTCCCTGAGACGACGCATCGGCGAAATCGTCGCGCGCCAGAGTGCATGCTACCATGTGCTCCAGACGGATATGGACGCGCTCGTCGCCGAGCCGACCGACGACGATCTCGACCGCATCGACCGGATGGGATTCATCCGCGCCGCGATTGACGAACTGCGCGCAAAGGCGCGCGATCCCGCAGATCCGGAACGCGAAACAGCACGCGATGCGCTCCAGCGCCTTTACGCCGAACATTTGCGGCTGGGCGTCTGACGATGCGAATACGCCGTATCGAAGTACGAAACTTTCGCAAGCTTGTCGAGCATACGGTCATCGCGCCTGTTGCCGACGGCATGACGATCATTTCCGGCGACAATGAGGACGGCAAGAGTACGCTTCTTCAGGCGGTAAGAACCGTGCTGTTCGACCGGCACACGCTGACAGGCAATGACGCAGATGCCATGCAGCCTTTCGGGCATAAGGGTCGGCCCGAGATCGGCCTGGACTTCGAAATCGACGGCGCAATGTATCGCCTGCGCAAAGGCTTCTGTCAGAAGCCATCGGCGGAGCTTGAAATTCCCGGTGGCAGACTCACGGGAATGGCCGTCGAGGACAAACTCCAGGAGTTGCTGCGGTTTCGTGCGCCGGGGCGCGGCGCGAGCCGGGCGGATGAGCATCATGGTATCTGTGGCCTGTTCTGGGTGGAACAGGGACGGGCCTTCGCACCGATTTCCGTTAGCGCGGACAACCGCAGCGTTCTGACGGGAGCGCTCGAGGGCGAAGTGGGTCAGGTGCTGGGCGGCGCGCGCGGCCGCGCCTTGAAGGACGCAGTCGCGCGGCATTACGCGGAATTCTTCACCAGGACCGGAAGGGAAACCGGAGCGCTTGCAGAGATATCGCGAAATCTCGATGAACTCACTTCGCGCGTTGCGTCCCAGCGCGAGCAACTGCGCCAATATGATGCAAGGGTCGAAGAACTCGCAAAAATCCGCGATCGTCTCTCGAACTACAGGAAACTTGGAACGCTGGCGAAGGCGCAGACGGACTTTGCGGAAGCCGAAGCGCAGATGAAAGAGTTGGAGGCTTTGCGACGCGGCGTCACTGACGCGAGAAACGCGAAAGCGCTTGCCGATGCAGGACTTCAGGGCCCGGCAGCAGCCCTGAGGCAGCGCGGAGAAGCCGTCGCGCGCGCGGCGCGGTGCACAGACGATCTCTCCTCTGCCGACGCCGCGGCAAAGCTTGCTCAGGCTGAAGTTGAGTCGTGCACCGATGCGCTCAAAGAAGCTTCGGCGGGTCTCCAAGGCTCCGAAACCAGGCTGGCGGACTCGGAACGAATACTTCGCAGCATCGAGCGGGAATACCAGCGAAAGGCTTTGGCGGAAGAAACGAGCCGGCTCTCGCGTCTGCTGACGGACGCGCGCGCGGCCGAAGAACGTTCCATCGTCGCACGGGGCAAGGCTGCCCTCACAAAGGTGGACGCAAACGGCCTGAAGAAATTGCGCAGTCTGGAAGAAAGACGCGTCCAGGCAATAGCGGCCCTGGCGGGAAGCTCGACGCTGATCCGCTTCGATCTGGAGCGGGAAGGAAGCGTCGAGGTTGGCGGATCGGCCGCACCCCGGAGCGGTGAAATATCCATAGCTGAGCCGATCACGATCCGCATCGCCGATGTCGGATCGCTCTCGGTCATTCCTGGAGGCAGTGAGCTGCCCGCCCGGCGTGAAGCCGCCGAAAAAGCCGCCCGTGATCTGCGCGAAGCACTGCGCAAGGTGGACGTAGCCAGCTTCGCCGAAGCCGAGACATCCTGGGAGGAATGCCAACGGCACCGGCAGGAGTCGAAGAACCAGGCGGACATCGTGGCAGCGCTCGCCCCGGAAGGGATAGAGACGCTCGCGTCCCGGGTTGCCGAAGCCCAGGCGATGCTCGCGCGCTTTCAGCAAGAGCCGGAGAGCACGCCCGGAAGCGATCTCGACGAGGCACGCACGGCGCATAATATGGCTTCCGAGGAAGCCGTCAGGCTCCACAGACGGCGCGAACTTGCCCAGGAGGCGCTTGGAAAAGCGCGCGAACAGGCGGCGCGGGCGGCGGCGCTGCTTCAGTCGGCCGGGAGCGCCGCGGCGGAAGCGGTCGCGGAGCTGAAGTCCGCCCGTGACGAGATTTCCGACGAAGAACTTCGGAAAGCGCAATCGGAAGCCGGCAACCGGGCCGCGTTGGCCCTGGCTGCGCTCGAAGCCGCAGAAAGCGCATTGTGTGCCGCCGGACCGGAGTTGCGCGAACTGCGATTGGAACAGACCTGTGACGCCTTGGCAAACATCCGGAAAGATATCGACGAGCTGGAGCGTTCGGCCGAACGTGTGGGCATTGAGCTTCACGCGGCGGGTCAGCGCGGTCTTGGCGAGGAACTCGAGGAACTTGAGGGACAGCGGACGCTCGCCGATGCCAAACACCGCAGCCTGGCAAGGCAGGCAGCAAGTATCAAGCTTCTCCACGAAGCGATCTGCCGGGCGGAGAAGATCGCGCGCGAGGCGTTTCTGGCGCCGGTCCAGTCGCGGGTGAAGCCGTATCTGGGATTCCTGATCCCGGACGCCGAACTGGTTCTGTCGGAGAACGACCTTGCGGTAGCATATCTGCGCCGCGGCGGCCAGGACGAACCGTACGAATCGTTGAGCGTTGGCGCGCGCGAACAGCTCGCCGTGCTGACCCGTCTCGCCTTCGCCGATCTTCTGCGGGAGCGCAGCATCGTCGCGCCGGTGATCCTCGACGACGCGCTGGTGAATTCCGATCCCAGCCGCTTCGAAAGCATGCTCCTCGCATTGCGGCGCGCCGCCCGCGAACTGCAGATCATCGTGCTCACCTGTCACGAAGCGGCCTGGATGCAATCCGGAGCGCCGGTTATCCGGCTTGCGGCGTGTGTGGAGCGGCACAGCTAATGGAGCGAATTTGGAGTTTGACCGCGACTCTCTTGATGTTTCGGTTGCCCATAACCGGGTTTTGAGCTAGCGGAACAGACTTCTTGCAGTTTAACTGCTCTGACTGCGGAGTGCCGATGAAATGACACCGGACGAATGGCTGAAGGCTCTTGCGGTAGAGGCTGAGGCACGCTTTCCGCAGTACGGCTTCGTGTTCTTATCTGCGCCACTGGACGAGAACGTCATCACCT
>Ga0335075_10011427_pt1 | contig 13428 bp, 11 predicted proteins | sample Lox_Sample_24_FD_206723 | JGI IMG/M metagenome (GOLD analysis project Ga0335075, IMG submission 206723) | Soil microbial communities from Loxahatchee National Wildlife Refuge, Florida, United States - Lox_Sample_2.4 | ecosystem: Environmental > Terrestrial > Soil > Wetlands | place: USA...
CTTGGAGCCGGCGCCCCGCCAGTCTGCGCTCTAAGCCCGCTCAGCCGGCCGCTGGTGAGATCCCGAGCTGGGTGAGCAGGTCGACCTGGTCGAAGAAGAGGTGGAAGCTGCTGATCTTGCCGTCCTCGAACTCGTAGACGCCGCTGTAGCGCCCGTCGACGTGCCGGCCGGTCGGAGCAAGATCCCCGGCTGGACCGCGCAGCATGCCGGTATGCGTGCCGGTGAAGCGTCCCTCGAGCACGCCGCCTCGGTCGTCGGCGTGGATCGCAGTCGTCTCGATCCGGTTGTCAGGGAACGCCTCGTGCCAGGCGGCCCACACCGACTCGGCGGCCTCACGACCGGTCAGGTGCATACCGCCCGGCGCCTCGAAGTCGAGCCGGTGCAGGTCGTGGCAGCCCATCCAGCCCTCGCGGTCACCGGCGTTCCACAGCTCGGTCTCCCGCTCGATAAGGCTGTGCGTGTCCCCGTCACGCACCGAGGAGAACACGACCTTGTACTCCTCCACGCCGCGGATCTGCACATGCGTGACGGCGGCGGCGTCGGTGCGCAGCCGCGCGGTGGTCCCGCGGCTCGCGGCGAGGGCGTCGCGATCCTCCCACGCGGTGATGACCATGCATCGGCCGCTAGTCCGGTCGGTCATCAGGTGCGCGCTGCACAGGCCGGCCATGTCCATGAGGGCGGGGACGCCAGTGGAGCGGAATTCCTCGATGAACGAGTCGATGTTCGACGGCGCGCAGTCGACCCGCGCGATGCGCGCCCCGGCGCCCTCCCGCGGCCGGGAGCGGCGGACGAAGACCGGCACCTCGTAGTGCTCGACCGTGACGCTCGCTCGCAGCCGCTCCGCGACCTCCTTGCGGGAGATCTGGACTGCCTGCTCGCTCGCGGTCATCGCGTCGAGGCTGTCCCAGTAGGACGCGACGACACAGACCCCGGTATCCGCGTTGACTAGGCAGGCGAGGCCTCTGTTGCCGTGCTGCCCCTCGACATGCGGACGGACCGTTCCCTCCAGGTACCTGGTCGCCTCGCTGAGTTGTGCCGGGTCCCCGGCAAGCATGTTCATCCGTGCGTACATCAGCTGCCCCCCTCTGGCAGGACGTCACTGTCGTGCCACGGCCTAGGCCTGGCACCTTGAGTCAAACACCGGGGCAGCGTGCGGGGAAAGACGGATAAATATTGAACATCGTCATACATGACCGGCTATTTTCCCTGGTCAGGCATTAGATCCTGATTCAAGGACCTCGCTCACCTGACGTGGATGACGTCGCCAGCGGAGACCGCCGTCGGCGGTGCGCCGGCCGCTGAGGCGACCAGCAGCCGTCCATCGGCGTCGACGTCCCCGGCGACGCCGGTCAGGACCTGGCCGCCGGGGAGCTCGACCCGGACGGAGTGGCCGAGGGTGGCGCACAGCGCGCGGTATTCGGCCAGCAGACCGCCGCGCGCCGCGTCGGGGTCGGCCCGGAAGGCCAGGTAGCGAGCTTCTAGCTCCCGCAGAATCCCGGCCAGCAGCACCTCGCGCGAGACGGAACCGCCCTCGACGAGCAGGGACGTGGCGCGCAGCCCACCCGGCGACACCGGAAGCGCTTCCGCGTGAGTGGCCACGTTGACGCCGATGCCGATCACCACCACCTCGCCGGACTGCTCGGCGAGGATGCCGGCCAGCTTCCGCTCGCCGGCCAGCACGTCGTTCGGCCACTTCAAGGTGGCGTCCACATCCGCCGCCGTGCGGACCGCGACCGCCACCGCGACCCCGGTGAGCAGCGGCAGCCAGCCGCGCCGGGCGGGCGGCACCAGAAGCGGGCGGAGCAGCACGGAGAACGTCAGCGACGTGCCGGGCTGGCTGACCCACGACCGGTCCATCCGGCCGCGCCCGGCCGTCTGCTCCTCGGCGACGAGGACCTGGCCTTCCGGGCCGCCGCGCCGGAGCAGATCCGCGTTGGTGGAACCGGTGCTCGGCACGACCTCGATCGACGTCCACAGCGATCCCGTGACGTCGCGCAGCGCATTCGAAGACAGCGGCATCAGTCGCCGATGGCGATGCGGAGCCGCCGGAAGCCCTTGCCCTTGTTCTCTACTTTCACGACAGAGATACGGCCGACCTGGGACGTGGACGCGACGTGGGTGCCGCCATCGGCCTGCTGGTCGAGGCCCACGATGTCGATGATCCGCACGTCCTTGACGTCCTCGGGCACCAGGTTGGTGGCGGTTCTGATGATGTCCGGGATCTCGAACGCCTCGGACCGGGGCAGCGTCCGGACCTCGATGCGCCGGTCCAGGCGCAGCTCGGCGTTGCACGCGTCCTCGACGGTCTCCTTGAAGCCCGGCGGCACCGCCTCCAGGTTGAAGTCCATCCGGGCGGTCAGGACGTCCATGTTCCCGCCGGTGACCAGCGCGCCGTAGTCGCGGAACACCACCCCGCACAACACGTGCAGCCCGGAATGCGTGCGCATCAGTGCTGTCCGCCGGTCGTCTTCGATCGCGCCGCGCACCGCCGTGCCGGCGGGCGGCAGCGGGTCGCCCTCCAGCGGCACGAGGTAGACGTCGTCTGAGCTCTTGCGCGCGTCCGCGATCCGGGTCTGCACGCCGCCCCACAGCAGCACGCCATGGTCCGGCGGCTGGCCCCCGCCTCCGGGATAAAAGGCCGACCGGTCCAGTACGATCCCGTCTGGCCCGGAGGCGAGAACCACCGCGTCCCACTCGCGCAGCGTCTGGTCGTCAAGGTCTAGCCGGTGTGTCCTGCTCACGCCCGGCAGCCTACTGCTGCGCGCCCGACTCGGCGACCGGCGTGTCCCCGGCAGCAGCCGCGGCCGCCGCGGTCGCCGCGGCTTCCGCCACCCGCGCGGCCTGCGCGCTACTCAGCACGTGCGCGACCGCGAGTGCCACGCCCAGCACGCCGAGCCCGGCGAGCGTCACCGACGTGACGAGGTAGGCGTGCGCCGACGAGAGCGCGAACGCGCCGAAGGCACTGGCAGAAGACGGCAGCCGCCCGGCCAGGTTCAGGTACAGCGTGCCGAACGTCGCCACCCCGACCACGATCCCGATCTGGTTCACGGTCACGATGACGCCGCTGGCGTCCGCCGCGATCGCCACCGGCACCCGGGACAAGACCCGGGTCATCAGCGGCCCGAACGCGGCCGCCATGCCCGCACCTGCCACCGCCGACGCGGCGTACGCCCAGAAGCTGTGCCCATCGGAGGTAGCGCCGGAGTGGAACAGCAGCCCAAGCGCCAGCAACCCGAGGCCGTTCACCACGAACCCGGCCATCGGCAGCGGCGCGTGGAACCGCGCGGGAAGCCGCCGCCAGTTGAGGCTGACCAGCGCGAACGTCACCGCGGCAGGCGCGAACGTGAGCCCGGCCCGCAGCGCCGACTCACCGAAACCGTCCTGCAACTGCAGCGCGAACGCGAACAGCCAGCCGCCGAACAGCATCATCGTCGCGAACAGCCCCGCGATGCCGGCCGGCACCCCGGGCAGGCCGAGCAGCGCGCGCGGCAGGATCGGCTGCCCGCCGCGCTCGGCCACCCGGTGCTCGACGAAGATGAGCGAGGCGAACCCGATCACGGAAGCCGCCAGCAGCGCCCACCCCCACGCGGGCCAGCCGAGCGGCTGCCCGAGCACCAGCGGAAGCACGAACGCGAGCACCGCCGGGGTCAGCACCATCAGCCCGGGCAGGTCCAGCCGGCGCACGCCGTCGAAGCGGCCCGCCGGGAGCAGCCAGGTGAACAACAGCACCAGGATGCCGACGGGCACGTTGACCAGGAAGACCGACCGCCACGTGCTGTCGAACAGGTTCGCGCTGATCAGCACCCCGCCAACCACCTGCCCGAGCACAGCGCCGCCGGAGATCACCGTCGCGTACAAGCTCATCGCTCGCGCCCGCGCGGCCGGCGCTGTGTACGTCCGCTGAAGCAGGCTGAGCACCTGCGGGATCATGATGGCGGCGCCGGCCCCCTGCACGAAACGCAGCCCGACCAGCACTCCGGACGTCGGCGCGAGCCCGCAGCCGAGGGACGCCAGCGTGAACAGCAGCACTCCGGCGCGGTACATGCGCCGGTGCCCGAGGATGTCGCCAAGCCGCGCGCCGGTGACCAGCAACACGGCGTACGTGATCGTGTACCCGGCCACGATCAGCTGCAACAGGGCCCCGGACGCGTGCAGGTCGGCATGGATCGACGGGATGGCGACGTTAACAATATTCGTGTCGAGCACCGCCATCAGCTGCCCGATCAGCACGACCGCCAGGATCAGGCCGGGTCGCGGCCCCTTCGCCGCGCCGTGCCGGAAGCTCGCCCGCAGCGGAAGGCGTTCGATGAGTTCTGTCATATCATCGAGTTTGCCGGATAGCTTATTCTGGTACCAAGAGCCTAGTTATCCTGGTACTAGCACCACCTGGCAACGCGGCGAGCCGCGCGGGAGGATGGACAGCGTGAGCACCACCGTGAACGGGAATGGCAGTCACCTGACGGGCGGCGCGAGCACCGCCCGCCGGACCGAACTGGCCGCCTTCCTGCGCAGTCGCCGGGAGCGCATCAGCCCCGAGGACGTCGGCCTGCCGCCCGGCACCCGGCGCCGCACGGCCGGCCTGCGCCGGGAGGAGCTAGCGCAACTCGCCGGGGTGGGCGTGACCTGGTACACGTGGCTAGAACAGGGCCGCCCGATCAACGTGAGCGTCCAGGTGCTCGACGCGGTGGCCCGGACGCTGAAGCTCGACCCCACGGAGCGCGCGCACCTGTTCCGCCTCGCCGACGTCCCGGGCGCGGCCTCCCTGCCGGGCTGTGACGACTGCACGCTGCCCGATGAAGTCCAGCAGGTCCTCGACGCGCTGCCCATCCCCGCCTGCGTCGTGAGCGAGCGATTCGACCTGCTCGCCTGGAACGCCGTGTACGCGGCGATCTTCCCCGGAGTCACCTCCGCCCCTCCGGATAAGCGCAACACGCTGTTCTCCGTCTTCACCTCGATGCCCTGCTGTGCCCCGTTCGTCAACCACGGCGCGTACTGCGCCAGCATGGTCGGGCAACTGCGCGTCGCGTACGGCAAGCACGTCGACGATCCGGCCTGGACGCACTTCATCCGCCGTCTCGAGGCGGCGAGCCCGGCATTCACCGAGGCCTGGGCGGCCCAGGATGTCGCGCTGCCGGGCGTCTTCGTGAAGAACCTCCGCCACCCCGCCGTCGGCCCGATCACCGTGTCGTCCACCAGCTTCGCCGTGCAGGCGATGCCAGGCGCCCGGATGACCGTCTACACCCCGGTCGATGACCCGAGCAAAAAGGCACTCGCCCGGCTGGCCGCGGGCGAAGAGGCAGACGCGCGCTTCCCCTGCTGGTCCGAGCATCATCCCGAACGTACGGTCCCGGCTCTCACCGCCTAATTGCTCCCCCCGGGCACCCGGCCACAGGCGGCTGTATGGCCCACAGAGCCGGTTATAGGCGGCTGCATGGGCCATACAGCCGTCTTGAGGGAAAGCGCGGGCGGGTCAGCCGGTGTTCTGGAGGCCCGCGGCTATGCCGCTGACCGTGAGGAGGAGCAGGCGCTCGTCCGAGCCGCGTTCCTCGGGGGCCTCGTCCTTCCTGAGCGCGGTCAGGGCGCGCAGCTGGAGGTAGGAGAGGGCGTCCACGTACGGGTCGCGCAGCACGATCGCGCGGGACAGCACCCGCCGGTCCGCCAGCAGCCGGTCGTGCTCGGTGACGGTCAGCACCAGCCGCCTGGTCAGGTCGTATTCGGCGAGCACGCGGTCGGTGAGGTCGGGCCGGCCGCCCAGCGCGAGGTAGCGGGCCGCGATCGCGCGGTCGGTCTTCGCGAGGCTCATCTCGGCATTGTCCAGCAGCGTGGCGAGCAGCGGCCACTCGCGGTAGGCGCGGCGCAGCTCGGTCAGGCCCTCGAGCGGCATGCCCTCGTCGGAGTCGCCGGCGGCGATGCCTGCCCACGCGGCGGCGGCGAGGCCGCTGCCGAGGCCGTACCAGCCGGGCAGGTTGAGGCGGGTCTGCGCCCACGCGAACACCCACGGGATCGCCCGCAAGTCCTCCAGGCCGAGCGGACCGCCGCCGTGCCCGCGGCGCGACGGCCGGGAGCCGATCCGCAGCCCGGCGATCTCCTCCAGCGGGCTGACCCGCGCGAACCATTCGGCGAACCCGTCGGTCTCCACCAGCGCGCGGAACGCCAGCCGCGCCGCGTCATCGATGCGGGTGGCCAGCGCGCGGAACGCCGTCGCCGCCGCGCCGTTCCTGGCGGCCACCGACGGCGAGGAGGCCAGCAGCACCGCCGACGTGACCTGCTCGAGGTGGCGCAGCCCGATAGCGGACCGGCCGTACCGCGCGAAGATCACCTCGCCCTGCTCGGTGACCTTGAACCGGCCGTCCACCGAGCCGGGCGCCTGCGCGAGCACCGCGCGGCCCGCGGGGCCGCCGCCGCGGCCGAGCGCGCCGCCCCGGCCGTGGAACAGCGTCAGCTTCACGTCGTGCTCGCCGGCCCACGTCGCGAGCGCCGCCTGAGCGTCGAACAGCCGCAGCGTCGCCGAGGCCGGCCCGAGTTCCTTGGCCGAGTCGGAGTAGCCGAGCATCGCCTCCAGGTGCCGCCCGTTCGCCGCCAGCCGGGCGGCCACCGCCGGGAGCTTGATCATGTCCGTGAGCACTGACGGCGCCCGCGCCAGGTCGTCGCCACTCTCGAACAGCGGCACCACGTCGAGCACCGGCCCGTCCCCGTCGGGGAACGCGTACCCCGCCAGCTCGTAAACCGCCTCGACGTCGGCGGCCGAGGTGGTGAACGAGATGACGTACCGGCGGCAGGCCGCCACCCCGAACCGGCGCTGGATCCACGCGATCACGCGGATCGTGTCCAGCACTTCGAGAGTCATCGGGGAGAGCGGAGACGGGGGCTGATCGGGCGACGCAGAAACGGACGCGCGCAGCTCCGCGAGCGCCCTCGCGTGGACCTTGGAGTGCTGCCTCACCTCGAGGCCGGCCAGGTGGAACCCGAACGTCTCCGCCTGCCAGATCAGGTGCTGCAAGTCCCCGTAGGCCTGCCGCCCGGCCCCGGCGGCCGCCAGCGATGACTGCACGAGCCGCAGGTCGTCGAGGAACTCGGCCGGGCCGCCGTAGCTGAGGTCGGCGTGCCTGGTGCGCGTCGCGGCGAGGCGCTCGGCCGCGTACAGCAGGTAGACGCGGTAGGGCTCTTGCGGCGACCTGGCGGTTATCTCCGCCAGCAGGTCAGGGTGCGCGGCGGACGCGGCGGCGAGCGCCCGGCGCAGCTCCGCGGCCGGCGGCGTCGAGCCCTCGGTCACGGTCAGCGCCCGGCCGACTCGGCCGCAGGCCGCCTCGAGCGCGCGCAGCGCGTGGTCGGCCTGGATGACGGCGGCCTCCCTCGTAACCGCGGAGGTCACCGTGGGGTTGCCGTCCCGGTCGGCGCCGACCCAGCTGCCGAACCGCAGGAACGCGGGCACGGGCGGCGCGACCCGGCCGCTGTCCGGGCCGAGCAGCACGTGGTCCATCGCCCGGTAGAACGCGGGCACGAGCCGGAACAGCGTCTCGTCGAACGCGGCCATCACGGTCCGGACCTCGTCGGCGGGGCTCATCCCCGCCACCCGCAGCTGCGCGGTGCGCCACAGCAAGTCGACCTCTTCGCGCAGCCGCCGCCGGATCTCCGCCTGCTGCGCCGCGCCGGCCCGGGTGTCGTCGACCTCGGTGAGCAGCCCGCTGATCCGGCGCAGCGACGCCACGACCGCACGGCGGCGCGCCTCCGTCGGGTGCGCCGTGAACACCGGGTGGATGCGCAGCCCGGCGAGCAGCTCATGCGCGTGGTCGAGCCCCTGCTCGTCGGTGATCCGCGCGATCGCGTCGGCGAGCGACTCGCGCGGCGGCCGGTCCCCCGAGTCGCGTTCGCGCAGCGTTCGCACGCGCTGCTGCTCTTCGGCCAGGTTGGCCAGGTGGAAGTACACGGTGAAGGCGCGGGCGACCTGCTCGGCCCGCGGCCGGGACCAGGACCCGACGAGATCCGCGATGGCGTCGCCCGCGGCCGCCGCCTCCGCGGACGCCCGGTCGGGCACCCGGCGGGCGTCGATCACCGCGTGCCGCAGCCGCTCCACGTCGGCGAGCAACTCAGCCCCGTGCGCCCCGTCGGACTCGGTGATGACCTCGCCGAGGATGTCGCCAAGCAGCCGGACGTCCCGCCGCATCATCTCGGGCAGCTCAGCCGAATCCCGTTCCCTGTCCACGCTCGCGCTGGTCACAAAGGCAGCGTAACCAAGGTCACGTTCAGGCCCCCCTGACGGGGGGCTGGAGTCCGGCGGCGTCCAGCCAGACGTCCGGCAACGTTACGCTTTCCCTCATGACCGCAGCTGAGACGACGGACGGTGCGACGCCGGACCCGCACACCACCGCAGGGAAGATCGCCGACCTCGAGCACCGCAGGTACGAGGCAGTGCACGCCGGCTCGCAAGCCGCGGTAGAAAAGCAGCACGCGCGCGGCAAGCTGACCGCCCGCGAGCGGATCGACCTGCTACTCGACGAAGGGTCCTTCACCGAGTTCGACGAGCTGGCCAGGCACCGCGCGCACGACTTCGGCATCGCCAGGAACCGGCCGTACGGCGACGGCGTGGTCACCGGGACCGGGACCGTGGACGGCCGCCCGGTCGCCGTGTTCAGCCAGGACTTCACCGTGTTCGGCGGCAGCCTCGGCGAGGTGTACGGCGAGAAGATCGTCAAGGTCATGGACCACGCGATGAAGACCGGCTGCCCCGTGGTCGGCATCAACGACGGCGGCGGCGCCCGGATCCAGGAAGGCGTGGTCGCGCTCGGGCTGTTCGCGGAGATCTTCTTCCGCAACACCCGCGCCTCCGGCGTCATCCCGCAGATCAGCCTGATCATGGGCCCGGCCGCGGGCGGGGCGGTGTACTCCCCGGCCATCACCGATTTCACGCTGATGGTGCAGGGCACCAGCCACATGTTCATCACCGGCCCGGACGTGATCAAGACCGTGACCGGCGAGGACGTGACGTTCGAGGAGCTCGGCGGCGCGCACACCCACGCCGCCAAGTCAGGCGTCGCGCACTACCAGGCGGAAGACGAGGAAGACTGCATCGACTTCGCGAAGCAGCTGCTGTCCTACCTGCCGTCCAACAATCTCGACGAGCCGCCGGTGATCCCTGTCACGCCGCACTACGAGATCACGCCCGAGGACGAGGAGCTCGACGTCCTCATCCCCGACTCGCCGAACCAGCCGTACGACATCCACCGGGTCATCGAGACCGTGCTCGATGAGGACACGTTCCTGGAGATCCACGCGGCCTTCGCGCCGAACATCGTCGTCGGCTTCGGCCGCGTCGCAGGGGCCCCGGTCGGCGTCGTCGCCAACCAGCCCATGCACTTCGCCGGCTGCCTCGACATCGACGCCTCCGAAAAGGCCGCCCGGTTCGTGCGCACCTGCGACGCGTTCTCGATCCCCATCCTGACGTTCGTCGACGTCCCCGGCTTCCTGCCCGGCGTCAGCCAGGAGTGGCGCGGCATCATCCGGCGCGGCGCCAAGCTGCTGTACGCCTACGCCGAGGCCACCGTCCCCAAGGTCACGGTCATCACGAGGAAGGCCTACGGCGGTGCCTACGACGTCATGGGCTCCAAGCACCTCGGCGGCGACATCAACCTGGCCTGGCCCACGGCGCAGATCGCCGTGATGGGCGCCCAGGGTGCGGTCAACATCCTGTACCGCCGGGAGCTGGCCAAGGCCGAGGATCCCGAGCAGCTGCGCGCCAGGAAGACCACCGAGTACGAAGACACCCTGGCCAACCCGTATATCGCGGCCGAACGCGGGTACCTGGACGCCGTGATCCGGCCCGCGGAAACCCGCGCGGCGGTGACCCGGGCGCTGCGCAGCCTGCGCACCAAACGGGAGACACTGCCGCCCAAGAAGCACGGCAACATCCCGTTGTGAGCGTACCGTGATCATTATTACCGAGCGTGAGCACTTGGGCGACTTTCCGCCGGCAATGCCGGCCCAACTGACCCACGCATGGCCCTGCCTGGCCTAGAGTCAGAAGACGATGAGCGAATTCGCTGCCCCGCTGCCCGTCCTCGCCAGATATGCGGTCATGGTGGACGTCGGGTACATCTACGCGGCTGCCGGCGAATTGCTTTTCGGGACCAGCTCGCGGCGCGAATACCGGGTGGATGCGGTGAGCCTCATCCAGGCCGTGACGAAGCACGCCGACGAGCTGTTCCGCGGCGAACTGCTCCGCGTGTACTGGTTTGACGCGGCGCGGGACCGGGTGCCCACCATCGACCAGCGCGTCGTCGCCCAGATGCCCTGGGTCAAGCTGCGGCTCGGCAACCTGAACGCGCGCGGCCAGCAGAAGGGCGTGGACGCCAACATCCGGGCCGACATGGAAGCCCTCGCCCGGCACCGCGCGATCACCGACGTGGTGCTGATCGCCGGCGATGAGGACATGGTGCCGGCCGTGGAAGCCGCGCAGGCCTTCGGCGTCCGGGTGCACCTGTGGGGCATCGAGCCGCCGTACGGCACCAACCAGGCCGAGCGGCTGGTCTGGGAATCGGACACCGTCGACGTCCTCGACGGCCCTTTCCTCCGGCCGTACTTCACCAGGAACCCCACCGTCGAGCAGCCCAGGCCGGACATCCAGGCGACGGTCCCGTCGCCGGCCCAGCTGTTCGGCGAGCGACCGCACATCCGCCCGCCCGCGCCGCTCGGCCGCAACTCCCACATGTCGAACACCGGCCCGATGCCGCGGCTCGGCCCGGACCGGCGGCACGTCGAAGAGGCTGGCGAGCACGTCGCGCACAAGTGGATCCTCACCCGCGGCGCGGACAACATCCGCGACCTGCTGCCGGGCCCCATCCTGCCGCCGGTCATCGACAAAGAACTGCTCGTCGAGGCGGAGAAGGAACTCGGCCAGTCGCTGCGGCCCTACCAGGAAGCCCGGGAATGGCTCAGGGACGCGTTCTGGGCGCGTGTGCACCGTGAGTTCGGCATTGGAGTAGGCAAGTCGCGTGGCTGACAACAAACCGTTCCTTCGTGTCGTCAACGGCGACGCCTCTGCTGAAGAGATCGCGGCGCTTGTCGCCGCGCTCACGGCCGTCGCCGCGGCCCGGAGCAGCGATGCGGGCGAGGCGGAGCCCGGACCCGTTCGGAATAACTGGAGTGCCAAAGCCCGGCTGATGCGGTCACCTGTGTACCCAGCCGCGGGCGGCTGGCGCCGTTCCGCTCTTCCCTAAAACCGCCGGATCATATATTTTCGCTTCGGTCACAGGAAGCCGGGGTGATGTGATGAAGAAGACGAACATCGACGAGCTCAAGCTCAGCGACGTGCGGCCCGGGGTCACCCGGCGGTCGTTTTCCGGCGCGGGCGCGACGCTGGCCTGGGGCACGCTGAGCCCTGGTCACGAACCGCGGCCGCACACCCACCCGCACGAGCAGATCGTGTACATCGTCTCCGGGCACGGTCAGTTCACCGTCGGCGACGAGACCGTCGACGTCACGCAGGGGGACATGCTCGTCGTGCCGTCCGGCGTGCTGCACTACGCGGTTGCGGGCGGCGACGAGCCGATGGTGGACCTGAGCGTGTTCAACCCGCGGCGCGACGACTACTACGCGATCGATGAGGGCGACTCCGGCGCCTGACGGCTGACCGATGGCTGACTGGCGAGAGGGCCTGCGGCGCGGCGATCTGCGGCACTCGGGGCTGCGGGCGCGCATCCGCGGCGGCGAACGGCTGCTCGGCACCTTCGTGAAGTCCCGCGACCCGCTGGTCAGCGAGGCGCTCGCGGTCAGCGGGTACGACTTCCTGATCGTGGACCTGGAGCATTCGGGGCTGTCGGCTGGCGACGCGGAGGGCATCGTCCGGGCCTGCGACGGCTACGACGTGCCGGTGATCGCGCGGATACCGGCCACGGGGCTTGGCCTGTGCGGCGCGCTGCTCGACGCCGGGGTGACGGGCATCCAGGTGAGCGATGTGGCGTCCGCCGATGCCGCCACCGCGGCGCGGGCCGCGGCGCACTACCCGCCGCTCGGCGAGCGCAGCCTGTCGCTGTCGACCAGGGCCGCGCGGTTCGGTGCGGTTCCCGCGGCCCTGCACGTCCCGGCAAGCCTCGAGCAGACGGTGCTCATCGGGCAGATTGAATCGCGTGAGGGGCTGGCCGCGCTGCCCGAGATCGTCAAGTCCGGCGTGTTCGACGCTCTGTTCCTCGGCCCGGCGGACCTGTCGGTCTCGCTGGGGTATCCAGGGCAGGCCGGACATCCGGACGTCGCGGCAGCCTTGCAGGACACCGCGACGGCGGTCATGGGCGATGGGGTGCCGCTCGGCATCTTCTGCGCGACGGCCGGTGAAGCCAGGCAGTGGGCGGAGCGCGGTCTGACGCTGCTCGCGATATCCACGGACCTCACGATGCTGCGCGGAGCCGCGGATGCGATGCTCGGACAGTTGCGGACCCGCGGATGACCGGGGCACCGGAACGCTGGCGGGACGTCGCCCACATCGGGCACGCGGAGCTGCTCACCCCGGTGCCGGACGAGAGCCTGCGGTATTTCACCTCGCTGCTCGGGCTCACGGTCGTGGCCGAGGAGCGCGGGGCGTGGTACCTGCGCGGATACGGCGATTACGAGCCGTACTGCCTCAAGCTGGTCGCCGCCGGCCGGTCCGGACTCGGGCACATGGCTCTCCGGGCGTGGAGTCCGGCGGCGCTGTCCCGGCGGGTGGAGTGGCTCAAGGCGGCGGGGATACCCGGGTCGTGGGTGGAACCGGAGTGCGGGAAGGGGCCGTTCTTCGCGTTCGAGGACCCGGACGGCCACCCGATGCGGATCTACTACGAGACCACGAAGTACGCGGCCCCCGCGGGCTCGCGGCCCGCGATGAAGTCCAACCACCAGCGCTACCTCGGCACCGGCGCGAACGTCCGGCGGCTCGAGCACGTGAACCTGATGGCGTCCGATATCCGGGCGTGCCGTGATTTCTGGGAGTCCGGGTTCGGGCTGCGCACGTTCGAGATCATCCGGCGAGAGGACGGCTCCGAAGACGGGGCGTGGCTGTCATCCACGGTTCAGGGGCACGAGCTCATCTACGTGCGCGACTACCTTGGCGCCGCCGGGCGGCTGCACCATCTGGCGTTCTGGGTGGACTCCCGGGAGGACGTGCTGCGGGCGGCTGACCTGATGAACGACGCGTCGGTCCCGATCGAGGCCGGCCCGTCGCGGCACATCCCGATCCAGGGCTTCTACCTCTACACCCGCGAGCCCGGCGGGAACCGGATCGAGATCTGCTCGGGCGGCTACCTCGGCTTCGACCCGGACGACGACCCGGTGATCTGGACGCCGTCCGAATACGCGGCGAAGCCAGGCTGGGGTGCCCGGCTGCCTTCCACGTTCCGCACCTACGGCACCCCGCCGCTAGGCGTCCCCGAGGAAACGATCACCTCCGACTGGCCCGCCCCGTAG
>Ga0335075_10011429_pt1 | contig 13426 bp, 6 predicted proteins | sample Lox_Sample_24_FD_206723 | JGI IMG/M metagenome (GOLD analysis project Ga0335075, IMG submission 206723) | Soil microbial communities from Loxahatchee National Wildlife Refuge, Florida, United States - Lox_Sample_2.4 | ecosystem: Environmental > Terrestrial > Soil > Wetlands | place: USA: Florida...
TTCGGTATGTTTGTCTCCTGCAGGCAGCTGGATGCGCAGATCAGCTTTCAGGCGGTCGCTTGGCTGCGCATCCTCCAGTACCTGCCCGTCGCATTTCTGATGGTGCCGATTACGGCCAGCGCCTATGTTGGTCTTCCCAAAGAAAACACGAATGCAGCGGCCGGCCTCATGAACTTCACTCGCAACATAGGCATGAGCGTAGGAACCTCTGCTGTCACGACGATCGTTGAGCGCAGAAGCCAATACCATCAATCTGTGCTTGCTGTGTATACCAGGTCGGAGCGCTTCGATGCCGCGGTTCGAGGGTTGGCGACTCGGCTTTCTCACGCGGGGTTAAACGCGCATTTCGCTCACCAGCAGGCGCTCGACAGAATGTACGCCATGCTGGGAGCTCAGGCTCAGACGCTTTCCTATATTGATGTCTACTGGTTGTTCACTGTCATGTGCCTGCTGATGTTCTTGCTGTCCTTTCTGCTCCAGAAAAACACTCCCGGTGGCGAGACCGGCCCCATGCATTGACATTCGCTGAAGACTCAGGCCCGCGATTGGAGTGTCTTCAATAGGTGTGAGACGCCGGATCCGGCCTGTCCGAACCGGTCGTCCTTCCGAGCGCAACGTGGTCTGTCTCTGCTCCGCCACGGACATCCCTGGACCCAGGATTGTGGTCCTCGCCCTTGGCCACCCCTGGGCGGCTCTTTCACCACCCCTTTCGCACCAGCGTCTGCTGTTGTGTCAGGTCTCCTCTGTCGCCGCGCGATCGATCACCGGGAGGTGATCACGTACGTTCCCCGGCCGCTGAGGACGACCACGGCGCGTGTCCCGGATTCAGCCGGAGTGCTCTGCTGCGCCTTGCCATTCACGAGCACCACGGCGCCTGACGATGCTGCCGGAACAGAGACACTGGCCTGGACATCGGCGGGCAGTGTCACTGTAGTGGTGTACCCATCATGTTCACGAATCGAGACGTACAGCATCCCATGAGGCGTTGGCTCGCCGCCTCTGGCCCATTTAAGCCCCAGCAGGTCGGGACGTATATTCACTGTGGCGAAGCCCCCGGCCGTCGGCTGAATGCCCAGAAGCTGCGCCATCAGCCACGGCGTCACACCGCTCGACCATCCATGCGCCAGGCTTACGTTATAGCCCGACATGTTATCTGCCTGCAGTGACGCGTGAAAACCGTCTCCCTTATACCAGGTGGGATCGTAGCCCTCCCAGTAGCTGGTTGCGCCCTCCTGCACCATTCCGCCCCAATACTGACGAATCCAGTTCAGCGCTGCGCGGCGGTGCCCCATCTTCGCCATCGCGGTCACCACATAGAAGTTGTAATAGGGCGTGATGATGTACGGGTTGTAGGTGATGTGCCCGGCATCCGAGAGCGCGTTCTTCCAGATCGCCGCGTATTGGTCGCTGTTCGCGACTCCGGATATGACCGCATACGCATTTGGCTGCCAGCGATCGCCAAATGACCCCTGCGGATCCAGCATGTACTCCTGCGCTGCGGCTTTCAGTGCATCGGCCACCTCCTGCATCTTCTGAGCATTCCTGTCGTCGTGCAGTATGCGCAGCAGCCAGGCTCCATCCTTGAACGCGGCATAATACTCAAATTGAGTACCCATCCGTGTCTGCGTGTCATAGCTGTTCATCTCCGGCGACCAGTCGACAAATGGCCACGCCCCCGACAGGTCTGAAAAAAGATCCTGCTCATTCAGATCCTTCTCCATGTAGTCGAGCAGCTCAACCAGACGCGCATGCACGCTTTCCAGCTGTCTTATGGAGCCGGTGTGCAGGTAATATTCCTTTTCGCCTGTCAACCAGAACGCCGAGTATCCTGGGATCTCATTCACATGCCGCCTCACTGGCGCCGGGCCCATTAGCCGGCTCAGCGTGTCCTGCATGAGAAAATGATCGCCAAACACATCGTCGATCGTTCGACCGCTCACATCCAGGTCGCCCATCCAGCGATTCCGGTCCCGCTTCGGCGCATCCCAGATGTCGTCCTGCATGCACAGGTGTGCGGTGTACGCGCCGATCGTCCACATCTTGTTCAGTTCAGGATCAGACGACTCAAACGATCCCTGATACTTCACCGGATATCCAATTCCATCCAGACTGATGGAACGGAAGCGCATATCTCGCCCTTCGACAAAGCGCACAATTGCATAGCGGAATGCGCTTTTCGGCCCATACGCCGTGCCATGCGCCGGAATGTAGACAGGATCAATCCCCAGATAGGGCTCGATCAATGTTTCCGCTTCTGACTCGCCATACTGCACTGTGACTTCCGCGGGCGTATCGGAGTCCAACTCCAGTTCGAGACGCCCATTCACTTCACGGCCAAAATCGAGCATGACCTGCGGCGAATTATGGAAAGAAACATGCCCGCCGGGCAGCTCCACTGTCAACTCGCCCCCGGCGGTGTCCTCTGTCAGCGCCTCGGCATTCTTCACCTCGCCCGTGCCGCCATACACGCGGCTCACATTCATCGCATCCAGTGAGTAATGCGCGAGAAATGGCGAAATCCCATCGTACCCGGGCCACGCATACATGCCCGCGTCGGCATTGGCCTGAAATAAGTCGATCGAGCTCTCAATCCCGCCGAGATCATCGGCGGGGGGCCAGTTGCTGTCGTCAAAAGTCGCCGTTTGCCATCCGGCCGGCGCAGCCTCCGCCGTTGCCTTCCAGTGAGCGTCGCTCATCACCAGTGGAGTCGCAGCAACGCTGCGCGCTGCGGGTACAATCATCGCCGCCAACACCGTTCCATCCTGCAGGTGGCGGCTCACATTGTCCCAGGCCTCATTGCCGGCATCAGGGCCGCGCACCGCCTCGATGGCTACAACATTTCTTCCCGCGCGCAGAGCATGCGTCACATCGCAGGCATACACGCGAATGCCCATCGGGAAATCCAGATTGAGCTGATAACTCCCCGCTCTCTGTCCGTTGACGTAAATCGTTGCTTCCCGCGGACCCGCCAGATAAAGCGTGGCGCGCACGGGCACAGTGCCCACATCGAAGACACGCCGAAAATAGTGAGGCCCCAGGTTACTGTCTCGTCCGCCATTTCTTCCGTCGGCAGCGTCCCCTCCCGCAGGCGCCCCCTCAGCCTCCGTCCAGATGTACTGCTCGGGCAGGGGCCGGTGCAGCGCCGACTCCAGCGTTGCCGCACCAAGATTTCTGGATGGATCGAGCTGGCTATCTGCGATCTTCGTCGGTCCGTTCGCCGGGTCTCCCATCTGCGCCCCTGCCGTCACGGCAGCGCCCACCAATGCCGCAAATGATAAAAGCATGGCCATGCGATGCATCGATTCATCCCCTCTGATTGGATTGTGTCAGTGGTCGCCCCCAACCAGTCAGTCCTGTAATTGGGCTAAGCAGGCGATGGGCGACAGAATCCTGTTGCGTCTCCTCGCGAACCACCCTCAGTGGACCCGGAAGGCCCGAACGCAGCGGCGGCGAGTCAGCCGAATAGGGCCTGATGTCGGTAAGCGCGCGGTTGGTCGCGCCGGGCTGCTCATCTCCGATCAGCCTGTTGACCCAGACGTTCACGACCCCTCTCGATATCTGGTTGGCGCCCGGGGTAAGAGCCCTGCTCACATCCACCCAATACGGCGCGTGCCATGTCTCTCCCATATCCTTACCGTTGACGGTAACAACGGCCAGATTCTTCACATCGCCCAGGTCAATCCACAAATGTGCGCCTTTCTGAAGCCGTGCGGGTGAAGCCCGCAAGGTTCGTGTAAGTTCCCATGCCCGAGAAGTACTGTATACCGGCATCATCGCTCGTGCTCCAGTCAATGAACGTATCCATGCTGATGGAGGCGGGGGCGCCCCGCTTCGCCTTTCAAAACATCACCTTTAGGGCGAACTCAAGGATTCTCGGGTCCCCCGCGCTGGTCACCTGCCCGTAATTTCCCGCCCCGAGCCCTGTCTGCACCGACTCGAAGTTCGGATGGTTGGCGATATTGAAGGCCTCTGCTCGGAACTGTGTGCTGAAGCGTTCTTTGATCGGCCATGTCTTATAGAGAGAAGTGTTCACAGACGTGTATGCCGGACCGCGAATCGTGCCATTACTGGCATCTCCGAAGAATCCATAGGCGGGCGCGGCGAAATCGGCGGTATTAAACCACTCGCCGAGCCTGCCTGCTTTCGAATAGGGCGCAATCTGATTGGGACGAATTGCAAGTCCAGCGGTGCTCGTCGCCATTGAAGGACTCATGGCAAATCCGCTCTGGTGAAGCAGCAGACCGGCGAAGCTCCAGTCCCCCAGCGTCTCTTTCAGCGCTCTGTCCGCATTGTTGAATAGCGGAATGTTGTACACCCACGTCGCCGCAACGTCGTTCGTGAAGTCGTAGGCAGGCGGCCCATACTCCGCCTGGAAATCGCGCATGTTCTGCGCCGGGGTGCTCTGCGAGGTGGTGTCGCCTGCGCCATGGTTCCCGAGCGTGCCCAGTGACTTCTCGTACGTGTACGCAAGGCTGAACTGCATTTTCGCCGTGTTATAGAGCAACGACGACTGCAGCGAATTGTAATTTGACGTGCCTTCATCGTATTGACCGTACATCGTGCTGTAACCTTTGTAGGGCCGCGTGTAATTCTCGGATGCTGCCCCCGTATTGATGCAGGGATCGAAGTCATACGAACTGGAAGGTGTCTGCCCTGGGGCAAGACAGCCGGACGCGCTGGGAGCGCTGACCGGCAGCGCAAAATTCGCGTCATAGCCCCCTTCGAATGTCATCAGGTGCCGGCCGAGGCTGCCGACATAGGCCACACTTGCGACCATGTTCCTGACGACCTGCTGCTCCAGGGTTAGGCTGTAGCTCTGGATTTGCGACGGCGTGAACTTCAGCGGCACAGTATCCAGCGTCTCGGGCGTCGGCGCCGCCGTCGTACCCGCCGTTCCATTGCTGATTAAACTGTTATCGATATTTGCGCTTAGGTTATACGGAGGGTTCTGCCCGAACGCGTTGTAGATCTGCTCCAGCGGTATCCGCGAGTATCCTATCCCGTATCCGCCGCGCAGCGATGTCTTCCCGGTTCCGAAGATATCCCAGGCAAACCCCACCCTCGGGCCATAATTCGTCTTCTTCGGAGTGAAGAAACCGCTCGGTACCCCATTTTGCCCGGCATACTCCAGTCCGTTCAGCATATTGGCGATGGTTCCGCTCGCAGTCAGCGGCTGATTGGCGCTGTTTACCACCAGGCTGCCGTCCACATTCACTACCGGGGCGTCGGCGGGGTTGTAGAGAGCAGGATTGAAGCTTGTCACCTGATCGCCGCTCACTGTGTCGCTGGAGAAATACACCCAGCGCAGACCGAGGTTCAGGGTCAGCCGCGGCATCGCCTTCCAGTCGTCCTGCAGGTACCAGGCGCCCTGGCGGTAGTGGTAGCTCCCGAGCTTCTGTGAGCTGGCCTGCGAATAGACGCTGTCCAGGCCGAGCAGGTAATCCGCCACTGGGTCGCCGGTGTGTGTTCCCGTGAAGGTAAAGGATCCCTGAGGATTCGTGAAAACATTCTGCCGCTTGATGCCGAACATATACAGCACGCCGCCCTGCAGCACATGGTTGCCGTGTACCCAGCTCACGTCGTCCTGCAGGATTCCCTCGCCGTCGGAAGCCGTTATCGGTTCCGACGACACACCATATCCACTCCAGCCATCCGACAGGCTCACGTTCGGAATCCTGTTCAGCGTCGGCGCCCCCGGAAACTCCTGCGTGATGGTGACGCCGGCGGGCAAAGTTCCACCGCTCGTCGTATCGATGCGCGGCTTATCGTAGGTTTCACCTGCCGTCGCGGTGTTCAGCAGATTTGGCGAAACGTACGAGGCCACCCGCACCATCGCGTTCAGCGCCGTTGTATAGTACGAATCTGTTGGGTACGTAAAGGGTGTGCCTCCCCACGCGTCAAAGGGGAAGCCGTTCTTCACCTGCTCATACATCATCCGTCCCGTCAGAGTGTTTTTCTGATTGATGCTGTCGTCGATGCGATCGACATAGTCGAGTTGACTCGTCGTCTCGGGATTCTGGTTCTCGTAGTTCAGGAATCCGCCGGCCGTGTCGTTCGGCAGCGGCATGTACGCACCCATCAGGGCGACCGAAACCGGGTTCAGGCACGATGGGTTCAGGGTGGAACGCCCGGTAACGCAGTCGGTCAACCCCTCGGAAGCCAGCAGGGCCTGGCTGTGAGCGTCCAGCGTCAAGCCTGACGCCGGTAGCGTCGGGTCTGTGCTGAGATCTCCTGTTCGCATCGCGGAATTGAATACTGAACCGCGCGATACCTGACCCGCGTCAATCGAATACCACTGGTTCGACGCAAAGAAGAAGATCTTCTTGGTGCGGTCCGTGTTGAAAAGATGCGGGATGGTGATTGGGCCGCCGAGAGTATAGCCGTAGATATTCTGGTGCAGGGCCTCCGCCGTGGTTGAGAAGTAATTGTTGGCGTCGAATGCGTTGTTGCGAAGATAGTCCCACAGCTCGCCGTGGAACGTGTTCGTGCCGCTCTTCGTCTCCACCACCACCTGTCCTGATCCCGCGAATCCATATTGGGCGCTGTAGTTGTCCTTCAGAACGCTGAACTGCGATATCGCATCGACCACCGGCAGTATGTTGATGTCGCTCAGATTGCCCGAGTTCATGTCATACATGCCGTCGATCGTGTATGTGGTGTATTCGACCGATTGCCCGTTCACAATCAACGTTGTGCCGCCTTCCAGGCCGCCTCCGTTCTGCGAATCGGCTGCTGCGGTACTCTGCACGCCCGGAATGGCAATACCCAGCGTCTGGAAATTGCGCCCGTTCAGCATCAGGTTGCTGATTTGCTTGCTGCTGAGAGTTCCACCGCTCTCCGACGTCTGCGTGTTCACCTGCACCGCATTTGCCGAGACTACGACCTGCGAAGACACCGTGCCTATCTGCAGCACGATGCTGTTGGCGCGGCGCTCGCCCGGATTGATGTGGATATCCTTCGTCAGGCTCGTCTTGTATCCCGATGAGGCGATTGTGATCGTGTAAGAGCCGACCGTTAGGCCATCAGCAGAATAGAAGCCGTCATGATCCGTCTTCATAACCCTGCTGACATCCGTGGCTTCGTTGGTAATTGTGACTGTCGCACCGCTCACCACAGCTCCGGAACTGTCTGTGACGGTCCCACTGATCGCGCCTGAACCCGCCTGCCCCCACAAAGACGTTGTGGATAGCACGAGGCCCAGGCATACCGCGATCGCAAGTGCTCGATTTCTGACTGGGAACATTCCTGGTCTCCTGAAGTGGGCAATTCTGATGTGAAATTCTTTCCAGGCTGGAACCGTACAAGCGTGATAGTAAACTTGTCAAGTGCCGAATCTCGTATCGCGACGTTCTTGTCGAAATCGCTCCGGCTCGCTCCGCAGCCGGTCCGTTCTCACTCCGGCCATCGTTTCGGCATCCACGTTCTTTGTGGTGCCGCCACGACAGCGCAACTTTCCTGAAGACCAGTGCCTGTCCGGGGCCTTGTATCGTCACGCTGTGCGGCATAGAGATGTCCACCAGTCGGGTCTGGGCGCTCACGGCGCGGCGGGATGAGCAAATTGACCCACGGAAGCCGCGACAGCTGCGCAGGAATGGCTCGCGCAGTTCCGTCGCTGTCACGCGCCGGTGGCCCGTCGAACCAGCCGTCGCAGATATCTTCACGAAGTGTGTATGCGCGTTATTAACTCTGTTCTATTCGGGGGGGACGCAATCGACTCTCCTGATATGAAGGAAAGTCTCTATTAGAACTGCAACTGCCCTGCTGCCCCAGTCGCGGCTGCCGGAACGCGCGATGTGGATCTCCGGAAATTCGATGGGACGCTGCTGGAATGTGGGTCCGCAGGACACGCTGTATCTGCAACGCCGCTGCTGGCGTTCACCTTCGCTGCCTTCGGCAACGGCGGACTCCCGGAGGAGATGCATCCGCGAGCTGTGTGGTGCGCGGACAGCCCACCGTCATCCTGGTGTACGAATTGTTCAGCTTCCGCCTCGGGCTTCAGCGATCAGGACGCGGCGCCCAGCCCCACAAGATTCGCGGCGATGATGATGATAATCATGCCCACCCACAGCAGGCGCACGGGCCGGCCCCGCGCCTCACGCCACTCGCCCAGCGCGAGACCCACCAGACCTCCGAAAAGGACATACAGACTCATGTGCAGCATCCAGTTGATGAAAGAAAGATGGACCGGGATGTTGGCCGCTCCCCACGCGTAGAAGAAGAACTGGAAATACCACATGATGCCGCCGGATGCGGCCATGCAGCCGTTTACCAGCAGTACGCGCCGGGGTTCTGACAGATCGCGGCCGAGCGAGAGCTCTTTGCGGAAGGCGAGACGGTAGAAGCAGTAGCCGAAATTCATGAGCGCGCCGCCGCCCATGATGATCACATAGCTGGGCAATGCCGCGTACAGCGGCTTGACGCCGGCATGGCGCGCCACCAGCGCCATGGGCCGCGCCGCGTCAATCGCAAACGACATGCCGGAGGAAAAGATTCCGCAGAGGACGGCCAGCACCAGGCCCTTTTTCACGTTGAATTCTTCCGCCCGGATGCCCATGCGCTGCTCTTTCTGATGGCCGGCCCAGGAAACCACGGCGATTCCGACGAGCGCAAGAACGATTCCGGCGATGGTAAAAAGGCCCATCCGGGTGGTCAGCAGATAATCGAGCCGGCCATGCACGATGGGGGGAATGAGCGTCCCCACCACGAGCGTGACGCCGATGGCCACACCGATGCCGAGCGACATGCCGAGATAGCGCATGGTGAGCCCGTAGTTCACATTGCCAATGCCCCACATGCAGCCGAACACAAACGTCAGGGCGAGCACATGCCCGGGAATACCGGCGTAGTAGCCGAGGAAATGCGGCAGAAGGATCAGGCTGACCAGAAACGGCAGCAGGACCCACGAGAAAACACCGGCCACGACCCACGTTGTTTCCCAGGACCACCTCTTTACTTTTTCAATGGGAGCGTAGAAAGATGCGGCCGCAGCCGCGCCGACCATATGCCACCCGATTCCGGCCACCACCGAAGACATTCCTCTTCCTTTCGTTCCGTGGATACCCGCAGAGACCCAGGGCCCGCGGGAGTGCAAACCTTTCCCGCGGATCAAGCGGCGAATGTTGCGGCAGGGGACTTCAGCGGGTTCGTGGTTCTGTGACGGCAAAAGGCGACAGCTATCCTACTCCTCCGAGCGGATGTTTCGCATGGAAAAGTATTTCCACCCAATGTAGCCGACCCTCCGCACGGACCGCGCGCGACAGTCGGGTTTCCCGCCCGCCTCGGGTGCTCCGTGCGTCGGCAGAGGCAGCTTCTCATCGCTTCGTCAACGAAGATCCCATTGTAAGATTGTGCCAGGCGACAGTCCGCAGTTGACGCACAACTCCCGAAGCGGGCAGAACTGAGCACAGTGAATTCTGGAGAAGCGATTCTCTGCATCCGTTGTTCCTTTGACTCCGGGGATGTCGCGCAGTAGTATTCAACTTCAGGATATTTCAATAGAGGTGTTATTTCTTGCGCGAGAACGGCTCGAAAACCGCGGAAGAGAAGATCGGCCAGGCGCTGGATGCTTTTGCCATCGAGCTGCCCTCGTGGGGGTTTGCCAACACCGGCACACGCTTTGGCAAGTTCGTGCAGGCTGAGGCGGCCACTTCGATTGCGGAGAAGTTTGCCGATGCTGCCCAGGTGAACGCTCTGACCGGAACGAGCCCTACCCTCGCCCTTCACGTACTCTGGGATCTGCCCCATGGGTTGTGCGATGCGGGGGAGATTCAGGCGCTGGAAAAGCAGTATCGCATTCGCGCCGGCTCCATCAATCCCAACCTCTTTCAGCGACAGGAGTATAAGTACGGCTCGATTTGCAGTCCGAGCGCCGAGGTGCGGCAGATCGCGACGCAGCATCTGCTCGAATCCGTGGCAATTGCCACGAAACTGGGGTCCCGCGATGTATCGCTGTGGGTTGCGGATGGCTCCAATTATCCGGGCACGCAGAGTATTCGCCGGCGGATTGACTGGCTGATGGAGGCGATGGCGGCCACACATGCCACCCTGAGTCCGGATCAGCGCATGCTCATCGAATACAAGCCCTTCGAACCTGCCTTCTACCATACAGACATTGCGGACTGGGGCATGGCTCTGCTGCTGGCGCGGCACGCAGGCCCGCAGGCGTTTGTGCTGGTAGATACCGGGCATCATTATCAGGGGCAGAATATCGAGCAGATCGTGGCATGGCTGCTGCGAGAGCGCGCCCTGGGCGGGTTCCACTTCAACGACCGCCGCTATGCCGACGACGATCTGACCATCGGATCGATCGACCCCTATCAGGTGTTTCGCATCTTTCATGAGCTGCTGTGTGACCCCTCGGCGCTTCAACAAACAGCCTTCATGATCGATCAGAGCCACAACCTGAAGGGCAAGTTGGAAGCGATGGTGCAGACGGTGTCGACGGCCCAGGAGCTGTTTGCGAAAGCCGCGCTCGTTGACCGCGAGCGGCTGACTGAACTACAGTGCGATGCCCGCCTTCTGGATGCCGAGGAATGTCTGCGCTCGGCCTTCTGGCACGACGTGCGTCCGGCGATTCAGGCCTGGCGCCGCAGCCGCGGCTTGCCGGAAGATCCTCTCAGCGCTCTGCGCGAAAGCGGCTACCTCGAAAGAATCCGCGAAGAGCGCGGCAAACGGAATGCCCCCTCGACCGGCAGCTACGCCTGATCGTGGTCTCGACGCGCATTCCAATGGGGAATAGTATGTTTCTTATACGAAACCAATTCCCGCGGCCGCATCGGACGTGAGGAGGTACCCCTTTGCCCAAAGCCTCGACCAGGCGCCTGTACCTGATCCCGATCCTCTCCAAAGCGCTCGACATTCTCGAACTCCTGCAGCGCGAAGACAGGCCGATGGCGCTCGAAGCCATTTATCAGCGCACCCGCATCTCCAAGACCACCGTCTACCGGATCCTGAAGACCTTTGTGCATCGCGGCTATCTCGCCCAGTCGCAGGAAGGACTCTACCGGCTGGTGAGCCGTCCGCGCAAAGTGCGCTTCGGTTTTGCCAAGGAGAGCGCGGAGATGCCCTTCTCGGAGGAGGTGGCTGCAAGCCTGCAATTCGCCGCCGACCAGGCAGGCGTGGATCTCATGGTTCTCGACAATCGCTACGACGGACCTACGGCCGTCAAAGTCGCCGAGGAATTCATTCACAAACGGGTCGATCTGGTGATTGAGTTTCAGATCGATCAGCATGTGGCGCCGATTATTGCTGACAAAATCGCAGCTGCCGGTATCCCTCTCATCGCGCTCGATATTCCTCACCCTCATGCCACCTATTTCGGTGTGGACAACTACCGCGTGGGGGTTGAGGCCGGCGAGTTGCTCGCGCAGCACGCTATGGCCCAGTGGAACCGCAGGGTGGACTGGGTCCTCGGCCTCGACATCGAAGAGGCGGGCCCCCTTGTGCAAAGCCGTATCACCGGCGCTTTTCAGGGCATCCGTGGCAAATTGCCCGGTTTGCCGATTGAATCCTTCGTACGCATCGACACGCGCGGCATGCGGGAGCGCAGCCGTAAGGCAATCGCCGATTTCCTCAGCCGCCATCCGCGCGAGAAACATATTCTGATCGCCGCGGCCACGGATACCGGCGCTCTGGGCGCGCTCGAGGCCGTGCGCGAACTCAACCGCGAGAAACATGTCTTCCTTGCCGGTCAGGACTGCATTCCCGAGGCGCTGGAGGAGATTCGCAAACCGGCCAGCCCGTGGCTGGGCTCCGTTTCCCATGAGGCCGCCACTTACGGTCCGCGGCTGATCCAGCTGGGGCTGTCCATCTTGCGCGGGCAGACGGTTGCCCCCTATAACCATGTGGAGCACAAGCTCGTGACGCGCGAAATCCTGGAAAGGCAAGCCTCGTTCCAGCCGGAATAGCGCTTCCCGTTAAACTGGCTGCGTCGCGTGTGTGGCCCGGTGTCCCGGCTGAATTTCCTATAGAAATAATTGCTCTATTGATCTTCGTGTGCCATGATGATGGTCGGGACCCAAAAACCAACACCCATGAAGACCGATATATCTCTGCGCTTCCTTAAGGACCTGTGGGATGAAAAAACCGCTTCCGCTCTGGACCAGCCGGAACTGCTGCGCTATCGCTCGAACCTGCTCGGCGCCGACCTGCGGATCACCAATTTTGCGGGCGGGAATACAAGTTCAAAGATCCGGCAACCTGATCCCCTGACCGGCGAACCGGTCGAGGTGCTCTGGGTAAAAGGCAGTGGCGGCGACCTGGGCAGCATCCGGCGCGCTGGTTTTGCCACGCTCTGTCTGGACCGCGTGCTTGCGCTGGAGAAGCAGTACAAAGGCGTGGCGCTGGAAGATGCGATGGTTGACCTGTATCCGCTCTGCACTTTTGGGAGCAATCCAGCGGTCGCGTCGATCGACACGCCTCTGCACGCTTTCCTCCCTTTTCCGCATGTCGATCATCTGCACCCGGACTGGGGCATCGCGATGGCGGCCGCAGCCAATGGCAAGGTCAAAATGGAGGAGTTCAACGCACAGTTCGGGCATAAGCTGGTGTGGCTCCCGTGGCAGCGTCCGGGCTTCGAACTGGGGCTGATGATGCGTCGCGCCGTCCAGCAGAATCCGGGATGCGACGGCATCGTGCTCGGTGGTCACGGCCTGTTCACCTGGGGACGGACGCAGCGCGAGTCATACCTCAACACAATCACCATCATCGATCGGCTGGGACTGTTCGTGCAGGAGCACGAGGAGCGGCGCAAAGCCCCCGCCTTCGGTGGTCCTGCCGCGCAGCCTCGCCATGACCGCGGGGCACTGGCCGTCGCGCTCCTGCCGCATCTGCGCGGACTGGTATCGCGGAAGAGACGGCTCATCGCGACTTTCATCGACCTGCCCGACGTGCAGCGCTTTGTGAACAGTCAGGATGCGGCGGCCCTGGCGCACCTGGGTACGAGCTGCCCGGACCATTTTATCCGGACGAAGATTCGCCCCCTCTTTGTGCCCGTCGATGACTCCGCCGACCTGGCCGCGCTGAAGGCTGCCGTCGATAAGGCTCTGGAGGCCTATCGCACGGAATACGCGCAGTACTACCAGCAGCACGCGTTGAAGGACTCGCCGGCAATGCGCGATCCGAATCCCTCAGTGGTGCTGATTCCCGGCGTTGGCATGTTCTCGTTCGGGAAGAACAAGACTGAATCGCGCGTCACCGGCGAGTTCTACACCAATGCGATTCACGTGATGGAGGGTGCCACAGCGCTGGCAGGCGAAGGCCGCGTAACGGACTTTCCCCAGGCCGGACCGGCGGCGCCCAGTGCGGCGTTCAAGGCGTATGCGAATTATGTGGCGCTTCCCGTGTCGGAGGCTTTCCGCATCGAGTACTGGGCGCTGGAAGAGGCAAAGATTCGCCGCCAGCCGCCGGAGAAGGAACTCAGCCGCCA
>Ga0335075_10011430_pt1 | contig 13426 bp, 9 predicted proteins | sample Lox_Sample_24_FD_206723 | JGI IMG/M metagenome (GOLD analysis project Ga0335075, IMG submission 206723) | Soil microbial communities from Loxahatchee National Wildlife Refuge, Florida, United States - Lox_Sample_2.4 | ecosystem: Environmental > Terrestrial > Soil > Wetlands | place: USA: Florida...
AGCGCACGGAGACGGGGCCGGTTTCTTCGCGGCGGCAGCTGAGGCTGGCTTCGACTTCGACGGTTTCGCCGGCGGCGTTCTGGAGGCGCAGGGGATGGCGCTCGACGCGGACGCCGTGGAGCGCTTTGTGGAAGAGCGCGGCGGCTTCGGCCTGGACTTCGGGCGGGAAGGCGGACTCGAAGCCGATGAGGTTTTCGAACTGCGGCGAGTCCATGCCGAAGAGGTTCTGCCATGCGGGGTTGACGTAGAGATAGCGGCCGCGCGGGCTGAGCGTGGCGATCATCTCAGCGGAATTTTCGAAGAGGTCGCGGTAACGCTCTTCGCTTTCGCGGAGGGCGTATTCGGCGCGGCGGGTGGCGCTGAGGTCGACGGCGACGGAGACGAGGCCGTCGATGGATCCAGCGGACGAACGCACCGCCGAGAGATAAACCATCGCCGGGAAGGTGCTGCCATCGCGGCGGCGGTAGCGCATTTCAAAACCGCGGACGCGGCTGGCAGGGAAGCTGGCGACGTAGCGGACGTAGGGCAACAGCGGCTCGGCGGTATCGGAAGGAACGTCGGGCTGCGGGCGTGAGGCCGGCAGGGAGGCGGAGAGCTGCTCGCCGACGCGGACCATTTCGCTCTCGGGGAAGAGATCGGCGGCGGTGAGCTTGCCGATGACTTCGGGGGCGCGGTAGCCCAGCATGCGCTCGGCGGCGGGATTGAAGAGGCTGATGCGACCGGCGAGGTCGCAGGCGATCATGACGGGGCCGGCCGAGTCGAGGATGCTGCGGTGCAGGCGGGCGACGCGCTGGAGCTGGCGCTCGGCCTGTCCCTGACGGAGCGCGGAGCGGAAGCTGCCGATGGCGACAGCGATGAGCAGGGCCTGGGAGATGGTCCAGAGAGCCGCAAAGGCAAAGAGCAGGCGGTCGGTCTGGGGATCATCGCTGCTGAGGCGCGCGAGGATGAGAGCGCCGGCGAGGCAGCAGCCCAGAGCAACGACATATGCCCGTGTGGTATTCCGCGATGGGGCGAATCGGGTCAAAGCTCGATTCCGTAAATGATTCAGTAACAGCTTCTTATTATGAGAGAAGCGGTTTTCGGATCAGTATAGGGAAATGTAAGGGGGTACAGAAAGAGAAAACGGTGCGGAGTGCGAGAAGCAAGGCGAAAGTCAGCTGGAAGCCGGCAGATGGGCGCACGGGCGCGCGTCAGCTTTCCGCGGCTTCGCCGGCGCCGGAACGTGCAGGCGCGCCGCGAAAGGGAATAATGTTGGTTGAGTCACGGCCGGCCTCATCAGAAGGCAGGGGCTGACGCAGCGCTCGATACCATAGCCCAGCCATCACCGCCATGGCGGCGATGTAGATGACGCCAACGATCCTTACGGCCAGCAACATGGCACACTCCCGCTCGGCAGCTCGCTGCGGGGGGATCGATCGAGCCAGACGGAGAGTAACTCGATTGACTTGCGGTTGGCAAACGCTTTCTGAGGAAAACCGGGCGGGAGAAACTCGGTTATCTCTCTGAGTAGCCCGCCCGGCTTTGCTATTCAGGCGGTTACGGGCTCCAAAATGCGGCTCCAGCGGCGGCCGGAGCGGGCGGCGTGAGCCTTTTTGTGCCAGGCGTAGCCGGCGATGAGCGGCAGGGCGAGGGTGGCTTCGCTGTAAACCATCTGCTCGAAGGTGGTGTCGACCTTGCCCCAGGAGCTGGCTTCCTTAAGGGTGCTCGATGAGAGCGCGCCGTCGCGAACGTCGGCCACGGTGATCTGGATGGCGTATTTGTGCATCGGGGCTTCGTTGCCGAGGATGTCAGCCGCGACCACGATGTCCTGCGCGAAGTTCTTGGGCACGCCGCCGCCGATCATGAGCAGGCCGGTGGTGGGGTTGGCGATTTTGAGCTGGGTGAGCTCGTAGAAGTCCTTCGCGGAGTCGATGGAGACCTTCGGCTTGTCCTGGCGCTTGTGCTGGTGGGCGACGAGGCCGAAGCCGGCGGAGCAGTCGCTGAAGGCCGGGCAGAAGATGGGCACATCTTTCTGATACGCGGCGAGGACGATGGAATCCGCGCCGCCCTTCTCGGGCGTCTTGCCGTTGGCTTCGAGGTACGCGCCCATGGCGCGGATGAACTCGCGTGAAGAGTGAGGACGCGGGGGAAGCGAATCGGCGACCTTCTCGGTGGTTTCGTCGCAGTGGCGCAGCTCTTCCTCGTCGATGAGGGTGTCGTAGATGCGGTCGATCATCAGGTCGCGCAGTTCGCCGTCCTGGGTTCCGGACTTATAGAGGTCGTCGGCGATGTAGTGCTGGAAGCCGAGGGCCTCGAAGAAGTCCTGATCGACGATGTTGGCGCCGGTGGAGACGATGGCGTCGACCATGTTGTTACGGACGAGGTCGACGAAGATCTGCTTGAGGCCGGCGGAGATGAGGGAGCCGGCGAGGCAGAGGATGACGCCGCAATCCTGGTCGCGGAGCATGCGCTCGTAGATGGAGGCCGCCCGGGCAAGGTCACGGGAGCTGTAGGCCATGGACTGCATGGCATCGACCAGCGCGACCACGTCGTGCTGCTTGATGTCGATGTGGCGGATGGGGGTGGAAAGGAGCTCTTTCTTGGTAGGCATAGCCCTATCAGGATAGCAATTCGGCGAGGGCCGGCGGGTTGTGGGTGTGTGAAAAGGAAGGGAGTGTTGTGCGGGAGCCGCGGTGGACCGGGAGGCAGACTGGCGGAGGGTGGCTACCCCCGGGGCACGGCGAACGTGCCCCGGGAGGAGGTGAGAGGCGGAGGGTCAGGAGCGGATTGGGTGCGGCGCCAACGAGGGCGCGCCAGAACGGCTGGCGGAGATGGCGCCACCAGGCTGGCGGTCGTCGTCGATGCGGAACCTGCGGACCATGGTGTCGAGGCTGGCGGCCAGGGCGCTGAGGTTGTTGAGGGCTTCGACGGCCTGCTGTGCGCCCTGGGTGCTCTGCTCGGCGAGCTGCGAGATTTCGCCGGCGGAATGAGAGATTTCGCTGGCGGCAGAGGTCTGCTCGGTGGCGGCGGTGGCGATGAGCTGCACCTGCTGCTCGACGTCTTTGGAGGACTCGATGATGGAGTCGAGGTTTTTGCGGGCGTCGGTGGTTTCGGCGATGCCGGATTGCACGGCCGACTCGCTCTGGCGCATGACGTCGAGGGTCTGGCGGGTTTCCTCCTGGATGCTGTGGATGGTGCCGGAGATTTCTTCGGTGGCGCTGCGGGTGCGTTCGGCGAGGCGGCGGACCTCGCCGGCGACGACGGCGAATCCGCGGCCATGCTCGCCGGCGCGGGCGGATTCGATGGCGGCGTTGAGAGCGAGGAGGTTGGTCTGCTCGCTGATTTCCTGAATGACGCTGATGACCTTGCCGATTTCCTCGGAGCGGAGGGCGAGGGAGGACATCTTCTCGGAGACGGAGCTGCTGGCGGCGGCGATGCGCTCCATGGTTTGCGCGGCCGAGCGCATGACGGCGCCGCCCTGGGTGGCGGTTTGCGCGGAAACGCGGCTGGAACTGGCGGCGCTTTCGGAGTTGCGGCTGATTTCTCCGATGGTGACGGTCATCTCTTCGGAGGCGGCGGCGATCTGGCTGGTCTTGGCGGACTGGTTGCGGGCGTTGGAGACGGTCTGAGTGGCCTGGGCGGTGATTTCGGTGACCGCGGAGGCGAGGGTTTCGGCGCTGGAAGCGACGGATTGAATGACCTTGCGGGTTTGCTCGGCACAGCGGTTGAGAGCCATGCCGAGGTGGCCGATTTCGTCGGAGCCGAAGATCTGAAGATTCACGGACAGATCGCCATTGGCCATTTGTTCCAGAGCCGCGGTGCTTGCCGCAAGGCGCGGAGCGATCAGGCGCGCGAGTCCCCAGCCGGTGAAAGCCGAGGCGAGGACGATGAGGAGGGTCACCGCAGTGCTGATCCACATGGTGCGGCTCGAATCCGAACTCATGGCGGAAGCTTCTTTCTGGGCCTCCTGGGCGTTGAGCTGCAGGTCATCACCAATGGCCTTCAGAGCATCCGTGCCCAGGTCGACCTCAGAGGATGCCATCAGCAGCCCAATCGCAGCGTCCTTCTTTCCCTCACCGAGCGCCGTTATGGCGCGGTCGCTGCTCGCGATGTACTGGGCGTAAGAAGACGAGAATTTCTCGTACAGTTCGCGTTCGCCCGGATAGGAGATCAGCGGCTGATAGGCTTTGTCGGCCGTCTGCAGATCGGCGATCGCCTGGGCGCGGACCTGGCGGTAGTGATCGAGGCATTCCTGCGACGAGCAAAGCGACAATCCCAGATCGGCGCGGCGAATGCTGTTGGTGTCGGTGCGCATGCTGTCCAAAGTGACCACGGAAGGAATGCCATTGCCGCTCATGTCCTGCGTCTTCGCTGCAATACCGCGCAGGGTGAGGAACGTATAGGTGGCGAGGCCCGCGCACAGCAGGCAAAGGAATCCGAATGCGAGAGCGAATTTACGGGCGAGCGGAAGATTGTGGACATTGAGCATGGTGACGCGCCTTTCTGATGAGCCAACGCTGCGGCTGAGGCGCGTAGAGCGCCTGCTTACACAGCGATCATCGGCAGAGGCTCGCGCGACTTGAGCCTGGAAGGGGCGCCGGTTATTCGGGCAAAACCATGTTTTGTTTCGCGGCGAGGTCGCAGGCGCGCCAGAGGTACCAGCTGGCGACGGAGCGGTACGGACGCCACTTCTCGGCGCGGCGGAGCATCTGGTCCGGTTTGGCGAGCATGGTGGCGTCGAAGGGCTTCGATTTGGGCAGGCGATTGAAGGTCAGCGCGAATCCTTTGCGGACGCCGTAATCGGTGACGGGGAAGACGTCGGGGCGGCCGAGGCGGAAGATCAGCAGCATTTCGACGGTCCACGCGCCGATGCCGCGGACTGCGGTGAGGCGCTCGACGATTTCGTCGTCGGGCATGCGGCGGATCTGCAAGAGCGTGGGGACGGTGCCGTCAATGGTCTTCGCAGCCAGATCGCGGAGAGCTTTCAGCTTGCCGGCGGAGAGGCCGCAGGCGCGGAGCTGGTCGTCGGGCGTCGAGAGCAGGTGCTCGGGCGCGGGATGGTATTCGCCAAAACAGGTGAGCAGACGCTTAAGGATGGCGGCGGCGGCCTTGCCGTGGAGCTGCTGGTAGATGATGGACTCGAGCAGCGCCTCGAAGGGCGAGTGCTGGCTCTTGAGCTTCATCGTGAAAGGACCGGCGCGGCGGATGAGGCCGCCGAGTTTGGGATCGGCTGCAGCGAGCCGGCTGCAGGCAAGAGCGGCGTCGTAGCGCACGGATCGGCGGCCATCGGTCATGAGAGACAGAGTACAGGGAACAGGCGGCGAGGAGCGGAAGGCTGCAGGCGAGCAACGACCAGCGCGAAGCTGCAACCGGAAAACCGCAGGCCGGGAGCGCGGAGCCGGAAGCGGGGAGCCGGGAGCGGGGAGCCGGGAGCGGGGAGCCGGGTGTCGATTTGGAATGCAGGCAGTTACAGATGGGCGGCGAGCGAGATGGTGCGCGGGGCAGATGGGGAGAGCGAGCGGGGCGGATGGGGCGGATGGTAACGAGCCGATCAGAAAAGTTCGCAGGATAAAAATATTTTCATCATGGTTCACTGGCTTGCAGTCGGCGCCTTACAGCCGCTATAGTTCTTTCTTACGCAAATTGTGATGAAGATCACAATCGGTTGTGATCCACAATACATTCAGGACCCTCCGGGAAACGGGACTCGTGCCACGGCGCCGAGTTCTGCGTCGCGGAACGCAACAAGACCGCAACATGGCATTTTCGGGTCGCCCGTAAGCAGAAATTCTGAGGCCGCCGTTTGCTGATGGTTCTGTGCCAGGCGAAGAAGTGAGTAACCCGGAAGCGCCGCAGTTTCCACCTCTCACCGTTTCACCAGGAGCCGCAGGAAGCATTCATGGCGCAGATCTTTGACCGCAGTTCAAACGCGCTGGCCCGGATGAGCCTGATCCTGACAGGGCTGATTGTTATTTCGCTGGGGCTGACACTGGACGAACTGCAGCGGTCGCCGTGGGTGACGAGGCAGGGACAGAGAGCCGATCAGCCGGTTCCGTTCAGTCACAAGCATCACGTGGAGGGGCTGGGGCTGCAGTGCCAGTACTGCCACGTGTCGGTGGAGAAGTCGAGCTACGCGGGGATTCCTCCCACCAAGACCTGCATGAACTGCCACGCACAGATCTGGACCGACGCGCAGATGCTGGAGCCGGTGCGGCAGAGCTGGGCGACGGGCGAGAGCCTGCCCTGGACGCGGGTGCACGATCTGCCGGACTACGTCTTCTTCAATCACGAAATCCACGTGAACAAGGGCATCGGGTGCTCATCGTGCCACGGGCGCGTGGACGAGATGCCCATCATGTACATGCAGAACTCGCTGCAGATGGAGTGGTGCCTGAACTGCCATCGGAATCCGGAGAAGAATCTGCGGCCGACGAGCGAGATCTACAACATGGCGTGGTCGGGAGCGAGCGAGCTGAATCCGGTATGGTGCGCAGCGCAGAACGTGAGCGGCGGAACGCCGACGGCGGAGGCTGTGACCTGTACGGAGCAGAATCCTGAGCCGGGGGCGGGCGCGCAGATGGCGAGCCTGAGCAGGCCGGCGATGGGGCTGCACGCGCAGGTGGCGCCGGGAACCGAGATTGGCAGCGAAGATACGCAGCCGGTGAGCCTGCCGGCAGGAATGCACTATGAGAGGTTCACGAGCCAGGAGGCCCTGGGGAATTTCCTTGCGGAGCATTACCGAATCCGGAACCCGCGTGAGCTGACCAGCTGCGAGGTTTGTCATCGATGAACAGGAACGAGCATTCAGCAGGTAGCAGTCAGCCGTCAGCGGATCTGGTGCAGATTGAGCCGAAGAAGCTGACCCTCGAGCAGGTGCGGGAGAAGCTCGCCGGCCAGAAGGGGAAGAAGTACTGGCGATCGATCGACGAGCTGGCGGAGACGCCGGAGTTTGGCGAGCTGGTGGCGAAGGAGTTTCCTTCGCAGGCTTCGGAATGGATCGATCCGGTATCGCGGCGGAATTTCCTGAAGGTGATGGGCGCATCGATGGCGCTCGCCGGGCTGGCGGGATGCACGAAGCAGCCGGACGAGCCCATTTACGGATATGTGAAGGCGCCGGAAGATCTGCTTCTCGGGCGCCCGGTCTATTTTGCGAGCGCGTTTCCGTTCGCGAGCGGCGCGGTGCCGGTGCTGATCAAGAGCGACGCGTATCGCCCGATCAAGGTGGACGGCAACCCCGAACATCCTTATAACCAGGGCGGATCGGATCCGATCACGCAGGCGACGCTGCTCGACATGTACGATCCGGATCGGTCGCAGAAGGTGATCTATCGCGGCGAGCAGCGGCCTTTCGCAGCGTTCCTCGCGGCGTATCGCGGGATGCTGGCGGACAAGAAGGCGAGCGGCGGGCAGGGATTGTATTTTCTGAGCGCGACGGTGACGTCGCCGACGCTGGCGCGGCAGTGGCAGGAAGCGCAGAAGACGTATCCGCAGGCGAAGCTGGTGCAGTACGACCCGGTGAACCGGGACAATCACTACGCCGCGGCGAAGGCGGTCTTCGGCGAGTTTGTCGACGCGCAATACAAGCTGGCCGAGGCGGACGTGATCGTATCGCTCGATGCGGATTTCCTGGGCGGAGCGCAGTTCCCGGGCTTCCACCGGCTGGCGAAGGATTACGCGCAGAAGCGCAAGCTGGACGGCACGCAGGAGATGAACCGGCTGTACGTGGTCGAGAGCGTGACGACGCTGACCGGGTTCAAGGCGGAGCATCGGCTGAACGTGCGGCCGAGCGAGATACCGGCGTTTGCGGCGGATCTGGCAAAGGCGATCGGCGCGCCGGGAGCGGGTTCCGGTTACAACTGGCCGCAGCATTCGGCGACGTATCTGGCGGGCGTGGCGGCGGATCTGAAGGCGAGCGCCGGCAAGTGCGTGGTGATTCCAGGCGAGTTCGCGCCGCCGTCGGTGCATGCCGCGGCGTTCGCGATCAATCAGGCGCTGGGCAACGTGGGCAAGACGGTGGTGTACACCGATCCGGTGAACCCGATGCCTTCGATCCAGACCGAGGATCTGAAGTCGCTGGTCGCGGACATGAATGCCGGCAAAGTGGACTGGCTGGTGATTCTGAACGCGAACCCGGTGTACGCGACGCCGGTGGATCTGGATTTCGAGAGCGCACTGAACAACGTGAAGACGGTCGTCCATCTGGGCTCGCATGTGGACGAGACCGGCGACACGACGCACTGGCACATCAACAGCCAGCACTATCTGGAGAAATGGTCGGACGCGCGGGCGTACGACGGGACGGTGAGCATCGTGCAGCCGATGATCGATCCGCTGTACGGCGGACACTCGGAGCACGAACTGATCCAGTCGATGCTGGATGAGCCGGACGTTTCGGCCTACGACGCGGTGCGCGCGACGTGGAAGCAGCAGCTTGCGAGCGGCGATCCGGAATTCAACTGGCGCAAAGTCCTGCACGACGGATGGATGGCGAACACCGCGTTCACGCCCAGGAACGTAGCGGCCAAAGGAGCGGCTCCGGCGGCAGAGGCACCGGGAGCGGCGGATGCGGTCGAGGTGGTTTTCCGTCCCGACGCGAACACCTATGACGGGCGATACGCGAACGTGGGGTGGATGCAGGAGATTCCGCGTCCGATCACGAACCTGTCGTGGGACAACGCGGTGCAGATGAGCTTCGCGACCCTGCAGAAGTTCGGCCTGGAAGAAGACGATGCGGTGGAAGTGAACGCCGGGGGCAAGAAGATCATCGGGGGCGCGCTGGCGGTTCCGGGGCAGACCGACAACGTGGTGGTGGTGACGCTGGGCCAGGGGCGGCGCTCGGGCCGGGTGGCGGGCGGCATCGGCTACAACGGGTATCTGCTGCAGCAGTCGGGCGCGCCGTGGACGCAGACGGGCGTGAACCTGCGGAAGACGGGAGACATTTACGACATCTGCGTGCCGAAGAGCCACCACATCGACCAGCGCGCGGTGTTTGCGGGCGGCGACGGCAGCGGGACACATTCGCTCGAAGGGAACGAGGCGATCGACCGCGGCATCATCCGCTTCGCTTCGCTCGAGGAGTACAAGGCGCATCCGGACTTTGCGAACGAGGGCTACGGGCACCTGACGCTGGAGCCGGACGACAGCATTTTCCCCGCGTACCGGTACGACAAGAACGCGTGGGGGATGTCGATCGACCTGAATTCGTGCGTGGGGTGCAACGCCTGCATTGCGTCGTGCTACGCCGAGAACAATATTCCGGTGGTGGGACGGCTGCAGGCGAAGATCGGGCGCACGATGCAGTGGATCCGGATCGACACGTACTTCGAGGGCGATCTGGCGGCGCCGCGGGCGCACTTCCAGCCGATGACGTGCCATCAGTGCGAAAACGCGCCGTGCGAGCAGGTTTGCCCGGTGGGCGCGACAGTGCACTCGCCGGAAGGCCTGAACATGATGATCTACAACCGCTGCGTGGGGACGCGCTACTGCTCGAACAACTGCCCCTACAAGGTGCGGCGGTTCAACTTCCTGCTGTACACGGATGTGTACGCGTGGGACGATCCGACGCTGGCGCTGATGCGCAACCCCGATGTGAGCGTGCGCAGCCGCGGCGTGATGGAAAAGTGCAGCTACTGCGTGCAGCGGATCGAGGCGGTGAAGATCGAAGCGGACAAGGAAAACCGCGGAATTCGCGACGGAGAGATCAAGACGGCGTGCCAGCAGGCGTGCCCGACCGACGCCATCATTTTCGGGAACATCAACGACCGGAACAGCCGGGTCGCGAAGATCAAGACCAACGAGCGCACCTACGGAGTGCTGGCCGACATCAACACGCGGCCGCGCACGACCTATGTGGCGGGGGTGCTGAACATCAATGAAGAGCTGGCGAAAGAACTGGGCGAGTACTCGACCTAGCGGGAAACGACAAGCGGGAAGCTGAAAGCGAGAGACGCCTGGCGAAAAGCCGCAGGCGGGAAGCTGAAAGCGAAGAGCTGAGGGGCAGGCAGGACGTAAAAGGATTCTGAGCGAATGGCGACGAAAGACTCACCCGTCAATAATCCGATGATAGACCCGGTGACAGGCGAATACCGGGTGATTGCGCCGGGACACACGTTCAAGTCGGTCACCGAGACGGTATCGCGGATCGTGCTGACGAGTCACACGCCGCTGGGGTGGTGGTTCGGATTCGCGCTGGCGGGCGGCGTGGTCGGCATTCTGCTGACCGCGGTGACGTGGCTGTTCCTGAAGGGTGTGGGCATCTGGGCGATCACCATGCCGGTCGCGTGGGGCTTCGCGATTATCAACTTCGTGTGGTGGATCGGCATCGGCCACGCCGGCACGCTGATCTCGGCGATTCTGCTGCTGTTTAAGCAGGGATGGCGCAACTCGATCAACCGATTCGCGGAAGCGATGACGATTTTCGCGGTGGTTTGCGCCGGGATGTTCCCGCTGATTCACGTCGGGCGGCCATGGCTGGGGTACTGGCTGTTCCCGTATCCGAGCACGATGAACTACTGGCCGCAGTTCCGGTCGCCGCTGCTGTGGGACGTGTTTGCGGTATCGACGTACGCGACGATCTCGGTCGTGTTCTGGTACATCGGCATGATCCCCGATCTGGGGACGCTGCGCGACCGGTCGCAGTCGAAGTTCGCGCAGTTTGTGTACGGGCTGGTATCGCTGGGCTGGCGCGGATCGGTGCGGCACTGGGTGCGGTATGAGACGGCCTCGCTGCTGCTGGCCGGACTGGCGACGCCGCTGGTGCTGTCGGTCCACAGCGTGATCTCTCTGGACTTCTCGGTGGCGCTGCTGCCGGGCTGGCACACGACGATCTTCCCGCCGTACTTTGTCGCGGGCGCAATTTATTCGGGATTCGCCATGGTGCTGACGCTGGCGATTCCGATTCGCAGGTTCTATCACCTGGAAGACCTGGTCACGATCCGGCACATCGACAACATGGGCAAGGTGATGCTGGCGACGGGGATGATCGTGGCCTACGGGTACTCAACGGAAGTATTCATGAGCTGGTACTCGGCGAGCCACTGGGAATACTTCATGATGTGGAACCGCATGTTCGGGCCGATGGGGTGGTCCTACTGGGTGCTGATCACGTGCAACATCGCGCTGCCGCAGCTGATGTGGCTGCGGAAGTTCCGCACCAATGTGGGACTGATGTTCCTGATGTCGCTGATCGTGAACACGGGCATGTGGTTCGAGCGCTTCGTGATTGTGGTGACGAGCCTGACGCGCGACTATCTGCCGTCGTCGTGGGGCACGTATCGCGCGACCAAGTGGGACTACATGACCTTTGGCGGAACGCTGGGACTGTTTACGTTCCTGTTCTTCCTGTTCGTTCGATTCCTCCCGATGATTCCGATGTCGGAACTGCGGCTGATGCTGCCGCAGGCGAAGGTGAGAGAAAAGCATGTTCCTCTTCCGGAGGCAGGTGACTAATGCCACTCCCTGAAGGACTGTACGGCCTCATTGCCGAATTCGAATCGCCGACCGATCTGGTGATTGCCGCGAAAGCCGCGCACAGCGCGGGTTACCGGCGCATGGACTGCTACACGCCGTATCCGGTGGAGGAGGCGGCGGAGGCGATCGGGTTCCATCGCGACGAAGTGTCGCTGGTCTGCCTGATCGGTGGATTGCTGGGGCTGGCGGCCATGTTCGGGCTGGAGACGTGGATCTCGCTGTGGGCGTATCCGCTGAACATTGCGGGCCGTCCTTATTATTCATGGCCGGCGTTCTTGATTCCCGCGTACGAGTGGACGATTTTGTGGGCCGGCCTGTCGGCGGCGTTCGGCATGCTGGCGCTGTGCGGACTGCCCAAGCCGTATCACCCGGTGTTCAACGCGCCGAACTTCCGGAACGGCGCGACGAGCGACAAATTCTTCCTGTGCCTGGAGTCGACGGATCCGAAGTTCGACGCCGCGGAAGCGCGCGGCTTCCTGGAAGCGCAGAAGCCGATTTCGGTGGTGGAGGTGGAGTATTAACGCCACAGGGTACAGGGTGCAGGGAACAGGGTACGGGCCAATGCGCCTGAACCGCAGCGCCGCGGCGCGCGGGCTGAGCATCGCGGCGGTCCTGGCGCTGCTGGGATTCGCAGCCGGTTGCCGGCAGGATATGCAGAACCAGCCGCGGATGTTCCCGCAGCGGGGATCGTCGCTGTTCGCCGACGGGCGCTCGGTGCGGCCGCAGGTGGAGCACACGGTGGCGCGCGGGCAGCTCTATGAAAGCGACTACTTCTATACCGGGCTGGTGAATGGCAAGGAAGCGGATATGATGCCGTTTCCGGCGACGATGCAGGTGCTGGAGCGCGGGCAGGAACGGTTCAACATTTATTGCACGCCGTGCCACTCGCGGGTGGGCAACGGCGCGGGCATGATTGTGGAGCGCGGCTACAAGCCGGCGGGGAACTTCCACGACGCGAAGCGGATGAGCGAACCGCTGAGCCACTACTTCTACGTGATGACCAACGGCTACGGCGCCATGCCGGACTACGCGGCGCAGATTACGCCCGAAGATCGCTGGGCGATTGCGGCGTACATTCGCGCGCTGCAGCTCAGCCAGAACGCGACCACGGCCGATGTTCCGGCGGGCGCGCAGGTGCAGAATCTGAGCGACATCGCAGAACAAATGGGCGAGCCGGCAAGCTATGCGGGACCGTGGCCGATGCCGGCGACCGCGGTGAACGCGGAGCCGCGGCAGGAAATCGTAGCGGGGGCACCGGGAGTGGCGCCGGGCCAGCCGCAGATGAAGAGCACGCCAGCCGCGAAAGGCGCACAGGTTAACTCGAACAAGCCGGCCCGGCCGTCAGGAGCGCATTAAGGCATGGCAAACAGACACTTCAGCGAAGGGCTGACGCCGACGGTGAACGCGCCGGAATTCGTGCGCGGGTGGCGGACGCGAGCCATGATCGTGGGCCTGGTGTGCGCTGCGATCGCTGTCATCCTCGCTTTCCTTGGGCAGGCGGAAGACCATCTGGGCTGGGAGCATCTGCTGCGCGGATGGCTCGACGGCTTCGTGATGTGCTTCGGGTTCTGCTACGGGGCGATGGCGCTGCTGTTCGTGCAGTACCTTTCGGGCGGCAAGTGGGGACTGATCATCCGGCGGCCGCTGGAAGCGATGACGCGGACGTGGCCGCTGGTGGTGATCCTGTTTGTTCCGATGGCGTGGTTTGGGGCGAAAGCGGGGCACCTGTATCCCTGGGCGCAATACGCCGACTGGGCGACGGCGCTGAAAAACGGGTGGATCAACAACGATATGGCGCACGCGATCCGGTGGAAGTCGCCGATGCTGAACGTGAAGAACTACTGGATCGTTTCGTTCCTGTGCTTTGCGATCTTCGCGTTCTACATCAGCAAGCTGAACGCGTGGTCGATGAAGCGCGATGCCGACCCGGAGCCGAACGTCGCATACTGGCGGACGCGGTTTGAGAACCTGAGCGGAT
>Ga0335075_10011431_pt1 | contig 13426 bp, 10 predicted proteins | sample Lox_Sample_24_FD_206723 | JGI IMG/M metagenome (GOLD analysis project Ga0335075, IMG submission 206723) | Soil microbial communities from Loxahatchee National Wildlife Refuge, Florida, United States - Lox_Sample_2.4 | ecosystem: Environmental > Terrestrial > Soil > Wetlands | place: USA...
TCTCAGGGCACGTCCGGACCCGTGGCTCGAATGCGCGCTGCGCGACGCCTTCAGCGAGTTCGACCGGGAACTGACGGCGATCCTGCGCGACCGGAGCCTCACGCGCGGCCAAGAAGATCCGCCCGGCTCGAACTCGCGGTAATACGGCCACAGGAAACTCCGCCTGCCACATCATGCCCGCCACGTCATGTCGGGCTTCATTCAGCACCGGTTAACCGCGCAGCAATCGTCCGGCCACCCCGGAGCCGTAACTTTCCACTCCGGGGCAGTAACGTCCCACTCTCGGACTGGTAACGTCCCACTCTGGGCCGTATCGCCCCTAAGTACCGTTAACAGCACACGCTAATATCGGCGCTGCCATCATGGAGCACACTGGACCGGAGGGACCCCGCCGATGAGGCTTACCGTGATCGGGTGCGGGCACTTGGGCGCGACCCATGCTGCCTGCATGGCCGAGATTGGCCATGAGGTACTCGGCGTCGACATTGACGAGGATAAAATCCGGCTGCTCAACAGCGGCCGCGCCTGGTTCCACGAGCCCGGACTCGACGAGATGCTCGCACGTCATACGAGCAACGGGACTCTCAAATTCACCACGAGCTTCGCCGAAGCCGCCGCGTTCGGCACCGTTCACTTCCTCGGAGTGGGTACGCCGGGGCTGCCAGACGGCGAGGGATACGACCTGTCCCAGGTGTTCGGCGCCGCCGGCGCCCTGGCACCGCACCTCACCCAGCCCGCGCTTCTGATCGGCAAGTCGACGGTCCCACCGGGAACGGCGAGCGAACTGGCCCGCCAGTTCGCGGCCACGGCCCCCGCGAAGGACGCCGTGGAGGTCGCCTGGAACCCCGAGTTCCTCCGCGAGGCGCACGCGGTCCCCGACACGCTCAGGCCGGACCGGATCGTCGCCGGCGTCCCAAGCGCCGCGGCCGAGGCGGTCATGCGGGACGTCTACCGGCCGCTCACCGACGCCGGCATCCCGCTCGTAATCACCGACCTGGAGACGGCCGAGCTTGTGAAGGGCGCGGCGAACGCGTTCCTGGCGACGAAAGTGTCGTTCATCAACGCGATGGCCGATGTCTGCGCGGGCACTGGCGCGGACGTGGCGGTCCTTGCCGACGCCATAGGCATGGACCCGCGCATCGGGCGGGCGTTCCTCACCGCTGGCCTCGGCTACGGCGGAGGCTGCCTGCCTAAGGACGTTCGCGGTCTCGCCGCGTTCGCGAAGTCAGTGAACGCTGATAGCGCGGCTAACTTGCTCGCGGTGATCGACGCGGTCAACTCCGGCCGCCGCCAGCACGTGGCGGACCTCGTCCGGACGCTCATCGGACCGTTGCGAGGCAAGCGCATCGCGCTGTGGGGGGCCGCGTTCAAGCCCGGCACCGACGACGTGCGGGACTCGCCCGGACTCGACGTCGCGGACCGGCTCGCCAGGGACGGCGCCGAGATCGTCGTCTATGACCCGCAGGCGACGCCGAACGCCCTGGTGGAGTTCCCGCACCTCGGTTACGCGGATAGCGCGCTGGCGGCAGCGCATCAGGCGGACGCCGTGCTTGTGGTCACCGCCTGGCCCGAGTTCGCGGCGGTCGACCCGGCCGCGGCGGCGGCCGCCGTGCGGGGCCGCCTGCTTGTGGACGCGTGTCAGGCGGTAAAGCCCGCGCTGTGGCGGGCGGCGGGCTGGACAGTGGCTGCCCCGTTCCCCGCCCCCGATTATCCCGAACGGACACCGGTTACTCCCGACGCCAACCCTGACTCGCACACGGCCTGACGGCGGCGGCAGCCCCAGCCGGCTAGCCGACCGCTGGCTAGCCGGCCGTGATAGAGCGTCGGTTGGGTCCGCCGCCGAGCAAGCCGGTGCGGACCGCTGGCGCCGGGATCGGCATTGGAGCGGATGCCGGGGCGCCCTTGCCCGCCCCGCGCTTCTTCGGGTCGGTCGCAAGGCGCAGCGCGAGCGCGGGGCACATCTCCACCGACTGCTGCGCGTCCTTCTCCAGCCACGGCGGCACCGGAATGGGCATGATCACCGGGAAGCCGTTGCTGTCCAGATGGATAAGCTCCGGCACCAGGTGGGCGCACAGGCCGTGCCCCTCGCAGCGGGACCAGTCGACTATGAGCTGCTTGGCGTCCACGGCCTCCGGCCCCTCGGGGAGCGGCAGGATGCCCCGGACCGGGCGACCGCAGGACGTGTGGAAAACGTGCGCTGCGAGGTCCTCGGTGAAGACCTCAAGCGCGGACAGCACGAACCTGGTGGTGCCGTCCGGGTGAGAACAGGCACCACGCCGGTTCACCGCAGCGGCCGCGCGCCGGGCCACATCCAGTGCCTCGATCCCTCCCGAGCCGTCGACGATCGACGCCAGCGCCCGCGCGATCGACGGAAGGCCGAGCTTGCACGGACCGCACTGGCCGGCGGACTCACCCGCCAGGTAGTTCGCGATCCGGGAGACCTCACCCAGCGGGCAGGTACCGTCGCCGAGCGGCAACACGATGCCCGATCCGAAGGTACCGCCCGCCGCGGCGAGTCCTTCCCGGCCAACGGGGACCTGGTACGCGGCCTCGGCGCCCAGCCACATGCCGTGGTAGCCGCCCACAAGGACGCCGTCCCCCGCGGGTGCCTGGCAGATGTCGAGGATGGCGCCCAGTGGAATCCCGGTGGGGCACTCGACGACGGCGGGACGCTTAGCGGACCCGCTGACGCTGAGCAGGACGGTCCCCGGCTCTTCCGGCACGCCGACGGAGGCAAAGCGAGCCGCGCCGAGCAGCGCGAGCACAGAGATCTGAGCGTACGTGGAGGCGTTGGACAGCAGGGTGGGCAGGTCGTCCACGCCCCGCTCGGCGGCCAGTGTCTTGCGACCGGGCGGGATCGGCTTCTTGCCGTTGATCCCGCGGATCAGGGCACCGGATTCGCCGGAGATGAACCGCTCGGGCTGCTGCACCACCCGGACCATCTTCCGCAGCCCAGGCTCGGCGGCAATTGCCGCCTCGATCGACCGGTTGGCGAGTTCGTTGCTCGTCACGCCGACGATGATCTCCTCGGCCTCGATGGCCTCGGCGACAAGCGCGGCACCGCTCAGGATCAGGTACGGCGACCTGATCATCAGCATCTTGTCCTTGAACGAGCCGGGCTCGCCCTCGGTCGCATTGACGACCACGATCGTCGGCTGGTCGGTCTTCTCGGCGGCGTCAACGACGGCCTTGAGCTTGCGCGCGAACGGGAAGGCAGCACCGCCCTGACCACGCAGGTCGACCTGCGATGCCATCGCGATCAACTCGTCCGCCGACATCCTCGGCAGCGGGCCGAAGATGTCGGTGTGCGCCTCGAGATCGAGCCGTGTCATGCGATCGAGGCCGGCCGTCATCCGAGCGGCCCCGATCCGCATGATCGTGGGCACGTCGAGTTCGTCCGGGGAACTCGGGTTCATCGCTGGTTGTCTCCACCACGGAAGCGGCCGCGTGATCCTCGGTAGCCAGGCATGCCGGGCCCAGGCTCGCGGTACCTGAGGTATGGATCAGGTTCGGGAACCTCGCCATCCCATGGCGGTTCCCCGTCTCGCGGCCTCTGCCCGGCCCTGCCTTGCGGGATCGGCCCGGTGGCCGGACGCGGACCCGTACCCGCACGCGGCATCGGACCAGTCGCCGGACGCGGCATCGGACCCATACCCGCCCGGGGCATCGGACCAGTCGCCGGACGCGGCCGCTGACCGTTCCCCGCCGTCGGTATCGGGCCACTCCCCGGACGCGGCATCGGGGCGGCGGCCGGACGCGGACCAGTACCCGCACGCGGCATCGGACCAGTCGCCGGACGCGGCCGCCGACCGTTCCCCGCCGTCGGTATCGGACCAGTCGCCGGACGCGGCATCGGACCCGTACCCGCCCGGGGCATCGGACCAGTCGCCGGACGCGGCCGCTGACCGTTCCCCGCCGTCGGTATCGGACCAGTCGCTGCACGCGGTATCGGACCAGTCGCTGCACGCGGCATCGGACCAGTCGCTGCACGCGGCATCGGGCCGGTAGCCGGACGGGGCATCGGACCCGTCCCTGCCCTGGGCATCGGACCAGTCGCCGCACGCGGCATCGGGCCGCTGTTCCGCGGTGCGCCCGCGTAGCGGGGCGGCCCCTCGTATCCAGGCTCGTAGATCGGCTCCCGGCCGTCGGACCGATATTCCGCGGCGGGCAGCGCGGCGACCGGCATGGCGGGAGATGACATCGCGTTGGATGCCATCATGGACGGGGATCCCGCGGTCATGGCGGCGGGCGCGGCCGCGCGAAGCATGCCGGCCTGCGCGAACATCGCGGCGGCGCGCATTGGCGCGGAGCCCGAGTTAGCCGACTCGGCGACCGGTGGGGCGCTGAGGTTCTCCTTGGGACGGAGCGAGTTGGCCAGGACGCGAACGGCCAAGCCGATAGCGACGAAGGCGACGACGAACCCGTAGCTCCAGTCCACGTACGGCTTGCCCGGGCGGCCGCCAAGCAGCCCGTGCCAGACACCGAACACGAACGCCACGTACGAGGTGTAGTGAATCGCGCGCCAGCGCCATGCTTTTCCGTGCGACGTGAACCGCTTGCGCAGGATGCCCGTAATAACGAGCAAGATGATGAGGTCGAAGGAGATCGTCCCCAGGCCGATGTAGAAGGTCTTGAACGGCGACAGGAAGGGCACGAAGGCATCGATCACGTGCACGCGCTGGGCGAGGATCTCCGTCACGATGTGGATGACGAGGAACGCCAGCGCTCCGAAGGACGCGGCCCGGTGTGCCGACTGGACGAAGACTCGGTGACCGGGGTTCAGGACGATTCTGTCCGTAGCGACCAGGCCGAGCCCGACCGAGGCGCAGAGCGCGATCAGCGCGAAGACACCTGCGTAGTACAGCATGAAGTGCTGGGTTGCCAGGTCGATGACATGACCGATGCTGGTCAGCGTCAGGAACGCGATGATGACGACCACACCGCCGATGGCCACGCCGAAGATCTTGTTGGCATGCTCGGCGAATACACCGCCAGACGACGGGCGTGCACTCTCACGGCCGCGGGGACGGCTGCGAGTCGTAGCCACGGGAATACCTCCTCGTCAGTCGCTGTACGTAATTCAGCGTGCACAATTCCGGCGCGGGCCCGCCCTACGCGCCAACTCTCTGCAATCGGTTGTTCGACTATAGCAGCGCCGATAACTGTTAGGGCACGAAACGATATATGACGGGATTATTAAACGCGTTAGTTCGATTTAGCCGCGCAATCGGACGGCCCTTATCCTGGCCGCCAGTAGCACATAAGGCCTGCCCAGGGGAACGCGGCTGAACGAGCGAAGCGCTCATCGGGAGCCGCTCTACTAGCACGGTCAACCTGACGCAACCTCCTCGCGTCGGCCCCCGGCTCGTCTGTTATGCCCTTTATACCGCCATCCAGAGTGCGGTACCTGTCGAATGCCCAAGCACGTGGGCTACGCCACACTTTGTTAACATGAACCAGACACTGCAAGCGAAACGGCATAAATTTCCGCCGCTCCTGCGGGCCGCTGCCCGTCAGAGGCTTGCGGCTACCAGTTCGGCGATCTGGGCGGTGTTGAGGGCTGCGCCCTTGCGAAGGTTGTCGCCGCAGACGAAGAAATCGATCGCGTTCGGGTCATCGAGCGACTCGCGTACCCGGCCGACCCAGGTCGGGTCGGTGCCGACCACGTCGGCGGGGGTGGGGAAATCCCCGCGCTCCGGCTCGTCGCAGACCACCACGCCAGGCGCGGCGCGCAGCGTCTCCCACGCGGCCTCGCGGCCAACGGGGCCCGAGAACCGGGCGTGCACCGCCGCCGAGTGCGTGGTCACGACCGGCACCCGGACGCAGGTGGCGGAGACGCGCAGCGAGGGCAGGCCGAGGATCTTCCGCGACTCGTTGCGGATCTTGAGCTCCTCAGACGTCCAGCCTTCGTCCTTGAGCGACCCGGCCCACGGCACGACGTTCAGCGCGAGCGGCGCAGGGAACGGCCCGAGGTCGCCGACCACGCCGCGCAGGTCGCCCGCCCGCTGGCCCAGCGACCGCGTGCCCGCCACCTTGTCCAGTTGGGCGTAGAGCGTGTCGATGCCGGACTGCCCGGCGCCGGACGCCGCCTGGTAGGAGGACACGACCATCTCCTCAAGCCCGAAGGCCCGGTGCAGTGCCCCCACAGCGACGATCAGCGACAGCGTGGTGCAGTTGGGATTCGCGATGATTCCCTTGGGCCGCTGCGCCGCGTCCCGCGGGTTGACCTCGGGCACCACGAGCGGCACGGACGGGTCCATCCGGAACGCGCCCGAGTTGTCGACGGCGACCGCTCCGCGCGCCGCGGCGACCGGGACCCAGACGGCGGAGATCTCATCCGGCACGTCGAACATGGCCACGTCCACGCCGTCGAAGACATCCTCCGACAGCGCGAGCACCTCGGTCTCCCGGCCGCGCACGGTAAGGCGCCGCCCGGCCGAACGCGGTGAGGCGATCAGCCTGATCTCCCCCCACACGTCCGCGCGGGTGGAGAGCAGGTCGAGCATGACGGTGCCAACTGCCCCGGTGGCGCCGACGACGGCCAGGGTGGGACGGCCAGACGCCCCGCTCACCGGCCGGTCCCCCCGTAGACGACGGCCTCCACCTCGTCGGCCTCCAGGTCGAACGCCTTGTGGGTCGCGGTGACCGCGGTATTCACGTCGTCTCGACCGACCACAACCGAGATCCTGATTTCCGATGTGGAAATCATTTGGATGTTCACCCCGGCCTCGGCGAGCGCGCCGAAGAACTTCGCGGTCACGCCTGGGTGCGACCGCATCCCGGCGCCGACCAGCGAGACCTTGCCGATCCGGTCGTCGTAGAGGACTTCCTGGAAGCCGACCGTCTGCTGGGCGGAGCGGAGCAGGTCAAGTGCCTTCTGGCCATCGCTGGTCGGCAGCGTGAAGGAAATGTCCGTGCGGCCGGTGGCGACCGCGGACACGTTCTGCACGATCATGTCGATGTTGATGCCGGCCTCGGCGATCACGCCGAATATCCGGGCCGCCTCGCCCACCTTGTCCGGCACACCGACAACGGTGATCTTGACCTGGGTCACGTCATGCGCGACACCGGAGATGATGGCCTGCTCCATACCGGGCTCCTCCAACTCGTCCTCAGCGTGCCTGTTCACCCACGTCCCTATCTTGTCGCTGAACGAGGAGCGCACATGGATCGGCACCCCGTACCGGCGCGCGTACTCGATGCAGCGGGGCATCAACACTTTCGCGCCGTTCGCGGCCAGCTCCAGCATTTCCTCGTAGCTGATTTGCGGGATTCGGCGTGCGCCCTTGACGATCCGCGGGTCTTCGGTGAACACGCCGTCCACGTCGGTGTAGATTTCGCACACGTCTGCGCCGAGCGCCACGGCGAGCGCGACCGCCGTGGTGTCGGATCCGCCGCGGCCGAGCGTGGTGATGTTCTTAGTGGTCTGGGAAACGCCCTGGAAGCCGGCCACGATCGGGATCGCGCCCTCGGCGAGCGCGCTGGTGATCCGGCCCGGCGTCACATCGATGATCCGCGCCCAGCCGTGCGTCTCGTCGGTGATCACGCCGGCCTGCGACCCCGTGAACGAGCGCGCCTCCATGCCGAGGCTGGCGATCGCCATCGCGAGCACCGCCATCGAGATCCGTTCGCCCGCGGTGAGCAGCATGTCCAGCTCACGCGGCGGCGGCGCGGGGCTCACCTCGTTCGCCAGGTCGATCAGCTCGTCGGTGGTGTCACCCATCGCGGAGACGACGACCGCCACCTGGTTCCCGGCTGCGCGCGTGGCGACGATCCGCTGTGCCACGCGTTTGATGCCCTCCGCGTCGGCTACTGAGGAACCACCGTATTTCTGCACGACAAGGGCCACCGGACGCGCCGCTCCTTCCGGTCTCGCTCGCGGACGACGCTTGAGTGTATCCGCGCCTTCGCCGGGCCGCCCAATCGATTACCAGCGGGAATGAGACATGTCCGAACGGTCAGACATCCAGCAGCCGCCGTCCCTCGAAGGCCCGCCCGAGCGTCACCTCGTCGGCGTACTCCAGGTCGCCGCCGACCGGCAGCCCGCTGGCCGGCCGGGTCACCCGCAGCCCCATGGACTTGACCAGCCGGGCCAGGTAGGTGGCCGTCGCCTCGCCTTCCAGGTTCGGGTCGGTCGCGAGGATCAGCTCGGTGACCGTGCCGTCCGATAGCCGGGCCATCAGCTCCTTGATCCGCAGCTCGTCCGGACCGATCCCGTCAATCGGGCTGATCGCCCCGCCGAGCACGTGGTACCGGCCGCGGAACTCCCGGATCTTCTCGACGGCGGCGACGTCCTTGGGCTCCTCCACGACGCAGATGACCGAGGGGTCGCGCCGCTGGTCCAGGCAGATCCGGCACTCGTCGGCTTCCGCGACGTTCCCGCAGGTCCGGCAGAACCGCACCCGCTCGGTCACCTCGACCAGCGCGGCCGCGAGCCGCCGGACGTCCTCGGGATCCGTGGAGAGCAGGTGGAACGCGATCCGCTGCGCGCCCTTGGGGCCGACGCCAGGCAACCGCCCGAGTTCGTCGATGAGATTCTGGATAACGCCTTCATACATGCCGGACCGTCAGTTCTCGTCTTCATCTTCATCTTCGTCCTCGTCTTCGTAGTCCTCCCCGGCGGATCCCAGGCCGGCGATGCCGAGCGCGGACAGGTCGACCCCGCCCGCGCCGCCGCCGATCGTGCCGAGCTGCTCCTCCTGCAGCTCGGAAGCGGCACGGGCGGCATCCCTGACCGCCGCAAGCACTAGGTCAGCGACCGTCGCCGCGGTCTCCGCGGGATCGGAGGTGTCGATGACGCTCGGGTCGATCGTGAGGTCAAGCAGTTCGCCCTGGCCGCTGACGACGGCCCTGACGGCACCGCCCCCGGCCGTTCCGGTCACCTCGGTGTCCGCGAGCTCCTGCTGCGCGTTCATCAGCTGCGCCTGCATCTGCTGCGCTGCCTGGAAAATCTGCTGCATGTCAAAGCCGCCAGGTTCCATACCGGGAAGCCTACGCCGACTCAGTCCTCGAATTCGCCGATGATCTGACCCCCGAGTTCGCGCTGTACGAGCTCCATGGGGCTGAGGTCGGACGCGGCGACATCATCGGAGTCCGGATCGAATTCCTCGTCCGCCGCATCCCTCTCATCCGCCACGGCTGTGCCGGACTGGTTTCTCGCCTGGTCGGCGGTCCGGGCGGCACCGGGCCGGGGAACCGGCGGCACGGCGGGCACTGCCGTGGCCGTCGCCAGCGCACCACCAGGCAAGGCGTCGCTCACACCCGCCTGCGCGGTTGGGTACCCCCCGCCCGCCGGGCCGCCGGAGTACCCGTCACCGCTCGCTGGCCCGGCGGATGACCCGCCGCCACCCGGCTGCCCGCCACCCGGGTTCGGACCGCCGGAAGGCGAAGAGCCGCCGCGGCGCCGCTCACCGGGTCCCGAGTCCGGCCCGGATATCGCCCGGATCATGACGTTCACCCCGAACCGCGCGTGCAGCACCTCCTTGAGCAGGTCCTCGGCATACCCGCTGCTCGCGAAGCCTTTCACGTCGCCCTGCCGGGAGAACCGGAGCGTCAGCACCCCCTCGTCAAGCGAGACCACGCTCGCATTGGCTAGCAGCATCGAGGCAACCCGGCGCTTGGACTTGATCGCCTCGAGCACGCCGTCCCAGCCCTGGCGTAGCTCGTCGGCCAGATCGGCGGGAGAACGCGCCGCCGCAGGCGACACGGGCGCGGGCGACACGGGCGCGGGCGACACGGGCGCGGGTGGCGGGGCGGGAACCGGCTCGGCAGGCGACCCCGGCTGGGGAGCGGGCGGACGCTGGGGAGTCACCGGTGTCCGTTCCGGAGCGTGGGAAGGGGCTACGACCCCAGCCTCCAGCCGTTCCAGGCGCGCAAGCACCGACCGTTCGCCGTTCCCGGCGGCAGGCAGCAGGATTTGGGCGCACATCAGCTCGAGCAGCAGCCGCGGCGAGGTCGCGCCGCGCATCTGATCAAGGCCCGTGCTGACGATCTCCGCCGCGCGGGTCAGCGTCGCCAGTCCCGACCGGCTGGCCTGGCCGGCCAGCAGCTCCCCCCGGTCCGGCGGCACGTCGAGCAGGCCGGTGGAGATGGCGTCAGGCACCGAGGCGAGCACGATCAGGTCCCGGAACCTGTCCAGCATGTCGGCGGCGAACCGGCGCGGCTCGTGGCCACTCTCGATCACCCGGTTCACCGCGCGGAACACCGCGGCGCCATCACTGGCCGCGAAACTGTCCACGATCTCGTCGAGCAGGCTCGCGTCGGTATAGCCGAGCAGCGCGACCGCGCGGTCGTAACGGATGCCGCCCTCGTCGGAGCCGGCAAGCAGCTGGTCGAGAATGGACAGCGAGTCGCGGGCAGAACCACCGCCGGCCCGCACCACCAGCGGGATCACGGCCGGGTCGAAGGGGACGTGCTCGGAGCGCAGGATGTCTTCGAGCAGTTCACGCATGACCGACGGCGGCATCAGCCGGAACGGGTAGTGGTGCGTACGCGACCTGATCGTCGCGATCACCTTCTCCGGCTCGGTCGTGGCGAAGATGAACTTCAGGTGCGACGGCGGCTCCTCGACGAGCTTGAGCAGGGCGTTGAAGCCCTGCTGGGTGACCATGTGCGCCTCGTCGATGATGTAGATCTTGAAACGGCCCGCGACCGGAGCGTAGAAGGCGCGCTCACGCAGGTCGCGCGCGTCGTCCACGCCGCCGTGCGAGGCTGCGTCGATCTCGATCACGTCGATGCTGCCCGGGCCGGACGGCGCGAGCGCTACGCACGAGTCACACACCCCGCACGGGTCGGGCGTTGGGCCCTGGACGCAATTCAGGCTGCGCGCGAGGATGCGCGCGCTGGACGTCTTGCCACAGCCGCGCGGGCCGCTGAACAGGTAGGCGTGATTGATCCGCCCGCTGCGCAGCGCCTGGCGGAGCGGCTCGGTCACGTGGTCCTGGCCGCGGACTTCGGCGAACGTGGCGGGGCGGTACTTGCGGTATAGGGCCAGCCCCCGAGCGAGGCCCTCAGCCGACCGGGTTACTTCGGAGTCTTCCGCCATGACCTCATCCTCGCCGGCCGGGTCCTGGAGTTCACCGCCCTGGACGAATAGGACCCCCCGCGCACCCGTCAGAGCCCGCGTACCCTTGCTGCCTTCCGGCCCTGGGGGGGTTGGCGAGGTTAACGCCGCACGGGGGGTCGTCCGTAAGTGTAGTCACCCTCAGCACCGGACGTGTCCGCCGCGTCTGGATCGCTGATTACTTCAGGAACGCGCTTGGTCCCGCGAGCGAAAGCCCCGTCCGCCGCGATCACGAGCCAGATGGCGAGCTCGGAATACAGCACCACCTGGGCGAAGATCGTGGTCCGGTTGACGCTATTCGCCAGCCAGGAGTGGATCTCCAGGCCGCCGATCAGGTAGGTGCCGAAGATGATCGCTAGCGAACCGATGCAGGAGATCCACAGCCACACCGGATTCCCCAGGCGAGCGCGCTCCCGCTCCCCGCGCAGCAGCCACCCTCCGACAAGCAGCGCCGCGAGAGCGACCGGGGCGACGGCCAGGTGCGCGGCCATGCCGACGGTGGTGGCCTCGGCACGGGTGACCAGTGATTCACCGGACGCCGACTTGAAGAAGGCGTCGTGGATGCCGAGCAGGCGAATCAGTCCGGCCCATGCCACCCCGGGCAGGGCGGGCACCGCCACGAACACCGCGCGCTCGGCCCAGTTGCGCACCGCCGAGCCCGGCATCGTCAGCGGCCGGTACCGCAGGGCGATCAGCACGAGCAGGACGAGGGTTGTGGCGAGCCCCTCGTTCTTGGTCAGGCTGGCCGCCGCGGCGAAGGCCCAGGCGACCGCAAGCGCCCGGGGGCTGGTGGGCAGCACCAGTCCCCAGATGACCGCGGCGGCCGCGGCCGCCCCCCATAGCAGGTCCGTATATCCCTCGACACCGAAGCTGGCGGACACGGCGAAACCCACCAGGCAGATCGCCCCGGCGCCCGCCACCCCGGCTACGCGTGCCGGCCAGCGCCCCCCTGTGTCCCCGGCGGTGAAACCCGTTCCATACCCGGCGGCTGCGATACCCGTGCCGACGGCCCCGAGCGCACAGGCATTCAGCAGCACCGTCATTTCCGGGGCGAGATCCAGGTCGCTCAGCCCGTGGAACCCGAACGCCAGCGCCCCGGAGGCAGGCACCAGCGGCGGGTAATCAGGGTTGGAGAACTGATAGGCCACGTTCTGCAGGCCGGTGACCAGCTGGTGATGCCCGCCGTACACCATCAGGGCATGGGTCAGCCAGATCGAATTGGCGTCCCAGCCGATCATGTGCGCACGCAACGCGGTCAGCGGGATGGCCACGCACCCCGCCACGACGACCACGGTGGCGGCCGACCAGCCCGCGGCCGACCAGCCCCCGGCCGGGCCGGTCAACCGCCAGGCCCGGCGCCCGGCCACCCGCCACCAGGCGAGCACCGCGAGGTTGACGACCGCCGCCACCACCGTGTAATTCACCAGCAGCGAGCTAGGCACGCCCAGCTCGATCAACGCCGCCACCGCCGCCATCCCAGCCCCGATCAGCGGGGCCAGGAACACCACCACAGGGGACCGCCCGGCCGCCGCCACGGCCGGCAGCAGGCCCGGGAGACCCAGGCCCACCGCCAGCACCACTAGCGCGCTCATAGCCGGCTCGCCTTCAGCGCCAGCCCGTCGCAGTGCCCGCGGGCATGGACGAAAGACAGCCGCCACTGGGCGGTCGCCAGCGTCGGCTGCGGCACCGCCCACAGCGTCGATAGCTCGGCAAGCCGCTGTGTGTACTGCCATCTGGCGCTGGTGACGTAAACGGTGGCGCCCTTCGGCACCTCTGACCTGATCGCGTGGTAAAGGCACTCTTCCTGGTGGAACGCAGTGGTGTCCGCCGCGATATTCGACGGCCGGTCAAGGGTGGCCGTGTGCTGCAGGCCGTGATGCACGCTCAGACCCAGGGTCACAGCGGCGGCGACTACGATCCCGGCACAGCAGACGCGCTTGCTGACTTGCCGTGAACGCTCGCTAAGCGACACTGACAATTTGTCACCCCAGCTTCTTACCGCGACCACGCGCGCGTTCCCTGGCAAGGATCCACACCGCTGCTACACCGTCCCGCCAGGTGAGCTTCTTGCCGGCCTCCCGGCTGCGCGCCTTGTAGCTGATCGGCACCTCGTACGGCACGACCCCGCGGCGCAGCAGCTTGCCGGTGATTTCAGCCTCCATGCCGAAACCCGTCGAACGAACGTCAAGTTCCCGGTACAGGCTCGCCGGGATGAGCTTGAAGCACGTCTCCAGATCGCTGATGTAGCAATTGAAAAGAACGTTGGCCCATGTGGTAATCGCACGATTTCCCAGAACGTACACATATGAGTACGCGTTGTGGCTGCCGAACGTCCGTGTCCCGTACACCACCTCGGCGTCGCCC
>Ga0335075_10011432_pt1 | contig 13425 bp, 9 predicted proteins | sample Lox_Sample_24_FD_206723 | JGI IMG/M metagenome (GOLD analysis project Ga0335075, IMG submission 206723) | Soil microbial communities from Loxahatchee National Wildlife Refuge, Florida, United States - Lox_Sample_2.4 | ecosystem: Environmental > Terrestrial > Soil > Wetlands | place: USA: Florida...
GTGCGACGGTCAACCTCGACGCCATCCAGTCTGGTGACTGCGACCCCGCTGCCGCCACTGTTCTGCATTGAGATTTGCAGAGGCTGAAGAAGTCCTTTGTCAGTTCGGGCCAATGCGCGAATGGGTGCCGCCAACCTGGCGCGGCTTTGGCTTTCCGCTTGACCTCCTGCGATATTCCATGCCGGCCCCGACCAGAGCGCACCGCCCGCGGTCATGGTCAAACCCTTCAACAACTCTCTTCGTTTCATCGATTCACCTGTGCTGCAGGATCACTTTCACCGGCGATGATTGCTGCTCTGCTTCGGGCAGGATAGAGGAAATGCGATCGAGGCATGATGGAGAGTTCCTATTGGGAAAATAAGCTCGCCGTGGCAGCTCATACGCTTGAATGGCGATGATAATTATTCACGAAAATTTGCCAAGCGTGGCATCCAGATGAGACATAAAAGCATGTTCTTCCCGCAGGTTGAGGGTTAGCCTTTGAACGATCACGTTGTGCTGCAGCAGAATCCTGACCCCAGCACCGCAGTTCGTGGGTCTTATGTGTGGATGGTGGCTTCGGTTGCTGCCATCTCCGGTTTCCTGTTCGGGTTCGATACGGCGGTGATCAATGGAGCGTTGGTTTTTCTCCGCCAGCAATTCGCTCTGAACAATGTTTCCACGGAGATTGCGGCTAGTTCCCTGCTTCTGGGCTGCCTGATCGGCGCAGCCGGAGCCGGGCTCTTCAGCGACCGTTTTGGCCGCCGCCGAAGCCTAGTGGGTTCGGCGCTGTTGTTCACGGCATCCGCTGCGGGCAGCGCCACCGCAAACGGCCTTGTGGTGTTTTCCCTGGCCAGGTTTGTGGGAGGGCTCGCGATTGGTCTGGCCTCGGCTTTAACGCCCATATATATCTCGGAGGTTGCGCCACGCAGCAGCCGGGGAAAACTGGTCTCGCTCAATCAACTCGCCATCGTGCTCGGCATTCTGGTTGCGTACCTCACCAACTGGCAGTTGGCGGCACTTGGCGAATCGAGCTGGCGCTGGATGTTCGGAACTGCCGCGATCCCCTCTCTCGGGTTTCTTCTCGGACTTGCCTTCATTCCTGAAAGCCCACGATGGCTGATCACCCATGGACAGCGTGATGAGGGCCGTGCGGTTCTGGCGAAGATTGCCGGACCGGCGGAAGCAGACATAGAGCTCACCGCCATCGAGTTATCGGTATCTGAGGAGAGCGGCGACCCGCAAGAGCTCTTCGCGCCGCAGATGCGGCCCAGGGTCTTCGTCGCGGTATCGCTCGCTGTTCTGCAACAGATTTCGGGAATCAACACGGTCCTCTACTACGGCGCGGTCCTGTTTACAGAACACTTCCATGGCGAGTCGGCGAAAACAGCGCTTGGTGCGAATGTTCTCGTCGGACTCGTGAATCTGGTTTGCACGCTCATCGCCATGGTCTTTATCGACCGATGGGGGCGGCGCGGACTCTTTCTGGTGGCATCGGGCGGAATGGCTGTGTCTCTCAGCGTATTGGCGTTTTCCCTGCATTTCCCAGCCACTCCGGTGGCCATCATGTTTGGCAGTGTTCTGCTGTACGTCGCATTTTTCGCCGTTGGCCTGGGGCCGGGCGTTTGGGTGTACATGGCTGAGATATTTCCGACCCGGATTCGAGGACGTGCTACCTCTGTGGCGACGAGCGCCCTCTGGACCGCATGCCTGGTGGTGACGCTTACCTTTCTTTCGATCGATGAAGCACTGGGCTCATCGTTGACGTTCCTTTTGTATGCCGCGCTTTCTTTGGTGACGTTTGTCTTTGTCTGGAAGTGGGTTCCGGAGACACGCGGGAAGTCACTGGAAGAGATTGCGCGGATGTGGGGCCGGGGGTAGAGGGGAGTCCCGTACGCGGAGGCTGCGATGTGAATGCAGCCGTGGCGGTCGCACGACATCAGGCCTCTGGAGACCGGCCGAAGTAGCCGTTTACCTGCGCCAGTCGCAAGCGCCTGTTGCACTGGGTGCTACGCTATGCGGAAGAACCAATACCGCTCGATCATTCTCGCAAAGGCGAGGACAGTTCTGGATTTACGAGTATCTGTTTGCCAAGCAGGATCGGGCAAACATTGACGACGATGAACTGGTTGAGTTTCGCAAGCTGGCGAAGGCCTATGGAACACTCACGCCAACGCAGGTGAACCGGCTTCTGCAAGAACAAGACTGGATGGAGATTTGCAATGGCAAAGAAACGTAAGTTCACATTGAGCATGCGTTACGCAGCGAAGCAAGCACGACACCAGAAGAGAGGGATCATTTCTGCGCCTTGCATCCGCAAGATTCACGTATGACCAACTCTGTGGAAAGAATGACAGTCGCGGGTAAGCCATGCGATGAAGAGGCCAGACGGTCCAGCAAAATCGAAGCCGCTCGCTGACTCATTTCAACGGCGGGCTGGCGCACTACCGTCAGCGCCGGCTTGAGCAGAGCCGCCATTTTAAAATCATCGAAACCAATCATCGCGAGCTGCCTGGGAATTTGATAATGCCTGAGAGCGGCGGCCTCAAGTAGCAGCATGCTCGCCAGATTGTTGACACAGAACACAGCGGTCGGGTGTTGCTTCGTGTTCATGAGCCGGGCGAGTTCGGTGTCCAGACCGTCCAAGGTGTCGGCCCGTTCCAATACGATCGACGGCAGCCCTGCCTCGCGGACAGCGTCTTCGTATCCTTGAATGCGCAATCGTATTGGATAAAGATCGCTTTGGTTCCCTAAACAAAGAATGTTTTTATGACCGTGGCCGATCAGATGTTTCACCGCTTCATACGAGCTATCCCGGTTGTTCACGACAACCGCGTCGGTTTCCAATCCCGGAAGCGTCCGATCAAAGCAGACAACGGGCAGTCCGGCGTCCTGAATTTTTTTGATCGGCGTCTTGTCGACGCCGGTGGGTATGAGCAACAGACCTGCAACCCGGCGATGGATCATCATCTCGATCTCGAGCAATTCCACATCGGCCCTGTATCCGGAACCCACGACGATCGTCATGTACGATCGGCTGCGGCCAATCTCATACACCGCTTGAGCACAGGTTCCATAAAACGGGTCGGCGAGGTCGGGAACGATCAAGCCTATGATTTTGGGCAAACCACCTTTTAGGATTCTCGCCGCCTCATTCGGCTTGTAACCCACGCGTGCGATCGCGGCGCGTATTTTCCTCGCTGTCTCCGGCCGGACGCGCGATCCTCCGTTGACCAGCCGCGAAACTGTAATCGAGCTGACGCCGGCGATTCGGGCCACATCGTCCAGAGTCGGTTTATGATTCGAGGTCTTCATCGTCTCAATCTGTGAGTGAACAGGCGATTGTTAATGACAACGCCACCATATGGCAAGCCAAATTCGTCCGGGTTCCCTTCGGCTTCCGTTCAAACAAGTTTTGGAATGCTTGCTCCGAGATCGATGCGGATAACCTGTCCGTTCACGTCACTCCCCATGGGAGAAGCGAGCCAGGCGAATGTATCCGCTACCGCCTCTACGCGAACCATTCTCCCCAGCGGAATTACGCGGTCGACCGCGTCGCGATACTGTTTGTCTGTCTCATAGACTTTTAGAGAGCTGCCCGCGGCAACATGTCCAGGGGAAATGGAATTAAAACGAATGCCGTACGAAGCGTATTCAAGCGCCATGCACTTCCCAAAAACATCCAGTGCCGCCTTTGCCGAGACATAAGACGAGAGGTCAGGCCATGGATTGGTCGCGACCCATGACGAAGCATAGATCATGTGCCCTTTGATTTGGCGGCTTACCCAGTGGCAAAGCACAGCTCGCGTGACGTTGACCTGGCCCAAATAATTGAAATTGAAGATTTGCATGAACTCCGAGCTGCAGGTCTTGGCGAATGGATGCATTCCGCAACCCCCTGCCAGTCCAAGACAAACATCGATGTTGGGGTGGGCTTCGAACACCGAGGAGACGACGGATTGAACCTCTTGCTCATTCGTTACGTCCATCGTTCGGTAGGAATAGGAACCCGGTATAAGATGCAATGGAGCGAGCGCTTCCGCGGCCGTTTCGGGAGACTTGATATCCGTCAACACCAGGGTCGCTCCGGCTTCCGCGAGGCGCGCGCAGACAGCGAGCCCGATGGCCCCGAGAGCACCCGTTGCAAGAACTGTCCGCTCCTTCAAATCGATAGTAATCAAGCTTTCCTCCTCTGTGCGTCGGCAGTTGGTTCGGTGATCTTGCACGAGGACCTTATGGCCTGTTGGGGGCGCCCACCGATCCTGTTCAGGCGATTTATCAGGACAACCAGGAGACCAAAGGCGATCAGAATGATGCCTGCCCAAAAACTAGCGTGCAGGTTAGCAAGGACGGTTGCCGATGGCGCCCAGAATTGGCGGACACCCGCAATCAACAGGATTACTCCGTAGACAAGCTGTAGGAGGCCCACCACAACCCAAATATTCACTTCCTTCATAATGATGCCCCGCGATTACCAAAACAGCCATTGAAGAGCCACCATCACCACCAGGGAGATGAAGGCCCAAAATTTAGGATTGTGCAGCCAGGAAACCGATTGCGCCTTTTCCTTTGGGGTGCACGCGTATACAAGTCCTACGAGCTCAGCCTCCGTTCTTGGCTGGGTTGCCAGGCTTATTGTAACCGTGACAACTGCGCATACCAGCCAAGACCATAGCATTCGATAGAGTGTCTCCGCCATCGGTTTTGCTGACGCCGAAAATGTTACATATCGAAGCCATGCAGGGGTCAGGCGAACAGCCGCCCAAAGAATGATGGACACGGCCATCCCGGAGGTCAGGCCCCAGAAGGCGCCCGCATCCGTAGCCCGTTTCCAGAACATTCCCAACAAAACGGTGGCGAACAGGGGAGAAACAAAGAAACTGAAGAGGGCCTGGACGTAATCCATGATGCTGGTGAAATGGAGAGCGAAGTAGGCTGTTCCAATACTCAACAGGACTCCCAGAAAACTGCTCCAGCGGCCTACGCTGAGGTAGTGTTCAGGAGTCTTTAGACGCGCGATGAGCGGCTCATAGATATCGTAGGTCCAGACCGTGGCAAATGCGGAAACATTGCCGGCCATGCCGGACATGAACCCGGCAATCAATGCAGTCACGCCCAGGCCCAGGAGCCCGGGACTGGCATAGCGAATCAGCAGCAAAGGTAAAACCTCGTTATATGTGTGCTGTCCAGCTTGCGCGGCGCTCTCCGGTACAAGATGAATCCCGCCTCCGCCACCGGAAAAAAGGGCGAGGCCAATGAGTCCCGGCAACACGACAATGACGGGGATTGCCATCTTGGCAAAGGATCCAATCACCGGGGCCATTTGTGCCGTCCTCAGATTTTTGGCTACCATCACTCGTTGCACGACAAGAAAATCCGTGGTCCAGTATCCGAAGCCGGCCACCATCGACAGCCCGAAAACGATGCCAATCCAGTCCACGCCCATAGGATTCGATTGCGGACTGCCCAGCGTGCGCCAGATGTGGAGGTACTGCGAGGCGTTGGCCGAATTTGCCGTGATGCGCTCGACAAGACCATGCCATCCTCCACACTCGATCAGTCCAAGAATGGGAACTACCAGTACGCCCATCCATATGAGAAAGAACTGCAGGACCTCGTTGAGGATGGCCGAGGTCAGCCCGCCCAACACCACGTAGGTCGCGACAGTGAGGGCAGATATCCAAATGGAGAAGTGGAGGTTCCAGCCGAGCATCACCTGCATGACCTTGGCCATCGCGAACATGTTGATGCCCGACATGAGCAGGGTCATCAGGGAAAAACTCACTGCGCTTAACACCCGGCTTGGTTGCCCGAACCGTTGCAACAGGTATCCGGGAACAGAGGCCGCGCGGGAACGGTAGTAAAACGGCATCATGATAATTGCCAGGAAAAGGATTGCCGGAACCGACCCGATCCAATACCAATGCAGGGTCATCAGCCCGTACTCATACGTGCTGGCTGCCCAGCCCATCAGCTCCAGAGCGCCCATATTCGCCGCCACAAAACTCAATCCCGCCACCCATGCGGTGACGTCCCGATCGGCAAAGAAAAATCGATCGCTGGTCCTGGTCTGGCGCTTAAGCAGAAACCCGATGAACAGAACGGCTGCGAAATAAATGGCAACGATCGCCCAGTCGACTGGCTGCAGATAGGTCAGCCGCATGGCTGCCACCAGCGAGTTTCGCATCGTGGCGAATTAAACATAGAAGCCACTCCGCGGGGTTCTGACGCCGGGATGCAGCGCAAGTTCCTTCTCATCGAGATCAAAGCCCAGGCCCGGGGCATCATCCAAATGAAAATAACCACCAGAAACGGGTAGAGGACGATCCAGAACGGAGTCTCGCCAAGGCACATCCTGCACAATGAATTCCTGGCGAAAGAAATTGGGAATGGACGCCATCACATGAGCAGAGGCGATCGTGGAAACCGGGCCGTTGGGATTATGCGGTGCGACAGGCACGTTGAATGCTTCACTCATGGTCGCGATTTTGCGCATCTCGCTGATGCCGCCGCAGCGGGTGATATCGGGCATGACGATATCGGCCGCATGACGCTCGAGAATTCCACGGAACATAAACCGGCTGTGGAGCCGCTCTCCGACGCATACCGGCAATGAGATTTGCCGCCGAATATCGGCAATCTCATCGGGGAATTCCGGTCCTGCGGGTTCCTCGTACCACATGCAGTTGATGTCTGCCGATTCGATACGCCTGGCCATCTCAACAGCCGTAGGACCGTTCAACATGGCGTGGGTTTCGACTGCGATCGGACACTCCGGACCCACAGCCGACGTCACAGCCTGTAAGCGGGCCAAGGCCATCTGTTTCTTTTCTTCGCTGAGACCGAGGTTGGTGCTGAGGTTGGTGCCGTAGCGATAGTCGGTATGAGCGAAAGGATCAAGCTTGCACGCGGTAAAACCGGCGTTTACGACTTCTTTTGCCTGGTCGTGGTAGTCCTGTACGCTTCCGGAACCGCGTGTGAACCAGTAGTTTGCATAAAGAAGAATATCTTTGGTGTAGGCGCCACCCAGTAATTCATACACTGGCAGGCCGGCTCGTTTGCCGGCGATATCCCACAGTGCTATATCGACCGCGCTGATCGCAGAAAGAAGCGGGCCGGCCTGACCGAGCCAGTTCATATCCTTGTAGAGCTTGGTCCAGAGATAATCGATGCGGGTTGGATCTTCTCCAACCAGAATTGCGCCGACAAATTTGCAGGCTTCTTCTACCAGTGGGCTTCCAGGCCAATTCGTTGCTTCACCAATCCCGGTGATGCCGCGGTCGGTGAAAACCTTGATCAATACCCAGTTATATTTCAGCCCCTCGATGAGCCAGGTTTTTACTTGCTCGATCTTCATCGGTCCGAACTCCTGCAATCTGGTCTCTGGAGGTCAGCGGAGAACTCAGAGGATTCCGAATCGCTCCATAGCCTCAGTTGCAGAGATCCCTTTTATCGAAAGAGCTTCGTGAACACCGTGTTCTTTGCGAACGCGCTCGAAGGATTTGCGGAAGACTTCTTCTTCCACGGTTTGCGGCACAACCAAGACTCCATCGAGATCGGCGAAGATAATATCACCGGGTGTAATACGAACCTCGCCAATCGTTACCGGGACGCGGAAATCGATGACACGGCCGCGCGGCCGCTGGTCCTGGGCGTATCGGCCACGGGAGAATACCGGGAAATCGAGATGGAGAATCCCTCGAGTATCACGAGAATATCCGTCGATCACCGCTCCCGCAGCGCCTAGCCGCTTTGCCCGCATCGACATATGCTCGCCGATCAAAGCATACGAAGGCGAGCTTCCGGTTGCGATGTAGACTTCTCCGGGTTTGAGGTCATCCAGCGCCGCAAGCATCAAGCCGAAGGCAGACTGACTGTCGGCTTCAGGAGCGCCGCTTACGTCGCGGTGTTGCACCGTCATGGCTCGACCAATGAGAACCATATCGTCCCGAAGCGGTTGAATATAGGGAGGCAGGAACTGGTGCAAGAAGCCCAGCTGGTCGAGAACATCTCCGACAACAGCAGTAAAAAGATCTTTCTTGATGGCGGGGAAAAGCGAAGTTTCCATGGTCTCACTCTGGCCGCGGCCGATAGATACGGATGGAGTCAATATTGGCTTTGGTGTCATTCGCTCCCGCATAACTGAAGCTCAAGGAATTTGCGCCTGCATGGAGGGTGACCGGGATCGATTCCACCCCGTGAATGACACCATGAAGGTGAATGGGGATAGGCTGGTCGTCGTTGATTCGCAATCGAACTTCGGTATTGGCCGGGCTCTCAGCATAGTTCAGCTCAAGCTGATACGTGCCGGCTGCCGGCATGACGACGTGAGTAAAGGTCACAGAGGAGTCCGAAAAAACACCATTTGGGCCATGGAGTGAAATCGCATAGCCTTTGCTGCACGCGGGACATTCCAACAACGTGGCATCGCTTGAGCGAAGATTTCCGGGCCATTCTGCCTCGAACCGAGCGCCCTTCGACCAATCATAGGCGCCGGTCACCTTCAACAAAAGTGAACCGTGCGGCGGCAAATCTGCTTTGAAGCCATCGACCCCGGGTTTCACATCACGATGAAGGTAGAGATCACGGACTCGGATATCCCCAGACACGGCAAGATCGCTCCAGGAGACACCAACGGAGGCAGGATGATTGGTGAGATTAAGGAGCAGGACAGCATACGTGCCGCTGCCGATGCTTCCCAGCGGCTTCGTCCATACCTGAAGCCCCGCGGTATCCTCCCTCACCATCGCGACGCCGGCCCCGAGCGGATCCTGATCCACCGCGATCACTTCCGGATTTGTGTAAATGGCCTTGATGTCTTCGCTCATTTGCGTCAGGTCATTACCTGCCCACAATGGAGCTGCGGAAATTGCCCACATGGAAAAATGGGTCTGCGCTTCGACGGAATTGAGACCGCGATTCCCGACCTCCAGCATATCGGGATCATTCCAGCTATTTGGAGCGCTGAATACCGCGTGGCGGGCGCCCGATGAAAAACGCTGAACAACATTCGTCCAGTCAACCTGATCTTTTTGGGGACTGATGTCGGCGTCGATTCTCCACAGTTGCGCTTTGCCTTGTGCCCACGTCCAGGGGCTTTCATTGCCCCACGAACAAATGTAGAAGAGCATCGGCCTGCCCGTGGCCTGGATCGCGGTGGCCATGCGTTCGTACACTTCGCGCCCTGTATGGCCGGGAACACGGTTGCAATAGTCCATCTCGACAAAGTCCATACCCCAGGATGCGAATGTTTTCGCATCCTGAATTTCATGGCCGAAGCTGCCTTGATAGCGGTGGCCGGGAAAGCAGGTAAAGGGGCCAACATCCGTGTATGTACCCGCCTTAAGACCAAGAGAGTGGACGTAATCGACCAGGCTCTTCATCCCGTGGGGAAACCGGCCGGAGTCTACGATGAGCTCGCCCGATGCATCCCGGCTGGGCGCGATGCATTCCTGAATAAGGACGTATTTGTAACCCAGATCGCGCATGCCCGTCTTTACCAAAGCATCCGCTTGGGCGCGCACGGTTTGGTCATCGTAATCGCAGAAGAAATGATTCCAGTTCGCCCAACCCATGGGCGGAGTGGGAGCAAGTCCGGGCTGGGCCGGGAAAGTTTCTGAGATTGCGCCGGGCAGCACAAGCAGCAAAAAGCTCAAGGTCAGCGCATAGGCGAAGCGGTGCGGCCGGATGGTTTTCCGCGCGCATCTCATGGGGTACGGGCTGGCGGCGCTTGCGAGCGAGCGATATGGTAGCGCTGTCATCAAACGCCGCCATCATAGGGAACCACTGCTGCGGTTGTCAAACCCCATGGAGCCGCCTTTAAGATCTGCCGAGGTCGCGGTGGAAAGTAGTGCGCACGCCCTTCGCTGCTGCGTCCTAATACCGATCGAGTTCCAGGTTAGCTGCGTCCGGTGTTGAGCGGCTGGAGCAGCCGGAAAATTGTCCTTGACAGTTTTAGCGAGCTTAACGTAGCGTTTAGCCGCTGCATGTTAGCGCTGTCATAAAAGACATTCTTCTGTGGTGGAGGTCTCTTGTGGAGAAAAGTCAATTCGGGCAAAAACTCCGAACGACGCCATGGAGTCCATTTCTTCTGCTTGCACTCTGCTCTATGCTCTTGCTTCCCGGGCGGGCCTTCTGCCAACAGGATCAGGGTGCCATTACAGGCTTGGTGCAAGACGCGTCCGGCGCGGTCATTCCCGGCGCATCCGTAACTCTGCAAAATGTAGATACCGGGCTGGTGTTGCAGGCGAAAGCCGACTCGAGCGGGGTATATAACTTTTCTCCGATAAAGATCGGGAACTACACGGTCAGCGCGACCAGTCCAGGATTTCGCACCACAACACAGCAAAATGTGCGCGTAGACGTCCAGCAGCGGGTGAATGTAGTCATTGTGCTGCAGCCAGGCGCCACAACTGAGACGGTCACCGTCTCAACCGCCCCGCCATTGCTCCAGACACAGCAAGCATCGGTGGGGCAGGTGATCGATACCAATACCATCAACAACACGCCGTTGAACGGCCGAAACTGGGTCTATATTGCGCAGCTCACGGCGGGCGCCGATCCATCGGTTGGTTCTCGGGGTGGTGGAACGGGTGATTTCGAAGCGAACGGCCAGGTGCCGGAACAAAACAATTTCATCCTGGACGGTGTCGATAACAACTCCAATAGCGCCGACTTTCTCAACGGCGCAAGTTTTGTCGTCCGGCCCCCACCCGATGCCTTGGCGGAGTTCAAGGTAGACACCAGCAACTACAGCGCAGAATTCGGGCATTCCGCCGGGGCTGTGATCAATGCCAGCATCAAGTCCGGCACCAATCAGATTCACGGTGATTTGTGGGAATACTTTCGCAATGATGCGCTCGATGCCAGAGACTGGGATGCTCTGAGCAAGCCCAAATACCGCCAGAATCAATTCGGCGCGACGCTGGGCTTTCCGATTCTGCGCAATCGCCTATTTTTCTTCGGCGATTTCGAGGCGAATCGCATCATTTTTGGGCAGACCAGTACGCTCACGGTCCCCACCCCCCTCATGCGGCAGGGGAACTTCAGCGAACTGCTCAACACTTCCCTGACCGGGGCAAATCAACCCACGATACTTTACCAGCCGAACTCCGGGGGCACAGCCCTCTTGAGCTGCAATGGGCAGCAGAATGTATTCTGTGCACCGCAGATTGACCCGGTAGCCGCGAAAATTCTTAGCCTCTATCCCCAGCCCAATGCAAACGGCGGCCGGACCTATAACAATTACGTCACCACGCAGGACGCCACGAGCAATACCTTCCAGTGGGATACGCGCATGGACTATAACATCAGCGCGAAAGATCAAACCTTCGCCAGATTCAGTTATTCGCACGTGCCAGGAAACATTCCAGGTCCTTTAGGACCAATTTTGGATGGCAATCCTTACAATGGAGGCCAATCCATCAACTTGACGGAGAATTTCGCCGCCAGCGAAACCCACATTTTCAATTCGAACCTGGTGAACGAGTTCAGGTTTGGTTACAGTTATGGGAAGTTCGGTTATCTGCAGGAAAACAATCAAACCAACATCGCGGCCACGCTCGGCATAGGCGGAACGCAGTTCGGCCCTGGCTATCCGTTTAATGGCGGCATGCCCACACTGTTCATCAGCGGAGCCGCCAGCTCAGGCGTTGGCGAAGCGAATGGAGAGACCACCACTGGGTCACCGGCGTACAACCCGATTCTGGAGCATCAGAATGGGTATCAGATACTTGACAATCTGACCAAGATTATCGGCAACCATTCTCTGAAATTTGGCGTGCAGCTGATGAGCTTGCGCTATGAGACGTTGCAGCCTCCATACTCGCACGGCACTTACAGCTTCAGCGGACTTTACACCAGCAATCTCGGTGCAAGCTTCACCGGATTTGGAGTGGCCGACATGCTCGCCGATCAGAACAATAGTTCGCAGATCTCCCCCATCATAGTCGTGAACGACGTGAAGTGGTATCGCTCGGCATATGCCCAGGATGACTGGAGAGTTAACCCAAGACTTACGTTGAACCTCGGAGTACGTTACGACTATTTCCAGCCCTACCGTGAGATGGCCGGCCAACAGGCCAACTTCTACCCAACCGGTCCACTCGGAGTCGGCACAGGCATAGGGGTCTACGTGCTGCCCACGCAGAGCAGAAATGTGTATCTTGCACCGTGGTTCACTTCCTTGCTGGCAAAAGACAATATCACGCTCCAGTACAGCAACAACCCGGCGCTCTCGGTAACACAGAAAACGAATTTCGCACCGCGTATCGGCGCCGCCTATCAGGTGGATCCTGTAACGGTGGTGCGCGCGGGCTTCGGGATCTTTTATGGCGGACTTGAGAATATCGGCTTCGGCCCAAACATTGCCAACAACTATCCTTTCGAATATACAGCTACGTTCCCCGCGCCCAACTGCCTGGCAGGAAATTGCCCGGCGAATGGGATCACCCTGGAGAATGGTTTTTCAAACGCGCTTGCCGTTGGGCTGGCCAACTTCCCCTCCACTCCTGGGCTGCAGGGTCTCTCTCCCAATCCAAAAACGCAGTACACGATTGACTACAACCTGTCATTAGAGCGGTCGTTCACCCCGAACGTCGCAGTTACCCTGCGGTACGTAGGGACGCAAGGGCGGCATATCATTACGGGCACCAACAACAACGCGTCCGAAGCGCTGGTGAATCCGTCTCTGAGCACGCTACCGTTTCAACCTTTCCCCGATTTTGCCGGGGCGGGATTCGATTCGCCTAATTCCATCAGCAGCTACAACGCTCTCCAGGCAACCGTCGAGAAGCGGTTCTCGCAGGGGCTGAGCTTTCTCGCCACCTATACCTGGTCGCATTCGCTCGACGATGCTCCCGACCCATTCGGTTCTAACGCCGATGGTGGCTACCGGAATAACTTGCTGATTCCGATCCGGCTGGACTACAGTAATTCCGCCTTCGATGTACGCAACCGGGTTACATTCAATGGAAACTATCAGCTACCGTTTGGGGAAGGCCAGCAGCATCTGAACCGGCAGGGCCTGATGAACCTGCTGGCAGGCGGATGGATGAGCAGTCTCACCTTTGTCGACCAGTCCGGGCCGCCCATCACCGTCTATCCCAACACCGCCACAGCCGCAGGGGGCACAGCGTTCGCCATTCCGCTACGCGATCCGTTCGGGGCCGGGGGTACAGCAGACAACGTCAACAATCCGGGTGTTAGCTGTCCCGCACGCACCAAGACCAAAAGCAATTGGTACAACCCCTGCGCCTTTGCAAACCCTCTGGTTGGTACTTCCATCTCCGCGGGTTCGGCTACAACTCCGCCGCAAACGGTGACCCAACTGAGCCAAGTCCTGGCCTACCTGGGTGGAAGGAGAAACCAGATTTCCGGGCCGGGGTATGAACGAATCAACATGTCCTTCTTCAAAAGCTTCAATGTCTGGAGGGAGCAGAAGGCGCA
>Ga0335075_10011434_pt1 | contig 13425 bp, 15 predicted proteins | sample Lox_Sample_24_FD_206723 | JGI IMG/M metagenome (GOLD analysis project Ga0335075, IMG submission 206723) | Soil microbial communities from Loxahatchee National Wildlife Refuge, Florida, United States - Lox_Sample_2.4 | ecosystem: Environmental > Terrestrial > Soil > Wetlands | place: USA...
GGAAGAAACTGGGAACGTGTGTGAGGAGCAGGGTTTCGCTGGTTTGCATCAATTTAATCTCCGTTGCGCCATTCTTGCCTCGGCTCAAGTGATTCGCAGTCGCAATGACAGGACCCGCCAAGGTTCCCTTGTGAACAGTAAGGTGAATTTCTTTATCGACCTCGCAATAGTCTTTGATCTCCTGAACATATCAGCATTGCCTCAGGTTGGGGATACGCCGGTGCCTTCCTCCTTGCAGAGACGATCCAAGAAATTACTTTCTCCAACGTCACGACAAATGTTGACCACAATCTCACCGCTGTGGTGTCCGGTTTCCCTTTTTGCCATCCAGAAAAGAGCTTTGCTTCGCCCGACGACCAGCGTCAGACTACTTATAGAGGTTGTCGGACAACATCCAAGTTCTTGGCAACTCGAGTCGATTTGTTCAGACTTCGCACGTGGATTTTGATAAGGAAGAAAACGTGACCAGCCACATGCAATTGAGTTCCTGAGAAGGCAACTTTCTCTACCGCACGATCGATCATTGGAGGATGTGGAGACGGCCCTGGCGCGGGGAGGGAATTCGAAGCGAGGACTGTCATCCCTTTATTGAAATTCATTGGTGTGTGAATTGCAGAAAGGGGTATTATGCCAAACTTTGTTCACCGCGGTAGGAAATTAAACTTCGCCCTTCGAAAGTTTGAGACCGTGCCGATAACCGGACAGAAATAAAGCATCCTGCTTATTACCAAAACGAAGAGGTCAATTGGCCGGGTGCTGAGAAAAGGAATTAAGTTCGCAGTGCATTGCAGTCCTCGGTGATGAGATCATATGTTTGAGCTTTGCCATTTGTACAACCTATCTCTTCAAGCATAAATAGATCTGCTAGTAAGTCGTTTCTAATTTTTCTACCATTTTAACAACCGAATGGACAATTGCAGGTGGTCTAGCAGGTTCTAATGATTGGTGGAGTATAAAGTGCGCGGGCGGCATGGGTGACAGGACGCTTGGGCGCTGCCAATGCTGATCGCTCATTTTATTTCGGCATCTCCTGCAGCCCGGGTTCTGGGTTCTGCATGATCGCTGACCAGAAACTGCGATCAAAGAAAGATTACTCACTATCTCCGTGAATATCAACGCTATTGACGAATCAGCACCGAAAATCCGATCCAGGGGTAGGACCCCCAATTCTTACAAACCGCAATAATACTTTTGAGTATTGTCAAGACAGAGCTATGAGGCTCTAATCGCGGGATGGATAATGGGCACCAAAGAATCACGTCGGGACAAATAAAGTATGATGATACACTTCTAATTCTTAAGCTTCTAACACATCCATAGATAATAATTGCAGTATATAATACTCGGCCGGGACAACAACCAGACCACAATCAGGTGAGGAGAAAAGCAGGACTTTTCCGGACAAGAATGTTTGAAGATAGAAGAGCTTAATGGTTAGCGAAGTAGTGAAGGCGGTTCTTACCATATTTAACAACTCATTGCTCCGTCATTGGTCCCGCGGCAACTCGGTTCTGCTTCTGGTAGTGCTTCGGGTTCAGGTACGGCCTCTGGGGCGGGCAATGGGGCAGCGATGGCTCCGGCGAAAAGAGAAAGAGCAATGATGACAGCGAAGAAACGCATTGAGAGTGAAGTTTGTGTTCCGGAGAAAGACGACTTTGTTTTGAAAGTTGTAGTGACTTTGGAGAAGGCAGAAGCGATTGAGATGAATGAAGTGGATACGGAGGGAGAGACTCTATTTATGCCAAGTTTGGCAGCGCACCGGGAATTAAGGCCGACTGATAGGACAGGCATAATTCATTGAAACCCCAATTTGACCGAAGTAGATGTCTTCCACTCAGTCGGTCCTAAAAAGTGTTTCCCCGTTCGAAGATAGCGTATTATATACTCCATGGATGACCCAATTTGGAAGAAGCGGCCACTGCGCGCGCGCGCGCTCCGAGGATCGTCGAGGACTTAAATTGAAGCCACAACATTAATAGATCGATTGATCTGATCAATCCATAACCTGAACCTAATGACCGATCACCCATAATTTTAACGTGCACGTCCCAAACCACTCCCACACACATCCACTTTCCTGAACTTCACAAATCCGAACGCCGAAAATGGCAAACCACAGCTTTCTTCTCCCTGAGCTTATCGACGCTGTATTCCAGCACCTTCCGAAATGGGACCTCTATCGCTGTAGCCAGGTAAATCGAGAATTCAACGCCCACGCAATCCCCTTCCTTTACCGGGTAGTCGAATTCTACTTTCACGCTCCGTATTTACAGCAGAACGCCAAAACGAAGGAAAACAAGGTGTGGCGCCAATTCTGCCGTTACCCTGAGCTTCTTTCGTATGTACATGAAATCCTGGTGGAGGTCATCCATAATCAATATCAAATACAAGACAACATACAAATAGACGTAGAAACGACTCCTTGTTTCGAAAAACGGGTAGAATACATCCTTCGCCAGGGGCGCAATGTTCGGACTGTCAAAATGCGTGATTTCAATAGACGAGTTCCTCAACTCGGAGCCTCCCACCACCTTGTTGAATTCGGCGGTCACCTCGTTGGTCTAGATGTTCGCATGACACGTGCAGCTGAGCATATTTTCAACGTGTTGGCAGACTTGGAAGGATACAGAGAAATAACTCTGGACTTGTGGAATGTCAAACCTCAGCATATTAGACTCGACGGCGATCAAGACATTTTGTTGCGACTCCAGGACAAGTCCCAAGTTGTCAATCTATCTACAACAGGGTTCGATTCGCCATCGAAATGCTTGTTACTGCAACAATTTTCTAAACTCCATCGGCTTTGTCTTCGTGACCACATCGATACTCCAACTTCTGAGACCCTTGACTTCGAGACAATATTTGAAAACACGCCTTTGGAGTATCTTCAAATCAACGTATCCAACATAGAATCACTGCCACGGACAATTCAAGAGCTACGGGTCGGCTGTGATCGTGTAGGCAAAACTTTGACTCAAAAGACCTGGCAGGCAGTCAGCCGCTTACGACATCTAAATGACCTTGCTACGACACACGAAAGGATGGAAACATGGCTCCCGTTTGCTTTCGAATCCGCTAACTTACAATCCGTTACTCTCTCGTTTACATGGGAACCTGCTGACAGATTTGACCAGCAAATTCTTGAACCGATGTTAGCATCATCGAAATCGTTACGTTCTGTCGCGATAAGTCCGCAGTTGCTCTCTGCTTCTACCCTCAAGCTGTTCTCGAAGTCCGATAGCGCCCAAAGCATCACGGTCTTAAACATATCTTCTCATTATACGAAATTCAATTTTGAGGATCTCGTCGTTTCGCTTCGCAACCTCCCTCGTCTCGAGACGTTAACTTTACCATGGCCCATTAATTTTTCGACCTATCCGTCTACGGTTCAAACGGACTCTGCTTCACCGGTGCCAGAATCTGCAAGTGCAGACTTTGATCAACCCCATGTTCTTCATTTCAGCCATTGCGAAGCGATAGCTGTCTCCTGTCCAAATCTCACGGAGATCCATTTTTTCGTTGAACCGGATGTGCCCTCCGAAGAAGATGACTATCATATTTTCCGGGAAGCGGAAGAAGAGGAAACTGATACGGACGAAGACGATGACATATCGCCTTTCGATCCCCAGAATTTCGACGCTGAGAACGATCCGGATCAGTGGTTTCGTGTCAAGCGTAGCCAGTCATTCAAAAACGGCCGATTGGTCTCGGTTGCCGACTCTCCCTGTCTCCATGTGTGTACTGTATTTTCTGATACCTGCGATGCAGGCTTCGACCATGCAATACGACTGTTTGTTTTATTAAATCAGGTCCGCAAACATACGGGGTTTCTGTAAGTATCGTTTCTAATTTGTTTTGACAATAGTAGATGTGACAAAGATTGTAGGCGTTTATGTGATGGTCTCCCCTCTGAAATAATCACGCTGATTAGCAGATGAAACGGCAGTAAGGATTTGGAGCGACCGAATCTATGAAACTTGGCTTTGCGAATAGTCATATAGCATTGCAATCTACTGGCATGCATTGCCGAAAGTGAATTGTAGTTACTAGTGGAATAAATAATTGATCGTTTACTACTTGAGCAATTCTTCGACAAGTAAAGCAAAGGCTTCCCTTCGGAAGCGCGACTTCTTGAAGGGTAGTTGCTATCTGGGTAACGAGTTAGTGGCAAGGTTATCTATTATCTCACCCAGTGCCATGGCCACTTCTTATGAAGTAATGCGTAATTTTGACATTTTGCGGCGCTAGGGTCGGATTTCGTCCGGTTCTGGTTTCGTATGGGTCATATATAAAGTCTGGGCCGGGGCGGCGAAATGTTACCCAAAACTGGACCAAACTTTTTACGCTGAGCAACACCGAGCCTAGCCGCATATGATAAATTGAACGAAACGACACAACTTCAATTGAACGAGACCTGGGCTACTTATACTTCAATTGCTGAAACGAAATATCTGGAGTGGAACAAGAATCAAACGCCGTTCTCGTGTCAACCTTCGAGAACTTTCCGCTTGCATCACATACATATTTATACCTTTCGACACATAGTAAACGACCATACCCACGTCAAACCTTTCTCTTTTGCTCGCTTGTCCACTGAGTTTCAGGATGGCATACTGGTGTACGAATCTGGCAATCAATTAATTTGTCTCCTAGTGTCCGCTTGTTACCTTAATATTTGACTCCGGTGGTCAAACCACTGAAACCTTCGAGCTCATTCAAGCATTCAGTTTCTGTATTCGAGACTGCAAGTAAGAGGAGCTTATCTCCGGGGCGCCCGCCATCCGTTTCGACTACCCGGACGACCTTTTCATTAAGGCCCTTGACAATCTTGGAAGATTGAGCATTCCCGAGCCCAGCATCACGTAGTGCGGAAGAATAGTCACAGACAGGCCTCAGGGCCTCAACCCCATTAGGAGGATATGTAGACTTTGAGCTGACATCGATGTCCGAAAATGCAGATCTGTTGGGAACGATGGTTTTCTGCGAGATCATATAACCGAATAGGGAGTTGCTCCACAGAAGCAGAACAACGACCGCTGCCATAAAGGCATACACTGTCCAAAGCTTCGTTGACACTACGCGATAGGTAACCTGTGTGGCCGAGGCTGTTGTGTCAAGATCGGGAGGAAGAGAATAGAGAGTGGATTGTGGATCGGAGGCGTAGATCGTGGCGTTAACGAATTGCCATGCCACTGTCGAAAACTGTATCGGTATGGTCAAGAACCCCCGTAAGAAATTAAGTGGGCTATCTTTATCATCCGGGAAATCATCTTGTGATAAACGCAAGACCCACCCAATCTGAAATAACATAGCATTAGTCAACTCGGTATCATCAGATGTCGCATTATTTCCCGGGGTGAGAACGTATGAAAATACGCGATGCAGGTCAGATGGCTTGATCTCCACGGCTTCTGGATCAGAGATTGACTCGACGCTGAGAATTGACAAATTTTGACGGTCATAGGCAACGGTCGAATATCTTTTGAATATATTCAGTGAAGTGGATTGCTCGATTGTAGAGGTCCAACTTGTATCACTAAAGCATTCCCCTGTGGTGTAGAGATCTGAAGGACAAACGCTCCAACCTAAATTAGCACGAAGGACGCAAGGTTGGAGAACCTGCCAAAAGTGTCAAGTTATTCGACGCAAGACATATCTGAAGCCCTTGACCACGTTCTTGTCCATATATGTTGCAGTCATCTGAGTCGAAGGAATAACTGGGGTCGATTGGAAAAAAGTCTAGCTGGAATCCTGGAGCATCGTTGATAAGAATCGTCGGAGAGTTGTCCAAAGCGGTCCCGTTGAGCAAGGTCGAGTTGAGGTTTCCGGTGCGTAAACGTGCGATTTCCAACCCACCAGGGAGGAATACTGATAAACAAGAGTCGGTTGTGCATTCTTCTGACACAATGCCGGTGACAAACTTGGAGACTGCCAGAATTCCATACGACCAAGTGGAGAAATATATACACATTATGGAAGATGGAATTAGCCCAACTAACGAAGCATTCATTGGCGCGAGGCCGGCAAGAACTGGAATAGTCAACCCTGGAGTGTACACAGTCCTGAAACCGATACCGACTATAAGAATAATTCAGCATGAAAAGTAATTGTGTTTTGATACCAGTGAGGATTACAGCGACAGCGGAGCAAAGCGCCGGATACAGTAGTCTAGAAGCATTTCAGTTCCATAAAAACGCTAACAACAAAAGAAACGGCTCCATACCTTTGGAGGCACCAAAACCTGTGTGGACTTTTCACACATAATAGCCTGCCGACACCAAGGAGAGAAGTAGCACGACTCAAACCTAGAAAAGTTGCCATGCGGACTCCAGTTCTCCGCGAGGCAAATGTCCAGCGAAGGCCTTCAAATGTTGAGGCGAAGATGTGAGCCATAAGAAAAGCGACTCCCTGAGATAAAACGTTGATTACGAAGATTGTGATCGATGGGGGGAAAAATAATTTACCCAAAGCTGGACGCGGACTGACAAGCGCTTCATAGGCGTAGTATAATGCGAAATTCGATAAAACGAATGCGGCGGCGACAAAACCCAGGTCGGAACCGTACTGGCTTTGCTTGGAGGAAATGATCGTCCCCTCCTTAAGAGACCCAGGGTTCTGAGAATATTCAGGATGCCTCAGTGGTTCCGGGAATCGATCAAAACGGTAAGGTGTGTTCTGTGGATCCGGGTTTCCGAGACGCCTCAAATCAGTTGAACTTTCGGATACCGAACGTGCGTTGTTATGCGACCACTGACCTTTCTCCGAGCGATCTAGCTGAGGAGCCGAAGCCGAGAGCTCCACGTTGTGGGCCTGGGAGAGAGAATCCATATGGCAAACTGGAGTAGCCGAAGACGAAAACTCCAGACAGAGGTCGGCCTCTGGCAATCAAGGTTGGATATTTAACCATCCCACGTCCTGTGTGTCCATGTTCTTGAGGGTACGGGCGGCGACCAATGCGAGAAGACATCTCCACAAACTCTGACAAACGGGGATCTGCGGAATGAGGGCATAGCGACTTTGTCAAAACTATTGTGGGTCTTCCGAATTTTCTTGTTACCGGATTGAGATTGGTCTAACTATAAAATTGACTGGAAACCAGTAAATTCTGTGATGCAAACCTTAATAAATACGGAGTCCGTGGTCTGCTGTGCAATTAGCTGTACTAGTTACTACATAAAAAAAAAAAAGAAACTAATTCAAAGAATCGGCGTGAAAGTTTCAGAGAGGGGGTTCGTTGGGTTGGGTTTAGATAACTTTCCCAGTAACTCCATTATTTATAACTATAAATAAATACCATTAGGTATTTGTGATTGTGTATCAACTGCTTGGCCGGGATTGTTGCCAACGGTAACTGGCCATATAATCGTTTCATGGTATCTAGGGCCTGTGTCCACGATTTAGAGAAGGAATTGGGCATTTGGCCCGTGTGGAAATACAGTCCCCAACTTAAAATAAGCAAGCCAGAGGACAATTATCTCACGCTAATCAGCAGCGTCAAACCTCAGGAATATAACACATTGCAGAGAATAACGAGATTATTTTCTGGCCTTCGCATCACTTTTTTCCCGACTCGAAAAATGAAATGCGATGAAGATTTGATTGGCTTATCGTGGTGGGGTAGGTGCAGGATCGGCGCCATTAACTCATTCATGCACATATATGGAAACTTAATATATTAAAATAAATACACTTTTACAGTCTGTGATCTCCTCATTGTTTTGGGGGTCAAAGCACATTTCCCACTGTGCAGAAACATTCAATTGATTCCTCTATAATATCTCGCCATAATTAGACTTTTCACCACACAAAGTTGGAGGCGCGATTTTGTCAATCATCCAGTCGGTTGATCTCGAACTTGATTCCGCACCACGAAAAATAAAGGAGAACTCTGCAGTATGGCCGCTGTACACATTCATGTGAGTGAGCCAAGGAGTTCCTTCTCAGATGATTCTGGACCAGTAATAGAAGGCGATGCTAGAAAAAGTGGAATGTGGCTGCATAATGAATAACCACAAAGCCTCTGTTCTGAACCTATCCTGCAAGATCGGCACGAATGAGCGGCACCCCACCAATACGAATAACCAAGCGGTGTATCGAATAGTAATGCCGCTACTTCTTCCACTGCAGACTACAGACTGTCGGCTTTTCGAAATTCGTAGTGAAAGCCGCCCAGTTAACAGCTCGGAATTCAAACCAGCCTAATTCGGTACATGCCTCCACCAATTGCGCTCGACGAAATTCCGCATTGGCGGTAGAAAGTTTGTCTCTTGGCTTCCATGCAACATCCACACTGATTCTCGATCGTCCAACAGACTCCCATCTCTTAAAGCTGTCCGGTTGTGCTCCTATATGGATCCTATTGAAAGCTACTTTTCCCGTTTCTCCTCGCTCTGACACAGGCGCACAAATGATTGGCGCCAACTTCAACGCTTCAATTCTCTTGCGAAACGCGAACGAGGGAACAAAGCGAAACGCAATGCACAATATAAACGTCTACAACAAGCTTGGACAGAGGCAGTTGAATCTGAATTCGGCGATCTCCAAATTAATCGTATTCCCGAAACAGTGGCAGAATGTAAGAGCCAACTGAGGGCGGTGTTTGTTAATATTGTAGACTTTGTCGAGTATCGCAAAAATGGAAGGAGGAGCCGGAAGCCCAAATGGTTTGAGAACTTGAAACACTTGAAAAAATACCGTTTGGAAAAGGGATAGTATTATCCTAAACAGAATGCAAAGGGTGAGATGCTGAGGGAGCTACTGAAACAGTTGCTTTGAGGATAAGAGGTGATAGGTGAATGGATTATAATGCCTGCGGAAAATCCTTTTCGATTTCGAGGGGCAATTGCTCTTCCTACGGATGACCTTGACGTGACCTTTACGCACAGTGCTCCCGAACTCACGCGAACCACGATGAATCGGTCAACGACAATACACCGTAAAGCAGATAGAATTTACATTACTCGTCATAGGTTCTACCTCGGCTACACATTCGCACACGCCGTAACACTGTAGTTAGTTAGTACCACCACCCAACTTTCGATGTCATATAAAAATACACATTATCGACTAACTTGAATGGTTTCCCACACCGTTTGAGTTGCAGTGGTCTACCAAATGCGGTTGTGGTTTCCGTCCCCTTTGCACGCAAACACAATTCCACTCAAACTCTGAATGCTCTGAATACCCTAATCCTTCTACAATGCCATAACTTGCGAGTGAATCCCTGATTTTGAAGCCACAGATTTAAGTTCTCGGCCGCAATTGCAGTCAGTCTCTGGGTAAATAGAATTCTTTGATCTTCATCTGAAGTTCATCCAACACAGCCATTTGATCATAACTCAATCGCAGAAATGAAGGTATCACAACGCCATCCAAACCCACGCTAATTACTTCCCGACCTTTCTCCTCATCCGCCCGATTAGTCGATAAACATGCGGCACTTTGTACGGATGCAACTCCTGTTAAATTTGGCGTCATGGTATCCGATTTGAGTAGAGGCGAACTCGTCCACCAATACATCGGATACTGCCGTTGTATGTTGTTTGTAATTAATCCCACCGTGATCATGAGGACAGAGGACAACATGACTACTGGGACGTAATACCATCCCAGCGTTCGGATGTCTGCCTGCGTTGCAGCTAAAAGTGCGGTCGATCCGGATGGAGGATGAGTGAGTTTCAACATCGCCAACACCGTAGAAGCAACTGCGCAGGACAATGCGCCAGCCAACCAAACATAATTATCAAACGACTCTGGGGGAAGAAGCAAAAAGAGTTTGGCGATTGCAACGCCGATAATTGAGGATAAAGTGTGCCCGATGAACATTGGTCGAGGTTGTGCAAACGGCGCTTCAATTGCCCCATACAACAACACCGCAGATGCACCCTAAGGGAATTAGATCCTGTATTTCCAAGGGGTTTCATACAAAACTCCCCACAATGACCGGAACTTGTCTTGATACGAAATACTGACTCTTTGCCATGACTGCTTCGACCACTGAAACTCCGCAAAAAACCCCTATGAAAGTCCATAACCATATAAGCAGCGTCGGAACGCGCCGAGGAAGGGTAGCGCGGTATCCCAACCACCAACTCATCCATCGAGGGAGTTGATGAAGCCACGGTCGAGGTATCAATGGATTCAGGTACTCGTCGATGTCGAAATCCAGCTTCATTTTCTCAATTGCAAGAATGTTTTGCGGAGGGACAGGCCTTATAATGCATTGTCTCTTATAATGCATTGTAAAAGAATGCCATTGGCTGTGCGGAACGGTGTGCCTCGAATTCCAATAGTGAAAGCTGTGGTCACGGTTGTCCGGATATCGTATCCGGCCTGGAATCCGGGGTTCCCGGACCGTTCCGGCAACGTGTTCCGCCATTAGTCGCCCACGGAACGCCTTCGTGTTGACAACTGTCGTTGAAGCAGGAACAAGAAATCATGGACGGTGGGTGTTTAAACTTTTACTACTTTTACTCTTGTGTGGTTGCACAACGTGTTCATTGGATGCTGCCAGCCGTTGTGTTCTGTAGATCCCAGTCCACGGACAGTCGGGGTTTCCTGGTGAAAGCCCAATTCAATCTGCAGCCGTGCGGAGATCGTTTTTTGTCATGGGACTGAGCTGCAAGCCCAATTCTACTTCGGGAAAATAGAGTTTCGGGTAAGTCTGAATTTTCGTGGAGGCGTAAATTCAATTTCGGTGCGAGTACATGGCAGTGATTCTGACAAGCACATGCCGCCACACAAGTGTCTCGTTGAGGGTGTTGCTATAATAAGGACACCAGTCATTGGTACGGAAACTCGATGCATTGTGCCACGCTTGACCCTTTGTCAAGGCTCAAAGAGAACGGCCGCCAAATGGAAATTTCTGGATCATTCCACGTGGTGCGTTGCAGGCTTTGCCGAAGCTCCATGCCTTAAGAGATGACATCACGGTTATATTCGAACACGCTTCATGATTCCTTGAATAAGCCCAACCCGTGACCCGGGGAATCGACAAGGTTGAACCTAAAATCGGCTACGTTCTCTATTTCCGAGGCACAACCGCTATTGGTGAACTGATACAAATCTCTCGGTGGTCTTCAAACGCAATTCAATAGACAATATCAATCCTATGGTTTAAAAAATCTTCTTCTTGAGCCTCCTTTCCTGCAGCGTCCGGGGTTGATCGATCGCTCGTTGAATTGCGTACAAGGGTTTGATTGCCAATTTTCGGAATCCGGGCGGGTCTGCCGATTGATTACCCGCTTGAAATAACCTTACGCCACATATGCGGGCCGGCTATTCCAGGAACTCCCTCGGGGTGTCATTTCATTGCAGATCTGATTGATTATCCGCCCCGTGTCGGTTTCCCAACATTCGAGACAAAGGAAACGGCACGTTCCATCTCCGGATAAGAGTGGCAGAAGAGACCGGGTGTATATATATCTCTACCGACATCGAGTGGAAACTTCCCCTCCACCCCGACATTGTTTCGCCCACTTTCACCCTCCCAACTGCCTTGTTCCACTGCCTTGCTATTTGCTATTTGCTGTACTGAAACCTGAAACCATGGCGGACACAAATTCCGCCGACGACCTTTTCGACTCGCTCCAAAAGCTCATCGATTTTGTCAGAGGTGAGCCTCAGAATGCTCAAATGTTTGACGGCGGTGTCATTGCGGATTCCACATTGGTATGATAGTCCCATTTAGTATATTTCCGGTCGCTAACTGCCATTGTAGGAAACAATTATTTCCGACCTCCGTCACATCACCGGGCCGGCGACTGTTCCTCCAGATGCCGATACCAAGGTTGACCCTTCCGAGCCAAAAACTGACGATATGTAGATGACAGAAGTTATTACCTTACTTCTTCCCTATTTCCGTCCCACACAATTTCGTAAAGGTCCAGGCCTGGACGATCAGAGTCCCAGAGATACTGTATGAGCATTGTTTGATTTAGCAACTCATTCTCAGATCGCTGATCTTGCTAAACTCTATATTGAATATCTCAAGGACCCATCGCCTGAACTCAAAGAAAAGATCGACAACACTTCTAATGAAATTGTCGATACTTTGTGGCATACGCTTCATCATCCTCCTCTTTCTTTTGTCGGCGATAAATTTCAATACCGTTCTGCAGATGGATCGGGCAACGTCTGCCTCCTTGTCAGGTTGCTTTACTAACGGTAGAATGCCATGTATCCTCATCTCGGGCAAGCCGGCACCGAATACGCCAAATCCTTTCAACGCAAGAGAGCTCAACTGGGAGCCCCTCCTGATGCTGGAGCACTTTTTGACTGTCTGTCTTTTCGATTGAGTCTTCGCTAATAGTAGCGTTGCTTGCTCGTAAGGAGTATAAACAACACCCTGACCAAATCAGTAGCATGCTGTTTTACCTTGCGACTATTATCATTCACGGTCCTTTCCTTGGGTTGCGCGGCTAATTTGACAGATCTTTTCTATACACGGCCTGGCGACCCCACTTATAACGACACCTCGTCGTATTTGGATCTTACTCCACTTTACGGGAATTCCCAAGAAGCGCAAGACACCGTTCGCATGTTCAAAGATGGCCTTCTTAAGCCTGACACCTTTTGGGATATTCGAATTCTTGGATTTCCTCCTGGAGTCAGTATCTTACTTGTCTCTTTCAATCGGTTTCACAATTACGTTGTCGGACAACTTGCTGCTATCAACGAAGGAGGACGATTCTCTGTTCCAGAGCTCGAGGATATTCACAGTAATTTGAGAGCACGGCGTGCAACTCATACCGCGGAGCAAATCACAACTGCTGCCAAAGCAGCCTATGCTAAAGCCGTAGCTGATCGTGACAATGATCTCTTCCAAACAGGGCGATTGTACTGCCCCGATATATCGATTTAACAAACAGGGTTACTTGCGGGTTATATATCAATGTTATTCTGTACGATTACCTCCGCTCGATCATCGCTTTCAATCAAATTCCATTGGCATGTACCCTTGATCCTCGGATCCATGGTCCAAAAGTTTACCTTAAAGACGGGACTCCAATGGGTATTGGAAACGAAGTCGCACTCGAATTCAATTTGATTTATCGGTGGCACGCTGCGATTTCCGACCGAGACGATAAATGGACTCAACAATTGTGCAAAGTCATTTTCCCAGGGCAGGATGCTAGCAAACTTAGTCCAAAAGAGTTTTTGTTTGGCTTGTTGATGTGGTTCAAAACTATCAATCCAGATCCTTCTAAACGAGATTTGGATATGGGACAAATTGTACGAGATAAAGTTACTGGAAGATTCGATGATGCTGCTCTTGTTCAGATTCTAACGGACTCCACGGACGACTGTGCAGGTCATCCTAACCTTTTTTTCTTCTATATCTGACTATAGCGGCGTTTGATAGCGGTGTTCCCGTCATTTTGCGCGCCGTTGAAATCCTTGGTATCGAGCAATCCCGCACGTGGA
>Ga0335075_10011435_pt1 | contig 13425 bp, 7 predicted proteins | sample Lox_Sample_24_FD_206723 | JGI IMG/M metagenome (GOLD analysis project Ga0335075, IMG submission 206723) | Soil microbial communities from Loxahatchee National Wildlife Refuge, Florida, United States - Lox_Sample_2.4 | ecosystem: Environmental > Terrestrial > Soil > Wetlands | place: USA: Florida...
TACGCACAGACCGACTACAACGTCACGCCGCACTTAGGCGTCGTCGCCGGCTTCCGCTACGAAGACGAGCGCGGAGCCGAAAACGAATACGCCTACGACTTCGCCGAGAACCTCGAGCGCGCCAACTACGACTACATGGCCGCCATCAACGGAGACTTCAGGCAGCGCGTCTTCTACTCGCTTGGCGGAGGCATTCAGAAGAACCAGCTCTATGGCACCCAGGGCACACCCCGCATCGGCGTGTCCTACTACCCCGTCCGTCCTGGCAAGGGTATCTTCCACGGAACCAAAATCAATTTCAATTTCGCCAAAGGCGTAAAAGAGCCCAGCATAGACGACCAGTTCGGCTCGCTCTACACCTTTCTGCTTCAGAACGGAGGCCAGTCCACCGTCTCTGAATACGGCATTCGCCCCATCGGCGCCGAGCTCTCCCGCACCTACGACGGCGGTGTAGAGCAGAGCATCTTCAACCAGCGCGTCACCCTGCGCGCCACCTACTTCCACAACGAATTCGGCGACCAGATCGAGTACGTCCCCGCCAGCGAGGTCCCATACCTCCTGCCCAACCTCACGCCCCAGCAGCAGCAGGCCCTCGAAGCCTTCCTCAACGACGAGTATGCCTACTCCCTGACCCTCAACTCACTCGCCTTCCGCGCTCAGGGCTTTGAAACCGAAGTGCAGTACGGCATCGGCAGCAACATCTTCCTCCGCGGCGGATACACCTACCTCGACGCCGTCGTACAGCAATCCTTCTCATCCGACGCGCTCGGGCCCAGCTATAATCCGCTCTACCCAACCATTCCCATCGGAGACGCCTCGCCTCTCCGCGGCGCGCGTCCCTTCCGCCGTCCGCCGCACACCGGGTTCGCCACTGTCAGCTACCAGGGCAAGCAATTCACCGTCGTCGGCACCGGAGCCTTCGCCAGCCGCAGCGACGACTCCACCTTCCTCGGCTACGGCACCCCGGCCGGAGACAACACGCTTCTGCTGCCCAACCGCAACCTCGACCACGGTTACGCCAAGCTCGACCTCGGCGGAACCTACACCCTCACCTCCTGGCTCGGCATCTACGCGCAACTCGATAACCTGCTAAGCCAGCAGCACATCACCCCCATCGGCTATACGTCGTTGCCATTGAACGCCCGCGCAGGCCTGCGCTTCACCCTCGGCCACCTGCACAGGAACCAGTAAAAACAGCAAGGCCGGACGCACTTCTGTGTCCGGCCTTCTCCAGCGTATGTCGTGCAACGTCTGTCTTCGTGCGGTTTATGCTCGCATGTCCATCGTCAAGGCGGAAGCCACCGGCTGCGACGGCAGCGTCAATTGCGATGTAGGCTCTGCGTCGCGCGGAGACGTGCTGGGCAGCAGATCCGCTCCCACGCCGCCCACGACCAGAAGCGCGCCGACAATACAAATCAAAACCACAACGCAGCTCATAATGACGATCAGAAGGAAGTTCGGTCCCTTCTGGTATTCGCGATCGTTCTTTGTCGAGTCAGGTTCGCTCACACTCATATGGAATGAGATGCCGAAAATCCGGCCTCCGGATTTCTCACTTCGTTGCTGTCGCAGCGATGGGGATGCAATCAGCCAAACTCTGGTTGCCTGAAGAAATGAAGAATATTCGCATATCATCCGCTTAAAATCGTCCGTTTATCGCATATTCAATCAAAATTTCCGTACAAAACCGTCATAAATCCATGCTATGTTGGTGGCGCATTTTCTTCGCTTGAAAGGAATGTGCTATGCCCAAAACCACCTCTCCTATCCTCAGGGCAGGCCGGTTCGCCGCCGCCCCCGTCGCGCTCGCGATTCTCTCCGTCAGCCTCCTCCACGCACAAGTTGTCGCCGTTCCTCCCAATCCGCAAATCGGCTCCTCCAATCCCGTCTCCGCGGCGCCATCCGTCCCGCGTCCCAACACCAAGCCCTGCGTCGTGCAACTCTTCCAGAACCTCGCCTTTGACAACTTCACGCCCGCGACCTTCAGCTACACGCCGCCCGCCGACTGCCCCGGACCCTGGGCCAAGGTCGTCTTTACCGCCGACTTCACCGTAACCGCGGGCCGCCAATACGACCGCACTGCCGCCTTCTATCTCGGCCATGCCAGCATCTATTACGGAACCACCGCCGAGCCCCGCGCCTCGCTCAGCCCCTCCTGGCATGTCGAGCGCGACGTAACCGATCTTTCCGCCATCTTCAAGTCCGACCAAACCGGCGAAGCCAACATCGGCAACTTCGTTGGCGTTTCCGGAGGCGTCACCTACAACGGAATCATCTATTCCAGCGCCGCGCTTGAGTTCTACCCCGCGTCCTATCGCAATCCCGCGCCGCGCGTGCCCGACATCGTCGTTCCCGTCAACGGAACCGGCGGCGACGCCGGCACCCTCAACACCACCACCGACCAGATCACGCAAACCCTCGACCTGCCCACCAACGTCGAGAACGTCTATCTCGACATCATCGCGCAGAACCAGCAGGACGACGAGTTCTACTACTTCTGCGTGCCCAACGACCAGACCACGAACCTCGAAAGCTGCGGCAACACCGCCTTCCGCGAGACCGAGATCACCATCGACGGCCAGCCTGCCGGAGTCGCCCCCGTCTATCCCTGGATCTTCACCGGCGGTATCGACCCCTATCTGTGGGAGCCCATCCCCGGCAACCAGACGCTCGAATTCAAGCCCTATCGCGTCGATCTCACGCCGTTCGCTGGCTTGCTCTCTGACGGCAATCCGCACACCGTCGCCATCAGCGTGTTCAACGCCGACAGCTACTTCCTCGCCACCGCCAACGTTCTCGTCTACACCGACCACGCCAGCAAGCACATCACCGGAGGCATCCTCACCAACACCCTCGCCGCCGCGCCCACGCCCACCGTTGATGAAAACATCAGCTACGACGCGACCACGCAGGCCTACACCGGCACCGTCGCCGTCGGCTCAAAACGCAGCTTCACCATCCGCGGATACATCAACACCTCCCACGGACGCGTCACCACCACGATCCAGCAAAGCCTGAACTTCCTCAACACGCAAACCTTCGACGTAACTCCCTTGATCGACGAGCAGAACGCCGTCCAGACCAGTACCGTCGACTCATTCACCACCACGCAGCAGGGAATTCTCAGCACCACCAGGCAAGAGCACTTCTCCTACCCGCTCACCGTCGACTACAACTTCACCGAAAGCCCCGACCTTACGACTGGAGCCCAGGTAGTCAGCGTCAATCAGCAATTTCTGCACAACCAATCCAGCGGGCTATTCGGACTCCCCATCTACGCCAGCCAGACCAACGAGCAGACCACTGCCTCCGACACTCTCAACTTCAACTTCGTAGCCGGAACCGACACGCCGCAGGGAGCCAAAACCACCCAGACCTATAAGTTCAACGACAATCGAGGCGACTGCTACAGCGAAACCCTGACCGCCGCCAACAACGCCCTCACCAACATCAGCAACGGCTGCCACAACGGCCGAGGCTGGTAAAACTGCCTCCCATAGAAAGGGCTCAGTCGAAAAGACTGAGCCCACTTTTTTGAATAAATTCCGAGCCGAGCTGCGCTTCCGAGGCTACAGCCCCTAAGCCCGTTTCAACTCCGGCGACCGTTCCGCCCCGCCCATCCGCACGCTCACAATCTTTGACACGCCCGGCTCCTGCATCGTCAATGACTGAGCCCCGCCCTTTGCATCTTGAATAAGTAGCTTGTGTCCTACCGGCAGGATGCTCGTCTTTTCTAAGGCACCTTGACGACATGCATATGTCGAATGTTCTTCACGATGACTGGCTGAACCTGCCCCTCCTTGAACGGTGCTGTCGGGCAGACCGTGAAATCCGCATATAGGTCGTATGCGGTTCCCGAAAGTCCATCTGGCAGGAGAATCTTTGAAAGCTTGTCCCAAGAAGTAGTATCGATTGGTTCAAACTCATGATGCGTACCGATATGCCAGATGCGGAGTTGACCATCAGCCGTATAAATCCGCGCACGCCCATGAATCTGCTGACAGGGTTCTAACGCAAATGCTGTAGGGATGCAGAAAGCAAAAGCGAGTACGATCGAAAAGAAATAACGCACGATATCTCCCACAGTGAATCGCATGAAAACGGGCGAACCCTGCCCCTAAGCCCGTTTCAACTCAGGCGACCGCTCCGCCCCGCCCATCCGCACGCTCACAATCTTTGACACACCCGGCTCCTGCATCGTCACGCCATAGATCAAGTCCGCCGCACGCATCATGCTCTTCGAGTGCGTCACAATCACGCACTGCGTCGTTGCCGACATCTCCCTTAGCATATCCGCCAGCCGTCCCACGTTCGTCTCGTCCAGCGGAGCGTCCACTTCATCCAGCACGCAGAACGGGCTCGGCTGATACCGGAAGATCCCCACCAGCAGAGACAGAGCCGTCAGCGCCTTTTCGCCGCCCGACAGCAGCAGCACATTCTGCAGCTTCTTGCCCGGAGGCTGCGCCACGATATCGATGCCGCTGTCGAGGGCATTCTCTTCATCGGTAAGCCTCATGAACGCCTGCCCGCCGCCGAACAACTGCCCAAACGTCACGCTGAAGTTTTCATTGATCCGCGCAAACGCCTCATCGAACTTCGCCCGCGAAATCACGTCGATCTCCTTGATCGTCGCCTGCGTGTTTTCGATTGAATCCAGCAGGTCGGTGCGCTGTGTCTCCAGGAACTCGTGCCGCTGCGCCGTCTCCTTGTACTCCTCCAGCGCCATCATGTTCACCGGACCCATCGCCTCCAGCTTGTGCTTCATCTCCCGGCACGCTTCGTCTTCCGTGTGCAGCGCTTCGCCCCCAAGCAGACCACCGATGCGCGCAATCTCCGCATCCTCACGCAGCGCCACCGCTTCCGTGCCCAGATCGTTCACGCACGTCTCTTCCAGATGCGTCAACTCCGCCGTAAGCGTCGCGCCCCGTGTGCTGCGCTCGCTGCGAGCCTCACGCAGCGTATCGGTCTCCGCGCGCAGGGTTTTCAACTGCGCCTCCATCTCCGCCAGCTTCGTACGCAGCGCCGCCGCTTCTTCCGTCAGCCTCGCAACCTCCGCCAGCGCCTGCTCGCGAACCCCCGCCAGCCGCTCCTGGTCCGCTGCCAGCTGCTCATTCTCCCGCCCCCGCTGCTGCTGCTCCGCGCCCGCCGCGGCCAGCTGCTGCTCAATCTGCGCCACGCGCTGGGCCAATTCCTGATACATCCGGTCGATGCGCGCAAACGCCGACTCCGCACCGCGGCGCCGCTCTTCCAGTCCAGCCAGCTCCGCTGATACCTGCGCTGCAGCCTGCTGCGCCTCTTCACGCGCCTGCCGCAACCCGTCTACGGTCCGCTGCAACTCGCCCAGCCCGGCCTCTGCCTGCTCGTGCTCGGCCTCCAGCTTCTCGGCCTCCTCGTGCCGCTGCTCGATGAGCGTCTGCTTTGCCGCGCGCGCGTCCTTGTTGCGCTCGCTCTGCAGCGTCCAGTCCTGCAGCCGCCGTTCCAGCCGCTGAACCTCCGAGTCCATCTGCCGCAACGCCGCCGACTGGTTCGCGCTCTCACGCTCCGCCGTGCGCATCTCTTCGCTCTTCGCATCCAGCAGCCGGGTCAAATCCGCAAGCTCTTTCGCCAGCGTCGCCGCCGCAATCTCAGCCTGTCCCAGCTCACGCTCCACGGCGTCCAGTTTCTGCTGCGTCTCCCGCAACTCGCGCTTCAGCGCCAGCGGACCCTCCGCCCTCGGCTTACCGCCCGTCACCGTCACATTGTGGAAGCACTCGCCCGTAGGAGCCAGGAAGAACGCATCCGGATTCTCCAGCGCCAGCGACCGTGCAGTCGCCGAATCATCCGTCACATATCCATCCCGCAGCTTGGGCAGAATCACCTCAAGGGATCGCCCAAACCCATCCAGCACACGGATGCAATCCTTCAGCCGCGTCACACCCTGCTGGCTCTCATGCCCCGGCCCAATCCCATCCGCCGCAAAGGAAAACTTCGCCTGCGAATCCTCCGGATGTACCAGGAACGTCGCGCGCCCATCCACGCCCGTCTTTAGCAGCCGCATTCCTTCATCCGCCGCATCCCAGCTCTTCACCACGATGTAGTTCAGTTCATCGCGCAGAAACTCATCGACGACGTTCTCATACTGCCCGTTGACTTCAAGAAAGTCCGCCAGCGTGCCCACCGGAGCCAGTCCGCCGCCCATCGAGTTCGACTGGAAGAGCTTCCGTACCGTATCCGTCGAGTAGCTGTGCTCGCGAAACAGTGAGTCCAGCGAGTTCCGCCGTCCCGTCAACGTCGCAACCTCAGCGCGCATCGCATCGCCGCGCCGCTTCGTCTCGGCCTCGTCGTTGCGCTTGGCCGCAATCTCCGCGCGCAGAGCCGCAATTTCACTCTCCAGCCGCTTCAGCGTTTCGGTCACTGACTCAAACTGCATGGAAACCTGTCCACGCTCCGAGCCCAGCGCCTCCAGATCGCCCTTCGCGGCAGCCATCTCCATCGCCAGCCGGTCCGCGTCGCGCTCCAGTGCCGCCAGCGACTCCTCGCCCTGCGCCGCCTGGTTGCGAACCTGCCCCAGCTGCGACAACAGCTGCATCGCCTGCCGCCGCCCCGCCTCCGCGCGCTGCTCCGCATCCGATACCGCGGCAACCGCATCCCGCGCCTGCGCCTGTCGCGCCTGAGCCTGCTCGCGGAAGTTCGCCGCCTCCGTCGCCGCCGCTTCCAGAAATGCCTTCTGCTGCTCGCGCTCCGTAGCCAGATTCCCAAGATGCGTCCGCGCCTGCTCCAGCTCCGCCGCGCCCGCCGCCGCCCGCGCTTCCAGCTCGGCAATACGCTCCAGATTCGCCGCCATCCGCGCCGCCGCCCGCTCCAGCTCAACTGCGCTCTGATTCGCCCGCGTCTGCGCCTCCTTCGCGCCGCCCTCCAGCTCATATCCGCGCGAGCGCCCGGCATTATGCTCCGCGTCCAGAGCCTCGATGTTCGCGCTGTGCTCCTCGATCTGCGCCGTCTGTGTCGCAATCTCCGCGGCAACTGCCGCCTGCTCCGCATCCATCTGCGCAATCTTGCTTGCCAGCACCACCTTCAGCCGCGCCCGCATCTCGTCGCGCAGTGCGCCGTAGCGCTCCGCCTTCGCCGCCTGCCGCTTCAGCGACCCCATCTGGCGCGTGACCTCTTCAAATATGTCGTTCACACGCGCCAGGTTCTGCTTCGACTGCTCCAGGCGCAGCTCCGCCAGCCGCTTCTTCGTCTTGAAGCGCGTAATCCCCGCGGCCTCCTCGATAATCGCGCGACGGTCGTGCGGCTTCGAGCTCAGCAGCTGCCCAATGCGCTCCTGCCCGATAATCGCGTACGACTCCGGCCCCAGGCCCGTGCCCATAAAGATGTCCTGAATATCCCGCAGCCGGCACAGCTTCCCATTCAGCAGATACTCGCTGTCTCCCGTCCGGAACAGCCGCCGCGTCACAATCATCTCGCCCTGCTGCGGAGTCTTCGTAAACTTCCGCCGCCGGATCTTCAGCACCACGGCATTCTCAGCCGTAGCCTCACCCTCCCCAGCGGGAAGGGAGGTCGCCGCCGTGCCCTCTCCCTCCATCGTCTGTCCCGGCTGCGCTTCGGCAATCATCTCGTCGGCCTCAGCCGCGCGCTCCGCTCTCAGCTTCTCTTCATCCCAGTCCGCACTCGTTTCATCTTCAATCACCACTTCCGGCTCAACCAGCAGCGGCCCGCCGTAGGCCTCCGGATCGATCAACGTCAGCGACACTTCGGCCATGCCCAGCGGCTTGCGGTCCCGCGTCCCGGCAAAGATCACGTCCTCCATCTTGCCGCCGCGCAGCGACTTCGCGCTCTGCTCGCCCAGCACCCAGCTCACCGCGTCCAGAATGTTCGACTTGCCGCAGCCATTCGGCCCCACCACAATGGCCACGCCCTGCCCCGGCAGCGTGACTTCCGTCCGGTCGCAGAATGACTTAAAGCCCAGAATCTGGATTTTCTTGAGTTTCAGCATGAGGGAAACACTCCTTCGGTTCTCAACACGGCAAGAGAACACTCCGCGCCGCCAGCGTGGTCTTTCCAGAAACTCTAGCTGCGGCAACAGGCAGGGTCAACATACCCACCCCAACATCTTGTGGATAAGGCGTCCATAATTCAATTTACAGTGCAGGAGAGGGAAAAGCCAGCCAGAATTGAGGTACAACTGGACTTCGATAAGGGAACGTCGCGGAGAAATCGCCATCTTCAGGCTAGCCCCGCCCGCGCCCGGAAGCAAGCAAAAATCCCCTAAAAGGGAACCCGGCAAGGTAACCTTGCTGACATCATTGCGCAAGGTAGTCTGAAACCATGCGAACCCTGGCCGCTAAGCCTGACTTCCAGCTCCTCGCCAGCCGCATCGCCGCCGTCACTCCAAATGATCAGGCTCGCTGGGGCCGTATGAACGCCTATCAGATGTTGCGTCACCTCGCCGATGCCTTCCTCATCCCCCTCGGCGAAACAAAGCTCAGCGAAGAAACCAGCCTCTTCCGCCGCACCCTGCTGAAGTGGGGCGCGTTCTGGGTGCCCACCCCTTGGCCTAAGGGCTTTCCCACTCCTCCGGAAATCGACCAGTGCCGCCTCGGCATCGTCAACGGAGACTTCGAAACCGCCCGGCAACAAGTCCTCGCACGACTCACCCAGCTCCGCTCCGCCCGGGCCGAAGGCGTGCATCACCATATCTTCGGTGCTCTCACTCAGAAAGAATGGATGCGCTGGGGCTGGCTGCACACCGACCATCACCTGCGTCAGTTCGGCCGCTGAGCGCAGTTTGCGGGCCTGTCGATACCCCGTTTCGCATCCATCGTAGTTCATACAAACATATGGACTTAATGGAAAATCTAGGGTGTGTTTGCACATAAAATGGTGCACAATCTTGTCCAACCTGCCGAGACAGCGACATCGCATCGATAACGCAGTAGGCGGACCTCAGCCCGGGCGTCGTCCGACAACTCCTGCTCCCAGCCGGCACGGTCGTCCATATCTCTTTATTTTTGTATGAAATACAAAATTGATGACGGGGTTTTGGCTTTCGTCTTATCTCGAACGAAGACCTGACGCATCCGCGATCGTATCGATGCCGGGGCGACGGAGAATACCAGCGAGCGGCCGATTTCCTCTGGATAAGCTCTTTATCCTTCTATGAGTTACATTTTATGGCTTGAAAGTGGGCCGCATCAGCACCTCGCTTACAAACGACTGCGGAGCCTGCGTCACCAGCATCGCCACCACTTTGGCCACGTCCTCCGGCTGAATCTTCCGTCCTGCGTTCTTGCGACTCGCACCACCCCCAAAGCCGGTATTCACCGACCCCGGCGCCACCACCGAAACCCGAATCCCATACTCCCGCAGCTCTTCGGCCACGGAGTAGGTAAGCCCGTTCAGTCCCCACTTCGACGCCGCGTACGCCACGCCATTCTTCAGCGGATTATGCCCCGCCAGCGAGGAGATGTTCACAATATGCCCACCCCCGGCAGCGATCATCATTGGAGCGAACCCCCGTATCATCAAATAGGGCGCGCGTAGATTTGTTCCCATCACCGCGTCCCAGTCCTTGGCAGCCATCTCGTGCAGCGGCGAGCCAAACTTGCCCCAGCCGGCATTGTTCACCAGAATGTCGCAGCGCCCATGCAGCTGCTTCACCCCAGCGGCAAACTCCGCGATGGCCGCCTCATCCAGCAGATCAAAAGCGGCGGACTCTGCCCGTCCCCCCGCCGCCTCGATCTCACGAGCCACCTCATTCAGCGGAGCCTGATCGCGAGCCGTCAGCACAACAGTCGCTCCCATCGCCGCCAGTCCTTTGCCGATGGCCGCGCCGATTCCGCGTGCCGCGCCCGTAACCACCGCAAGCTGTCCTGAAAGGCTCTCCATGGTGTCTCCTGATTGCGTTCAACTCACGTCCAGCCCCGCCGTACGTCAAATTTCTGGACACAGCCTCAAAGTATGCTTGTCACATTGTGCTGGAGCTTTCTATAATCCAGCCATTGTCGTATCATTCGCTGATCCTCAATCGGTTTTGCTCAGAGGCTTCAATCGATTCGATGCCGACTGTGCGCATCCTGCCGGGCTCGCACTCGTACTATTTCAATTTTAAGGATTTTCCTTAGGAGCGTTGAATGAAGAAGGTCGTTTTTGCTTCCATGCTGGTTGTTGCCTCCATGGTTTCTGCTGCGGCTCCCGCGGCTCTGGCGCAGGCGCAAGGCGCGCAGTCAAGCCAGATCACCATTAAAGACCCAGCCGAATACAACGCTTATACCAACGCCATCGGCCAGTCGACTCCGGCCGCCAAGGCTGCGGCTATCGAAAGCTTTCTCCAGTCGTACCCCAACAGCGTCGTCAAGCAGGAGATGCTGGAGCAGTTGGTCGGCGCCTACCAGGCAACCGGCGACACCGCGAAGACATTTGACGCGGCCAAGCGCCTCCTGCAGGTCGACCCCAACAACCTCCGCGCACTCACCTTTGTGGTCTATGTCGAGAAAGCGCAGGCCAACGGTGACCAGGCTAAGCTCGATGACGCGGCTGCCCTCGCCCGTCGCGGATTGAATGCCACCAAGCCCGCGTCGATGGATCAGGCGGACTTCGACAAGCTGAAGGCCGTGGCCACTCCCATCTTCTACAACACCATCGCCGCTGACGATCTTGCCAAGAAGGACTACAAGAACGAAATCACCGACATCACTGCAGAGTTGAAGTCTGAGCAGCCTGCGCAGACCACGCAGCAGCCCAGCCTCGCTGACACCTACTACTTGGGAACAGCCTACGTTCAGGAAGACCCCAAGGATCTGGTGAATGGCGTCTGGTTCCTTGCCCGCGCCGCGCAATACCTGCCCGAACCGTATAAAACTACCGCCGAGAAGGCCGCTGAATATTGGTATCAGAAATATCACGGCAGCATGGACGGTTTCCCGCAGATTCAGCAGCTTGCCCACGACAACGTCTTTCCGCCCGCTACCTACAAACCAACGCCGGCGCCGCCGCCGCCGTCCCCGCAGCAGCTTGCGCATAACGCGGTCGTGAACACTCCCGATCTCAAAACCCTCGCCCTGACGGATAAGGAATACGTTCTTGCCAACGGATCGCCAGCCGATGCCGGCGCGGTCTGGGCCGTGCTGAACGGCGTAACCGCCGAGGTGCCGGGAACGGTCATCTCCGCAACAGCCGATTCCGTTCAACTAGCCGTCTCCGATGATGCAAAGCAGTCGCAGAAGGCGGACTTCACCATCAACATGAAGACCCCATTGAAGGATGTCCCCGCGCCGGGAACGAACGTGACCTATATCGCCACCTTCGACTCCTATACGCAAACTCCTCCCATGATCATCATGAAGGACGGCGGACCGAAGCCGCCTCCACGCCCAGCCCACCACACCACCCGTCGCCACACTGGCGGAAGGTAGATACACGATTGGAAGCAACGGGCAGCCCGCAACGGCTGCCCATTGTCTTTTGGGACAAACCAGGGATTTGAGTCAGAATGGTAAAGTGAGACTGCGATGAAGACGCTCTCCCCATGGATGAAGGCCACACTCGCCATCTCACTTGCTGCGTCTTTTTCGCTGTCGGCGAATGCCCAGAGTGGGGACTTTCCTCAACCGCTGCGGCATCTCGCGTCTTCTGCCATGAGCGCCGCCGATCGTACTCAGCTCAACGCCCGTCGGGGCGAACTCGCCGAGTCTGCAAAGATCTACGGCTACAACCTCGAAGCAGGGAACTGGTCGCACGAGCAGACGCTCTGCGCGTCCATGCCAGACACCATCATGCTGCACTACTTCCAAAAGTTTCCTGATGGAACCGAGTCCCTGTTCACCGTGCTCGTGCCGCGCGGGCAGGGACGCCTCCGCGTCGTGCCCATCCTCTACCACAATGGAACGCCCTATGTTCCCGCCCCCCGCAACCCGCGGAACTATGCGCTCTTTAACGAACTCGTGCCCTCCGGCATTGCCCAGGCGGACATAGCCTCCAGCAGCAAATGGCTTGAGCTAAGCGCCTGCTATGCCGAGCTGACCGGAGCCAGCATCGATCTCTCGTCCAGTCGCACAGCAAATATCGGAATCGCCGAAGCTCCTGCGGCAACCATCCACCTCGACGCCCAGGGCAAGACCGCGCACGTCATGTTTGCCGACCGCGACGGATCGCATGCTTACAGGTTGTGGAGCATCTCCTTCAACCGCGACGGCAGAGTGACCGCTGCTGTAACCGGAAACTACTCAGTGTATGCGGCAAAAACGCAGCCCCAAACCCAGCTTCAGACTCCGCTCCAGACTCAGACTCTGCCCCAGGCCCAACCCGCCGCCATCGCTGAGACTCAATCATCAGGCCAACGAGTCGAAGCAACTGAGCAAGCCGCGGGACAGAACCCGGAGCAGGCAAAGGAACAGACCGCAAGCGGCACTCCGCCAGCAGTACCGGCAGCGTCAATGCAACGAGGGCAGCCTGCGACTTTAGCCAATCGAACCGCCGCAGCCAGCTCACTGCCATCTCCAGCTGCCGCAAATCTTAGCAAACCGGCGGTCGAACCAGGCTGGAAATTCATCCCGGACGCGCCCCCGCCACCCGAAAAGATGATGCCCCAGCCGCCGGACCCATGGGCCGGATCCGCTCGCTCCGATCAGCAGCCTCAATAAACTCCGCTGCTCAGGAATTGCAAAGAAAGAGAAGAAGCGGTGCAGAAAACTTACGTTCGTGCCTCTCAGCAAGCCCCAATCCTCTGATACACTAAGCAAGGTTCGGCAGAGAACAGCAGCGCTGCCGATAACCCATCCGGGGACGTAGTTCAGTTGGTTAGAACGCTGCCCTGTCACGGCAGAGGTCGCGGGTTCGAGCCCCGTCGTCCCCGCCATCATTCTAAAGGACTTAGGATGATGGGTGACCCCAAAAAGACAGAGGTTCCGGGTTTGATATGGGTGCAATAAGCACCCTATACCGCTTTTTGTGGGTGTTTTTCATCCTTCGTTTCACCCAGATTTGGAACCATCATCCTTACAACCTTGCTCTGTGCGGCTCGCTTATTCGAAGTCGTTGCTTGCGTGTAGACCTCAAGCGTGATTCTGCTATTGGCGTGCCGTAAAAGCTCCTGGACCGTCTTCACGTCTTCCCCGTTTGCCTTCAGCAGTGTGCCGAAGGTATGGCGGAAGGTGTGCCAGCCGATTCGTTTGTGAATGCCGTTCGCTTTCGCAACGGGCCGGATATGCCGCTTCATCAGGTTGTCTGGCCAATACGGTTGCTTACCCCGCATGGCCTCGCTGGCAAAGACATAATCGTCAATCAGTGGATAGGCACTCTGGCGACGCCAGCGAAGCAAATCGTCCGCCATATAGCTATCGAGCGGAACCGGCTTGGCTGATGCCTCCGTCTTGCACTCGCCCACCACTTGATGCCAGATGGAACGGGTCACGTTGAGTTCGAGATTGTCGAAGTCTACATCCCGCC
>Ga0335075_10011437_pt1 | contig 13423 bp, 9 predicted proteins | sample Lox_Sample_24_FD_206723 | JGI IMG/M metagenome (GOLD analysis project Ga0335075, IMG submission 206723) | Soil microbial communities from Loxahatchee National Wildlife Refuge, Florida, United States - Lox_Sample_2.4 | ecosystem: Environmental > Terrestrial > Soil > Wetlands | place: USA: Florida...
GGCGCGCCGCCGTTCGACGTGATCAAGGTCAACCTGCAGCGCGTCGTCAGCATCCCCGGCTTCATCGGCTGCGTGCACGACGCGATGACAAGCCACCCCAACAAGAGCCTGCGACGCGCCGCGCAGCGTCAGGTCGGCGCGCTCGAAAAGGAGATCGGCTTCGACATCAAGCTCGTCAAGGGCTCGCTGCGCAGCTCGCGCGTGAGCCCGGAGCAGGACGCCGAGACGCTTCACGCGCAGCTCGTCAGCCTGCGCTCGCTCTCGGATCACCTCGTCATCGTGTTCGACGAGTTCCAGCGGCTGCGCCACTGCCCGGGCGACCCGCTCGCGATCATCCGCTCGGCGCTGATGAGCTCCGGCGCCAACCACGTCTCGCTGCTGTTCACGGGATCGATCCGAAACGCGCTGCAGATGATGCTCGACAGCTCCCAGCAGCCGCTCTTCGGCGAGGCAGCGCAGATGCAGCTGCCGGTGATCGACCGCGTCGACTTCCTCGAGTACCTGGACTTCCAGTTCCAGGACACCGACAGGCCCGCCGACGAGGACGCGCTCGAGCACCTGCTCAACGCCACACGCGCACACCCGCGCAGCACCCAGCAGCTCGCGTGGGAGTGCTGGGCCGGCACGCCGGCGCGGCGCCGCGTCACGCTCGCCACCGTGATCGGCGCACACGACCGGCTCGTGCAGACGATCGAGCGCTCCGAGTTCGCGTCGGTGCTGAACGTGCTGATGAGCGGCGACGAGGCCGAGGTCAACGAGGTCAGGGCGCTGCAGCTGCTCGCCGACCGGGGCGGCGCCAGCGTCACCAGCCGCCCGCAGGCGGCGCGCTACGGCTTCTCCAGCCACTCGCGCGTCCGCCCCGCGCTCGAGCGACTGCAGCGGCGGGGCCTTGTCGATCGGCGCGACGGCGCCTGGTACATCGTCGACCCGCTGTTCAACGAGTGGCTCGCGCGAGCGTCGCCGCTGGCCGACCGCGCCGAGGCGCATCCGCCGGGCGGGTAGCGCCGCCATCGCCCTCCAGCACGCCGGCGAGCTGGCTCCTTCGATATATGTACCGCCCCTACGGTACTATCCAGTACCTAGCAGGCGGTACGCGCGGTGCTGGATGCTAGCTTTCAAGGGCCTTTGTCCACCACCGTCCCCCGACAAGAGCACGCGACCGCAGCCGCCTCGCGACCGGCGGCTTCCGCCATCTCCATCCAGGGCGTCAACAAGACCTTCCGCCTGCCCCACCAGCAGTACACGACGCTCAAGGAGCGGGCGCTGCACCCGCTGCGCCGCACCACCTACGACGAACTGCACGCCGTCAAGAACGTCTCGCTGGAGATCGCCGAAGGGGAATTCTTCGGGATCGTCGGTCGCAACGGCAGCGGCAAGAGCACGCTGCTGAAGTGCATCGCCGGCATCTACCGCGTCGACACGGGCGCCATCTCCGTCGCCGGCCGGCTGTCGCCGTTCATCGAGCTGGGCGTCGGCTTCAACGTCGATCTGAACGCGCGCGACAACGTGATCATCAACGCGATCATGCTCGGCCTCACGCGCAAGCAGGCGCAGGAGCGCTTCGAGCACGTGGTCGCGTTCGCGGAGCTGCAGGACTTCATGGACCTGCGCCTGAAGAACTACTCCTCGGGCATGCTCGTGCGCCTGGCGTTCGCCACCGCGATCCAGGTCGAGGCGGAGGTGCTGCTGATCGACGAGGTGCTGGCCGTCGGCGACGCCGCCTTCCAGCAGAAGTGCTTCGAAGAGTTCTTCCGCCTCAAGCGCGAAGGCCGCACGATCGTGTTCGTCTCGCACGACATGTACTCGCTCGAACGCTTCTGCGACCGCGCGATGCTGATGGACCACGGCGACGTCATTCAGATCGGCGACCCGCACACGGTCGCGCGCGCGTACAACGAGCTGAACTTCGGCCAGCTCGCCCACGACGCGCCGCAGGAGAGCCACTCCCACAGCGGCACCGCGATCGCCGACGCCTGGTTCGAGAACGAGCGCGGCGAGCGCATCACCAACATCAGCCAGGAGCAGGGCATGCGGATGTGCTTCGAGGCGCGCTTCGGCGAGGCGCTCGAGGAGCCGGTGTTCGCCGTCACGCTGCGCACCGACCTCGGGCACACGATCCTCGTCGCGCGCTCTGACCAGCACGGCCGCTCGAGCGGCTCGTTCAACCCGGGCGAGAGCGTCGTCGCGCGCTTCGGCGTCCCCAACTGGCTGACGCCGAGCCGCTACCTGCTGACGCCGTCGGTCGCGCGCGCGGGCACAGGCGACAGCGCGGTGGCGCTCGTCGAGGACATGGCCTCGGTGATGGTCCACGGCCCCACCAGCAGCGGCGGCATCCTCGAGCTGCCTGTCGACGTGACGCTGGAGCGCCTGTGAGCGCCGCGCCAGAGCTGGGCCTGCCGGCGCCGCGGCGCTCCACGCCGGTCAGCCACCGCGTGTACGCGCCGTCCGCGCTCGGCGGCGGTTTGCACCGCTTCTGGTCGCTGACGTTCATGCTCGCGCGCACGGAATTCAAGCTGCGCTTCTTCGGCTCGGTGTTCGGCTATCTGTGGACGCTGGTGCGCCCGTTGCTGTTCTTCGGCGTGCTGCTGCTGGTGTTCACGCAGGTGTTCCACGTCGGCAGCAACAAGGTGCCCCACTACCCCGAGTACCTGCTCACGTCGATCATCCTGTTCACCTACTTCCAGGAAACGACCTCCGGCTCGGTCGCGAGCCTCGTCGGGCGCGAGAACCTGCTGCGCCGGGTCCGCTTCCCGCGCCTGGCGATCCCGATGTCGGTCGCGCTGTTCTCGTTCTTCAACCTGTGCATGAACCTGATCGTGGTGTTCATCTTCATCCTCGCCAGCGGCGTGAAGCCGCGCTTGAGCTGGCTGGAGCTGATCCCGCTGATCGCGCTGCTGATCACGCTCTCCGCGGGCGTCGGCATGCTGCTCTCGGCGCTGTACGTGCGCTTCCGCGACATCCAGCCGATCTGGGAAGTGATCGCGCAGCTGTTGTGGTACGGCTCGCCGATCATCTACACGGTGCAGTCGGTTCAGGACAAACACCTGCCCCTGACCGGCCTGTCCTTCGCGCACATGCTCGTCATCAACCCGATCGGCGCGATCGTCACGCAGGCGCGCAAGGCGCTGCTGCAGCCGAGCGCGCCGTCGGCGGCGGCCACGCTCGGCAGCGAGGTGCGCCTGCTGATACCGCTCGGCATCGTCGCCGGCGTGTTCGCGCTGGGCCTGTGGTACTTCAACCGCGAGGCGCCGCTGATCTCGGAGAAGCTGTAGGGGTGGCAGGCGTGCAGACCTCCGACGAGCAGCAGCTGCAAGCCGAGGTGCAACGGCTGCGCGCGCGCGTCCAGCAGCTCGAGTCCGAGCTGCTGGAGGTGCAGCAGCGCGCCAACGCTGCCGTCGCCGAGTGGCAGGAGCGCGCGTACTGGCTCGACCGCTGGCACATCGACCTGAACGCGCTGATGCGCAGGCGCGGCGCCGAGGAGCTGCGCGGCGCGGTGCGGGCCGTGCGCGCGGTCGTGCGCGCGGTTCGCACCGCCAAGCGCCGCCTCGGGCGATCGTGACCGAGGCCCGCGAGCGGACCGTCTCGGCGGTGGTCCCCGTCAAGGACGGAGAGCGCTACCTGGACGAGCTGCTGCACGCGCTGGCGCGCGAGGGAGTCGATGAGACGCTCGTGATCGATTCCGGCTCACGCGACCGCTCGCGCGAGATCGCGCGCTCGCATCGCGCCGAGCTGCTGGAGATCGACCCGCGCGAGTTCGGACACGGGCGCACGCGCAACCTCGGCGCTCAGCGCACGTCCGGCGAGCTGATCTGCTTCCTCACGCAGGACGCCACGCCCTGCCCCGGCTGGCTGGACGCCTACCGCGAGGCGTTCGACCTCGACGAGCGCGTGGGCGCCGCCTACGGCCCGCACCTGCCACGGCCCGGCACCAGCCCGATGATCGCACGCGAGCTGAGCGAGTTCTTCGCAGGCTTTGCCGCAGGCGCCCTCCCTGCGGCAGGACAGGCGGGCTCCGGCGATGGGCCGGTGGTGCAGCGCCAGGGCAATCCCACGTTCCTGTCCAACGTCAACGCCTGCTACACCCGCCGCTGCTGGGAGGGGGTCCGATTCAGGGAGATCGCGTACTCGGAGGACCAGGCGTTCGGAGCGGACATGCTCGCGGCGGGCTGGCTGAAGGTCTACCACCCGCGCGCTGCGGTGCTGCACGCGCACGACTACGGCGCCGTCGAGTTCATGCGCCGCTATTTCGACGAGTACCGCGGGCTGCGCGCGACGAGCGGCCACGTGGAGCCGTTCGGCGTGCGCGACACCGCACGCCACGTTCGCCGCCAGGTCGCGGCGGACCGGCGCTGGATGGCCGCGCATGGGTTCGACACGGCGCAGCGCGCGCGCTGGACCGCGCGTGCCGCCGGCCATCATGCGGGACGGCGCGTGTTCTCGGCGCTGGGCTCGCGCTCGCAGCTGCTGCCGGCGCCGCTGCAGCGGGGGTTGTCGCTGGAGGGACGCGACGACGCGCCAGTCGCCCCTGAGAGCAACGGCGGCGCGTCGATGGCGAGCGCGACGGAGCCGCCCGTCGGCTCGGGCGCGACGGGCAGCTCCCCCGTGCCGCCGTCGCGCCACATCGCGCGCAAGCTCTCCGGCGAGGTCTACGACGTGATCGCGCAGGTCTGGCGCGACGGCCCCGCGCCGCTGCTGGATCCCGTCACGGGCATGTGCGAGCGCGAGCGCCTGCGCCTGGCGATGGTGATCCCGCCGTTCAGCCGCGGCAGCGGCGGGCACAACACGCTGTTTCAGATCTTCACGCGCCTGGAGCAGCGCGGTCACGCGTGCAGCGTTTGGCTGGCCGACTACTACGGCTACGCGCGCGCGGTGTGGCCGGCGACGCTGCGACGCGAGATCCAGGAATACTTCGCACCGTTCCAGGGCCCTGTGTACAAGGGGTTCGCCGATTGGCAGGGCGCCGACGTCGCGATCGCCACCGGCTGGCAGACGGTCCACGCGATGCTGCAGCTGGACCACTGTCGCGTGCGCGCCTACATCGTCAACGACCACGAGCCCGAGTTCTATCCTGCCTCCACCGAGCACTCGCTGGCGGCCGACACCTACCGCTACGACCTGCACTGCATCGCCGCCAGCCCGTGGCTGCGCGACCGGCTGACAGAGCGCTACGGCGCCAGCGCCGAGGCGTTCCAGCTGGGGGTCGATCACGACACCTACCGTCCGCGGCCCGTCGCGCGCCAGCCGGCGACCGTCGTCTACTACGCGCGCTATGCCACGCCGCGGCGCGCGGTGCCGATCGGGCTGATGGCGCTGGCCGAGCTGAAGCGCCGGCGCCCTGACGTGCGCGTGGTGCTGTTCGGCACGAGCGAAGTCCTGGACGCCTCCTTCGACTACGAGCACATCGACGTGCTCAGCCCCGAGCAGCTGTCGTGGCTGTACTCGGAAGCGACCGTCGGCCTGTGCCTGTCGCTGACCAACTTCTCGCTGATGCCCAAGGAGATGCTCGCGTGCGGGCTGCCGTGCGTGGAGCTTGCGGGCATCAGCGCCGAGTCGATCTTCGGCTCCGACGGCCCGCTGGAGCTTGCGCCGCTGGAGCCGGATCGCATCGCCGACGCGATGCAGCGGCTGCTCGAGGACCCCGAGGAGTGGCAGCGTCGCTCGCACGCGGGCGTCGAGTACGTCGCCTCGCACACATGGGAGCACGCCACCGACGAGGTCGAAGCGGGGCTCCGCCACGCGCTGCGCGAGCGCGAAGCGGCCGCCACGACGCTCACGTGAAGAAGCTCCCGAGCGTCAGCAGCTGCGAGGCGTAGCTGAGGCCGATCATCGCCACCACGAGCATCGTCGCCAACGGCACGTGCCAGCGCCGGCCGAGCCCGAAGGTGCCGGCGACCGCGATCGCCGCAAGCGCGGCGATCGCGGGGAAGATGTAGCGGCCCTGTTCGGCCACGACCGTGCGCCCGCCGTCGGGGGCGAAGAACGCGGCCTCCACCGCCACGAGCACGCACACGGGGAACAGTGCGATCACGAGCAGCTCGAAGAAGCGGCGCTTGGCCGCGAGGCGCTCGCGCGCCGCCGCCGAAAGCGCGAGCACGCCGGCGGCGATCATCACCACGAGGATCGCGCCGTACACCCATTTCGGAAAAGACCACGTGTACCAGCCGAACGACGCCCAGCCGCGCACCAGGTACACGGCTTTGAACGGCCATCCGGGGGGGAACAGATTGCCCATGAAACCGAGCTTCGGCAGGAACAGCTCCCACAGGTACTCCAGGAAGCGCCCGGGCATGTGCTCGGCCAGCGAGATCGAGCCGGTGGCATTGACGCCGCCGCCGCCAGGCTGCCCGGGCACGGTCGGATAGAACACCGGCTGCAGCAGCGACCACGCTCCCCGCACCGCCACGAACGCGGCGACCGCGGCGGCCCACGCCGGTGCGACGCGGGCGCGATGGTCGCGCCAGAGGACCCCCACCAGGCCCACGGCGACCGCCGGGTAGATCTCATAGGCGGTCTCCTTCATGAACGGAGCGATCGCCAGCGTCGCGCCCAGCGCCAGCCCCACCCGCCATGTCAGCCCGCGCCGCAGCGCGCGGATCACCAGGTACAGAGCCAGCGCGGCGGCGGCGTTGATGCCGTTGTCGTTGTTGACGGCGCCGGAGATGAAGCCGAACATCGGGTGGAACGCCACCAGCAGCCCCGCCGCCACCGCCGCGAGGCGCTGGCGCGGGAGCAGCTCGCGCACGATCCCGAACGCGCACACGGCCACCAGCGCCCCGAGCAGCGCGGAGACCAGGCGCATGGCGGTCAGCTGCGAGAAGGTCGACTGCGAGCGCACCGCGAGGTACGCTGGCGCGAGCAGCGCGTAGTACGCGGGCTGGTGGGGCGAGGCGGCTTCGGTGTAGCCGCCGCCGTTGTTCGCCGGATGCGGCACCTTGGCGAGTTCGTGCTTCCACTGCGTCTGCTGCACCGCCAGCCACGGCGGGCGCCCGAGCACGTTGGAGATCTGCGAGTAGATGTCCACCGCGTTGAGGGCAAGCGTCTGTTCGGTCGAGTAGGGCGGCTGCGGGCCGGGGACGCGGGCGGGGCCGTGGCCAGTTTCCGCAAAGTACTGGGCATAGGCGAAGTGCGAGGGCTCGTCCGGCGCGTTGAATGCAGGTGTGATCAGCGCCCATGCGCCCGCGTTGAGGAACGCGACCAGCGCGAGCGCGAGGCCGGGACGCAGGAAGCGCAGGCGCCGGGACAGCGGCCGGCCCGAGAGCGCACGCACGAGCAGCAGCAGCGACAGCGCCCACGTCAACGGCAGCACCGCGAACAGCAGGAACGGGTATGTCCACGCCCCCACGATGCCCGGGCGAAACAGCGCCGCGCGCGAGAAAATCGCGCCGGCGGAGGAGATCAGCGAGCGCTCCCTGCCCGCCGGCGGCAGGAACCACACGGCCACGCGGTTGGCGACGGGCGCGCCGTCGAGCTGCGCCGGCACCTGGTCGGCCTGCAGGCCGATCATCCCACCGAGCGCCATCGGGCCGTCCCGCGGCGTCATGCAGACGGTGGCGGGCACCGACGCCGGCGAGGCCGCCCGCGTGGGAATGGCTGCGGTGCCCAGCGCCAACGCGGTCGGCCCGGGCACGCCGCTCATCAGCGCGCTCGTGGTCTGACCCCCTGCGCTCACGCTCACCTCGGCGGCGAACCGGGGGGTGTGCGCGAACACTGCCAGTTGCACGCGGCCGGTTTCCGCCGGCAGTTGCAGACCGGGGACGCACAGCGTCTGGCCCTGTTCGACGTTGGCGACGACGCTGCTGATGGCGACGCTGTCGGTGCCCGTGAAGTATTCGCGCGGGATCGCCAGCTGCCACAGGACCAGCCCGAGCATCGCCACGCCGACGAGCGCCGCCGGCCACCATACTCCGCGCGTGCCTTCCAGCCGCGCCGCCAGCGGCTCCAGCACACGCCCGGCGCGCCGGCCGGCGCGCGCGACACCGGCCCGCACGCCAGGAACGGGCGCCACGCCTGTGGCGCCGTCGCTCACCTGCGGCGCAGCCCGAGGATGCTCAGCAGGAACGAGGAGAAGAAGATCTGGATGCCGACGATCAGCAGCGACGCGGCGATCACCGCGAGGTGTTCGTCGGCGAGCGAGCCGAAGCCGTGCGAGATCCACGTCGCGAGGATCACGCCGCCCATGACCACGCCGATCAGCGTGAACGCGCCGCCCAGCAGCAGCCCGTGCTCGAGGCGGAAGCGGGCGCGCATGCGGTCGAACCACGGGTCGCGCTCGCCCATGAAGTAGGTGCCGTACGCGTGCGCGCACAGGCCCAGCGCGAGCACCTGCGTGCCGACGATCATCAGCAGCGCGCCGCCGATCAGCGCGTGCACGCCCCACGCGCGCCCGAAGAAATCCAGGCCCGCGCCGACGAGCACGACGATCACCGTGCCCAGGCCGGCGAGCACGGCGCCGGGGAAGATGAACAGGTGGTTGGGGCTGTGCACGAGCAAAAAGCGCAGGTGGCGCCAGCCGTCGCGGAAGCTCGACAGCTTGCTCTCGCCGCCGCGCGGGTGGTAGACGATCGGGAACTCCGCAATCCTGAGCTTCTCCTTGGAGGCCCTGATCACCATCTCGGAGGCGAACTCCATGCCCGTCGTGCGCAGGTCCAGGCGCCCCAGCACCTCGCGGCGCACCGCGCGCATGCCGCAGTGGGCGTCTTTGACGCCGGTGCTGAAGAACAGGTTGAGCAGGCCGGTGAGGATCGGGTTGCCGATGTAGCGGTGCAGCCACGGCATCGCGCCCGGCTGGATGTTGTCCATGCGATCGCCGATCACCATCTCCGCGCCCGCCTCCAGCTCCGCCACGAAGCGCGGGATCTCGTCGAAGTCGTAGGTCATGTCAGCGTCGGCCATCACGATGTAGCGCCCGCGCGAGGCCTCGAACCCGGCGAGGTACGCGCTGCCGTAGCCGCGCCTGCGTTCCACCACCACGCGCGCGCCCGCCCGCGCGGCCAGCCGTGCGGAGTCGTCTTCGGAGTCGTTGTCGGCGACCACCACCTCGCCGTCGACGCCCATGCGCACGATCGCTTCAAGCGCTGCGGTGACGCACGACTCGATGTTCTCGGCCTCGTTCAGGCACGGGATCACCACGGACACCAGCGGCGCGCCCGTGTCGGGGGAGTCGGGCGCCAGGGTGGCGCTTGTCGGTTCAACGATGCTCATCGAGCGAAGCCGCCGCAGGATCGGATTTCGCCCAGTGCTGCGGGCGATTGCGTTTATAACGCCTGAGCGGGCGGAAAGTGGCGCATGGACGTTGCGCGGCGATGAGATGAGATGCTAGCGGCATGCGCATATGCGTCGTGTACGACTGTCTTTACCCGTATACGGTGGGGGGCGGCGAGCGCTGGTACCGCAACCTCGCCGAGCGCCTGGCGGTGGAGGGTCACGAGGTGACCTACCTGACGCTGCGCCAGTGGCGGCGCGGGCAGGCGGTGGCGCTGGACGCGGAGGTGCGCGTGGTCGCGGTCGGGCCGCGGATGGCGCTGTACACGGATGGACGCCCGCCCGCCCGCAGGCGCATCCTGCCGCCGCTGGTGTTCGGCGCGGGCGTGCTGTGGCACCTGCTGCGCCACGGCCGCGACTACGAGATCGTCGACACCGCCGCGTTCCCGTATTTCTCGCTGCTGGCGGCCGCCGCGGCGCGCCCGCTGAAGGGCTACGAGCTGGTGGTCGACTGGTTCGAGGTGTGGAGCGATGCCTACTGGCGCGAATACCTCGGCCCGCTCGGCGGCCGCGTGGGCGCGTTCGTGCAGCGGCTGTGCGCGCGCGTGCCCCAGCGCGCGTTCTGCATCTCCGAGCTGCACGCGCGCCGGCTGCGCGAGCAGGGCCTGCGCGGCCCGGTGACCGTGCTGTCCGGCCTCTACGCCGGTGGCCTGGTCGCGCCCCAGCCGCGCGAGGCCGACCGGCTGGTGCTGTTCGCCGCCCGGCTGATCCCCGAGAAGCACGTGACGCTGGCGGTGGCGGCGATCGCGCTGGCCGTGCAGCGCATCGACGGCTTGCGCGGCGAGATCCTCGGCGACGGCCCCGAGCGCGCGGCGCTGGAAACGGCGATCGCCGAGCACGGGCTCGGCGAGATCGTCTCTGCGCCGGGTTTCGTGGACGGCGACACGGTCGCGGCGGAGATGGCGCGCGCGCTGTGCATGCTGGTGACCTCGCGCCGCGAGGGCTACGGCCTTGTCGTGGTGGAGGCGGCCGCGCACGGCACGCCCAGCGTGGTGGTGGCCGGAGAGGACAACGCGGCCACGGAGCTGATCGTGGAGGGCGTCAACGGCACGGTCGCGGCGAGCGCCGACCCGCAGGCGGTCGCCGAGGCGATCGTGCGCGTCCACGAGGGCGGCATGGCGCTGCGCGAGAGCACCGCCGCCTGGTTTGCCCAGAGCGCCAAGCGGCTGTCGGTCGATTCCTCGCTGAAGGTGGTGCTGGACAGCTACTCCCGGCGAGACGGCGATCCGCCCCCGAGCGCCCGCCGGTAGCTGTCGAGCGTGAGGCGCGCGGTGCGCGCCCAGGTGAACTCCCGCGCGCGCGATCGGCCGCGCGCGATCAGCGTCCGGCGCAGCTCTTCGTCGTCCAGCAGGCGCGCGAGCGCGCCTGCGATCTGGCACTCGTCGCGGGGGTCGAACAGCAGCGCGGCATCGCCGGCGACCTCGGGCAGCGAGGACGCCTCGGAGCAGGCGACGGGCACGCCGCGCGCCATCGCCTCGAGCACCGGCAGGCCGAAGCCCTCGTACAGCGACGGGAACACGAACGCGCGCGCGATCGCCCACAGGCCCTCCAGCTCCGCGCTCGACACCCACGCGGGGAAGCGCACGTCCGCGTCGAGGCCGAGCGCGGCGGCGCGCGCGCGCAGCTCGGCCTCGTGCTCGGTGGGGTAGCCGGGGAGCACGAGCACGGGGCGCCGCTCGGCGGGCAGCCGCGCGAGCGCGCCGATCAGCGCGATCAGGTTCTTGTGGGGGCGCTTGGCCGACAGGCTCAGCGCGACGCGGCGCTCGCCGAGCGCGAAGCGCTCGCGCACGTCGCGCTCCGCGGCCGGCTGCTCGCGCGCCAGCGCGCCCAAGCCGAGCGGCACGACGTCGATGCGCTCGGGGCTGAGGCCGAGCAGCGCGATCAGGTCCGCGCGCGTGCTGTGCGAGTCGGCGACCACGCGGTGCGAGCGGCGCACGGCCCACGGCACGAGCACGCGCATGCCCTTGTCGCGGATGCCGGCGTGGGCCTCCGGGAAGCGCGCGTAGATCAGATCGTGCACGGTCACCACGCGGCGGTAGCGCCCCCAAAGCGGGGCGGTGCTCGCGAGGCTGTGCACGAGGTCCACGCGTGCGCGCGCGGCCATCGCCGGCAGCAGCGTCTGCTCGCCGAGCACCCATTGGCGGCGGTCGCGCGCGTTGACGGGCACGGTCACCGCCGGCAGCAGCTGCCCCCACGGGCCGTCGTTGGCGGCGGCCTCGCGGTTGATGAAGGCGGTGAAGCGCATGCCCGCGGGCGCCTGTGCCAGCAGGGCGGGGATCAGCTCGCGCGCGGCAACCTCCATGCCGCCGGTCTCAGACGGGACGAGGAAGATCAGGTTCAGCCCGATGTGGAGCGGATGTGCCCGCAAGCAGACGAAGGCTAATGGCACGCCGTCGCGCACCTGCGGGCGATCAATAAAATGGCCGCATGTTTCTCTCGATCGACGTCGTGATAGTTGCCTACGGGCGATATGACCTGACAGAGAGCTGCCTGCGCCATCTCGCCGCACAGACGCTCGCGCATCGCGTGATCCTGGTAGACAACGGCTCGACCGACGACACCTGCGCCCGCGTTCGCGAGCGGTGGCCCGAGGTCCAGCTCGACCGCCTGGACGAGAACCGCGGCTTCGCGGAGGCGTGCAACCGCGGCGTGGCGGCCGGCTCGGGGGAGATCGTGGTGCTGCTCAACAATGACGTCGACGTTCGTCCCGACTTCCTGGAGCGACTGACGGCTCCGTTGCAGGCGCACCCTCGCATGGGCTCGGTGGCGGCGCTGATGCTGCAGCCCGGCGAACGGCTGATCGACAGCGCCGGGCTCGCCGCGGACGTGACGCTTGGATGCTTTCCGCGACTGCAGGGCTTGGAGGTCGCAGAGGCCACGCGCGAGCGTCCCGTGCTCGCCGGCCCGGCTGGCACCGCGGCCGCGTATCGCCGGGCGGCATGGACGGAGGTCGGCGGCCTGGACGAAGTGATCTTCGCCTACATGGAGGACTTCGACCTGGCTCTGCGTCTGCGGAGCGCCGGCTGGGAGTCGGTGCTGGCCGCGGACGCGATCGGCGTCCACCAGGGCTCCGCCACGCACGGGCACCGCTCGGCGTGGCAGCGCCGCCATGGCGGCTTCGGGCGCGGATACCTGCTGCGCCGCTACGACCTGCTGCATGGAAGAACGGCGCCGCGGACGCTGGCTACCGAGGCGGTCGTGGTAATGGCGGACCTTGCGATCTCGCGTGATTTGGCGGCTCTCAGCGGGCGGGTGACAGGATGGCGCGACGCGCGTGAGGCGGAGAAGCTGACCCCCCCGCCAGCCGAGGCCGTCGATCACACGATCAGCTTTCGCGATTCGCTGGCCCTGCGCCGCGGGGTGTACGCGCGACGTGCAGCCTGACCGCGCGGGCGCGGGGTCGGCAGCCTGTGGGGCATCCGGGCGACGGCCGCGAGTGCTGTTCATATGCGCGGACCCGGTCGGCGAGCGGATGGCGGGGCTCGGCATCCGCTATTGGGAGCTCGCGCAGGCGCTGAGCGACGTCGCGGCGGTGACGCTCGCGCACGGCGGTGAGGAGGCGGGCGGGCGCGAGCAGCTGCAGACGGTGCCCTTCCGACCGCATGCACCCGCGACACTGAGGCCGCTGATCGCCGACGCGGACGTCATCGTCGCCCATCCGCAATGGCCGCTCGTCAACCGCTGGCTGCGCCGCTCGAACGCCCGCATCGTCATCGACCTCTACTGCCCGGAGACGCTCGAGACGCTGGAGCTGCTCGCGGGCGCCGGAGCGCTCCAGCGCCGTCAGCGCACGGCCGCGACGCTGGACCGCCTGCACGCGGCGCTGCGAACGGGACACAACTTCATGTGCGCGAGCGACACGCAACGCGACCTGTGGCTCGGCGCGATGCTCACGCTGCGCATGATCGCGCCGCAGAGCTACGAGGCGGACCCGAGCCTGCGCGAGGTGATCGACCTCGTCCCCTTCGGCGTGCCCGACACGCCGCCGCGGCCGTCGGCGGCCGGGGGCCCACGCGAGGCGATCGCGGGCATCGGCGCAGACAGCGAGATCGTGCTGTGGAACGGCGGCATCTGGAGGTGGCTGGACGCGGACACGGCGATCCGCGCCGTGGCCGCCGTGTCGCGTCGCCGGCCGGGCCTGCGGCTGGTGTTCATGGGCGGC
>Ga0335075_10011438_pt1 | contig 13423 bp, 16 predicted proteins | sample Lox_Sample_24_FD_206723 | JGI IMG/M metagenome (GOLD analysis project Ga0335075, IMG submission 206723) | Soil microbial communities from Loxahatchee National Wildlife Refuge, Florida, United States - Lox_Sample_2.4 | ecosystem: Environmental > Terrestrial > Soil > Wetlands | place: USA...
CACGTCCAGCCGGCGGACGGTCCCGGCGTCCAACAGGGCGGCCATCTCCGCGACATTGCGGCTCGACAGACTGAGCGTCGCAACCCGCATCGATTCGGCCGGCGCCTCGAAGCGCTGCAAGAGCACGATGAGGAGATGCATCAGGTCATAGGTGCCGCTCATTATCAGGTGGACGGCCTCGCCGTCGTCCGGCAGCAGCTCCACCGCTTCCGCCGCGGCTTGCAAGCAAGCGAAGCGTCGGCGGTTGGTCCGCGACAGAAACGCGCGCTTGCCCTGGCGGGCCTCGCCCTCGGGCTGGCTCGCCGTCGGCGTCGGTCTGCCCTGGACCATGGCGCCGAACGGTACGGGCGCGATGGCGGTGAAGTCGGGGCCGAACACGATTACGATCCTCCGCCCTTGGGCTTCTTTTTCTTGTTGCCCTTGCCCCCCTTCTTTTTGCCTTTGCCCTTTTTCGGAGCCAGCGCTCCGAACGGGAAGCTGAACGGGTCCGATTTCTTGGCCACGGCCGCTCTCCTTACTTTGGTGACAGTTGGCTGACACTACATTGTACCGCTCAGGCTCAGCTGCGCGGTAGCCGTCTCGACCATTCGAGGAAGCGGGACAGTGCCCGGTAATCATCGGCCGGCCGTTCGTCGAATCGAGTGTCGCCTGGACGGAGGGCGTGAAGGACCGCGGCAAGCGCCTTCTCGCTCAAGCCGTCGAGAACGCTGGTATCAAAGCCGGTTTCGGCGATGGCGTTGTAAAGATCGCGTTGCATCTTGCTGAGCATGTGACTCTCTCCAGGTGTCAAAACGAGGGATAACGGCTGCCCGCATAACCCGCCCGGACGGTATTCATCCGCCGATTCTCCAGCTTGGTCCGGAAGCCGATCCACCCTGCTAACCAGTCCCGGCGCCGTGTGCATAGGGCGGCCTCGCCATCGTCTCCGGCGGCCTCGGCCTGGCGCGCGGCCGCGCGATAGTGGGCCAGCAGCTCGCGGAGCGCGTCTTCCAAGGTCATGCCGCTGGCCCTCCGCTACACCGCCGTCCGGCATAGCGCTTGCCGCCCGCGAGCAAGCGTCTCTCCACATCCGCCCTGGCCGCCCAATGGCAGCGGCGACGCGCTGAGCGGGGACAGAACAATCATGGTGCAGTTACCCTAAAGAGTGTGTTTTCGCCAAAGCCATAGCCCGAAGCGGTATACCCCAGCAAGCCATGCTTGGTTGCTGTGGCGTACGTGCTATCCGTCGTGGAGAGCACTTTCGCCCCATCGAGATAACAGGTGATGCTGTCGCCGGAACAGACAACTGTTAGCGTGTGGCTGCCGCTGGTCGTGTTGGCAGAGCCCACGCCAGTATGCGCTCCGCCGACAAACTTGGCGAGAACGACGTAGGGAGTGCCGCCGTCGTCCTCGATGTAAAACGTCCAAAAATTTCCGGACGAGCTCCAGCGGAAAGCGATCCCGTTAATGGTTGAGCCGGCTGGGGCCGTTATCGTCGATCCTACGGTCACATCGGCCTCCCCGGACTCCGCATAGGCCACAGCGTCTGCCGTAGTACCGCCGAGCGAAACATAGCCGGAGCTGACGGTCCACGAGCCGCTATCCACTACCCAATTCGTCGGCGTGGCGCTGCCGCTTTCGACAGCGCGGCCGGACAGGTCGCCGAGGTTAGCCGTCCAGTCATCTTTGAGCAGGTAGTCGATGGGTGTGGCGCTGCTGCCGTTGGAATAAACCGACTCGCGGCCAGTGCTGCTCACGCTCGTCACGGCGAAGTAGTACGTCGTGCCGTTCGTCAGGCCCGTCACGGTGGCGCTGCTGCTGCTGGTGTTCGTTGCCAGCGTGGGACTGCTCATGTCGCTGTCGACGGAGTTGTAGACGTTGAAGCCGGAGACCGCGAACGTCGGGGGCGTCCACGAGAGAGTGACTTGCCCGTTGCCGCCGGTCGCCGTGAGGCTGCTGGGCGGACCTGGCTCCGGGCCGCCTCCGCTGCTCGCGCCTCCGATCAGCTCGCCGCGCATGTCGCAAACAAAGCCTGCCGTGCTGCTGTAGGCTTTGAGGACCGGCTTGCTGACCTGTCCTGGCGTGCTTGGATTGGTCTCGGTGATTCCTCCGGGCGTTGCGGGGTCGAGGAAGTACACCTCTCCATCGACCAATCCGGTAAAGATCGCCCCGGAATCTCCATAGAGGGTGATTGTGAAATTGTTGGCATCGGCGACCGCGCTGACCACGCCAGCGCTTTCGGCGTCGGCGGCACTGTCGCCCCTCGCCAGAACAAAAGCGCCGGACGCGCGATAGACCCAGTTGCCAACGGAAAACCCGTGGCTGGTCTGCGTCACGTTTTTGACGAGAGACGAGCCATTTCCGGAGGAAACTTGCTGGAAAGCTGAATAGGCGGACGGCATGTTGTTTGCCACTCCAGGATAATTGTGCTTAATAATCAGCGCCACCATCTGGCGGCACACGATGCGCCAGCTCACTGATGATCTTCTTGAGCCGCTCGATCTCCTGTTGCTGCTCGATCAACCGACGATCCTCTGTGTACCCCACGCAGCGAATGCCCCAGGTCCGCAGCAGGTGCTTGAGCAACCTTCTGGCAACCACAGCCGGCGGCGGGCCATCGCCGCGGATGTCGCCCAGATCCTGGCGGTGCCGCTCGCCGACGCGGATGTCCTCGACCTTGACGCGCAGCTCCGGGGCTTTTGGGGTCTCGATGCCGTTGGCTTGCATGTTCTTCGTTGTCTCTTTCTCAAAAAAGGGATGGCGTTTCTCTCTCAATGACCGTTGTTGCCCGTGGACGGCGAGCCGTCCAGCTTGGCGCCTTGCAGCGACGCAAGAAGCAAGAGCACGCGGTCGCACTCCTCGATGCGCTCGCGGTGATACGGAAGGAAATTGCACTTCTCGGCGGCCTCAATCACTTCGGCCGTCCGCGTCGCGTAGGGAGCAATCTGCTCCTCGTGGTCGGCGCGGAAATCCTTTAGGATCTCGACGGCGGCTTGGATGTCCGCCTGGCTCGGCATGTTTCCGGCCGGAGACTCCTCGGCCTTGCCATGCGGCACAAGGGCCACTTCCCGCAAGTAGTGGTGAAACCCCATCGGCTCCCCGCAGGATGGGCATTTCATCGGAGGCGGCTGCTTCGGCGCCGGGCCGTCCAGGTACTTGACGTGGACGCGCACTTCCCGCACGTCGCAATCCTCGTTGTGGCAATACCACTCGGCATCCACCAGCTGCGGGTTGTCCGGCTTGGCGGCCTTCTCCGTTACGAAGATCATCGACATCAGCTCGGCGGAGCTGATGGGGTCAAACCTGTTTCGGTCGCGCTGCCGCAAGCGGTACAGGGTATTGGGATCGACCATCTTTATCACCTCGCGTAGAACGTTAAAATCTTCGCCGCTTCATCGTCGCGGGCTTTTTGTTGGGATCGACGCCGCGCGGCAGAACCGTCTTGTCGCCACCTTTTGCCGCGTCCAATAGCCGCGAGAAGGCATCGCTCTCCGTCTCCGCCTCAACAAGAGGACGCCACCGCTCGCCCTTGCCGGCGCGATGCCATCCGACAAAACCAAGTGCAGCGTCGTCGTTCGTCATGGGCCAATCTCCGGGTAGAACGTCATCGGCTCCTGCTCGTCCTTGAGATGCTCCTCGTGAAAACGAGCCAGGCTGCGACCGGCCTCGCTATCGAGCGACACGTTCCGGCAACGGCTCGCGTGGTAGAAGACGAGATGGACTAGCCGATCGTATCGCGGCGCATCGAAAAGGACCGTCGCGCGCGGCGGACTGCCATTGACGCACAGGATCCAGCCAGCAACGCCGTAGCATCCCTCATACGGCGTGCAAACCAGCTCGCGCCACGCAAAGTCGCGGCGATAATCTGCCGAGACAGGAGAGCGGCCGTTCACCAGACGGAGGAGCGTTTCCCAGATTGCCGGATCAGACAGCCGTTTCGTCTGCATTGTTCTTCTGCCACTAAAAGGGGATCGGAGCTTCCTGAACGTCCTCTTCAGCCGCCTCTCCGGGCGTGAACAGCGCTTCCATGCGAAGATGCAGCACGTCACGATCCTTGACCGATTCGAGCGTCCGCCGGATGGTGTTGCGTTGGCGCTTTTCGTCCCGGCTGGCCAACAGGCCGCGGTCGAAAAGTCGTTTCCAAAGTGTCCGCGCTGTGACCGGCAGCGCGTGGCCTTGGCGATGCGCCATCTCCTGCGCGGCGCCATAGCTGGCGGTCGGCTCCAACAGCACGGCGCCCCCATCGATCCAGCCGATACGCGCGCCTTGCGGCTTCCAGGTCGGCGGCTGGCGAGCGTCGTCCTCGCGCCATCCCCACGCCGACGGTGCTTCCGGGTAGTCGCCCTTGGCGTTCGCCAAGTGCGCGCGGCCGCACGCGATCGCGCCCCTGAGCAGGCGCAGGAAGCAAGCGGTTGGCTCCTCGTCTTCGATCGTTTCGCGCTGCGCGGAACCGGAATCGCGCAGCGATGTCCAGCCTTCCTCCCACAACTTGCGGCGACGGTCGCTGTCGATGGCTCCACTTGCTTCGGCGTATTCGAGGCAATAACGCAGACCGAGGGCCAGGTCCGCGACGATGCCCGCTGTCCGGGCGTGCTCGCCTGCGACGGCGGCTTGCTCGCGCAGCTTGGCGCGATCGGTGGCGAGCCGATCGCGCACCACCTCGTAGCGACGGGCAAGCCAACGAACGAAGCCGGCCATGGCCTCTGCATACGCTCCTTTCGCCGCGAGCTCCTGGGCGGTGGTCAGCTTGGCTCGGTCGATGTCGCCCTTGCGGTGCTTGTCGGCTTTCTCGATTTCGAGAGTCAGGAGACGTGCCCTCAGTGATTGTCCGCGCGGCTCCTCTTCTCCGGTGGACAGAATCAGCCCGCGGGGCGAGCGGGACGGTGCCAGTGAACCATCCCGGCGCATGCGTTGCCGGCCGGCACTGTTGCCCTGCGCCCGAAACAGCCGTTCGGCTTCGCGGTGCAACCTGGCGATGTCGGCGTGGCCATTTTGCGGCGTGAACTCATCGATCAGCAGCAAGGCGTCTTTCGCCACGAAAGCGAGCGCCTCCAGAAAGTTGCCCGTCGATCCCCAGCTCGCGGGCAGGTTTCGAGAATGCATCCCCGCGCCGAAATGCTGCAAGGCAAGGGTGCTTACCTCTGTCTTGAAGGCGCCGCTTTCGCCGACGAAGTGCAACGCGAAATCGACGCTCCCCAGCACGGCACGGTATACGGCGGACAGCAATACGAAGGTGATGCGCCGGCTGCCAAGATCCAGCAGGGCGAGGGATGCTCGTATAGCCGTTCGCAGTCGCTCGTCCGATGGCGGCTCTGGGAAGACGTAATGCGCCAACGCGTCCGGCAGGGACACGGAGATGTCAGCGGCCGGGCCATCTCCACCGATGGCGCCGCCCGCGTGCAAGTATAGCCATCGTTCGGCGACGCGCCTCCATCCCAGATGCCCATAGACCGTGCGGCAAGGCACGTTCCCGGACAACGATTGAATGGCACAACGAAGATGGTCTGCAACTCCGCGGCCGGCGGCGATGACGGCTCGCGTTCCCCAGCTGGGTAAGACCCATTCCATGCGTCCAAAGTCTTCCGCTCGCACTTCGACGCGGGGAAGTGCGGTCCCATCTTGCAGTGCCCCCTCGACGATCAAGCGGACGGATTTCTCGGCGCCATCGTCGAGGGACACTTCCTCGACGATACTCGCTCTGAAGTTGGCCAGCGCAGTCTCGACCGGCCCGTCTCTGGTTGGACGGACCCAGGCAAGACACCCGTTATTAACTCGGTAGTCGCTGGCTGACGTCAGCGTCGGTTGTGCGGCACGCTGGGCCTGTCGGTACGGTGCGAGAACACGGTCCAGATCGCGGAGGGCAACCCCGGCATTTTTCAGGACGGCTCGCTTGCAGGCGAACTCGGCCGGGTCGGCATGCGCCAGATGCGCCAGTGCCTTGAGGAGCGCGGCGTCGTGGAACAGAGCCTCCGTCCCGCCCTCGGCGAGCACGTTATCGAGCCGATCCAGCGGACTCGGCGGCGGCAGCGGCTCGCCGGCCGTTGCCAGGGCCAGCATCTCGACGATGTGACTGCGGGCCTGGTCGCCGGTCAGCACCTCGATGGCGGCACCGGCGGCCAGCGCGTCGTCGATCCCCTTGTGCTCGGCAGCCCAGCGCTCCACCTCGACGGCGAAGCCCTCGACGAGCAGCTGGTCGTAGGCATCAGACAGGGCACGGGCGACGAACTTGTTCTGGGCGGCGTCGGCATCGAAAGCGAGCCGCACGGTCTTCGCCTGCAATTCGCGCAGCACGGGGAGGGCGGCCTTTGCGGCGACACCGTTCACGCCAAGCGTTGGCATTTTCGAGCAGCTGGTCGCTACATCGCTCTTTAACTCCCCCTCTGTCAGCCTGATTTCGCGACATGGGCCTGTCACGCCGCGCGGGACGTGGACCGGCGCTCCGGCTCCGGGTCCGCCATGTTTGGCACTCGACAGGTACGAATAGCGCGAGCGGGTGCCGTCGTCGTCGCGCCGGACTTTCAGGGCGGCGATGCGGCCGGCGGTGTCGCGGACGGAGACCAGCAGACCGGGATTACCGAAGATCGTCAGATAGTGGCGGCCGTCCTTGTTGCGCTGGACGAAGCCGGGCACGGATAGGAGTGTCTCGACCCCGAAGCGCTCGGCCAAGTCGCGGGCCAGCTTGGCGCGTCCTTGCCTGGGCAGGGAGCGATACTGCCGGTGATCGATGTCGGGGTCACTCAGACCGCGGCGGCGGAGGTTCTCGCGGTGCGACTTGCTCAGTACCAGCTGAGCAAGGAAAGCCTCGTAGACGAGATGCAACGTGTCCGGATCGGCTCGCTTGGTGTCGCTGCGGCTCGGCAGCGGCAAAACGACAGCGGGGCGCGCGGCATCGGTCAGGCGATGTAAGTAGTAGGGGGTGCCGTTCACGTCCGTGTCGATGCGGAACGCGCCTTGCTCCACGCGCTGGCAGCGGGCGAGCTGACCGTCCGCAGTAACGGCACACCAGTCCGTTTTTTTGCAGACAGGACAGGGGGTTCCAGACTTGACGCGGACCCAAGATGATCCGATACTCATTATGTGCCTGTCGATTCAGGCAAACGGTCGGGGCCTGGGGAGGTTGCCCGGCCGTTTGCATTTCAATCAGGGAAATAATCCACAGCCACTTTCATCCGGCGACGCTTCTTTGCCGGCTTCGGCATGGCCGCGTTTCTACCGCGCTCGAAATCCTGAAGCGCCTCCGCCGGCACTACGAACCGGGGCTTGCCACAGCGCGTGCTCGCGGTATTGACGGCCGCCAGCTCCCCGCGTCGAATCCAGCCGCGGACCTTCTCTTCGCTGACGCGATAGCGCCGGGCCAGCTCTGGAACGGTGTAGCCATCCCCCTCGCGGCGCATAGATGTTTCCCGAATTTGTTCCAGGCTGGCGTCCGCTTGATGGGGTGACAGGGCGGTGTCAGACGGCATGCTCGGCCTCCGCGACGGTCAGACCGTGCAGGCGCATGTACTCCTCAATTTCGGCACGGCGAAAGCGCAGTCGCGGCCGATCCTTTGGCCCTACACGGACGATCTCCGGGAAGCCGTTCTTGCCGGCCCAGGCACTGATTGTTTGCGGAGTGACGCCGAGGATGGCCGCGACTTCTTGGCGGGTCATCAGCGTGTGGAACTGCTGGATGTTGTCGGAGATGGGAGGCAACAGCGAGCTTAACGCGGTCATGGCGCAGATCTTCAGTGTATTCACGTCGAAAAGACGGACCTTGAACGTCCCTAACTTTTCGCCGCAACACGCTCAGGACTACGCCACGTGTGCGATCGAGCTGCGAACTGCCTCGATCGCGTGGAACTCGCGCCATTCGGTGTGTAGGCCCACGCCGCTGTCGGCAGGACTCATCCGCTCGTGAGGCTGGCAGTCGAGGCGACCAGGGGGCGATCCTCACAACGTCGGCTTGCTAAATTTTACCCCACTTTGCTCCGACATGCAAATTTACCTAAAATGTTGTTCGCGCGCATCTGTGGGACAGGGGGCCAGCTGTGCGGGTTGTGCGGGCTTTACCGCCTTCGGGGAAGCCGCATTGCTTTCGTTCCGCCTGTCGGCTTCATGGGCGGACGGTTTTCACCGGACAGTGCAGACGGGATTTCGAGCGCTTGTCCGCAGGGCCGATTGCCGAAAAAGCCTGTTTTCCAGGGCAATTTGTGGCTCAGCGGACCCTGCGGACGGTGCGGACGGAAAATACAGGTACAGGCACTCTCTGTGCGCGCAAAATAATCCAGCTATCTACTCGCCGGCGGTCTTCACAAGCGTCAGCGACGGGAACAGCCACTTGCGAACATGATCGGCGACAGCGCGGAGCCGATCATCGGAGATGCTCTCGCGGTAGACAGAGCTCATGTCCGGCACCTCGTGCCCCATGATCCAGTAGATGGCCGGTTGATCCTTCGACCCATCGGCGACGGTCCTGAACGTGTGCCTCAGCGTGTAAAAGTTGCGATGCCCATCGATGCCGAGCTTCTTCAGCAGCTTTCGCATCTCCTGAGTGACGGGTCCGGCGTTAATCTCCTTGCTCCAGCCGGTGCCGTACTTCGTGAGAAACACCAATCCAGTATCCCCGGCTTCTTTCGGCTCTGGACGATTCGCTGTTGCCTCTCGGATGGCCTGGACGGTCTCCGGCCACAAGGCACAGCGCCGCGCGACGCCGGTTTTCGGTCTGGGATAGTCGATGAGGCCGGCGTGCAGGTCCACGGCGGAAAGGGGCAGCGTTCCGCAATCGTTGTTGCCGAACCCACAGTTGATGCCGAGCAGAATCATGGCCTTCATCGTCGGCCCTGCCGCGTCGATGAGGCGACGGATTTCTCCGGCGGTGTACGTGTTGGGTCCGTCTTTGCGGCGTTGCAGGCGGAGCGTTTTCTTGCTCGCGCGTTTGAAGACAGGGCCGAAGCGGATCGGCCGATCGAGGATGTCGCTATCGTAGGCGTACTTGAAGGCGCAACGGATAACCTGGATGATCGTGCAGAGGCGGGACGGTCCGTTACGCTTGGCCAGCTTGTACTTGAGCGTGGCGAAGTCTTGCGGCTGGAGGTCCGCCACGCTCCGCCGCTTCCCCAGACCATCCACCATCATTACCATAATGGAGCGGTAATCGAGCCAGGTCCGCGGCGACAGCTCGCCCGCGTCCCGCGCGTCTTCCTTCGCTTTGAGGAATGCATTGGCAATATCCTTGACAGCCAGTGACTCGGGATCCGACTCGGCCCGTGGGGTCCGCCCCGCTTCCAAGGCTTCCTTCTTGGCCAGGTAATTTTCCAGGGCGGCGTCTGGATCGCTCCACGTCCCGAAGTAGTGCAGGGTGCCGCGAATCTTTTTCGCCCATTGGCCGGTGGCATGGGCGAAGAGGGGAAAGTCGGCATAGGGCTTGTTTGGCTTGATGGGGCTATCGGGACGGCGAGGCTTGACGGGACGGGTCGGCTCCTTCCCGGCTTCGAGGTCGCCTTTCACCTGGTTGTACTTCTCCAGCGCCGCAAGCGGATCGGACCAGGAGCCAAAATAGTAAATGCGTCCCTTGACCTTCTTGGCCCATTGGCCGCTGGCGTGAGCGAAGAGGGGAAAATCCGCGGAAGGTTTGTCCGGCTTGGCTGGCTTTGGCGAACCGCCAGCGCCAACGGGTGTCAGGGGTGTAGCGGGTGTAGCATCGGCTGGTGTAGGTATCAAGTCGTTCCCGGAGAGAAACGCCTGGTACGCTCGCAAGGCGCCCTCGGGATCGTCCCAACGACCGAAGTAATACATCTTGCCGTTGATCTTCTTGGCCCATCGTTTCGTGGCGTGGGCAAAGAGCGGGAAATCCGCAGAGGGCTTGACCGGCTTGCCAGATGGCGCCGGCGTGGTAGAATGGCTGTCGGACATGGCAACGTCTCCTGAAACGTAGGTTGCTGTGTTCGCGGCCTATCCGGTAGCAACGGATAGGCCACTTTTTCGGATTGTAGGGCTTGTGCGGTCGGGTGTCAAGTGTAGGTGTAGGATCGGGAGTAGTGAAAAGTACACCTGATTGGCGAATCGTCGTAAGTCCTTGATAATAAACGCGGTGGGTGTAGCTCAGTTGGTTAGAGCGTCAGACTGTGGCTCTGAATGTCGGGGGTTCGAGTCCCCTCACCCACCCTCTCCTCAACCCTCCTCATCCCTCCGCAATCATCCTCAACCCCTTGCAAAACAAGGGGTTTTTGCTTGCGCCCCCTGTCGCCCTCTCCCATCAACGTTTCCTCATCCGTCCTCAACCGTAAGCAGGTTTCCTCAGTTTGGGCGCAAGCAGGGCGCAAACTTTTCTCGTCGTAAGTCCTTGTCCCTCCGTCCGTCCCCGTCGCGCGGAGCGGTTGGGCGGCGCAAGCCGACCCATCGGCGGCGGGCAGAAAGTTGGGCAGCCGGTCCACGGCGCCCGCGAGGTCGTACAGCCGGCGGTGCGAGTAGCGGGCCGTCAACGCGAGCGAGCTATGGCCGGCCAGCTCCTGCAACGTCCGCAGGTCGATGCCGGCGCGTCCTCCAAGCGTCAGGTAGGTGTGCCGGAGCGCGTGAAAGTCGGCGAAGAGCGGCCCGTCCGGTCCCTCGACAGAGTAGGGGATGCCGGCGGCGTCGAGGTCGCCGCGCAGCATTTCCGCGCCCTTGCCGTCCCTAGCCCACGTCCCCGCCCAGACGGGCAAGCCGGCCGGCTTGTCGCGGAGGTAGCCGCGCAGCAGCTCGGCCACGTCGGCAGGGATCGGCTGCACCTTCAGCACGCGCGACTTGTTCCGCCGAGCCGCCAGCGTGGCCGTCGGCGTCGCGGCCGCCAGATCGAAGGCCTCCGGCGCCAAGCTGGCCAATGCCGAGGCACGAAAGCCCGTTCCGCAAGCCGTGGCGTAAAGGTGGAAACGATCCGGGCCGGTCAGACCGCGAAACGTCCGTTCGCTCTGGGCGGCGGCGGCCAGCAGCCGGCGCAATTCGTCCTCCGTCAGCTCGCGGCGGTCGTGCCGGCGGTCCAGCCGGTTGTTGCCTGTTTCCAGGTGCGTCAAGGGATCGGCGGCGGCGCGATGGTCCTTCACCAGCCAACGGGTGAACGATTTGACGTGCGTGAGGTATTGGTTCGTCGTCTCCACGCTCACGCCGCGACAGAGACGATCCTGCAGCGCCTCCACCGTGGCGCGGGGGAACCGCCGGGCCTTGCCTTGTCCCTCGGCGGCGAGCCGATGACGGCGGACGGCGGTCCCCACGGACGCGGCCTTGATGCCGAGCAACGCGGCGGCTTCTCTCGGCGCGAACCATTCCTGTCCCGGCGGCAAAGGCGAGGCGGTCCGGTTGCGGCGCAACTGGGCGAGGTAGTCCACGATCCGCGACGCCGATAGGTCGGTCAGAAAGACGAAGCCGCACGTTTCCAGCAACGCCGTCAGTCGAGAGGCGACGATGGCGACGTGGCGGGGATCGTCGCCGCGGCCGCGCAATTCGCCGAGGAAGTCCGCCAGGTGTTCGGCCAGAGGCCGCCGGCGGTGTTGCTCGAAGGGATCGACGATGCCGGCCTTGCCCAGCTCGGCTTTGCGAACGAGCGCGGCGAGCATCTGCTGCGCGGCGGTCTTGTCCGCCGCCAACGGCAGGCAACGGTCAACGCCGGCGGCATCGACGAAGGAACCGTACCACTTGCGCGACAAGCCGCGAATGCGTTGGCCGTCCTCCGTCAGCTCCGCTTCACGCGGTCTGTTCTTGCCGTCGATCCAGCGCGTAACGCTTGCCCTTGCGGGTGAAGACTTCGGCGCCGGCGGGGAGGGGTTTGGTGAAAGGGATCTTGCGCAGCGAGGGCATAGGGAAACCGTCCTTTCTGGGAAGGTCCGCCGCGCCTTCGGCTTCCCAGGTCCGAAGGCGCGGCCGACGAAAAGGATCGACCGAAACACAGTGTACGACGCCGGGATGAAGGAACCAAGGTTGGTAGGGGGACGACGGCGCGGAAGCCCTTAATGCTTGCAGCAGGTAGAGGACGATTGAGGATACATGAGGGCGCATGAGGACATAGCGGGCTATCGGCAGCGGCGCCGGCGCGGTACAGTAGGGAAAGCCCCCAGCGACGAAAGGGACCGGCCGATGAACGCCATTCAACCCCGCGAACAAACCACCAGCGCGACAACCAGCTGGATCGAGCACGCCCCCGACGTATGCGGCGGCGATGCGCGGATTCGACGCACCCGCTACACGGTGCAAGGTCTGGTCGAATGGAAGCGCCTGGGCCTGTCCGACGAGCAAATCCTGGAGCATCATCCCGATTTGACGCCGGCCGACTTGCAAGCGGCCTGGTGGTACTACCAGACGCACAAGGAAGAAATCGAGCAAGCCCTGCGCGAAGAAGAAGAGGCGTGAATGGCCCTTCTCTACGCCGACGAGAATTTCGATCATCCCGTGGTCGCTCACTTGCGGAGCCTGGGGCACGATGTTGTGACCGCTCAACAAGCCGGCCAGGCGAACCAGAGCATCCCCGATCCGTTGGTGCTGGCCTTCGCCGCGGCGCAAGGGCGGGCGGTCGTGACCTTCAACTATCGGCATTTCGTGCGTCTTCATCATCAAACCGGCTCCCATGCCGGCATCATCGTGTGCAAGAAGGATGACGACGTGGCGGCCCTGGCGCAGCGCATCCATCAGGCCGTTGCCGCGCTGCCGTCGCTGGCGAACCAGCTCTTGCGTATAACCAGGCCGCCGCCCGCGGCGCCTTCGGCCGGTGTACCGTGACTGCCGCAAGCTCATCGCTTCACCGTTCTCTCGTTACTTTCCCGTGGGGCAGTGCGGCGTCTGGCATACCACCACGCCGGCCCGAGACAACGCGCGGCATACCAGCGGCGGCGGGATAGCTCTTCCTCCACGGTCTCGCGCAACTCGGACCCTACCCGGCGCCGGCGCGACAGCCAGGCCAGGTAATCGCCGGGCACATCGGCGAGCGGCACACCCTTGTATTTGCCGAAGGGGATAGCAGGGAATAGCATGGCATGACCTCGTTACTTCGGATGAGCGGGCCGGCCGTTGGCAGCGGCACGGCCCGCGTTCATTTGCTTTCTCGCTGCGCGTCCTGCGAGCGGCACCGTCACTCTTCGACTTTCCCGTTTTCGTCCGTCAGGATCGTCACGATAGGATTACGGCCCGGTAGGCGGCGTACATGAACGAGTCCCGCCCGTTCCAAGTGCGATAGTCCGCGGTATGCGGCGTACCGATTAACCCCGAGGCGCGCGAGTGCAGCGCCGGAAAGCGAGATCGTGCGGTTACGGCGGCATCCGCTGAGGAACCATAAGGTCAGACCAACCGCCAAGGATCTGCCGGGCAGCGCGGCTGCGGCGGCAAGCCAGGAGATCGGAATCTTGACACCAAGGTATTGCTCCGCGCGGACACCAGAGCGGAGACGGTGTTGCCTTCTCCGCTCGGCTTTGGCCTTCCACGCCGCCAGCTCTTCGGGACTGAT
>Ga0335075_10011439_pt1 | contig 13421 bp, 11 predicted proteins | sample Lox_Sample_24_FD_206723 | JGI IMG/M metagenome (GOLD analysis project Ga0335075, IMG submission 206723) | Soil microbial communities from Loxahatchee National Wildlife Refuge, Florida, United States - Lox_Sample_2.4 | ecosystem: Environmental > Terrestrial > Soil > Wetlands | place: USA...
ACGCCCAGCCAAGCAGTACCGCTACCTGGTGATCGCCTCGCCGTCCGGTGCGTATTTCAAGCACGGCATCAAGCCGGTCAGCGTCTGGGTGTCAACGGAATACGTGCGCGCAAGCCCCGGCGGAACAGGTGCGGCGAAATTCGGCGGAAATTACGCCGCGTCGCTGGTGGCGCAGGCCGAAGCCGCCGAGAACGGCTGCGAGCAAGTGGTGTGGCTGGATGCCGTCGAACGTCGCTATATCGAAGAGATGGGCGGAATGAACATCTTCTTCGTGTTCGGTAGTGGCGGATCGGCGCGGCTGGTCACTCCCGAGTTGTCCGGCTCGCTTTTGCCCGGCATAACCCGGGATTCGTTGCTGCAGTTGGCAACTGATGCCGGCTTTGCTATCGAGGAACGCAAGATCGACATCGACGAGTGGCAGAAGAAATCCGCCGCCGGTGAGATCACCGAGGTGTTCGCCTGCGGTACCGCGGCGGTCATCACCCCGATTTCGCAGGTGAAGTACGGCGACAACGAATTCACCATCGGCGACGGGGAATCCGGCGAGGTAACCATGGCGCTGCGCGACACGCTCACCGGCATCCAGCGCGGAACTTTTGCCGATACCCACGGCTGGATGTCGAGGCTGGGGTAAAGCTTGGATGGTCCGGCGCCGATGATCGGGTATTCCCCGTGGGAGGTACGAAATGGTCAGCCCGAGTAGCACGCCGCGTCGTCAAGTAGCAGTATTCGGGACGTTGATGCCGCATATGGCAGCGGGGCGTCACCACGTGTACCGCAATGTCACCGCGTTGGCGTTGTTGGCAGCGCTGATCGCAGCGGGGCTGGGTTCGCTCCCGGTCGCGTTGGTGTTGACCGCGGTGGCATTACCGGCTGCGGTGCTGGTCTACATTCACGATCACCGGTTGTGGCGCGATGAGCCGCTCACGATAATTGTTGTGGCTTTTGGGCTTTCGCTGGTGGTCGGGATCGGCGTCGGGCTGTTGGAAACCCATTTCATCAAGCTGGTGGCCCCCGGGTCGACCGGGTATCACCTTCCGCCGGTTGACCGCATACTCCAATTGGGCCTGCTGGTGCCGGTGGCGGCGCTTGTGGGGGTGCTGATTGCGCCGCTGGTCGTCAGTGCGCGCTCGGCATTTCGGCATCCAATGGATGTGGTGGTGGCCTGTTCGCTCAGTGGTGCGGCACTGTCGTTGGGGCTCAGCGTGGTGGTTCAGCACGGCGCGTTCACGCACATCCAGGCGACCGCGGGGGACCCTGCGCACGTGGCGTTTATTTCCTTGACGCTGGGTTTTTTGCAGCCGATTGTGCTGGCGACGGCGGCTATGGTTGCGGTTTTGGGATTGCGCCGGTTGGGAGTCAGCCCAGTCGCCGGGGTCGTCGAAGGATTGCTGTTAGTGCTGGCCTACGAGTTGGCGACCACCTTGCTGCAGCCCTACGGCACCCGCGGGATCGTGTTGACCGCCTTGGCGGCATTCCTGTTGGCCGGGGCAGGGTTGGCTGTGGCACGCGATGGGTTGCATGAGGCGCTGCTCGCTGACAGCGGAGCGGAAGCGGGTCCGCGGGAGACCGGGCACACCGAGCATCGGTTGCATTCCGGATTGGTCGCCGCGATCGTTGCGGTGGTTGTCGTGGTCGCTGCGGCCGCCAGCTTGGCGGTGGTGATGAGCGGTGCGGCGACACGTCCGACGCCGCCGGGCCAAGGCGGCAGCGGACGGATTTCTCCGCACCGCGCCTCAGCGCGCGGATCCATCCACCGCGCACCCGGCCAATCTAGTAACGGCCTTTGGGGGAGCGTGACTTTGGCGTCGACCAGCACGTCACTGGCTGCCGGTGCGGCCGCCACCGTCAACCTTGGTCACGGAATCAGCATGACGGTGGCGCCCGGGTGGAAAGTCACCCGTCAGGGCCAGGGGTCCGCCAGCGTCAGCAATAGCGACCAAACGGCGCTCCTGTTCGTCACCGCTGGTAATGCCGACACGCCGGAAATCGGACAAGAATCAAGCATGCTGATCAACCAGGTAATTCAGGGCGGTGGGCTGACGAACGTCCAGCAGAGCGCCACGCCCCCGGAGCCCGTGCAGGGCAAGAACTTTCAATGGATTCTCGAGTCCGACTACACCGCTAACGTCCAAACCAACCAGGGCACCGATCAGCTCTACGGCGGTTGGGTGACGTTCTACAACGCATCGACCGGCATGTCGGGCTTTCTGGATTTCTACGCCCCAACCCACGCCTTGTTCGAAGCGTCGGTGCCGGATGTCGCACAAATGATGCAGTCGATGGAGTAGCCGGCGCGGGTCAGTCGGCGGTATATCGTTCCGCGAACTCACGGGCGGGAATCGGCCATTCCTCACCGTCGGTGCCTCGCACCACCCAGTCGCCGTCGGCGGCGGTGGCCGGTCCCTCCAGGGTTGCGATCGTCTCACCGGGCTGTGCCGGCCGGGCGAAAACATGGCCGCGCCTTCGCCATTGGTTGCCCTCGACGTGCTCGTAGCTGGTGGGGAAGATATGGTCGCGGACCGACCACGTGGCCGTATCCGTCTTCACCTGCCAGTCTCCGGCTTCGGCCTGCATGGTCTGACCCGATCGCGACGTCCATGTCCAGGGTGTTTCTCGCTGTTCGGCGTTGACCGTTCCGACCCGGGTGAATTGCTGCCACACCGGACGTGACCGGTAACCGAGCTGGCGCAGGCTCCACAGGGTGGCAGCCAAACTATCGAGCGCGGTGTTGAGTAGTTCCTCGTTGGCTTCGACCACCGACCAGTCAACGAGCTTGTTATGGATTCGGTTTTCATCGTTTCGGACCGCGCCGTACTTCCAGTGATGGCGGCGATAGTAGCGACACCAGCTCTCGTGTTCCGCCTTAGCCATCTTCATCGCGGCGTCGCGGTCAAAGCCCATGCGCGCCAGCCGTTGCAATGCCGTCAGTCCGGCCATGTCCTGCACGCTCAGTGGCGGCGGCGGGTTGCCCCAGGTATTCCAGGTGTGCTCGGCGATCCGCTCCACCATCCACAGTGCATTGCGGACCAGACGCCGATTCGACTCTCGGTAGAACGGGTCAAGATCTTTCCACCGCAACCTTGCAGGGGGAGGGTCCGGTTCCGATTCGAGGCCGGCGACGTAGCGCTGGTGGATCAGCTCTGCCGCGCGTTCCCAGATGTCCTGTGCCTGTCCCGCGGGGATGTCGAGCGCCAGGCGGTAAGTCCGCAGCCGCCCGACGATGGGCACCGGGTCCTCGGCCATCTGAGCGTCGTTGTCCCAGATATAAATGGGCATAGTCGGATAACGCGCCGCCAACCTCGTGCCGATCGACCTTGCGGTGGACGATCCGTCTGCCTTGTCGACGAATATCACGGCATTCGTGGCAGCGTCGCTCGCGCCGATCAGGCGCATCAAGACCGACACGGTCGGTGGCTGCGGTGTGGCGTCGATAGTCGGTCCAGTTGACAAGAACCCGACCTGCTGGCGATGGAATTCATGGTCCTCGCGGTACTCCTCGGCGTCTGAGCCAACCAGATTCATCGCGGGCAAAGCCGTCTCACCCGGTGCGGAGTAGTAGTCGTTTTCCAGCTTGCGACGAGTGAGATCCGCGCACAGCGCCAATGTCAATTCCGATGTCCCGCAGATGAATACGTGTCCAACGTTGGTCGCTGCAACAATGTTGTCCAGCAGCCAGCGAGCGGTGACCTCGTATTTGCCAACGGCGTCGGCAGCCCATCTGGTGTCCGATCCACCGAGCTGCTCAGCGCGCCACGCCTCGGCCTGCCACGGATCGTCTATCCGCACGGTGAGCGGTAGCCGACGCCTGTGTTCGACCGCAGCGAGGGCCCGCGTGATTGTGCCCAGCCATACCTGGTTGGTGGCCGGATCGGCCGACATCAGGTAGAGCCGCTCGAGGTTGCGCCACAGCGACAGCGACTCGAGCGCACCCGGCACATTGAAGTCAACCGTTACCACTCGGCCACCGTGGATCCTGGCCTCCTGTACGCCGGGCTCATCGGGACCGTCGGTGACGACAACCAAAGTGCTCGAGCGGTTCAATGTGTTTGCGACCGCGCTGACCATGGACCGGGTCTCGCCGTCGATCCCGATGACGGCGGTGACGGACCTAGCGAGGCTGGCTCGCATTCGGTCCACCTGCGACCTGAACAACGCGATCACAACGCCGGCGAGCCCGGTGAAAAGTGCGCCCAGCGCCGCGAGCCGCCCAACCGATAGCGCCTCCGGGGTGGGGTCGGGACAGACATGTCCGCTCATCGCTAAATCGATTGGGAAGCCTTTGACCAGTCCGACGGTCCAGATCAGCGGGTGGAAGAAGATTGGATGTGTTGCATCGTGACAGCTCCAGTAGGAGCTGAAGCCCAGCACTGCACTTGCCGCGGCCAGGCCGGCCACCACCACGACGGGAACGTTGCCCTTCCCACGGGCACTGTGCGAACGAAAGCTCAACACGCACAGCACGACTGTCACAGCCACCAGGATCGTGACCGTGGTAGCTGATCCCGAGCGGCCGAACCACCTCAACCAGGTCGGCAACCAGCCGGCGGCCGAGGGACGGACTGCCAGGATGCATAGCCACCCGACGAATACCAGCGCAACAGCTAATAGCGCGGCTTGCACCGAGCGGAAAGGTGCGGCGCTGCGTCGCATTCGACCTCCCTTCCTGCTTGGGGCGCAGTAAAGATGATGGCATCGAAGCGGAGTGCTCGGGTTGGATTGCGGGCACGACCAAGGTGGCGGTCCGATTCGGCGGGGCTGCGGATGATCCGCAGATCACTAGCCTCGCGCCGCCGTCAGCCGGCGTGGGCCAATCCGGTCAACGTCAGGGCGGTCAGTGTTGTGGTCAATTCGATTGTGGCGCCGAGCACGTCACCGCTGATGCCGCCGAAGCGGCGCACACAGTGCCCGATCAGCACGGCGCCGCAGGCAAGGGCGACCAGCGTCGCCACCGGCCCCTGCCACAGCTGCCGGCCTGCGGCCAGCGCGGCCGCGAGCAGCACGACGACCCAGGCCGCGACCACCGGCGCGGACTGGGTGCCCGCGACCCGCACTCCCAGCGTGCTGCCCTGCGCCGCAGGCACCGACCGGCGGCAGGCCAGCACGGCTGCTACCCGGCCGGCGGAAACGGCGACCACGATTGCGGCCACGCCCAGCGCCGAAAAAGCCAACCCCTGCAGCATGATCACCAACACCACGCTGGCCACGCCGAACGGTCCGGTCGACCCGTCGCGCATCACCTGCAGCGCGCGTTCTGGCGGCCCGTAGCAACCCAGCCCGTCGGCGGTGTCGGCCACGCCGTCGATGTGCAGCCCCCGGGTCGCCGCCAGCAGTGCCGCCACCGCGAGCAGGCCGGTCAGCGGGTTACCCGAGCCGAACGCCAGCCCGCTCGTCCAGGTCACGGCCGCTGCCAGCGCACCAAGTGCCGCGCCGGCGATCGGTAGCGCGGTCATCGCGCCGCGGCCGAACGGTCGATCCGCGCTACCGGGCAGCGGAATGACTGTCTCGAAGGCGAAAGCTGTTGCCAGCGAACGAATCACGGTGAGGAGGGGGAGCGATCGGAGACGTTCGCGCTGTCAAAGGTGGCCATCGATGTCAACGCGGCCACCGCGGCCCGCAGCACAGGTAGCGCCACTGCCGCGCCGGTACCCTCGCCGAGCCGCATGCGCAGGTCCACGATGGGATCAAGCCCGAGCTGGGCCAGGGCCAGCGCGTGCGCCGGTTCGGTCGACAGGTGACCGGCCTGCCACCACAGCCGGGCACCGGGGGCCAGTCGCTCGGCGATCAGCGCCGCCGCGGTCACCGCCATGCCGTCCAGTAGCAATGGGGTACGCCGGACGGCGGCCTGCGCACAGAAGCCGGCCATCGCCGCCAGATCGGCGCCGCCGCAACGCTGCAGCAGCGCAACGGGATCGGATACCACGGGCTCGGCCCGGAACAGTGCATCACGCACGGCGGCCGTTTTGCGGGCCCACCCGGCGTCATCTATCCCGGTCCCGTAGCCGACCGCCGCGACTGGCTCGATACCCGTCAGTGCCGCGGTCAGAACCGTTGCCGCGGTGGTATTTCCGATGCCCATATCGCCGGCGACGAGAAGATCTGCACCGGAGTCGACCTCGTCGTCGGCGATCTGCCGACCGGCATCTATCGCGTCCAGGGTCTCCTGGTGGGTCAGCGCGTCCTCGCATCGGATGTCGCCGCTGGCGCGCCGCACCTTATGCGCACCGATCTGCTCGGACAGCGGGTCGGCGTCGACTGCCAAGTCGGCGACGCGCACGGTTGCCCCGGCGATATCGGCCAGCGCGTTGATCGCGGCGCCGCCGGCGGCGATGTTGGCAACCATCTGGCCGGTGACCTCCGGGGGGTAGGCCGACACCCCCGATTTGGCGACCCCGTGGTCGCCGGCGAAAACCACAATGCGAGCGCGTTCGAATTGTTGTGGCGGACAACAGCCCTGGCACGACGCGACCCATACTGACAAATCCTCGAGGCGGCCCAGGGCGCCGCGCGGTTTGGTCAGCGTGTCCTGGCGGGCCCGAGCGGCCGCGGCGGCGTCGGTGTCTGGCGGCACTACTGGCGGAAACATCATCAAATCCTCGAGGGTTTGATGTGCAACGGCTGCCCGGCCACCATCAGCACGACTCGATCACACAGGGCGGCGAGGCGCTGGTTGAGGGCTCCCAACTCATCAGTGAACCGGCGGCCGGATACCGTCGCCGCGACGATGGTCAGCCCAACCTCATGACTCACCAGGACCAGTGGCGAATCGAATGCAGCTACCGCGGCAAGCATCTCATCCACGTCCGCTGACACCGAGCCGTTCTCCCATCCGCGGCGGTCCAAAGTGGCGCTCAGCCAACCGCAGACATCATCGACGAGGGTGGGTGCCGTCGACTGGCCCAATTGTGTTGGAATGTCGTCGCTTTCCACCGTTGACCAGTGCCGGGGCCGCCTATCGCGGTGTTGGGCGATCCGTCGCAACCAGGCCGGGTCGGTGTCCGTCACCGATCCGGTCGCCAGATAGCGCACCGGCTCAACCGGCCCCAGCGACTCGGTGATGGCCGCCTCCGCCCAGCGCGACTTGCCCGACTTGATTCCGCCGAGCACCAGGGTCCGCACGGCGGATCAGGGCTTCTTCGGGCGGTTACTCGACATGGGCCCCGTGCTTGACTTGGGGCCGTGGCGCTCGCATCCGGCGCATCTGGGAAGCTCGACTGGCCGCGTAAAGGCCTAACTTCCAACGACTTTCGGTGTCCTCTGGGAACTTCTCGTCAACTCGCCTGGCAACTTTGCGGCCCAGGATGAGACCGTCCAGCATCATCACAGCCATCAGGAGCAGCATCGCGGGCGAAATGTAGAGCTGCAGTTGCGGGACGGCGAACATCACGAACAGCAGCATCAGCGCCGAAGGCATGAACAGCCCGAGCACATTGCGGCGGGCATCGACCACGTCGCGGACGTACCGGCGTACCGGGCCCTGATCGCGGGTGAGCAGGTAGCGTTCGTCGCCGGCCATCATCCGTTCCCGGCGATCCGCCATTTCGGCGCGACGCACTGAACTGTTGGCGCGGCGTTCCTCACGACTGAGCTTGGGCCCGGCCAACGACTTTCGCCGCGCCCGGGCCTCGGCCGAGGTCATCGGGGCCGGCGCGACCGGGCCCTTGCGCCGGGCGGCGGCGCTGCGGCTCGGTGTCGGCCGTCCCTTGGGGGCAGTTGTTTGCGAACCCCGGGATGGCTCTGGCTCGGACGACAGCGTCGACTCGTCGTCCTGGGCACCGGTGCCCGCATCTTTCTTACGACCGAGCAGTTTCACGCTCGCCAGGTTACTTCGTGGGCCCTACGCTGGCTCAAATGAGCGGGTCGGCGGCTGACGTCGGCGGCGTCGCAGCCGGCGTGGACCGTGTGCCCGCGATCCTGCGGGTGCTGGTGGCCCCCGATTGCTACGGCGACAGCCTGACCGCGGTCGAAGCCGCCGCCGCGATCGCGACGGGCTGGGACCGGGCCCGCCCGGACGACCAGTTCATCATCGCGCCGCAGTCCGATGGCGGCCCGGGCTTCGTCGAGGTCCTGGCCAGCCGGTTGGGGGAGCGGCGGCACCTCGAGGTGGCGGGCCCGCTGGACGACGGCGTGCAGGCCGAATGGGTGCTGGATCCCGAGTCCGCGACGGCGTACCTGGAATGCGCACAGGCCTGCGGATTGGCCCGCCTCGGCGGCCCACCGACGCCGCGAACGGCACTGTCCGCCCACAGCACGGGAGTTGGACAGCTCATCGACGCGGCGCTGCGGGCGGGCGCCGCGCGGATCGTGGTCGGCCTGGGCGGCAGCGCCAGCACCGACGGTGGCCGCGCGCTGGTCGACGAACTCGGTGGCCTTGCCGCAGCACGGCGGCGGCTCGCCGGCGTGGAGCTGATCGCGGCCTCGGACGTCGAGTACCCGCTGCTTGGGCCGTGGGGCGCCGCCGAGGTGTTCGGGCCGCAGAAGGGAGCCGACCGGGCAGGCGTCGCGGTGCTCGAACAGCGGCTGACCCAGTGGGCCGGCGAGCTGGATGCAGCTGCCGGCCGGCCGGTCAGTGCGCAAGCAGGCGCGGGGGCCGCCGGCGGCATCGGAGCGGCGCTCATGGCACTGGGCGGCCGGTGCGAATCGGGTGCATCGATCATCGCCGAGCACACGCGATTGGCCGATGACATTGCCGCCGCTGATCTGGTGATCACCGGCGAAGGCCGGTTCGACAACCAGTCGTTGCACGGCAAGGTGGTCGGCGCGTTGGCCGAGGCGGTGCGACCACGCCGAGTACCGCTCGTGGTGATGGCCGGCCAGGTAGAACTCGACCGGCTGGCGCTGCGTTCGGCGGGAATTCTGGCGGCCTTCGCGATTGCCGATCACGCCGGTTCGGCGCGGTTGGCTCTTGCCGACGCCGCCAACCAGCTCATGGGCCTGGCCTCTGTTGTGGCTGCGCGACTCGGGAATAGCGGCCCGACAAGGTACCTTTGATGAGGTGGGTTCTTTCCGCGGGGGATCACCGCGGTAAACGGAACGGAACCACCCGAGAACGATTTGGGCTTGTAGGGACTTATAGGGAGACGCAATGACTGTTCAGGACGAGTCAGCCGCCACGACCACTCACGGCGTGATCTTGACCGACGCCGCGGCAGCCAAGGCGAAGTCGCTGTTGGAGCAGGAGGGGCGCGACGACCTGGCGCTGCGGATCGCAGTTCAGCCCGGCGGATGTGCCGGCCTGCGATACAACCTGTTCTTCGACGACCGTGCGCTCGACGGAGACCTGACCGCGGAGTTCGGCGGCGTGACCCTGACCGTGGACCGGATGAGCGCGCCCTACGTGCAGGGTGCCTCGATCGACTTCGTCGACACCATCGAGAAGCAGGGCTTTACCATCGACAACCCGAACGCCACCGGCTCGTGCGCCTGCGGCGATTCGTTCAACTGACGCAGAGCGACTAGTAACTGCCTGCGGTTCGCTGCACGTAAGAGCAGACCAGCACCTGGTTGTGCTGGAGAAGTAACTGGGCGATGCCCTGCACCTGTTCGCGCGTGGCGCCGCCGGAGCCCGCTTCGACGCGCATGCTGAACAGCACCTGGGCCTGGTAGTCCGACCAGTACACGATCTTGTCGATCGAGGTAACCTGCGCCGCGGTGAACTGCTTGCGGAACGCCTCGCTGCTCAGCTTGGCCAGCGCTTGATCCGAGCGCCGGTCCCGTACAGCGTCGTAGATGCCGCACAGCGAGTTACGCGCGATGGTTTCGATGTCCCGGCGCTCGAGGGCGTCCAGGTAGCCCTGGATGGCTGTTTTGGCGGTGGCCTCGGAGATCGTCGCGGTGGTCGGGCCGCGGTGCGAGCCGTGCAGAATCGCTGCGACCAACCCGGTCACCAAGACCAGTGCCAGCAGGACGCCCAGCACCAGCCGTCCACGGCGGCGTTTCGGGTAGGGCACCGGTGGTGGTAGCAGCCCCGGATAGGCGGCCGACGGCGGCGCCGCATCGACAGGTTGGCCCGGTGGCGGCGCAGGGTAGGGCTGCTGCCCGGGGATGGGCTGGCTGGGATGGGGATCGGTGAACGGCGGTCCGTCGGTGCCGAGACGGTGGTCCGGCGAAAACGGGCCGGGCATAGGCGGTTTCTCCTAGGGACAGGACGAGGCAGGCCGCGAGGTTCTCCTAGACGAGGCTAGCGGGCCGCGGCCCGCCCTGCAGAGGCGGCTACAAGCGTGAGTACGCTTAGCTAGCCGAACTTATGAAACGAAGGGTGGAATTTTCGTGACGATCGCGGTGACCGGTTCTATTGCCACTGACAATTTGATGCGGTTTCCGGGTCGGTTTTCTGAGCACCTGCTGGCCGAGCATTTGCAGAAGGTGTCGCTGAGCTTCCTGGTGGACGACCTGGTGATTCATCGCGGCGGCGTGGCCGGAAACATCGCGTACGCGATCGGTGTGCTCGGTGGCGACGTCGCGCTGGTGGGAGCGGCCGGCGACGACTTCGACGACTATGGCCAATGGCTGCAGGCCCATGGCGTCAACACCGACCACGTGCTGATCTCGAAGACCGCCCACACCGCGCGTTTCGTCTGCACCACCGACGAGGACATGGCCCAGATCGCGTCGTTCTACCCGGGCGCGATGTCCGAGGCCCGCAACATCAAGCTCGCCGACGTCGTCTCATCGCTCGGAAAGCCGGACCTGGTCATCATCGGGGCCAACGACCCGGACGCGATGGTGGTGCACACCGAGGAATGCCGCAAGCTCGGTCTCGCTTTCGCGGCCGACCCGTCGCAGCAGTTGCCCCGGCTGTCCGGTGACGAGATCAACAAGCTCATCGACGGTGCCGCCTACTTGTTCACCAACGATTACGAGTGGGAGCTGATGCTGTCGAAGACCGGGTGGTCGGAGTCCGATGTGCTCGGCAAGGTTGGCCTACGGGTCACCACGCTCGGGGCCAAGGGCGTCGACATCGTGGACAGCGACGGCACAACCGTGCACGTCGGCGTGGTGCCCGAAACCAGCCAGACCGACCCCACCGGCGTCGGCGACGCGTTCCGGGCCGGTTTCCTGACCGGACGCAGCGGTGGTCTGAGCCTGGAGCGGTCGGCGCAGCTCGGTTCGCTGGTCGCGGTGCTGGTGCTGGAGTCGACCGGCACGCAGGAGTGGAAGTGGGACCGCGAGGCCGCCAAGACGCGATTGGCGGACGCGTACGGCGACGACGCCGCCGCCGAGATCGGCGCAGTCCTGGCCTGAGGCTCTACAGCTGCACGGGATACTGCGGTTCGCTGATCTGCGGCACCACACTGTGCTCGACGAAGATCGCGTGCCACAGCATGAAGATCAGCAGCGTCCACAGTCTGCGGCTGTGATCAGCTGTGCCACAACGGTGTTCGTCCAACATCCGGCGAACAGCCTCGAGGTCGATCAGATGGTTCGCCGCCGAGGCATTCAGCATTTCATGTGCCCATTCCAGCAGTGGGCCGGCACGCAGCCAGTGCCGGATAGGCACCGGGAAGCCAAGTTTCGGCCGGTTGAGCACGTGCGGCGGAACGATGGGTTCCAGCGCGCGCCGCAACGCGTATTTCGTCGTGGTGCGAGTGATCTTGGCCTGCACCGGCAACCGGGATGCGACCGCGAACACCTCGGAGTCCAGAAACGGCACCCTCAGCTCCAGCGAATTGGCCATCGTCATCTTGTCGGCCTTGACCAGAATGTCGCCACGCAACCAGGTGAACAGGTCGATGTGCTGCATGCGGGCCACCGGGTCCCAGTCCGCTGATTCGGCGTACAACGGTGCCGTGACGTCGGTGTGCGTCCACCCGTCGCGGAACCCTGGTAGCACGTCGCGCAACTGCGCGTCCGAGAAACTGCGGGCGTTGCCGTAGTAGCGCTGCTGCAGCGTCAGCGAGCCACGATGCAGCAGGCTCTTGCCGCGCATGCCCTCGGGCAGCGGCTTGGACATTTTGCCCACCGAACGCCGCAGCGGCCCCGGCAGATAATCGAAGGGCTTGAGCGACAACGGTTCTCGGTAGATCGTATAGCCGCCGAAAAGCTCGTCGGCGCCCTCTCCGGAGAGCACCACCTTGACGTGCTTTCGTGCCTCGCGGGCGACGAAAAACAGCGGCACCAGCGCAGGGTCGGCCACCGGTTCGTCCAGATACCAGACGATTTCGGGCAACGCGGCGACGAACTCGTCGGGAGCGACCACCTTGGCGATGTGCCGCGCGCCGATCGCCTCCGCCGACGCCACAGCGACGTCGATCTCGGAGAATCCCTCACGCTCGAAACCGGTGGTGAACGTGATCAGCCGGGGGTTGTGCCGGATGGCCAGCGCCGCGATCGCCGTCGAGTCGATGCCACCCGACAAGAAGGCGCCGACCGTGACATCGGCGCGCATGTGCTTGGCCACCGAGTCCTCCAGCACCGCGGTGATCTCGTCGTAGCGGGCCTGCTCGGTGTCCCGGGTGATCGGCGTCGCGCTGAAGCGCGGCACGAAGTAGCGCGTGGCCTCCGGTGCCGCCATGCTGGGGCGGATCCGTGTGTAACAGCCGGACTCGAGCCGGCGCACGCCGCGGTGCAGGGTCTCCGGCTCGGGCACGTACTGCAGCACCGTGTAGTGCTGTACGGCGCGCAGATCGATTGCGGTGTCAAACCCGATCAGGTCGGCCAGGTCCAGCAGGCACTTCTTTTCGCTGGCCACCGCGGTGCCGCCGGTTCCGGTCGCCATGAACAGCGGTTTGATGCCGAAAGGGTCGCGGGCGCAAAACAATTCGCCGGCGACGTTGTCCCACAACGCGAATGCGAACATGCCGCGCAGCCGTGTCAGTGCGTCGGCGCCCCAATAGTGGTAGGCGGCGACGATGGCCTCACCGTCGCCGTCGGTGGCGAAGACGGCGCCGTGGCGCTCGGCGAGCTCGGCCCGCAGCTCCAGGTAGTTGTAGATCTCGCCGTTGAAAACCAACTCATAGCGGCCGGGGCTTTCCGGCGGCCCCCAGCGCAACGGTTGATGCGAGTGCTCGATGTCGATGATGGACAGCCGGTTGAAACCGAACACGACGGTCCCGGCGGGGTCGCCCCAGGTGCCCGGTTCGTCGGGTCCACGGTGGCGCATCAGGTGCGATGCGCGTGCGACGGCGTCGGCCGAGCCCGATGCGTCATTGCCGGCCGCAGCGCTCACGAAGGCCAGCAATCCGCACATCGCGCCAAGTATGCCGCAACGCGGCGGCGTCGCCGCTGTCGCAGGTCACGGGCCACCCGACCGGCCCGGGCACGGCGCGGGGACTCCGGCACGGCTTCGTGACACGGCGTGGTCTACGCTGCGTAGTATTCGACATGCTTGCTGTCGGTTCAGCTTGTGATTCAGGAGGCGCCACGGTGACACCTCGCGGACCAGGCCGTTCGCAGGGCTTGTTGGGAAGCCGCTCGGCAGG
>Ga0335075_10011440_pt1 | contig 13418 bp, 14 predicted proteins | sample Lox_Sample_24_FD_206723 | JGI IMG/M metagenome (GOLD analysis project Ga0335075, IMG submission 206723) | Soil microbial communities from Loxahatchee National Wildlife Refuge, Florida, United States - Lox_Sample_2.4 | ecosystem: Environmental > Terrestrial > Soil > Wetlands | place: USA...
AGTTTCAGGTCGACCCCGGACTTGGCGAGGATTTCGCGGTAGCGCGCGCCCAGTTCATAGCTGGAGCCGCCGTCCGGCCCTGTCGCCATCACGATCGTTCGCGGCGGCAGCGTCGCGACGATATACGTCGCCGCGGCGAGCAGGATCGCCAGGACCGCTGCGGGCGAAAAATAGGGCCAGCACCTCCGCCACAGAGACTGGGTCATCGCGCAAGCCGGCCAGGACCGTCCTAACAAGCCGGACGGTCATCCGCGCCAATTCTGCCCCCTTTCGACAGGGACATGCAAAACAATCCGGCGAGCGCGACCGTGATTAGCACATCCTCGCCCGCGAATGTGGCCGCGAGCACGTCCTCCTGTCCGGGACGAAAGTCCGCGAAGCCGAAGACGGTCGATAAGGCCGACCGCGCCGACGCCATGAGGGAGGAATCCGGTGCCATCAGCGGTCGCGGACAGGCGCCTGCCCGAATCCCAGCGCTGCGCCGGCTCCGCCTGGCGTTGGGGGCGCCTCGCCAACCGCGCCGCGCCGCGCCCCGATGAGACGGAGCGAGGCGGTGACGATGAGCCGGGCGTTGGCTTGCCTCGCGAGTTCGAGGCCGCGCCTCACGGCTTCTCCCACGAACCGCTTTTGGCGGAGCGGAAGAGGGCGTCGATAACAGCCATATTGGCGATCGCGTCCTCGATCGGGAATTCGAGCGGCGAACCGTCGAGGATCGCGCGAGAGAACGCGTCGCCCTGCAGCGTGTACTGGTCGCAGATGGGGAATTGCTCGGTGCGGCGCCCGCCGCCGACGAGATCGGCGCCGTCATCGATGGCGATCTCGGCGACTCGCTCGGGCGGCGCGTTGAATGGGATCATGATTTCGATCCGCCCGGCGTCGCCGACGATCGTCACCCGCTGGTGCGCCGACAATTGCGTCCCGACAGTGAAGGTCAGATGGCGCCCACCCGGGAATTCGAGAATGGCGCTCGCCAGGCGATCGGTCATGAAATTCGGGTCGCGGTCGATCGTCGCAACGACGCGCGTGGGCTCGGCGGCGAAAACGTAGCGCGCGGTCAGAATGGCGTAGCAGCCGATGTCATAGAGCCCGCCGCCGCCGGGTGGCCGGTTCCGCACATTGGCGGGGTCGAGCAGGCGATAGGAGAACAAGGTCTGAATCGCCCGCGCTTCGCCAATCGACCCATCTCGCGCGAGTTCCTTGGCGCGGCGCCACTGAGGATGATAGCGCACCATGAACGCCTCCGCGACGAGCTTGCCGGAGCGGTTGCGCGCCTCGATCAGCGGGCGCGCCTCCTCAGCGTCAAGCGCGATCGGCTTCTCGCACAAAACGTGCTTGCCGGCTTCGAGCGCGCGCAGCGTCCAGGGGACATGCAGCTCGTTGGGCAACGGGTTGTAGATCGCCTCGATCTCGGAATCGGCGAGCAGCTCCTCGTAGGAGCCGAAGGCGCGCTCGATGCCGAGCTTGTCAGCGGCCGCCCGCGCCTTGCCGAGATCGCGGGAAGCAATTGCAGCGATATGCGACACCTCGCCCCGCTGCATCGCCGGAATGACCTTTTCGACGCCGATCTTGGCGACGCCGAGCACGCCCCATTTCACCTTGCGCAAAATCTCCCCCTCCCGCTGAAAATCGCCGTCCGGCCAAAAGGCGGCGGAATTCGTCAGCCCTTGGCCGGCGGCGCGCGGCCCTCGGCCTGCCGCGCCAACATCCAGCCGGGATATTCGGGCTTGAGGGCGCTCGCCTCGTCGAGTTTCGCAATTTGTTCGGAGGTGAGCTTGAGCTCGGCGGCGGCGAGATTGTCGTCGAGCTGCTCGATGGTCTTGGCGCCGATGATGACGCTCATCACCCCTTTGCGCTGCAAAAGCCAGGCGAGCGCGACGCGCGCCACCGAAGAGCCGTGAGCCTTGGCGATCGGCGCCATCGCGTCGATGATGTCGTAGGCGCGCTCCTTGTCGACCGGCGGAAAATCAAAGGCCGTGCGCCGCGAATCGTTGTCGCCGCGCTTGTCGCGGGTGAACTTGCCGGAGAGGAATCCGCCGGCGAGCGGGCTCCACACCATCACGCCGAGACCCTGGTCCTCGACCAGCGGGACGATCTCGCGCTCAAGCTCGCGGCCGGCGATCGAATAATAGGCCTGCACCGTCTCGAAGCGCGCGTAGCCGCGCCTATCCGAAATGCCGAGCGCCTTCATGATCTGCCAGGCGGCGAGGTTCGAGCAGCCGATCGTGTTGACGAGACCGCGGCTCACGCAATCGTCGAGCGCGCGCAGGGTCTCCTCAAGGGGCGTGACCGGATCGAACCCATGGATCTGATAGAGATCCACATGATCGAGTCCGAGCCGCTTCAGGGAGCCGGCGATCTGGTCCATGATGTGGCCGCGCGACAGGCCGACAGAGTTCGGGCCTGGCCCCATTCGGCCGCGCACCTTGGTCGCGATGATGAGGTCCTCGCGCTTGACGCTAAGATCGCGCAAGGCCTGGCCGACCTGAACCTCGGACTGGCCTTCGGAATAGACATTGGCCGTATCGATGAAATTGACGCCCGCTTCGAGCGCGCGGGCGATGAGCTTGGTTGACGCGGCCTGATCGAGCGTCCCGATATTGCGCCACATTCCGCCGGCGCGGCCGCCGTGAAACGTCATCGCGCCGAGGCAGATTTCGGAAACGAACTGGCCCGTGCGGCCAAGCGGTCGATAGCGCATGAAACAACAGTCCTTATGTGGGAGACGCAAGCGTAGGGCGCGGTCGGAGAAGACCCCTAATTAACCGCGCCCACGCGTCTCGCGCAAATGGCCGTCTTGTGAACGCCGCGGCGAGCGACGCGAACGGGCAAGCGCCTAAGCCGCGGTCAGGCCGCTTCTGCTTCGACGGGCGGGGCCATGGCGCCGGTCATCATCGCAACCGCGTCCGACATCGTCACCTTCTTCGGGTCGACCACCGTCAATCGGCGGCCCAGGCGATGGATGTGAATACGGTCGGCGACTTCGAACACGTGCGGCATGTTGTGCGAGATGAGGATGATCGGCAGCCCGCGCTTCTTCACATCGAGAATAAGCTCGAGCACCCGGCGCGACTCCTTGACGCCGAGCGCCGCCGTCGGTTCGTCCATGATGACGAGCTTTGTCGCGAAGGCGGCGGCGCGGGCGACCGCGACCCCCTGACGCTGGCCGCCGGACAACGTCTCGACCGGCTGATGGATGTTTTGGATCGTCATGAGGCCGAGCTCGTTCAGCTTCTCGCGGGCGAACCTCGCCATCTGGGCGCGGTCGGTCGCGCGGAACCATTGTCCGAGGAGGCCGGGCGACTTGATTTCCCGTCCGAGGAACATGTTGTCGGCGATCGACAAAGCCGGCGACAGGGCGAGCGTCTGATAGACGGTCTCGATGCCCGCCTCCCGCGCGTCGATTGGCGAGGTGAAGCGCACAACCTCGCCGCCAAGCCGAATTTCGCCCGAGTCCGGGGTGACCGCGCCGCAAAGCGCCTTGATGAGCGACGACTTGCCCGCGCCGTTATCACCGATCACCGCGAGGATCTCGCCCGGATAAAGATCAAAATCGGCGTGATCGAGGGCGGTGACGCGGCCATAGCGCTTGACGAGCTGCCGTCCGACGAGGATGGGTTCGACGCTCACTTTGCGACCCTCCGGATCCACTGGTCGAGGGCGACGGCGATAATGATCAGCACGCCGACGGCGAATTCCTGCCACAGCACGTCGAGCCCCGCTAGCGACACCGCGGAGCGGAACACGCCGACGATGAGCGCCCCGATCAGGGTCCCAATAATCGAGCCGCGCCCGCCGAACAGGCTGGTGCCGCCGATCACCACCGCGGTGATGCTGTCGAGGTTCGCGTTCTCGCCGGCGGTTGGGCTGATCGCGCCGACCCGGCCGATCAACGCCCACCCGGCGATCGCGGAGATAAGGCCAGCGAGAACGTAGACGCTGAGCAGGATATGGTCGGTGTTGATGCCCGCGAGGCGCGCGGCTTCCGGGTCGTCGCCTGTCGCGTAAACGTGCCGTCCGTAGGCCGTCCTGGCCAAAACGTACCAAACGACCGCCGCGACGACGAGCAGCAGGAAGGTGCCCCACATGATGCGGGCCGAGCCGATGGCGACTTGATTACCCATGATCTGCAGGAACCAAGCCTTGTCTTGGATGTCCTGCATTCCGATCGTTTCGCTCTGCGAATAGAAGGTGTTGAGCGCGCCAATGATGCTGAGCGTGCCGAGCGTGACAATGAACGGCGGCATTTTGAGGCGTGTGACCAATATCCCGTTGAGGTAGCCAAAGGCCGAGCCGACAATGAGCCCAAGCGGAAAAGCAATGATGGTCGGAACGCCGTCGAGCACGGCGAGACGCCCCATGACCACTGAGGATATGACCATGATGACGCCGACCGAAAGGTCGATGCCCGCGGTCAGAATAACCAGCGTCTGTCCGATCCCGAGAATGCCGGTGACCATCACCTGCGTGAGCACTGTCGAGAGATTGCTCGCGGCGGTAAACCGCGACGGATTGACGGCGACGCCGAGCAACAAGCCGAGCAACAGCACGACGAAAGGCACCGTCGTCGGGTAGACATGCAGGAAGCGCTGGACACGTTGGAGGAGGGTCGGCTTCTGTTCGTCGAACGAAGCAACTGTGTTCGTCGCGCCAACCAGGACATTTTCGAACTCGTGCGGGGCAGGGCGGCCCGTGTCCGACGCTTGGCTCATCGCTTCCTCGTTCGTTTCCCCAACATATGCGAATTTTTAGTTTAGACCGGCGACCGCGAGAAAGACCGCGACCGCCGGTCCCCACGTTGGATCAGGGAGTTAAGCTCCCAATGCGGGGCGAAATCAACCCCAGCACTTCTTCAAGCCCTCCTCGACGTTGATCGACGGGACGCCCGGAACCGGATGGTCGGTGACGAGTTGTTCGCCAGTGTCCTTGCTCTGCGGCTTCTTGCCGGTCTTGATGTACTCGGCGATCGCCTCGACCCCGTCGGAGGCCATGAGCAGCGGATACTGCTGGGAGGTTGCGCCAATGATGCCGTCCTTGACCCATTTGACGCCCTGACAGCCGCCGTCGACCGCGACGATCGTCACGCCCTTCTCCCTGCCGGCCGCCTTGAGAGCGGCGTAGCCGCCGTAAGCCGCGGGCTCATTGATCGCATAGACGAGGTCGATGTGATCCGCTTTCTGGAGGATGTTCTCCATCGCCTTGCGGCCGCCTTCGGTCGCGCCCTGCGTCACATCCGAGCCGACGATCTGCGGGCTGTCGCTCTTGGCGTAGTGCTTGGGGTCCTTGACCGGAATGCCGAAGCCGGTGAGGAAGCCGTTGTGGCGCAGATAGTCGACCGTCGGCTCGTTGGGCGACAGGTCGAGCGTGGCGATCTTGGCCGTCTTGGCCTTGTCTCCGAGGGTCGCCTTCGCCCACTCGCCGATGAGCTCGCCGGCCTTGAAATTATCGGTGGCGAAGTTGGCGTCGGCCGCCGTGATCGGGTCGAGCGGGGTGTCGAGCGTGATCACGAGAATGCCAGCCTTTCGGGCCTTTTCGACCGTCGGCACGATCGCCGTCGAATCGCTCGGCACCAGCAGAATGCCCTTGGCGCCCGCGGCCATCAGCTGCTCGATCGCCCTTACCTCTCCGTCGTTGTCACCGTCGAACTTGCCGGCGTAGGCTTGCGGGGTGAGACCGAGCTCCTTGGCTTTGGCCTCGAAGCCTTCCCTCATTTTGACGAAGAACGGATTGGTGTTGGTTTTGGTGATGAGCCCGACGATGTCGCCGGCATAGGCAGGCCCGCCAACAAGGGCGAGCGATAGCGCAGCGGCCGCGACAGACGTGATCAATCCAGAAATCTTGGACACGAGGTTTCCTCCCGGTGTGGTCGATATGCCGACGTCGATCACGGTCACAGTCGCGGGATGGGCGTCGGCCCATTGCCTCACTGCGACAGTTTCGCGCCGTCGTAGTTTCATAGGGCAAACTTTTGGCCAAGAGTCAAGGATAATTACACCGAGTTGAATAATTCTTGACAGGCGCCCCGTCCAGCACAATGATATCGGCGGACGCTATACACAATGCAGAGGCGGAGGATGAAGGAGGCGCATGGCGATCCGCCCGCTCACCCGGCGGCGCCTCGGCTCGGAGGGGGCGACGCGGCGGTCGCTTCGCCACCGCCGCCCGCGAACACCGGGGGGGCGAACCAGGCGGGCGTGCGGCTCTATAACGAAAGGTTGTTGCTGTCGCTCGTGCGCCGCTTCGGTCCGTTGTCCAAGATTGAAGTCGCGCGATTGACGGGGCTCTCGGTGCAATCCACCTCCGCGACCATGAACCGGCTGCAATCGGACGGGCTCTTGAAGCGGGAGGCGCCGCTTCGCGGCCGAGTTGGACAGCCGACGATTCCCATGTCGATTGATCCGGAAGGCGCCTATTCGTTCGGACTCAAAATCGGACGGCGCGGTTGCGATTTGGTGCTCATCGATTTTCGCGGCGTCATCCGCCAGCGCGACCGCCGCGCCTACGCCTTTCCGACGCCAGCGACGATCCTCGATTTTGTGCGCGGATCGCTGCCGTCGCTCGCGAACTCGCTTAACCCCTCGCAGGGACGTCGAGTAGCCGGCCTTGGCGTCGCGGCGCCGTTCCAGTTGTGGAACTGGGAATCCGAGATCGCCGCTCCGCCGGGCGCGATGGACGCGTGGCGTCACTTCGACGGCGAAAGTGAAATCGCGTCCATTTGCCCTTATCCGACGACCCTGTGCAATGACGGGACGGCCGCATGCGCGGCCGAGTTCTTCTTCGGTCGCTGCTGGCGCTATCGCGACTTCCTCTATTTCTTCATCGGCGAGTTTCTCGGCGGCGGATTGGTGCTCGACGGCGCTCTGCGTCTGGGGCGCACCGGCAACGCCGCCGCGCTCGGATCGATGCCGATCATGGCCAAGAGCAACGGCGGCGCCACGTCCCAGTTGATCGCGTGCGCGTCAATTTATCAACTGGAGCGTCGACTCGAAGCGGCGGGAATTGACGCGGCTTCGATTTGGGCTACGCCTGAATCCTGGGGCGAATTCGGGCCGCGACTCGACGGATGGATCGAAGAGGCCGCGTCCGCCCTGGCCTACGCCGCGGTCGCTGCGATCTCCGTCATCGACTTTGAGGCGGTGGTGATCGACGGCGCAATGCCGGGGGCGGTGCGCGAGCGGCTGACCGCTCGCACGGCGAAGATCTTCGCCGGCCTCGATCGACGCGGCTTGAGCGACGTCGAGATCGTCCCGGGGTCAATCGGCGCCGACGCGTGCTCGATCGGCGGCGCCGCATTGCCGTTCATCAAGCATTTCGCCCGCGATCGAGAGGTTCTGTTCAAGGATGCGATGATCCAGGCGGGCTGAGACGCACGGGGTTCGCGATTCGGGTGAACTTGGCTCGGCGCGCATTGATCGGTAAGAGACACGGCGAACCGTCCCGAGCGCACTTCTCTCACCGATCGAACAGAGGCGTTATGGCCGCACGCATTGTCAAGGTTGAGCCATTCGATCTCGTTGTGTTTGGCGGCGCCGGCGATCTGGCTTATCGCAAGCTCTACCCGGCGCTCTTTCACCGCGAGCGCAGCAATCAGTTCTCCGAACCGACGCGAATCATCGGAGCGTCACGTCGTCACCTCGATCGCGAGGCGTTCCGCGCCTCGGTGAAGGAGGCGCTGACCAGATTTCACATCGTCGACGGCGAAGCCGGCGCCGAGTTGGAACGATTCCTGTCCCGCCTCGACTTTGTCGCGGTCGACGCGATGAGCGATGGCGGGTGGGCGGACCTGAAGGCTTTGCTCGGCGACGACGAACGCATCCGCGCGTATTATCTGGCGACCGGTCCCGACCTGTTCGGTCCGTTGACGAAGCGCCTCGGCGCCGAAGGACTCGCGACCCCCCGCTCGCGCATCATCGTCGAGAAGCCGATCGGCAAGGACAGCAAAAGCGCAGCGGCGATCAACGATGTGATCGGCTCGGTCTTTCTGGAGCGCAACATCTTCCGCATCGATCACTATCTAGGCAAGGAATCGGTGCAGAACCTCATGGCGCTGCGCTTCGCCAACATCCTGCTCGAGCCGCTGTGGAACAGCGCGCATATCGATCACGTGCAGATCACGGTGGCGGAAACGCTCGGCGTCGAGGGACGAGGCGGCTACTACGAGGAAGCCGGCGCGATGCGCGACATGGTGCAGAACCATATGATGCAGCTTCTGTGCCTGGTTGCGATGGAGCCGCCCAACTCGCTCGAGGCGGACTCTCTGCGGGACGAGAAGCTGAAAGTGCTCAAAGCATTACGGCCGATCGACGAGAACAACGCCTCGACCGTCGCGGTGCGCGGCCAATATCGCGCCGGCTTCGCCGACGGCGGCCCGGTTCCCGGCTACCTGCAGGACATCGGCAAGGAGATGAGCGACACGGAAACGTTCGTCGCTCTCAAGCTTGGGATCGCCAATTGGCGATGGGCCGGGGTTCCTTTCTATCTCCGCACGGGAAAAAGGCTGCCGCAGCGCTTTTCGGAAATCATCGTCGGATTCCATCGCGTCCCGCACGTCATATTCGCGATGCATCCCGACGGCATACCCGCGAATCGCCTGGTCATGCGCGTGCAGCCGGACGAGGGGATAAAGCTGTGGATGACGGTGAAGCAGCCTGGCCCAGGCGACATGCGGCTTGAACATGTGCCGCTCGACATGAGCTTCGCCAAGGCCTTCGGCGTGGCCCCCGCCGACGCGTATGAGAGGCTCCTGATGGACGCGCTCCGCGGCAACGCCGCCTTGTTCATGCGACGCGATGAAGTCGAGGCGGCGTGGAGATTCGTCGATCCCATTCGCGAGGCCTGGGCGCAATCGAGCGAGCCGCCGCGACCGTATGCCGCCGGCACGTGGGGCCCCAACGCGTCCGTCGCCTTGATCGAACGCGACGGAAGAACCTGGAACGAGGAATACGAATGATCAAGACCGATTTTCAGCGCAGCGAATTCGCCAACGGCGAAGCGTTGGCTCGCGCGCTTGCGGACTGGACGGCGGATCATCTGCGGAAGGCGATCGCCGCGCGAGGAGCGGCCCTCCTCATCGTCTCCGGCGGCAAGTCGCCGGCTCGATTCTTTGAGATCCTCTCGAACATAGACATCGATTGGCCGAGGGTTTCGATCACGCTCGCCGACGAGCGTCGAGTGGCCGACGACAGCCCGCGCTCCAACGCTCGACTGGTGCGCGAAAAATTGCTGCAGAATCGCGCGCACGCCGCGAGCTTTACGCCGCTTGCGGATGTCCGGCTGCCGCCAGATCGGGAGCTTGCCGCCGCAAGCGCGCGCATCGCCAATCTGCCGACGCCCGCCGACGTGGTGATTTTGGGCATGGGCGACGATGGGCACACCGCTTCGTGGTTTCCTGGCGCGGCCGGGCTCGCCGAAGCGATCGATCCCGGATCTCGGCAGTTGGTCGTTCCCATGGTCGCTGCGGATGCGCCCGAACCGCGCCTGACCCTCACCGGGCGAGTGCTCTTGCGCGCGCGAGCGATCGCGCTCGAGATTGCGGGCGAGGCGAAGCTCGCTGTTTTCGCAACCGCGCTCGAGGCCGGTCCCGAAGAGGCGATGCCCATTCGCGCCGTCCTGCGGTGCGCAGCCGATCGCCTCACTGTATTCAGCGCCAAGCAGCCGTAGAGCCTGCTGCATTCGGATGGTTTGGCCTTCGCGCCGCTTATGCGCGGGCGCCCGCCTAGCCGCAGACGCGCGCCTTCGCTTCCGCGTATTCGCGCTCGAGCCGCGCGACGAGTTCGGCTGTCGGCTGCACGGATTTGACCGCGCCGATGCCCTGGCCGCTCCCCCAGATGTCCCGCCACGGCTTCGCGCCCGACGTTTCGCGCGCGGCGAAATTCATCGCCTTGGCCTCACCCGCGGGCAGGCTCTCCGGGTCGAGGCCGGAGCTCACGATGGACGGCCTCAGATAATTGCCGAACACGCCGGTGAAGTAGCTGGAGCCAACGATATCGGAGGCGTCGCCGTCGACGATCGCCTGCTTGTAGGCTTCGACCGCGCGCGCTTCGGAAGTGGCGACAAAAGCCGAGCCGATATAGGCGAGATCGGCGCCCATCACCTGCGCGGCGAGAACGGCCTTACCCGTAGCGATCGCGCCCGACAGCAGAAGCGGGCCGTCAAACCAGGCGCGGATATCCTGAACGAGGGCGAACGGCGAGATTGGGCCGGCGTGTCCGCCCGCGCCGGCCGCGACGGCGATGAGCCCGTCGGCGCCCTTCTCGATCGCCTTGTGCGCGAAGCGGTTGTTGATGATGTCGTGCAGCGTGACCCCGCCATATCCGTGCACCGCGGCGTTCACGTCCTCGCGCGCGCCAAGCGAGGTGATGACGATCGGCGCCTTCCACTTGACCGTCAGCGCCATGTCCTCCTCGAGCCGCGCATTGGACTTGTGGACGATCTGGTTGACCGCGAACGGCGCGGCCGGGCGTTCCGGATGAGCGCGGTCGTGGACGGCCAGCGCTTCGGTGATTTCATGCAGCCATTCGTCGAGCTGGGAAATCGGACGTGCGTTAAGCGCGGGAAAAGCCCCGACGATGCCGGCTTTGCACTGGGCGATCACCAGCGCCGGGTGCGAGACGATGAACAGCGGCGCGCCCACGACGGGCAGCCTGAGCTTCTCTCTGAGAATGTTCGGCAGCGACATCCAAGCCCTCTCACGATCACTTGCGACCGCGAGCGCTTGCTGTGAGCGCCGGCTTCCGATCGCGCAATAGTTCACATATAAACTTATGGGTCGACATGGGCAAGTCCGGCGCCCTCACTTCGGCTCGATCAGCCAGGCGCAGAGATGCTTTCCAGCCCCGTTACGGCCGAGCGTTTGCGCCAGCCACGGCACGAGCGTTCGGGCTTCGTCGATGAGCGTATGAGGCGGGTTGACGATGAGAAGCCCCGCGCGGGCCAGCGGGGCCTGCCCATGCGGCCCGATCGGCCCGGCGCCCACATCCAGCTCGAGCCGCAGGATGTTCGGCGTCCTGAGCGCCGCGACCGAATTGAGGAAATGCGCGTCGGCGTGGGCGTCGCGGATCGGGCGCCAGGCGACATAGACGCCGTTCGGCCATTTGCGCAAAGCGCGCTCGAGCGCGCGGGCGACCGTGTCCGCTTCGTCGGCCGCCTCGAACGGCGGGTCGATCAGGACGATCCCGCGCCGCTCCTTCGGCGGCAGATAGGCGTTGAGCGCGACATAGCCGTCCGTGCCGACGATGCTGAGCCGCTGGTCGCGCCCAAGCGCCGCGATCAGCGCCTCGCGTTCGTGCGGGTTCGCTTCCGAGAGCGCGATGCGATCGTGCGGGCGCATCAGGCTTTGCGCGATCGCCGGCGAGCCTGGATAGGAAAGCGGCCGGCCCTCAATGTCGTACGGTCCGACGGCTTGCAGATAGGGGCTGAGCAGCTCGGCGACCGGCGCCGGCGGCGAGCCGGTGAGAACGTGCGCGATTCCGTCGCGCCATTCCGGCGAGCGCTTCGCCTCGTCGCTCATAAGATTGTATCGGCCCGCGCCGGCATGGGTGTCGATGAACCGGAACGCGCTCTCCTTGCGGCTCAGATAAACAAGGATGCGGGCCAGAATGACGTGCTTGAGCACGTCGGCGAAATTGCCGGCATGAAAGGAGTGGCGGTAGTTCAAAAACGGAAAACCGCGCTCATATCCCGACCGAACGGTCTTGGCTCCGCGCCGCTCACCGCACCGGCGCGACCGTGATCGAAGCGCGCTGGCAGGTGTGCCGCGAGACCTTGCGGCATACGGCGTAGGACGAAAGGTCCTTGGCGATGCAGAAGCGCACGTCCGTCAGTTCGCCGTAGGCGCAGGTAACCGCCATGTTGTCGGGGCGCAAGTTGGGATTGGCGGCCATGAAGGCTTTCTCGACATCCTCGGGCGCCATGTGCTGCGGTTCCTGGGGCGCCTTGAACATGGCCGGGACGTTGAGCCGCGCCTTAACTTCGCGGACCGTGGCGAAATAGTCGTGCGCGCTCAAGCCGGTGCAGGTTCCGTGCTTGCGGTATTCGTAGGCCGCGAGGCGGTCGTTGGGATAGACGCCGTGCTCGAAGGCGAGGTCGGCGGGGGTCGCTTCGTGGCCGAGGCACGATTCGGGGTTTGGGCGATACTCGTTGTCCGGCCATAGGCCATGGACGACGAACCCGTCGCTCGACCCCGCCGCGCATTCCGGCGACGATGTCTCCTGACCGCCGAGATCGCAGAAGCCGGGCGCCCACGACAGCGTCATCACGTAATAGTCGAAGACTTCGGTGGCGACGGGCGGCGCGGTTTCGGCGGCCGACACAGCCGGCGCGCTTAGCCCCGCGACGCCTAGAGCCAAGGCCAGTTTGAGCGCCAAACGCGCCATTGCGACCTCTCCGCCAACGTCCGGCGTCGGTCAATAGCCCCTCATGAGGCCGTATTCGGAAAGCCACTTCGTCTTGCCGATTTCCCGCTCGAGTATGGGCCGGATAACCTCGCAATCGGGGGCATAGGCGAGCGTCGGATCAATGCCCACGACGCACCACTGGACGCCCCAGGTGTTGCCGATGATTCCAGTCTGCGTCGCCACGGCGTAGGCGACGGTTCGATATCGCTGATCGGTCATCGCGGCGCGGGCGATGCAATAGCGGCGGGGAATGTAGGACAGGCCGTTGGAGCGGAAGCCGATCTCGCGCACCCGGTCAAAGCCCTGGATCGCCAGATTCGAATTCCAGAATTCGCGCTGGGTCTGCCCGAACCGGTTGGTGATCGTGGACAGCACGCCGGCGTCTTCGCACGCGGGCATATTGTCGAAGAACGGCGCCCAGCGCGCCTCGGCCGGGGTGTCATAGAGGTTGAGCTGCGCCGGCCCGCCCCCCGCCCGCGCGAGCGAAACGGCCATGAAAAAAGCCATGAGGCCGACAATCGCTCTCTTCAACGCTTGTTCCCCCTCTCAACCGTCATCGCGAGGAGCGAAGCGACGCAGCGATCCAGGAATCGTAGGGAGCCCTGCGTTCCTCTGGATTGCTTCGCCATAGCCCGTCCGGAAGGACGGGCGTCTCTCGCCGCCCTATGGCTCGCAATGAAGACCCTGGTTCAACCAAATCGCGCCATGCTCCAGGCCACGCCAGCATGCGGCTCCGCGCGCGGCAAATCAAGCCGGCGTTCGGGGATAAGGGCCCCTCAGGAGAGGCGGCTTCTGATCTCGCCGATCTCGCGCGTCACCAGATCCGCGCCGGCGGACCCCCTCATCTGGTCGGCCAGCACGATTTCCGCCGCCCTGGCCGCGTGCTCGGCCGCAGCGGCGCGAACCTCCGCCGCCGCCTGAGCCTCGGCGAGCGCGATCTTGGCTTCGGCCTGCTTGGTGCGCCGGGCGATGAATTCCTTGAGCCGGTCGGCGGCCTCGAGCGCCAATTGGTCGGCCTGGGCTCGC
>Ga0335075_10011441_pt1 | contig 13417 bp, 12 predicted proteins | sample Lox_Sample_24_FD_206723 | JGI IMG/M metagenome (GOLD analysis project Ga0335075, IMG submission 206723) | Soil microbial communities from Loxahatchee National Wildlife Refuge, Florida, United States - Lox_Sample_2.4 | ecosystem: Environmental > Terrestrial > Soil > Wetlands | place: USA...
GCGGCTCGCGCCGATGATAAGCGCCGATTTGCCTTCCAGTGCCCGGCTGTTATTCATGTCGATAACAGTGCCGTGTGGGTGCTGGGTGCGCAATCCGGAAAGAGCACAATCATGCATAAGATCGATGTCCCCGCGGAGCTTGCGGCACATTCGCTGCGCTTCAGAAGCCTTCATCCGGCGCGCACGGCGCTATTGGTCGTCGATCTCCAGAATTTCTTCGTCACGGATCGCGAAGGCGCCTTCATCGAAACCGCGGAAGAGATCGTGCCCAACGTCAATCTCCTGGCGCGCATGTTCCGCAAGGCCGGCGCCCCGGTCGTATTCCTTCAGCACACGATCAGCGATGAACCGCGATTTGCCATTCCCGACTGGCAGCGCGACCCGGACTTCGCGAACGGCATGGTGACCCCTGCCCTCAAACGTTTGCGCGCCGGTCATCCCCAGCATGATTTGTATCCCGGACTCGAAATCGAGAAGAATGACCTGATCGTCCGGAAGCACCGTTACAGCGCGTTGCTTCCCAATTCCTCCGATCTCGACTCGATCCTGCGAGCGCGCGGCATCGACACGCTCGTGATCACCGGCGCGGCAACCAATGTCTGCTGCGAGTCGACGGCCCGGGATGCAGCGATGATGGACTACAAGGTGTTCTTCGTCTCCGACGCCAATGCCACAAGGGCCGACATTTTCCACAACGCCACGCTCGTCAATCTCGGCCTCATCTTTGCGGATGTCCGCTCCACCCGGGAAATGCTTGATCTCCTCGGTTCGGCCTCGTGAAGGCGTCGGCGAAATTTTTCGGCTATGCAGCGCGCTTTTTTGCAATTCTCGGGCTTCGGTGCCGCCTCACGGAGACACTTTCGCGTTACGCAAGAGTGATGTAGGCTTTCTCAAAAGGCCGGATACCGGCCAACCAGGGGAACGCCATGCGGCAACCCATTGTGGTGCTGATTGCGAAAAGTTTTACCCGGCATATCGTGTCGGGCTTTGCCCATGCGGGCGCGGGCAATTGCTGCACGCCGTTGCACAAGCTGACAGAATTCGGGGACGTCACCGTGACAACGGTGGAAAGGACCGTAGCAGCCATCCAGATCCCGCAACGCGCGGCACAGGATCTCCCCGTTCAGGAGCACGCGGACGAGTAACGTCTGCGGCCCCCCGGTCCCAACATTATATTTTTCATTTGTAATTTGCTGCAACGCAGCAAATCTGGCTCGGGGCTGAGCCACATTGTGGATTTCGCAGCGCCGTGATTGAATTGGCCGGAGAAGCCCGAAATCAGGCCGTCAGAGACTTGGGATGAGTGCACCGCAGAAGTCCCGGCGCGCGACGGGCGCAAAGCCCAAGCTCGTCAAATCGCTTCTCAAGGGGCTTGGCTGCCTTGCGCTGGTCAACAGGAACAGCGGCCTGAATGTCGCGGATACCGCGCGCCAGCTGCAAGTGCCCAAATCCACCGCCTATCGCATCCTCGAAACGCTTTGCCAGGGCGGGTACGTCATACGCGATCCCGACGGCCTCTACCGCGCCACGTCTTTCGTGCGCACGCTGAGTTCGGGCTTCGACGAGGAGGAGTGGGTGATCAAGATCGCGCACCCCGAACTTATTGCGCTCGGAAATCAGATCGTGTGGGGCGTCGGAATTGCGACGCCTTCGGGCTATTACATGCATATCCGCGAAACCACCGACAGGACCAGCCCACTGAGCCTCGAGAGAATTTCGGCGGGCGCGCGGCTGCCGATGGACAATTCGACGCCCGGCCATGTCTATCTCGCCTTTCTGCCCGAAAAGGTGCGCAAGCAGTTCATCGCCGCGTTGCAGCGCGAGCCGCTGCGCGCGGACAGTCCGCTCCAGCGGCCGGCAAGTTTTCTCGCCCATCTGGCACAGATTCGCCGCCAGGGGTTCGGCATCGGCCGGACAGGAACGCAGGAAGCGGTCGCCGTCGTGCCCATTCTTCTGAACGACTGGGTGGTGGGCTGCATCGGCATGCATTTCATCCGGCGTGCGCTCGCGGATCAAAAGGTGCAGTCCGAGTTCGTTCCCATTCTTAAAGCTGTCGCCGCGCGCATCGCCGAGAAACTCGTCGAGAACGGTTACGATTTTGGCAGGACGGAGCCGGATCGTGTTTCCCGGATGCCACTGCGTTCACCCCGCGCGGCGATGTTGAGCTGAGGCGCCCGAAGCGCGCGACGTACCACTTTGTGAAGCTGCACCCGTTCTGTTTTTCCGTACCGCGCGGCCAGTACCTAGGTTGCGCCAGCCCCCGGACCTTTGACGAAGGCGCCGGATGAGTGTCGCGGAGAACACCATGCAGGAAGCAGCGTTGGAGGCGATTGCCCAGCGCGTGAACATCGAGGCCCTGTTCGAACCTCTGACGGTCAAATCCGTCACCTTTCGCAACCGGATCGTGATGGCGCCCATGACGCGAAATTTCTCGCCCGGCGGCATTCCCGGTCCCGATGTCGCCGCCTATTACCGCCGCCGCGGTGAAGGCGGCGTAGGCGCGATCATGACCGAAGCTACCTGCATTGAGCATAAGGGCGCGGTGGGCGATGCCGGGCTCGGCGAACACGGCACGCCATATATGTATGGCGATGCGCAGCTTCAGGGCTGGCGGCGGGTCGTCGAGGAGGTGCATGCCACTGGCGCCGTCATCTTCAGCCAGCTGTGGCACATGGGCGTGATGAAGAAACCCGGAACCGGTCCCTATCCGGACTACCCGGCCTGTCGTCCCGCGGGACTGTGGGGACCGGCCGACAGGGTGACGGTGCTCGCCCGCGACTATGTGGAAATGATGAGCAAGCCGGCGGCGCCGATGAGCGACCGCGAAATCGCGGACGTGATCGAAGCTTTCGCGCGATGCGCTGCAAGCGCGAAAGCGGCCGGCTTCGACGGCATCGCGCTCCATGGCGGGCACGGCTATCTCATCGACACCTTCCTGTGGGCCGAGACGAACACCCGCGACGACCATTGGGGCGGAGATCACGCGGACCGCACGCGGTTTGCGGCCGAGATCGTCAGGGCCGTCCGTAGGCGCATCGGCGAAGACATGCCGATTTCCCTGCGCTTTTCGCAATGGAAGTCCCAGGATTACGACGCCCGGCTCGCGCACACGCCCGCCGAACTCGAACAAATCCTGACGCCACTGTCGGAAGCCGGCGTCGATATCTTCGATGCCAGCACCCGCAATTTCCAGCCGCCGGAATTCGAAGGCTCCAATCTCAATCTCGCCGGCTGGGCGAAGAAACTGACCGGCAAACCGTCCATCATGGTGGGCGGCACGGGCGTCCAGCGCGGCAAATATGATTCCGCGCTCAAGCCGCCCACGACCGTCAACAATCTCGACAAGGTGATGGAGCGCTATGAGCGGGGTGAATTCGATCTGCTTGCAGTCGGCCGCTCCTTGCTCAACGATTCCAACTGGATCTCGCGCGCGCGGAGCGGCGAGGAATTTCTGCCTTTCGATCCGCGCTGCATGCAGGTGCTGACCTAGTGTCTTGAAACGCTGACCGGGAATGGACACGAGCGCACTTCTCCGGGCCGTGCTGGCGGCGCTGCGGACCGATGTGACGGCAGGCCTGCCTTCGGGCGTGCCGCGCCATCGCGCTGAACTCATCGATTTCGTGCTCACCCGGATTGCCGCGGAACTGTCTGCTCCGCCAGGATGGAAAGCAGATTATTTGGGAGACCTGTCGCGGTCGTTCGAGAACGCGGAATTTGCGCGTGCATCTGCAGACGTGAACATAAATGATGCATCGGACAAGAAATTACATGAACTCACCGATCAGTTGAAACAAATTCTCGTCCGGGTTGCGGACCGCAGCGGGCAAATCCGGCTCCCGAAAACCGCGTCGGAGGCATTGATCCGCGGCATTGCCGGCGCCGAATTGAAATTCCGCGATCGGCTGGAAGGGCTGGTGAAAGCGCAGGGCCACGCGGCGAGCCCAAAAGCGGAATCGTCCAGGAACCGCATGACAACCGAGAATGTTACAACATATTTGCAGACGCGATTCGCCGATTGCCCGGATATCAGGGCGACGGAAGTCCTGCCGATTGCGGGAGGGCGCTCGAAGGGGACGACACGCATCAAACTGGAAGGCCACCCGTCTTTTCCTGCGGAAATCGTTCTGCGCCAGGATTTGATCGCCGACGTGGGCGGACAATCCGTTGTTTACGAATATCCCCTGCAGAAAATCGTCTGGCAGGCGGGATTGCCGATCCCGCAGCCCTTGTGGCTCGAAGGCGAAGAAACATTCCTCGGGGGGCCGTTCAGCGCGCTCGCCGCGGCGCCGGGTCGCCCCGGCGGAACGCTGTTCCGTATGGATGCGCCCGCAGCGGTCGCGCGCGACGCGGCGCAATTCTTCGGGCGGCTGCACAGCCTCGATATCGACGAGCATGATCTGCGCCGGAAACTCTTGTGGGGCCGATCGCCGGCGCCGGTGCGCGACATGCTCGGCTTCTTTTACACGAAATGGACGGCCAGCGAGATCGAACCTTCGCCGCTCGTGGAAGCCTCATTTCTCTGGCTGTACGATCATCTGGACGTCATTGCGCCGCGCCCCGTATTCGTTCATGGCGACAGCTCCTATCACAACATGCTGGTGCATGAGGGGCGCCTGAGCGCTGTGCTGGATTGGGAATTCGCGCATGCCGGCGATCCTGCCGAGGATCTGGTGGGCAGCGAGCATTTCACGACCGAGGTTCTTCCCTGGGCGGAGTTCATGGCCATCTATCGCGACCATGGCGGAGAAGATATCTCTCGCGAACGATTCCACTTTTTCGCGCTATGGCGTTCGCTGCGTTTTGCCATTGCCACCGCGGCCGCGGGCCACGCATTCGCATCGGGCCTTGACGAAGACCTGCGGCTGGCCGCGATCGGCTATAATTCCTTTCCCCGCCTGCTTCACGAAGTGGCGCGCCAGCTTGCGGCGGCCTGCGCGGTGTGATGCCGGGCAAGCAATGGAGACGACGATGACGAATATGAAAGCTTCGCGCATTCACGGCTATGGCGGCCCGGAAGTCGTCCATTACGAGGACGTCGAGCGTCCTTCCGCTGCGCCAGGCGCGGTCCTCGTGCATGTGCGGGCCGCGGGCGTCAATCCGGCAGACTGGAAAATCCGCGACGGCTTTGCCAAGGCCATGTTCGAAACGAAATTTCCCGCCATACTCGGCGGCGACATCGCGGGCGTTGTCGAAGCGGTCGGGGAGGGCGTGCAGGATTGGAAAGCAGGCGACGAAATCTTCGCGATGATCGGCCTGATGGGGGGCTATGCCGAATATGTCCTCACGAATCCCGCGTTCCTAGCGCGCAAGCCACGCAATCTTTCATTCGAGGAAGCCGCCGCAATGCCTCTCGCCGCGCTCACGGCCCGGCTCGCATTGTACGATACGGCCGGCCTCGAATCCAGTCAGCGCATATTGATCCAGGCGGCAGCGGGCGGCGTCGGCAGCTTTGCGGTCCAACTCGCGCATCACAAAGGCGCTCATGTCATCGGAACCGCTTCGGCAGCGAATTTGGATTATCTGCGCAGCATCGGCGCGGATGAAACAATCGATTACAGGACGACACGCTTCGAAGATGCCGTGCATGATGTGGACGTCGTGCTCGATCTCATGGGCGGAGATATTCAAAGGCGTTCATTCGCCGTGCTGAAGCCGGGCGGGATCCTTGTCACCACGACATCGCCGCCGGACCAGGAAATGGCCGCTGCCGCGAAGGTGCGCACCGCCCTGGTCAGGGTCAAACCGGACGGCAAGGCCCTTGCCGAGATCGGCGCGCTGGCCGAACAGCGCGCTTTGAAGCCGGAAATTGCCGCGGTGTTTCCGCTCTCAGAGTCCGCAACAGCGCTCGAGCAGAGCAAGGCCGGCCATACGCGTGGGAAAATCGTCCTCAAGATGCCCGGCTAAAAGGAACACCACCAGGATCACGAAGGAACGAATGCGCACTGCTCGCGCAATAGTTCTTCGTGCTCTTCGTGCTCTTTGCGGTTCAATCTTCCGCGATCTGTGTGACCAGTTCGGGCAGCGTGCCGGTGGCGATGGCGGCGCGGAGGGACAGCATCAGCCGTTGGTAATGGACGAGATTGTGCCAGGTGAGGAGCATGCCGGCGATGATTTCGCCCGCCTTGACCACATGGTGCAGATAGGCGCGGCTGAATTGCCGGCAGGCGGGGCATGGGCAGCCGGCCTCGAGCGGCGCCGCATCCTCCGCAAAACGCGCATTGCGCAGATTGAGCGCGCCCTCGTTTGTGAAGGCTTGGCCGTTGCGCCCGGACCGTGTCGGCAGCACGCAATCGAACATGTCGATGCCACGTGCGACCGCGCCCGCAATATCCGCCGGCTTGCCCACGCCCATCAGATAGCGCGGGCGATCGGCGGGAAGATTCGGGACGGTGGCTTCGAGGGTCTCGAACATCGCCGCCTGCCCTTCGCCCACGGCAAGACCGCCCACCGCATAACCGTCAAAGCCGATTTCGATCAGCTCTTCGGCCGCGCGCCGACGCAGATGCGGAAATGTGCCGCCCTGCAGAATGCCGAAACAGGCGCGGCCCTCCTGTTTTCCAAAGACGGATTTGCTGCGCTGTGCCCAGCGCAGCGAGAGCGCGAGCGAGGCTTCGATCGCAGCCGCGCTGGCCGGCCAGGCGGGGCACTCATCGAGCACCATGTGGATATCCGAGCCGAGCAGGCGCTGGATCTCCATCGCCCGTTCGGGCGAAAGAAATTCCTCGCTGCCGTCGATATGTGAGCGAAATCTGACGCCGTCGTCGGTGATCTTTCTGAGTTTTGCGAGCGACATCACCTGATAGCCACCGGAATCGGTGAGGATCGGCCGCTCCCAGCCCATGAATTTGTGCAAGCCGCCCAGCCGCGCGATGCGCTCCGCACCGGGCCTAAGCATCAGGTGATAGGTGTTGCCGAGCACGATGTCTGCGCCCGTCGCGCGCACCGATTCGGGCAGCATGGCCTTCACGGTCGCGGCCGTGCCCACCGGCATGAAAGCCGGCGTCGCGATATTGCCGCGCGGCGTGCGGATCACGCCCCTGCGCGCCGCGCCGCAACAGGCTTCCAATTCGAAAACAAAGCCGCTCATCTCGTGGGATGGAATAACAGGCACGCGTCGCCATAGGAATAGAAGCGATAATGCTCCGCGATCGCTTCCCGATAGGCACGTTTCATCGTGTCGAGCCCGGCAAAGGCGCTGACCAACATGAACAGAGTGGAGCGCGGCAAGTGAAAATTGGTCAGCAGCACGTCGGCCGCATTGAACGCATAGCCCGGCGTAATGAACAGCTCGGTCTCGCCTTCGAATGGATGAATGCATCCATTCGCATCTGCCGCGGTTTCGAGCGTGCGGAGCGACGTCGTGCCGATGGCGACAATGCGCCCGCCGGCCGCACGCGCGGCATTGATTGTAGCAGCCGTTTCCGGTGAAAGTCGCAACCACTCGGTATGCATGCGATGCTCCGCCGTATCCCCTGCGGCAACCGGCTGAAACGTGCCGGGGCCGACATGCAGCGTAACCTCCGCGCGCGCAATGCCGGCCGCGGCAAGGCGCGCAAGTAGCGCGCGCGTGAAATGCAGCCCTGCAGTGGGCGCCGCCGCGGAGCCTTCCTGTTCCGCAAAGACAGTCTGATAGTCCTGTGCGTCGCGCGCATCGGCGGGACGGCGCCGCGCGATATAGGGTGGCAAAGGCATTTCGCCCCATTGTGCGATCGCGGCATCGAGGGCCGCACCTGCGACCGAAAACGCGATCTCCACTTCGCCGGCTTCGCGGCGCGCGATCAGGCGCGCAGCGAAATTTGCAGATATAATCAGTTCGTCGCCGGGAGATAACTTCCGCGCAGGCCGGGCCAGGGCGAGATATCGATCCGGCGCGATGCGTTTGTGCAGAAGAAGTTCGATGGCCGTGCCGCCCGCGGCTTTTCGCGACCGCAGCCGCGCGGCGATGACCCGGCTGTCATTCACAACAAGCAGGTCGCCTGCGCGCAGGAAGTCAGGCAGATCGCGCACGTGCGAATGTTGGAGTGAGCCGTCCGGCCCTATGACGAGCATGCGCGCACTGTCGCGCGGGCTCGCCGGCCGGAGCGCAATCCGCTCCTCTGGCAACTCATAATCAAACAGCGAAACATCCATGCAAACCACTTATTGGTTCACGCGGAGACGCGGAGAAAGATTTGAGCGCGGAGCGCGCCATATTCTTTCTTCGTGCCTTTTGTGCTCTTCGTGGTCAAATAACTCCTCGTCCCTTGCGTCTCCGCGTTCAAATCGTTCTTTAGGCGGCAGCGCGGCCGACGCTTTCGAGAACGGCCTCGATGATCCGGTCCTGCGTCACTTCGTCGAGATAGGGATGCATCGGCAGGCTCAGCACCGTATGCCCCAGCTTTTCACTGACCGGGAGCGGGACGGTGGGATATTTGTCGTAGCCGCGCTGTGCGGACAGCGGCGTGAGATAATAGATTTGCGTGGGAATGCCCTGTGCTTCCAGGTCGGCCTTGACCCGGTCGCGTTCCGGCACCTGGATCGTGTATTGCGCCCAGGTCGATTGCGCGCCTTCGATGACATGCGGCACGCATATGCGGTTCGAGCGCGCGAAACCGTCCGCATAGCGGCACGCGATGCGCTCCCGCAACGCGAGCTCTTCGGGAAAAATCTTCAGTTTTTCCATCAGGATCGCGGCCTGGATGGTATCAAGCCGGGAATTCACACCGATGCGGACGTTTTCGTATTTGTCGCGTCCCTGACCGTGAATGCGGATCGAGCGGAGCAGATCAGCAAGCGCATCGTCGTTCGTGAAGCTGCAGCCGCCGTCGCCATAACAGCCCAGCGGCTTCGCCGGAAAAAAGCTGGTAGCGGCGGCATCGCCGATCGCGCCGGTGCGACGGCCGCCGAAAGTCGCACCGAAAGCCTGCGCCGCGTCGCACAGCATCAAGAGATTTTCGCGTTTCACGATCGGCTCAAGGGCATCGTAATCGGCCGCCTGGCCGAAGAGATCGACCGGCATGACAACCCGCGGACGCAATTTGCCATCGCGCTTCACCATCGCGATGGCGGATTCCAGACTCGCTGGCGCCATGTTAAACGTGTCTTCGAGTACGTCGACAAACACCGGCGTTGCACCGACCAGTGCCACGACTTCGGCCGAAGCCGCGAAGGTGAAGCCCGGAACAAAGACCGCATCGCCGGGACCAATTTCCCAGGCGCGGAGAATGATCAGCAGCGCATCAGTGCCGTTCGCGCAAGAAATCGCGTGTTTGACGCCCGCGAATTTCGCGAGTTGATCCTCCAGCGCGCGCACCTGCGGCCCCATGATCCACTGCCCGCCCTCCACCGCCGCGGCAATCGCGCGTTCGAGCGACGTGCCCAGCCGCTTCCGCTGCGCCTGAAGATCGATGAAGGGAATGGATGCCATGCGTGCAATACTCCGTGCTGCCGCCGCGTTCTAGGAAAGCGCGGCCGGCGCCGCAATTCCCCGCGCCGCACATAATATTGCCGATTGCGTCAGGGGCAAAACAAACCGCCAAGACGCCAAGGCAGCGCGGCTAACTTGAGAGTACAATGCGGCGAATACCGTCCCTGATCCGTGAAACATTGAAGTTGATCAGGATACCCAACGAATGTCCCGACAACTTCAAATAGGTAAGTAACTGCGCGTCATGGACGGGCAACAACCGTTCTACAGCCTTTATCTCGACAGCAACCAGGGATTCGACCAACAAATCCATCCGAAATCCTGCCTCGATGCGCATGCCGCGATAAATCACTGGCACGGTAATCTGACGCTGGACCGAAAGTTGCCGCACGTTCAACTCGCATATCAGACACTGCTCATAGACGGATTCCAGCAACCGGGTCCGAGTGCGGAATGCACGGCAAATGCCGAATCCACGATCTGACGCGCGACACGGTCGTGCTCGCCGGTAGGCTCGCAATTTACCTTGGCGTCTTGGCGCCTTGGCGGTTCTTCCATTCCTTGTCCGAAGGAAAATATCGGGGAGGGCTACTCGCCGCCGACACGCGCTTTGACGATGCGGTCGGGTTCGCCGCTGATGGCGCCGTTGTTGTGTTCGCCGCCCTTCTTGATCGCGTCGACATGCTCCATGCCGCTCACCACCTGGCCGAACACCGTGTACTGACGATTGAGCCAGGGTGCATCGGCGAAGCAGATGAAGAACTGGCTGTTGGCGCTGTTGGGATCCGAAGTTCGCGCCATGGAAAGCGTGCCGCGCCCATGCGATTCCGGAGAGAATTCGGCTTTTAGATCGGGAAGCTTCGAGCCGCCCGCCCCCGTGCCGGTCGGATCGCCGGTCTGCGCCATGAAGCCCGGAATCACACGATGAAACGCCACGCCGTCGTAGAAGCCCTGGTTGGCGAGTTCCTTTACGCGCGCCACATGCATCGGCGCGAGATCGGGCCTCAGCGCGACCTTCACATCGCCGGTCTTCAGCGTCAGCGTCAGCGTGTTGTCGGAATCGGAAGTCATTGATCAGCCTTTCTTTGTTTGGCCCGCTCGGTCACAAGCTTTGCGACATGCGGCGTGGTGAAGGGCGCCACATTGCCGCCCAACAGCGCGATTTCCTTGACAAGTCGCGACGCTATCGCCTGGTGTCTGGGATCGGCCATCAGGAACACAGTGTCGATGTCAGGATTGAGCCGCTGGTTCATGCCGACCATCTGGAATTCGTATTCGAAGTCGGAAACTGCCCGAAGGCCGCGCACGATAACCGTGGCGCCGATCTGTTCGGCATATTGCATCAGCAGGCAATCGAAAGTTGCTACGTCTATCGTTGCGCGCCCGCCGCCGCCGAGCGGCGCCGTCTCGCTGCGCACCATATCCATGCGCTCTTCCAGCGTGAACATGGGCGATTTTGAGGGATTGGTGGCAACGCCGATCACGAGATGATCGACAAGCTTCACCGCGCGCTGGATGATATCGAGATGGCCGAGAGTCAGGGGATCGAAGGTACCGGGATAAAGGCCCACATGGCGCCTGCTCATCTCAGGCCTCCGTTTCTTCGGAGGTTTCCTCGATGCGTTCCACGGAAACAACGCGCTCTCCGGCATCGACGCGAAACAGCGTCACGCCCTGCGTCGCCCGTCCCGCGACGCGCACGCTCGAAACCGGACTCCGGATCGTCTGTCCCTGATCGGTAATAAGCATGATGTCGTCCGTCTCCTCGACCGGAAACGACGCGACGACGGCATTGTTCTTGCGCGCCATCCCCATGGCGACGATGCCAGAACCGCCCCGGCCCGTCACGCGGTATTCAAAGGAGCTGGTACGCTTGCCAAAGCCGCTGGCCGAAACCGTAAGCACGAACTGCTCCGCGGCGGCGAGATGCGCATAGCGCTCCGGCGCGAGGATCGCCTCCTCGCCATTGCCGTTCTCTTCGGTCTCTTCCGCCGCGATCTCCTCATTCTCCACGCCCGCGGCACGGCGAATGGCACTCGCCTGTTTCAGATAGGCGCGCGTTTCGGCAGGCGTCGCATCGGCGTGGTGCAGCAGCGCAAGGCTCACAACCTCATCGCCCGGCGCAAGCTTGATGCCGCGCACGCCTGTCGATTGCCGGCCCTTGAAGATGCGCAGATCCGCAAGCGCGAAGCGAATGCATTTGCCCTCACGCGTGGTGAGCAGCACATCATCTTCATCCGTGCAGGTCTGCACGCCGACGATGCCGTCGTTCGCCTCGAGCTTCATGGCGATCTTGCCATTCGCACGTACATTGCCGAAATCCGATAACTCGTTGCGGCGCACGTCGCCCGATTTGGTGGCGAAAACGACGTTGAGCTTCTCCCACTGCGCCTCGTCTTCCGGCAGGGGCAGCACGGTGGTGATGCGTTCGCCGCCCGAAAGCGGCAAGAGATTGACCATCGCCTTGCCGCGGCCCTGGATGCGCGCCTCCGGCAGCCGCCAGACTTTCAAGAGATAGGCCATGCCCGTCGATGAGAAGAACAACAGCGGCGCGTGCGTCGACGCGGCAAAGATATGGGTGACGAAATCCTCCTCGCGCGTCTCCATGCCGGTGCGGCCTTTGCCGCCGCGGCCCTGCACGCGATATTCGGCGAGCGGCGTGCGCTTGATATAACCGGCATGGGTGACGGTAACGGCCACGTCCTCCCGTTCGATCAGCGCCTCGTCCTCGATTTCGACATCGGCATCGATGAGTTCGGTGAGCCGGGGCGTCGCGAAATCGCGCTTCACTTCTTCGAACTCGCTCCTCATGATGGCGAGCACGCGCGGCCGGCTGCGCAGGATATCGAGCAGATCCCTGATAACTTCGGCGAGCTTTTTCGCCTCCTCCGCCAATTCGTCGCGGCCGAGCGCCGTCAGCCGCTGCAGGCGGATTTCGAGGATGGCTTTTGCCTGTTCCTCGGTGAGTCGGATCGTGCCGTCTTCCTCGACGATGTGGCGCGGATCGGCAATCAGCGTCACGAGCGGCGCCACGTCCTTCGCAGGCCACGCCCGCGCCATCAATTGCGCCTTGGCGGTCGCCGCATCTGCCGCGGCGCGGATCAAGGCGATCACTTCGTCGATATTGGCGACCGCGATGGCGAGGCCGACCAGCACGTGGCCGCGCTCGCGCGCTTTCGCGAGATCGTGCCGCGTGCGGCGTGTAATGACTTCTTCGCGGAACTGGATGAAGGCGGCGATGAGGTCCTTCAAATTCATCAGTTCGGGGCGGCCGCCATTCAGCGCGAGCATGTTGACGTTGAAGCTCGTCTGCAGCTGCGAATGCCGATAAAGCTGATTGAGCACCACGTCCGCCGAGGCGTCGCGCCGCAACTCGATGACGACGCGCATGCCGTGGCGGTCGCTTTCGTCGCGCAGATCGGCGATGCCTTCGATGCGCTTCTCGCGCACCATCTCGGCGATGCGCTCGATCATCGTGGCCTTGTTCACCTGATAGGGAATGGCCGTGACGATGATCGCCTCGCGGTCCTTGCGCAGTTCTTCGATATGAACTTTCGCACGCATCAGGACGGGACCGCGCCCGCGCGCCAGCGCAGCCCGGGACGCCTGCCTACCGATGATCAGCGCGCCGGTCGGAAAATCGGGGCCTGGGACGATCTCCGTCAGCAGCTCGAGACTGATCGATGGGTCGTCGAGCCAGGCAAGGCACGCATCTATGACTTCGCCCAGATTGTGCGGCGGAACGTTGGTCGCCATGCCGACGGCGATGCCGCTAGAGCCGTTGACAAGAAGATTGGGGAAGCGCGCCGGAAAGACGACGGGTTCTTTCTCCGCACCGTCGTAATTGTCCCTGAACTCGACCGTGTCCTTTTCGATGTCCTCGGTCAGCGCATGGGCGATCTTCGCGCGCCGCACTTCCGTGTAGCGCATGGCCGCAGGTTCATCGCCATCGACCGAACCGAAATTGCCCTGGCCGTCGACGAGCGGCGCGCGCATGGAGAAATCCTGCGC
>Ga0335075_10011443_pt1 | contig 13417 bp, 5 predicted proteins | sample Lox_Sample_24_FD_206723 | JGI IMG/M metagenome (GOLD analysis project Ga0335075, IMG submission 206723) | Soil microbial communities from Loxahatchee National Wildlife Refuge, Florida, United States - Lox_Sample_2.4 | ecosystem: Environmental > Terrestrial > Soil > Wetlands | place: USA: Florida...
GGAATGAAGGGCCATTTCGATGCCTCGAAGAAGCGGATCGTCCCCGACTTCACGCTGGAGGACACGTCGGGCGATCTCTACCTCTTCGCCGACCCGGCAGACGCTTCCACCATCTACGACACGCCGAACAGCAACCTCAACGCGAACTTCACTGGCGGAACATCGTATGACGGCACCGGGATCAACCTTGGAATCGTAGGCTCCTCTGACGTCAATACCGACGACCTGACCAACTACCGGACGGGCTTCCTGGGCGAAACGACCGCGAACGCCAACATCCCCACGATGGTGGTCGACGGCGCCGACCCGGGCCTTGTGCTGGGCTGGTCGACCGAAGGCCTGCTCGATAACGAAGTGGCCGGCGGCCTCGCGCCGAAGGCGAAGATTTACTTCTACACGGCGGCGGATACCGACCTGACGAGCGGCTTTCTGGATGCAACCTACCGCGCACTCGACGATAACACCGTCAGCATCCTGAGCATGAGCATCGAGGAGTGCGAAGCGGGGCTGGGCACCGCCGGCAACGAAGAAGTGATGGAGGGCGAAGAACAGGGTGCGGCACAGGGCATCACGGTCGTGGTGGCGGCAGGCGATAACGGCTCGGCCGGCTGCGACGACTTCGACAGCGGCACGCAGGCTCTGTACGGCTTCAACGTCAACGGCTTTGCCTCCACACCATACGCGGTCGCTGTGGGCGGCACGGATTACGACGTTCTTACCAGCACTTCGAGCTCGTTCGGGACGTATGTCAACGATACTTCCAGCGGCGCTCCCCCCTATTACGGAACCGCGCTGAGCTACATTCCCGAGAACCCCTGGAACGACTCGACATCGGTGAACGGCCTGCTGTCGGCCAATGTGGCCAATGCGAGCGGCGGTTCGACCAATATCGTGGCCGGCAGCGGCGGGTTCAGTTCCTGCGCAGCTCTGGATTCGTCGGGGTCGGTGTGCACGGAAGCGTATGGTGTACCGGACTTCCAGACCGGACTTGCGATCTCGGGCGGCGTAACCAATTCCAACAGCGTGCGCATGATTCCCGACGTGTCGTTCCTGGCGGGCAACGGCGTCTACAGCGCCATGTGGGTGGTTTGCTCCGATCCGGCAAGCGATGGTTCGACGCAGAGCTATACCGAGTGCGTCAATACCAACGGCGTGTTCTCCCCCTCCACAGAATTCGAGGGAGTCGGCGGCACTTCCGCGGCGGCTCCGGCGTTTGCCGGCATGCTGGCACTGGTGGCGGAGGCGAAAGGCTCATCGAGCGACAACTACCGCCTTGGCCAGGTGGACCCCGTGCTCTACAACCTGGCAGCGAACGGGACCACCTACGCGTCCGTCTTTCACGACGTGAAGGTCGGCAACAACTCGGTGGTGTGCGCAAGCGGCTCGCCGAACTGCGGCACCAACGGTTTCATGACGGGCTACAACGCGGGCGCCGGCTACGACCTGGCCACTGGCCTGGGCAGCGTCGACGTCAGCGCTCTGGTGAAGAACTGGGGCAATGCTAGCTTTGCGTCCACCACCACGACGCTCGATCTCAATGGTTCGACAGCAGCCTACAGCGGCCCGCACGGCGCCAATGTGGCCTTCAAGGTGGGCGTCACGCCGACGAGCGCGGCTGGCTCTGTGGCCGTGATCGACACAGCCAACGAAACCAGTGGCGGGACAGCGCAGGGTCCTCAGAACAACGGTCAGTTGGTGATCTCACTCGGAGGCACGGACACCGCGAACTACAACGGACTGCCTGGTGGAACCTACACCGTGTATGCGCGATACGGCGGAAGCGATACGGATGCGGCGAGCAGCTCGACTCCGATCAGCGTGACGATCTCGCCCGAAAACAGCACGACTGCCCTGGCGGTGAATGCGTACAGCGCGCTGACAGGTAACAGCATCAGCTCGACCACGATTCCTTACGGCGCTCAGGTCAATCTCGACGCCACCATCTCCGGCACAAATGCCTCAGAAACCACGAGCGGCACGCAGGGCCTGGCCACCGGAACCGTGACCTTTGACAACGGTTCCAGCGCGCTGGGAACGGCCAATGTGTCCGTTGGGAATCTCGCATCCTGGCCTCCTCTCAGCAACAGCTTCACCGTTCTCCCGGCTGGCTCCTACAGCGTCACGGCGGCTTACTCCGGCGACGCGAGCTTTAACAAGAGCACCAGCGCGGCATCCCCGTTCACGGTTGCGAAGGCCACCACGCAATCCAGCGCCTCCGCCAGCCCGAGCTCCATCAGCGCCTCAGGATCGGCCACCGTCAGCCTGACCATCACAACGCCCTATAGCTATGCGGTGGTCGGATACGGCGCTCTTCCGACCGGAACGGTGACGCTGACGGGCAACGGCGGCACGCTGGCAACGGTGAACCTGAGCAGTCTCACCGGCACGCTGCAGTCGTCTTCGCCCTATAACTATGTGCTGACCGGAACGGCGACGGTTTCGGGCAGTGGGCTGGCGAGCGGCTCGAATACCATCACCGCGACCTACAGCGGCGATGCGAATTACGCGGGTTCGAATGCGACCACCTCCGTCACGGTGACCGCGAGCCCGGCGATCACCCTTACGAGTGGCGGCAACGTCTCGGTTGCTGCCGGTTCGACCGCCACAACCTCACTTTCGGTGGCGCCCGCCAACGGCTTCACCGGAGCGGTCCAGTTCACCTGCACGGTCAGCAGCAGCCCCGCTGGACTCCAGTGCACGGCGCCGAACACGACCGTCAGCGGCACAGCGTCTGCCTCCTCCACGCTGACGGTGACAACCACTTCGTCCACACCGACGGGCAGCTATACGGCCACGGTTGTAGCGTCGGATGTGGCGACCGGCAAAGTCACATCGCAGGCAACCGTTACCGTCACGGTCACGACGGGCGGCGGCGGCGGAAATCCGGCCATCGCGCTGAGCAACAGCGGCGCGATCACGGTCGACCCCGGCGCGACCACCGGCAATACCTCCACGGTCACGGTCACGCCGTCGGGCGGGTTCACGGGAGCCGTGAATCTGACCTGCGCAGTGACCACCAGCATTTCCAACCCCAACGATCCGCCGACTTGTGGCATCAACACTTCTCCAGTGACGATCACCGGAACGACGGCGGGAACGGCAACGCTGACCATCGCCACCACCGCACCCAGCACCAGCACAGCCGTTGCGCCGCTCGGAAAGTTCTTCCTCGGCGGCGGAGCGACGCTGGCGATGCTGTTCTTCTTCGGCGTTCCGGCTCGCCGGCGCGCGTGGCGGACGACGCTGGGCGTGATGGCGCTGAGCGTAATGGGAATCCTGTTCGTGGCCGGAACCTCCGGCTGCGGTTCGAGTGGTGGCACCCAAACAACGATCCCTGGAACCACAACGGGCGAGTACACGGCGACGGTGACGGGCACCGATGCGGCTACCGGCAAGATCACCGCAACCACCACGGTTACCATCACGGTGAACTAACCGCAGCAGACTGCAAACCAAAGCCCGGGAGCACCAGCTCCCGGGCTTTTGATTTTGTATCCGGGATCAGCGCCGCGCAGCCGGATACAGTCCCAGCGCTCGGGCAGCCGCATCGGCGATGTGGCTGCGCATCTGCGTAATGCCGGTGGGCCCGTTGGGATGCACAGCATTGGTCAGAATGACGACGTAGGTGTCGCTCCTGGGGTCGATCCAGAGCGACGTGCCGGTGAAACCGGTGTGGCCGAAGGAGCCTATGGGGAAGATCGTGCCGCGATTGCTCGAGTAGGGCGAGTTGATGTCCCATCCGAAACCGCGCAGCGCCTTGCCGCCGGCGGGCTGCTGAGGCGTGGTCATGGTGTGGAGGAGCGCGCGCGTCAGCGGGAATCGGCTGGGACGCCCGGCGCGGCGATCGAGCAGCGCCTGGGCGTACGCGGCGACGTCGTCTCCGGTCGAGAACAGGCCGGCGTGCCCGGCCACTCCGCCCATGCGGCGTGCCGTGGGATCGTGCACCACGCCCCGGAGGACAACATCGCCCGGACCGGTAGAGAGGCCGGCGACGCCCGATGCAGACTTGCCGTGCTCATACTCAGTGGGCGCGATGAACGGCAGCCAGGAATCCGGCGGCAGAAAGCGCGTGTGTTTCAATCCCAGCGGCGTAATGATGTGCCTCTGCGCGTAGACGTCGAGGGGCAGCCCGGAGAGCCTCTCGACCAGCGCGCCCAGCACGATGAAGTTGATGTCGCTGTAGACAAACTTTTCTCCGGGAGGCCGGACCGGAACGCTGGCGAAGGCGAGCCGGAACGCCGTGCCCTTCCCTTCCCACGGATCGGCGAGGCTGAGATCGGGCGGCAGGCCCGAGTAGTGCGTAAGCAGGTCGCGCACGGTGATGTCGCCCTTGCCGTTCGCCGCAAATTCCGGAATGTATTGCGCAACCGGCGCGTCGACGTCGATCTTGCCCTGCCCAACCAGCTGCATGACGGCGAGCGCGGTCATGAGCGGCTTGGTGAGCGACGCCATGTCGAAAACCGTGTTGAGCGTCATCGGCTCTTCCGCGGGAACCAGGGCGCGGTGTCCGTAAGCCTCGCGGAAGACAACATGCCCGTTGTGGCCCACGACGACCACGGCGCCGGGAATCTTGTGGTCGTCGATCGCGTGCTGCACCAGATTGTCGATCGCTAAAAACTTGCTCTGCGCCTGAGCCGGACGGCCGCAGACGGGCAGCAGCAGGAGAAGCACACACAGGCGAACGAATCGCATCTACACACTCCCAGCTTGAGGTTTCGAGGAAGAAGGAAAGACGAGGCTCACCGCGTAGCCGATCACGCACGTCACGAGCGAACCGATGAGAACCCACCACGTCCACGCCACTTTGGGAACATAGAAAGTATGACCCGCGACAGCGATGCGCGGCAGCGACGCCTGCAGGGCCAGCAATAAATTCACAGCGAGAGCCGCGATCATCCCCGCGAGCGCGCCAGTCTCGCTCGCCCGGCGGCTGAGCGTGCCCAGCAGAAAAACGCCCAGCATCGCTCCCCACAGCACCGAGGCGATGGAGAGCCCGATCTCCACGACGTGCCCGCCGTTGCGCGAGAACATGGCGAGCGCGAAGAGGATCACCGCCCACACCACCGTCAGCAGACGCGAAAGCCGGGTGCGCAGGTGCTCCGACATCTCAGGGTGCCGCGGCAAATAGAAATCGACGACCGAAGTCGACGCCAGCGAGTTGAGCGCGGCGCTCAGGTTCGACATGGCCGCGGCGAGGATCGCTGCAATCATCAGGCCGGCGATGCCAGTGGGCATCTGATGGACGATGAATGCGGGGAAAATCCGATCCGAACTGACGCCGGGGCCGGTGCCGAGGCTGCGGTAGTACACCCACAGGCCCGCGCCAATGAACAAAAACAGCGCGAACTGGAAAAAGATCACCACGCCGCTCGAGAGCAGCGCAATCCGGGACTCGCGCAGGTTCTTCGCCGCGAGCAGCCGCTGCACCATGAGCTGATCTGTCCCGTGGCTGGCCATCGTGAGGAAGCAACCGCCAATCACGCCCGCCTGGAAGGTATAGGTCTCGGCGATGGACCAGGAGAAGTGCAGCAGCGTGAGCTTGTGCGCCGCGCCCGCCGCGCTGAGGAGCGCGGGCCATCCGCCCGGAATCCGATGGCACACTGTAATCAGCGCAGTGACTGACCCGACGACGTAGAGAATCATCTGCACAACGTCGGTCCAGATGACCGCCGCCATGCCGCCCTCGAACGTGTAGACGAGCGTGAGCGCGGAGAGAATCGCGATGGACGCAAGGTCGCCGGTCCCGATGGAGACGCCCACAACAATGGCGACCGCGAAGACGCGCACGCCTTCGGCGGCCGCGCGCATGACGAGAAAGATGGCTGCCGTGAAGCGTTGCAGTCCACCGCCGAAGCGCTGCCCGATGACCTGGTACGCGGTAAGAAGCTCGCCGCGAAAATAGCGCGGAAGAAAGAGAATGCAGATGACGATGCGTCCGAGCAGATACCCGATCGCGATCTGAAGGAATCCAAAATCGCCGGCGAAGGCGAGGCCGGGCACCGAGATGATCGTCAGCGTGCTGGTTTCAGCGGCGACGATCGAGAGCGCGATGGCCCACCACGGCAGATTCCTGTCGGCGAGGAAGTAGGAGCGCAGCGAGCGGTCCGCCGAGCGGCGAAAACGCAGGCCGAAAAGCGTGATGCCGGCCAGGTAAACGACAACCAGCGCGAGATCGATGACGCTGAGGTGGGAGCGGTGCGCGAACCAGGGCATCCGGAACAGGGTACAGGGAACAGGTCGCCGAAAACAGGAAACCCCATCCGGTCTCTCGATTGGTTCGAGAAGACCAGGATGGGGCGCCCTGCGACCGCGGTTAGTAGTTGATCTTCAGGCCGAACTGAATTTGCCGCCCTGGATCCATCGATTGCGCGAAGCCGAAGTTGCCCGCTCCGGTATTGCCGCCATTGGCTCCGGTCTGGATCTGACCGTTGCACTGAGGACCGCAATATCCGGACGGAGCGCCGAAAATCGGCGTGTTCGTCAGGTTGATGAACTGCGTCATGAACTGCAGATTGACGCGCTCGGTGAAGTTGATCTTTTTCGTCAGGTTCAGGTCGTCGGTCTTGAGGCCGGGGCCGCGCAGGGCTCCGACTTCGCAGTTGCCGAAGGTTCCCGACGACGGCAGAGCCACCGCGCCGGGGTTCAGATACTGAAGGCCGACGCTCGCCCCGAAGGATTCAAACGCCTTGCTGCCATTGTTGGCCGCGCCGCTGACGCAGTCAGGACGCGAGTCGTAGGAGCCGGTGCCCGAAACATCGGGAGCCGATGGATTGATCGCGAACCCGGAGTGGAAGGTGAAGTCGGTGGCGAGCTGCCATCCGCCGATGACTGCGTTGACAGCCGAGTTGGCATTGGACGCGAACTGGCGCCCCTTGCCGAACGGCAGATCGTACACGACGTAGCCCTGCACATCCTGGGCGATGTCGCTGATGCAGCGTCCGTAGTCGGCCATCGGGTTGTATTCATTCTGGAAGAAGAAGTATCCGCCGCCGGTCTGGCTCTGACCGATGCCCTCTTCGTCACCGTACTGGCCGAAGTACCCGAGAGAGTTCGACATGCAGCGCGACCAGGTATAGCTCGCCTGCAGATCGAGCCCGTGGTAGGCCTTCTCGGCAAGGCTCAGTTCCACCGCGTTGTAGCGCTGGATGGCCGACGAATCGTTGTAGCGAACGTTGGCTCCGGCATTGATGAGCGGCGCGGCGTACGGCGGCGGACCCACCGTGCCGTTCGACTCAAGCACCTTCTGGTCGTAGAGGAAGATGTCGGTCATGTGGTCGACTTTGTTGCCCACATAGCCCAGAGTCGCCGTGGTGTTGCCGTTGAACTGGTGCTCCACGAAGGCCGTCCATTGCTGGTCGATCGCCGGCTTCAGGTTCGGATTGGTCGCGTGCACCGTAACGCCGCCGGCCAGGCATGCCGCCGAAAACTGCTGCAGCCCCTGCGCCGTGCAGGCGGCCGCGGGAAACGCGGAGTAGCCCTGGTCGAGCGTGGTCGCCGGCTCAGGCAGCCCATTGTTGAACTCCGTGCGGGCGATCTGGTACGGCGGATTCGCGACGGCCATGTTGTTCAGGCCGGTCGCTTCCATGTAGCTGGAAATGTCGTAGGCGCCGCGAATGACCGTGTTGTGCACCGCCTGCCACGCGAAACCAATGCGGGGCTGAACCGTGCCGCGGCCGGTATAGGTGTTGTAGTTCGTGCCGATTTCCGGCGTGCCGGAAACCAGATCGAAGTTCACGTTGTCTGCCGAATCCTTGTCGCCGCGCGCAGTCGTTACTTCATAACGCAGGCCAAGGTTCAGCGTCAGCTTCGGCGTCGCTTTCCAGTTGTCCTGGGCGAACCCGCCGAAGAGGCTGTTGCGCAAGTTGAGGTGCAGCGGCGTGCCTTCGTCCACTTCCTCGGGCAGGCCCAGCAGGAAATCCGCGGCGGCATCGCCGCCGGTGGTTCCGGTGTTGCCGGTGAACTGGCCGTTGAAGTCGAAGTCGCCGGCCAGGCCCTGGTTGCCAGGATAGAGGTCGTTGATGATGTAGTGGAAATACTCCGCGCCGCCGGTGACGACGTGGCGGCCGTGCGTCCAGGTCAGCAGATCTTCAAACTCGAGCGTTGTGTCGTGAAAGATTTCGACGCTGTCGTTGTTGCCGATCGAGCCGTACTGGCCGATGTTCATCGCCGGCAGAATCGTGTCCTGTACGCCGGGGATTCCGAAGGTCTGCGGCATATTTTGTCCGGTTGGATTCGTGTACACCTGGTCGTTGGCCGGGAAGATCTGCGCGCCGGCGCGGGCTTCGTTCACCAGCGTGGGCGAAATCGTCCGCGCGTAGTCAACGACGAAATTCTTGAGCGGATATTCGCGCGTCAGCGAGGGCAGCAGCGCGAGGCTGTTCGTGGTGTTGTTGATGACGTACTGCTGCGTGTAGCGGCCCATCACGTGGTCGCGATCGGAGGCCTGCCAGTCGATCTTGGCGTCGCCCTGATACGAATTGACGTAGTTGTGCGAAATGTAGCTGCTGGCCGTGGCCGCCGGAAAGAGCGAGGAGCTGATGAGCTTGCTCGCCACCGAACTGCGGATGGGCACCTGGTTGTTCTGGAACGGCGTGCGTCCCGTTGCGGTCGCGCTCGAAGCCGGATCGTAGAGCTGATGGGCCGCGTTGTTGCACAGGCCGCCGGTAAATCCTTCAGGGCAGTCCGACGAAAAGTCTCCCGTGCGGAAGGCCGCAGGGATCGGATTGAAGGGAGTCGCCGTGGCCGGGGTGTTGTAGCGTGATCCCTGGAAGTCGGTAAAGAAGAACAGCTTGTCCCTGATGATGGGGCCGCCGAAGGTGGCGCCGAACTCGTTCCATTGCAGGGGCTGCCGAGGCAGCAGCGCTGCGCCGGTGGAGGCAAACTGCTGCGCCTTGTTGTTCCAGCTGTTGGCGTTCAGGTCGGTGTTGCGCAGAAACTCGAAGACATTGCCGTGGTAGGCGTTGGTGCCCGACTTCAGGGTCTCCACGATAACGCCGCCGAGGTAGTTGCCGAAGTCGGCGGGCGCGTTGCTGGTGATGATGTTGAACTCCTGCACCGCGTCGGGCCCGGGAACGTACGCCACTTCGCTGTTATCCGGCTGGTTGGTGTCCATGCCGTCGAGCGAGAAGTTGTTGTCCTGCTCGCGCGCGCCGTTCACGTAGGGGCGACCGGTGCCGAACGTGGTCTGCGGAGACTGGAACGCGTAAATGTTGGGACTGACAACGCCGGGCACCAGCAGGGTGAGCTGGTTGATGTCGCGGGAAGCCAGCGGCAGCGAGGTCGTGGCCACCTGGCTGATGACGGTGCCGTTGAGCGAGGAGTCCGTCTGCAGCAGCGGCGGTGCGCCGGTGACGCTGACAGTTTCGCTCACCTTACCGACGGCGAGCTGGAAGTCGACGCGCGCCGTCTGGTTCAGCACCAGGGTAAACGGAGTGCGCTGCTGGGTGGCAAAGCCGGAGGCCTCCACCTTAACGGCGATCTCTCCGACGCTGACCCGCGGAAACTCGTAGATTCCGGCGCTGTCGGTCTTCGTGGTCCAGGTCGCGCCCTGAGCGGCGTCTTTGGCTGTCACCGTGGCGCCGGCGACCGCGGAGCCGGACGGGTCGGTGACGGTTCCGGTAATGGAACCGGCCGCCTGCTGCGCCCGGAGGGCTGGCGTCGTGCAGAACAGCAGCCCTGCAAGACACAGGCTGCTGAGCGGCAGCAGCCACCTTCTGTTTCGGATGTTCACTGGATTCTCCTTAAACTGGCACTTCGCTGCGCTTCCGTGGATTTTTGCGCTATATAGCACACTATGATTGCTATATAGCATTGCGAAAAACATGTCAAGAACCAGTTTCGCCGGGAGGCTGTGGATTTTGAGGACAAAACGGTTCGAGATGCATGGAAGGGATGGTAAAAATTGCTTTTTCCGGGGCTTTTTATAGGCTGAACAGCAATCTTCCATGGGTGCTTCAGCGGCAGCTCGAAATATGACCCGCATCACAATTCGCCGCGAGCGAGCCGGCCCGGAAAGCGGAAATGTTGCCAGCTATATAGCGGTCTGCTAGGATGAACCGCCAGCCCTATAGCACCCGGGCTGGGGAAAGGAGAGTCTGCTATGGTGTTCCTGGTCGACCGGACTGAACGAGCTGCCAGTTCCGGCGAGAATGCCAAAGCTATCCCAGCTATGCCAGGTCGCAACGAAGAGCCCGCCTATAAACGGATTCAGGCAGCGATCCGCCGCCGCATCGACGCGGGACAATTGAAGCCAGGCAATCCGGTGCCCTCCGAGCGGGAGCTGGCGCGCATCCACCGCGTGAGCCTGATGACAGCGCGGCATGCCCTCACGGAACTGGCGCGGGACGGCATCGTTGAGCGGCGCCATGGAGCGGGAACGTTCGTCGCTCCTCCCAAGGTCAACTTCAACAAGCTGCTGGGCTATACGGAGCAGATGGCAAGTCTCGGACTCACGGCGCACTCGCGCGTGGTGACCTCGTCGATCGTGAATCGGGAACATGAGATTGCCGCCCGGCTGGGCCTGGCTCCGGCGAGCCGCCTGGGCCGGCTCGAGCGCGTTCGCCTGGCCGGCACCGAACCGGTGGCGCTGGAAGTCTGCTACTGGTCGGCCGACGATTACCCTGCCCTGCTCGATGCCCCGCTCGACCGCATTTCCCTGTTCAGGGTGCTCGAGCACGAATGCGGGGTGAATCTGGCGTACGCCGATGAGGAAATCGACGCGACCGATGCCGATCCGCGGATGGCGGAGCTGCTCTCGATCCCTCGCGGGACGGCATTGTTGCGGATGCGCCAGCTGATCTTCTCGAACACCGGCCGCGCCACGGTCTACGTCACCGGTTTCTACCGATCGGGACGGCACACCCTGCGCATTCGCCGATTTCGATAATCCGGGGCCGGCGGTCAGCGAAAAGGCGCCATCCGGACAAAAGAAAGGCAGCCGGAGGGAAGCCGGCTGCCCAAAGCACATCGTTCAGCTTTAACCCTGCGAAGGATGCAGCACGCGGAAGGTCGTCCCTCCGTTCGACCACACCAGCAGCAGCGCGTCCTGCCCCTGCGGGACGCTGGACAGCGCCTGCGCCACGTCGGACGCGCTGTGCACCGGCTTGCGGTCCACCGAGACGATCACATCGCCCTGCTGGAGCTGGGCGTTGTCGGCGGAGCTGCCCGGTCTGACGTTCTCCACCACTGCGCCTTCCACGCTCTTCGGCGCCTGAATCTGCTCGCGCACGTCGGGCGTAAGGTCGGCGAGGCCCAGGCCCCAGCGGCCCTTGCCGTTGCTGGTTTGTGAAGCCTCCTGGAGCGCGCCACCGCTCATGGGAACGAGCGTCACCGGGATGGAGAGCGATTTGCCATCGCGCGAGACTTCGAGATGGATCGTGTCGCCAGGCTGCTTCTGCCCGACTTTCATCTGCAGCTCGCCCGCATCGTTGACCGCGTTTCCGTCAAGGCTGGTGATGACGTCTCCCGTCTTCAGGCCCGCCTTTTCACCCGGCGAATCGGGCGTGACGTTGGTGACGACCGCACCGATGGCCTTCTGCATGTCGAAGAACTTCGCGTTCTCGGGCGTGACGTCGCTGATGGTGATCCCCATCATGCCGTGCCGCACGTGTCCGTCCCTGATCAGTTCGTTCACGATCGGCTCAGCGACTTCGGTGGGGATGGCAAAGCCCATGCCCGAGAATGAGCCGGTCGGAGAGATCAGGAACGTGTTGATGCCGATGAGCTGGCCGCGGGCATCCACAAGCGCGCCGCCGGAGTTGCCCGGGTTGATGGCCGCGTCAGTCTGGATGAATTCTCCGGGCTTGCGGGGATCCGCTTCAGGATTCGGACGGTTCAGCGCGCTGATAATGCCACGCGTAACGGTGAACCGGAATCCGTAGGGATTGCCGAAGGCCAGCACCATCTGGCCTGGGTGGAGCTGCGACGATGCACCCCAGGAAACACTGGGAAGATTCGTGGCGTTGATTTTGATCACCGCGAGATCGGTCAGCGGATCGGTGCCGATCACTTTCGCGGAGTAAACGTCGCGGTTGCTCATCGTCACGTGAACGTCGATGGCGCCCTGCACGACGTGGTTGTTGGTCACAATGTAGCCGTCGGGCGAGATGATGACGCCGCTGCCGAGGCCTTTCTCAATCTGCGGGCCCTGCTGGGGCATGCCGAACTGGAACATGTGGCCGAAAGGCGATCCGGGACCGAAGAACTGCTGCATCTGCTGCTGTTGCTCCTGCCCCTGCTGGCCGCCATCCTGGTCGCCATCGTTTTCCATCATGGTCTGGGGACTCGTCTTCGAGGTCACGGTGACGTTGACCACGGCCGGCGTGATGCGCGCCGCCAGCGATTCCATCGCCTGGTCGAGCGCGAGCAGTGCATTGTCTTCCTGCGGAGGCGCCGGCGCCGGTGTGGCCACCGCGGCCGAAGCGGGACGTGCGAATTCCCAGAGGCCCGTGCCCACAAGGACTCCGGCAGCCAGCGCCGGAACAATGAAGCGTCGCGTGAGTTTAGAGTGAAGCGTGCCGAGTTTCATGTTTGCTTCTCCTTGAACAACTAATGAATTAGTTCCAATCCCCAAAAAAATTTGCTCCTACGTCGACGAGTGCTGCGACCCCTCGGTTCCCACAGGAGCGAGCACAACGATGTGGTAAACGTGCAGATGCCAGCCCGTCTGGTCTTCTTCCAGCACCTGCAGCGTGCGGATCTGAAGAATGCCGGAAGAGCCGGCGAGGATCGCCGCGGGCAGCGGCAGCGTCGCTGCATTGCGCGCACCGGATGCATGCGTGGCGGGCGCCAGAGGCACAGATGCGTCGCCGGCGTCCGCAGTCTCCAGGAACATGATGGCCTGCGGCTGAGGAGGATCGTTCTTCTTCGCTGCCGTGCCAGGAGACTGCGGCATGGCAAGTTTCGCAAGTACCACCTGCGGCGCAGCGTGACGGGCCGGATGGAGGCCAACGGCGGCAACCGTCGCGGGCTTCGCAGAATCGACAATCGCAGGGTGCGCCAGCGCGGTCTTCCTCGTTGCAGGCTGCGGATGAAACGCCGCCGGCACAACGCTCGCGTGGTAGAGATCGCCGTGGACGTTCAGCACATCTTTCGTCTGGCTGGTCGTCTGCGCCGACGCGAATTCCGTGTCAGGCGCGAAGCCGACCAGCTGCGGCGCGAGAGCAAAGAGCCCGAATGATGCGGCGCACAGGGCTGTGGCAATCCCAACCGCTCCACGTCCGATATGCGTCGAAGCAGCTCCCCCGCTCAGGATGCGCGCAATGCGCTGCGATACCTCGCGGGCGCGAGACACGGCGGCCTGAGCCATGGTCCAGCCGCGGCGAGCGCAGCTGCGTTCGAGCAGACCGACCAGGCTGCCGGCGTACGCGCGCGGGTTGCCGAGCGTGGCGACAACGGCGTCGTCGCAGGCCATCTCCCG
>Ga0335075_10011444_pt1 | contig 13417 bp, 11 predicted proteins | sample Lox_Sample_24_FD_206723 | JGI IMG/M metagenome (GOLD analysis project Ga0335075, IMG submission 206723) | Soil microbial communities from Loxahatchee National Wildlife Refuge, Florida, United States - Lox_Sample_2.4 | ecosystem: Environmental > Terrestrial > Soil > Wetlands | place: USA...
CAAGGATTTCTCGCTGCGGGACCGGGCCTTCCTGGTCGTCGTCATCGCGATCGTGGCACTCGGCCTGTGGCGCATCGCCGCCAACCTCATCGCCGATACCACGGTCGGCGAGGCGCTCGATGTCTGCGGGCTCGCCCTGATCACCATGGTGCGGGTATTCGTGTTCATCGCCATCGCGAGCGTGGTGTGGGTGCCGGTCGGAGTCTGGGTCGGTCTGCGGCCGCGGGTCATGGCATTCGCACAGCCGGTGGCGCAGTTCATGGCAGCCTTCCCGACCAATCTGCTGTTCCCCTTCGTGGTGTCATTCATCGTGCGCTGGAAGCTGACCCCCGACATCTGGCTCAGTCCCCTCATGATCCTGGGAACGCAGTGGTACATCCTGTTCAACGTCATCGCCGGAGCCTCCTCCATCCCCGGGGAACTGCGGTATGCGGCCCAGAATTTCAACCTGCGGGGCTGGCAGTGGTGGAAGACCCTGGCCCTGCCGGCGGTGTTCCCGTACTACGTGACCGGGGCCATCACGGCCTCCGGTGGCTCCTGGAACGCCGCGTTCGTGGCCGAATACACCAGCTGGGGTTCGACCCAGGTCACGGCCCACGGCATCGGTGCGTATCTGGCCGCAGCCAGTGCCGCCGGCAACTTCCACGGCATCGTGCTCGGCACCGTGACCATGTGCCTGTTCGTGGTCGTCATCAACCGCCTGTTCTGGCGACCGTTGTATTATTACGCCGAACGACGCTTCCGGCTCGCCTAGAAGAAGCCCATGAACACCGCACCCCTGTTACAGGTCAAGGACGTCTGCAAGGCCTTTCCGAAGCCCGATGGCGACGGCCAGCATGTCGTGCTCGAAGGCGTGAACCTCACCATCAATGAGGGCGAGGTGGTCGGGCTGCTCGGCCGCTCGGGTTCCGGCAAATCGACGCTGCTGCGCTGTATCGCCGGTCTTTCGAATCCGACGGATGGCACGCTGTCATACCTGGGCGAGCCCATCGATGGCCCCGCCCAGGGCATTTCGATGGTGTTCCAGAGCTTCGCCATCTTCCCCTGGCTGACGGTGTACGAAAACGTCGCCCTGGGCCTCGAGGCGCTGCACGTGGCTGCGCCGGAGATCCGGCGTCGCGCCCTGGCCGCCATCGACCTGATCGGCCTCGATGGATTCGAGTCCGCCTATCCGCGCGAACTGTCGGGAGGCATGCGCCAGCGCGTGGGCTTTGCGCGCGCCCTCGTGGTGCATCCCAACATCCTGCTGATGGACGAACCGTTCTCGGCGCTGGACGTGCTGACGGCGGAAACCCTGCGTACCGACTTCCTCGATCTGTGGACGGAAGGCCGCATGCCCATCAAGGGCGTGATCCTCGTGACCCACAACATCGAGGAGGCGGTGCTGATGTGCGACCGGATCCTGGTGTTCGCCAGCAACCCGGGGCGGATTCTCACCGAGATCCGGGTCACCCTGCCCCAGCCCCGCAATCGCCTGGATCCGAGCTTCCGGGCACTGGTGGAGAGCATCTACGTGGTCATGACGACGCGCCTGGCCGGCGAGGCGCACGCCCGCAACGAGCGCTTCCCCGGCCTCGGCATCGGCACCGTGCTGCCCCATGTCTCCTCCAACCTGCTCGCCGGGCTGCTCGAGACCGTGGCGGCCGCCCCGTTCTACGGCACGGCGGACCTGCCGAAGATCGCGTCCGATCTGCAGATGGAAATCGACGAACTGTTCCCCGTCGCCGAAACGCTGCAGATGATGCGCTTCGCGGAAGTCGCCGGCGGCGACATCCGCCTGACCGAGGTCGGCAACGTCTTTGCCAACTCGGAGCTCGATGAACGCAAACGGATCTTCGCCCGCCAGCTGCTGAACTATGTACCGCTGGCGGCCCACATCCGCCGGGTACTCGATGAGCGACCGACCCACGTCGCCCGCAAGAGCCGCTTCTCGGACGAGCTCGAGGACTACATGAGCGAGGACGACGCCGAAGGCACGTTGCGCGCCATGATCAGCTGGGGCCGGTACGCGGAGGCGTTCGCCTACGACGACGAGCACGCCTCCTTCAGTCTGGAAAATCCAAGCTGAAGGGGCTCCCCGTCACGGCGAGGGTGGCGGTGCCGGCCCGGCCGGCGGCGATGGCGGGACGGGAGGCACTACGGCTGCCGGCGGCGCAGGCGGCGCGGGTGCACCCCCGACGATACCCTGCAGGTTCGGGACACCCATATGTCCCTGCAGCGCGCGCAACTGGTCCATGTTGATCTTGCCGGCGATGTTGACGATGGTCAGTTCGCGGGGTTCCTCGGTGAGGATCAGCAGTCCGCCATCCTCGGTGTTCTCGCGCATGTGGATTTCCACATGCTCGCCCTTTTCGCGGACCGAGATCACCTTCTTCCATCCCGGGACGTTGACCTGAGCCAGCACCCGCTCGACCTCGTCCTGCGAATACATGTCGGGTTTATCGAAGGTGAAGCTGCGTACGGTGATTGCCTTCAGACCGCTGACCAGACCGGACACATCGGCATCCGTGGAGTTGCGTCCGCCCCCGCCGCCCAGCATGTGGCTCGCCGATTTCAGCATGTCGCCGTCGAGCGTGATATCCACCGCCTCGGTCGCTTTCTTCGCGAGGTCACTGAAATCGGGTATGACCAGCTTGCCCGCCTGTGCCGCTGCCAGTACCGGCAGCAGCAGGCCGACCAGGGCGCCGCTGCAGCGCCGTGCAATGAGGCTCATGGATTCTGCTCCTGTGCTTGAAACTGTGCGATCCGCTGCTGGGCCAGCCCGAGCCGCTCGCCGGTGATTTCCAGGGCCATCAGCAACTGGCTATGCACGCGCTCCTGCTGTGCGCGCGCCAGGGCGGCCCGCTGCGCGCCCCGCAGCTCCTCAATCTGCGCGGCGATGCCCATCGCCACGACGATGGCGGCAGCCACCGCGAGCACCCCATGGTAAACGCGCAGCTGCCGCGGCACGGCGCGCGAGGGTGCGGCAACGGGCGGCCGCGCCCCGCCTGTCATGAGGCGCGCCTGCAGGGCGATGGTGAAGGCGGGGCCCGGATCCGCCGGTTGCAAGGCCGCACGCAGCGCCCGCTCCAGGCGGTCGGCACTCGGCTCGGTGGGCTTCAGGTCAGAGGCATTCATCGGCTCAACTCCAGTCCCTGCCCGCGCAGCCAGTCCAGGGAGCGGCGCAGATGACTCTTGACGGTATTCAAAGGCAGATCGAGCGTGGCGGCGATGTCCTGAGGATCGAGGTCCTCCTGGAACCTGAGGACCAGGACCGCCCGCGGGATTTCGGGAAGGCGCAGCAACAGCGCCCGCAACGTCCGGTGCAGCAAGGGATCCCCGCTCTCATCCTCCACCGGCACCGCGAGCAGCAGCTGGTCCAGGGACTGCGTCGCCGGCCGTCGCGCGCGGCTGCGCAACAGGTCGATCGCCCGGTGCGTGACGGTGCGATACAACCAGTGTCGCGCATGTTGTGGCGATTCCAGGGACCGTAGATGCCCGTGCAGTCCCAGGAAGGCGTCCTGCGCCAGCTCCTCGGCATCTTCCCGGCGCCCCGTGAGGCGCAGGGCGAGGCTGAACACGCGGGCCTGATGCTCCCGGACCAGCCGCACGAAGGCGTCCATATCGCCCTCGCGGGCGGCAGCGAGCGCCTGGGTCGTGGCCAGGCCCGGCTGGGCCTGATCCAGGCCGGCAAGCCCCGGGAGCTCAATGGAGGATGAAGTAAGGGTCACAGCACCTATATACGTCAGGGAGGCCCCCAGCGGGTGCAGTCGGCGGATCAGCGCTCAGCGCGCGGCCGGCTTATGGGGAGAGTGGCGGGTGAGCCAGTCCCGGACCTCCGGTGCCGGCATGGGGCGGCTGAAGAGATAGCCCTGCCCCGTCGGACAGCCCATGGCAATCAGGCGCTCCAGCAGCTCCTCGGTCTCCACGCCCTCGGCAACGAGCTCCAACCGCAGACTGCGGCCAAGATTGATGATCGCTCCGACGATGATGTCGGCCTCTTCGGAGGCCGGCATCCCCCCCACGAAGCTGCGGTCGATCTTCAGTTCCGTGAATGGCAGGCGGTGCAGCTGGACGAGGGATGAGTAGCCGGTGCCGAAATCGTCGATCGCGAGCCGGAATCCCTTGAGTCGCACGCGCGTCAGCACTTCCAGCATCAGGGAATGGTTGCCCATGGCCGCGGTCTCCACACATCCTGACGAGGGCGTCCGGCAGGTCCGCGACGATGTTCGCCGCGGATATGTTCACCGATACGAAATGTTCCATGCCCGCATTGCGCCACACCGCAAGCTGCGCCAGCGCCAGGTTCAGCACCCGCTCGGTCAGGGGATGAATCAACCCCTGGCGCTCGGCCACACCGATGAATTGAGTGGGCATGATCATGCCGAACTCGGGATGTCGCCAGCGCACCAGGGCTTCGAATCCCAGGGTCGTGCGCGTCTCGAGCGTGAGGATGGGTTGATAGCACAGTTCCAGGTGGCCGTTGTCCAGGGCGGCCTGAAGGCTGATGGCGTCCGGCTCGAAAACCCGGGTACGCAGCCGCCCGAACAGCTGCCGCAGGTCTGCGGGGCGGATCGGCTTTTGCATGGATGAGCCCATCTGCAGCCCGAGTTCACGACCGATGCCGTGGGCCATGCCCAGGACCCTGGCATCAAAGCCGCTCATCAGGACGATGGTGGCCGCGCAATCGGCATTCGCCAGCGAGTGCAGCAGTTCGACACCATCGCAGCCGGGCATCTGCAGGTCCAGGAACACCACACTCGGGGGCTGCTCGACCAGTGATGCGCGGAAGACCTGCGGATCCGTGGTCACGGTTGCGATGAATCCCGAGGATTGCGCCACCTTGCGAATGATCTCCAGGAAGGCGGGCATGCAGCCCACCTTCAGACCGTGTCGAGGGCCGCCCTGACCCAGCGCGCCAGTTCGCTCTTGCGGTAGGGCTTGCTCAGCAGGTTCGAGCCCAGTTCCTTTTCGACGGCCGCGGAAGCGGCGGCGGCGGTGAAGCCCGACGTAAAGAGCACCTTCAACCCCGGACGCATGCGCCGGGCCGCCTGGGCGAGCGCCCGGCCATCCAGGCTGCCGGGCATGACCACGTCGGTGAACAGCAGGTCCACGAGCGCGCCCCCGCGCAGCATTTCGATCGCCTGATCGCCATTGGCCGCCGCAAGGGTGCGGTACCCCAGGCTCTCCAGTTGCCGCACGACCAGCTCACGAATGGGGCCGTTGTCCTCGACCACCAGCACCATTTCGTCGCCGCGGGGCAACGGTTCAAGCGTGACGGTGTCGGTCTCGAAGCTCTCCCCTTCCGATGCCCGCGGCAGATAGAGCCGGACCGTCGTGCCGCGACCCGGCTCGCTGTAGATCTTGGAGTACCCTCCCGATTGCTTGATGAAGCCGTGCACCATGCTCAACCCGAGGCCGGTGCCGGCACTGCCCTTGGTCGTGAAGAACGGCTCGAACACATGGGCCAGAACCTCGGGTGTCATACCCATGCCCGTGTCCGACACCGCGATGAGCACGTAATCACCCGGACTCGCTTCCATGTTGAGCTCCGAGGCGCGCTCGTCTATCACCACATTGGATGCTTCGATCGTCAGCCGACCGCCTTCCGGCATGGCATCGCGGGCGTTGACCGCGAGGTTCAGCATCGTCGACTCCAGTTGGGAGGTATCGACCAGGACCGGCCAGCTCGCCGCGGCGACATGCAGCTCAAGGCGGATGTTCTCGCCCAGCGTACGACGCAGCAGTTCGGAGATGGACTGCAGCAGCGGCGGCACCTGCGTGATCTTCGGCGCCAGCGGTTGCCGGCGGGAAAATGCCAGCAGCCGTCGGATCAGTTCGGCGCCCCGCATCGATGCCTGGATGGCCGCCTCGGTCAGTTCCAGTTCCTCCCCACCGGGTTCAAAACGTTCCGCCAGCAGGTCCAGATTGCCGAGGATCACACCCAGCAGATTGTTGAAATCATGGGCGAGGCCACCGGTCAGCTGACCGATCGCCTCCATCTTCTGGGCCTGCCGCAGCTGGTTCTGCACTTCATTGCGTTCGCGGGCATCCTCGATGGCGAACACGGCCCCGGCGAGCCGCCCTTCGGCATCGAAGAACGCCGAGGAGGAGGAACTGGTTTCGATGAGGGTGCCGTCCCGATGGCGGTGCCGGGAAGCCAGATTGCGCAGGACTTCACCTGCCGCCAAGCGCTCGAACCGACGATCGAACTCCTGCTCCTGGCCCGGAGGTATTACCGGCGAAGGATGGCCCATGACCTCCTGCGGCGTGTGGCCGAACAGCTGTTGGGCCGAGGCGTTCCAGAGGATCACGCGGCGCGCCGCATCGACGCAGACGATGGCGTAGGGGGAAGCGTCGATGAGCGCCTTCAGTTGGGTGTTGGTCCGCCGCAGTTCAGCCGTTCGCTCGTCGACCAGCCGGCGGACGATTGATACCCGCCGGATGCCTTCGGCGACGTTGTACGCCAGCACGACCGTCAGCAGCAGCCCCGCGATCAGGATGGTCAGCGGTGCGACGGAGCGCTTGGCCGCCACCGTGTCGGACAGAAACGTGGAGTCGAGGCGCCAGGTCTGCCCGTTGACTTCAAAGGAGCGCGTCGAAGCGTGTGCCGCCGGCGGCGCCGGGTCCGCGGCCGGCGGCCGCACGGCGTGATCTGCGGCCGAATAGGTCGCCATCAAACGGAACATGGCGGTGCCCGGACGCCCGTCCTGGTGGTCGGCCAGGAAGAAGCGGATGTTCTCCGGTACAGCGGGAGTATCGGCCAGTGCAGTCCTGAGAACCTCGATCACCCGGAACACGCCCACCACGTAGCCCTTGAACTGCGCGCGCCGCTGGGCGACGGTGGGCGGCACCGCGACAGATGTGAAAACCGGCCAGAGAATCAGATAGGTCGGCCCCACCGGCGACAGGCTCGGAGGAAGCTGGATCGATCGGGGCAGGCCCGTATCGCGCGCCGCTTCGAGCGCCCGCCGGCGCACCGGATCCACCGACAGGTTCAGACCCAGCGAGGGCGGTCGGCCATCGAAGCGATTCTGCAGCAGGATCGGAACGTAGCTGTCGCGCTGAGCGGCGATCTTCCGCGAGCCATCGGGCTGGTTTTCGAGGATGGGGAAGCCCGCGGTAGCCTCGAACGTCGCCCGATCGGTACCGTTCACCTGCGGTGCCCAGGATATCGAGGCCACGGAGTGCGTCTGGGCCGCGACGGCCGTCGTGAACTGGCGAAACTCACCCGCCGTCAGCTGCGGCTCGGTTTCCACGTCCGTGACGGTGGCGATGAGGGGCTGGCCGGCGAGACGGATCCTCGACTGCAGGTCCTGTGCCTGCCAATCGGCCTGGAGGTTCAGTTCATCGATGACCCTGCGTTCTTCGGCCCGTCTCAGGGTGAAGTAGGCCACCAGGGTGATCGCAAGCCCCACGGCCACGACCATCGCAACCGGGGGCCAGGGTGACGCTCGGGCAATGGGGCCGTCCTTCGACCGGGCCGGAGGACTGCCTTCGGAAGCAATTCGCTCGGGCGCTTTCATGGGGTTTCGTCCGGCGCCCCGCTTCGTTGCGGTGCACCGTCGACGTTTGATTCTAGGGTGTTCTCCCGACCCTGGGAAAGTTACGGTGCCGGACCGTCTGCGGCTTGAGCTGCGCGCGGGCGGCCCGTCGCAGCCGCACGCGGCCTGTCAGGGCGACGGCGCAAAACGCCTGAAAATTTCCTGGGGCGAGGCCGGTGGACTGATGCCGAAGATTTCATCGAGAACCCTGCCGAATTCCTCGGCGCTGCCGATGAGCCGGTCCGCGATGATTTCAGCGTCACGGTCCTCCGTGACCCAGCGGTTGTTGATCAACCGGTGGCGGTGTCCGGCGCGGATGCGTTCCAGGATGAGCGTGCTCACGAACGGCGCATTGGGGCTGGTCGCCGTGTACCAGTTCGCGGCTTCGTAATCGGACGGGAACTGCGGCTCGAGGGTGAATACATAGGCCGTTCGCCACCCCTCCGGTCGCTTGGCATCGAGGGCGATCATGCCCGCCGCGTCGGTGAGCCGGAAGGTACCCATGGCCGTGGCGTGCTCGACGTCCATCTGCAGCGGCAGCGGTTGATCCAGCAGGCAGGCACCGAAGCCCACGTCCGCAAGATAGGAGCCGCCGTGCAGGTCGATCCTGAGCAGCATGTGCGAGCGCGGCCCGAGCGGACTTCCGGGGGGTGACATCCAGCGCACGCGTGCCCCCAATCCCGTGACACTGAATCCGATGGCCTCGAGTGCGGCCTTGAGCAGCGTGTTCTGTTCGAAGCAATACCCGCCCCGGCGGCCCGACAGGATCTTCTCCTGCAGGGAAGCCAGGTCGAGCTTCACGGGTCTGCCCAGGAAGGGGTCCAGGCCTTCGAAGGCAATGGCTGCGACGTGGGCCGCGTGAATGGCCGCAAGCGTCGGCAGATCGGCCGTGACCGGCGCGTCGATGCCGATGCGCTGCAGATACTCGGCCAATGGGAACGGGCGCTGCATCCGCAGCAGCTTACCGCAATGCAGCGCAGCACATCCCCCCGGTCGACGTGCGTGTCGTTTCACGTAGCATGTGGCGTTCGCAACGGGAGTACTGCAGATGACGGGACGATTCCGGGCCTCCAGCCTCCTGACCTACGAGAACTCGCTCGTCCTGATGCTGGGTGTGACCTTCGGCGTGGTATTCATGGACCGGCTGGCCGTCAATTATCTCGCACCCTTCATCCTCCCGGACCTGCGGCTGAGCGCGGCACAGATCGGTCTGGCCTCATCGGCCCTGTCGGTCACCTGGGCACTGAGCAACATCGGCTTCGGCCGGCTCTCGGATGTGCTCGGTCGCCGCAAGCTCCTGCTGATCGCGACCCTGGTCGTGTTTTCGTTGTGCTCGTTCGTGTCCGGACTCGCGACCGCCTTTGGTGTCCTGATCGCCGCCCGTCTGTTCATGGGGCTTGCCGAAGGTCCCGTCCCGCCGCTCATCATGACCTTGATGGCGCAGAGCTCCTCGAAGGGCCGGCTCGGCCTCAATTCCGGTCTGATCATCAGTGGTTTCATGAACCTGTTTGCGACGGTCCTCGGCCCGGTCGTGCTGATCGGCCTCGCGCAGAGCTTCAACTGGCGCATTGCATTCTGGCTCGCTGCGGTTCCCGGTCTGATCATGGCGGTGCTGCTGGCAAGGTACGTGCGCGAATCCCCGCCCGCGGGCCTTGCCGCACGCGGCACCGTGACCCCGCAGGGCTTCTTCCGGATCCTGGCGCGCCGGAATATCGTCCTGTGCACCCTGATCGGCTGCTTCAGCCTGGCAACGCTGATGATCGGGACCACTTTCGCATCGCTCTACCTCATCAACGAGCGCCACATCGCGCCGACGGCGGCGAGCCTGCTGCTGGCGGCACAGGGGCTCGCGGGCATCGCCGCCTTTCTGGTCGCGGCGCTGTCCGATCACGTCGGCCGCAAGCCGGCCGTCATCGTATTTTCCTTTCTGGGACTGCTGACGCCGTTCGCGATGCTGGGCTATCACGGACCACTGCCGGGCATGGCGGTGCTGTTCTTCCTGGGGGGACTGTCGCAGGGGATCAATGCGGTATTGTTCGTCGTCATTCCGGCGGAGACCGTCCCGCTGCGTCAGCTCGGAACGGTGACCGGATTCATTCCCGGCATGGGAGAACTGATCGGCAGTGTCTTCGGACCTGCCATCGCCGGGTGGGCCGCCGATCTCACCACGCTCGCCATGCCGTTTTACATCATGGGCGGCTGTTCGATCGCTTCGGGACTGCTGGCCCTGGGCCTCAAGGAGTGTGTGGGCGTCAGACCCCCCGATCCGCTGGAATCAGCCGCCGCGATGGCCGAACCCGCACGCTGAAAATCCACGGTGCAAATCGGTCTCAACTTATTGATTTTTATGGTGGAGCCAGACGGGATCGAACCGTCGACCTCTTGCATGCCATGCAAGCGCTCTCCCAGCTGAGCTATGGCCCCGTACCGTGGCGAACGGGCGCGCAGAATACCAGAAATCCCCGGAAACGCACGCGTTTCGCCCCGTCAGTGAGATGCGGCGTTGACTGTGCGGCGGCAGCACGGTCTGGCACTCTTAGGGCCGCAAGCCGCGAGCCATGGCCGATGCACGATTCCAGCCCCGCTGTGTCCGATCCTTCCTGTCGCAACTGCTCGGCCGAGCTGGCCGGGCCGTACTGCGCGCAGTGTGGTCAGCACGCCCACGAGAGTGCCCGCTCCCTGCATGTGCTGTTCCATGAAGCCTGGCACCTGCTCACCCACCTGGACGGCAGGCTGTGGCGGACGCTGGTGCTGCTGCTGTTCCGCCCCGGCCGGCTGAGCCTCGAGTACTTCGCGGACCGCCGGGCCCGTTACGTGCCCCCCTTCCAGCTGTACTTCGTGATCAGCGTGGCGTTTTTCGGACTGGCCGCCCTGAGCAATAGCGGTTCGAGTACCCACGACCTCACCCCGACGGATCGGGCGCAGCTCCACAGTGAACTGCAGCAGCCGGATACTCCGACCCTGGTCACGGATTCCGTGGCGGTCATGACGGCCGAGCACGGCGTGACGCCGCAACTCGCGGCGCAGCTGTGCAGGCACGTGACGATCGGCGTGTCCCGTCTCGACCCACGGCTGCAGGCGGTGTGCCGCCGGCAGTTCGCCGACGGGGGCCGCTCGATGATGCACGAGTTCGGGAGCCTCGTGCCGAAGATGATGTTCGTATTCCTGCCGCTGATGGCGCTGGTGATGCTCGCCCTGTATCACACACCGCAGCGGTTCTATGTGGAACACCTGGTGTTCTTCCTGCACCTGCAGTCGGATCTGTTCCTGGTCCTGATCCTACGGCTGCTGCTCCTGGATCTCGCAACGGCCCTGCCGGCGTTCGGGACGCTCTCCTCCATCGGCGGCCCCGTACTGTTGTGTTATGCCGTGTGGTACGTCTTCGCCGCCCTGCGGCACTTCTACGGACAGGGCCGTGGACGGACCTTTGCGAAATTCGGCGCTGTGGTGGTCGCCTACCTGGTGTGCATCGGGCTGTCGCTGCTCGGGACCATGGTCCTGAGTGCACTGGTGACGTGAGTCGAGCCTATTTCCCCGCACCCCACTGCTGCGCCCGATCCAGACGCACCAGACAGCGCTCGCGACCGATGAGGGCGGCCGTGACATCGATGGGGGGCGACACGGCGGTGCCCGTCAACGCGACACGCAACGGCTGGGCCACCTTGCCCAACCCAAGGCCGCTCTCGGCGGCAATCGCCGTGAGTGCGTCGTGGATGCTCGGTGCCGTCCAGTGCGTCAGGTCCGCGAGTCCCGTGCGCAGGCGAACCAGCATCGCGGCCCCATCGCCCAGCAGATGCTTGCGACCGGTCTTGTCATCGATCTCGACGTCGGCCACGAAGAAGTAGCGGCTCGCCTGCGCCATTTCCTTCATGGTCTTCGAACGCTCACGCTGGCCGGCCACCACCCCTTCCAGCAGCGCCCGATCGTCGGATTCGATGCCCAGGCGCTGCAGCTGTTCGCGAAGCACGCCTGCCAGGTAGGGCAATGATGCCCGCATCATGTGCTGCTGGTTCACCCATAGCAGCTTTTCCGGGTTGAAGGCCGAAGCGGCCTTGTTGACATCGGCGATGTCGAACAGCTGCTCGAGTTCCGCCAGGGAAAAGATCTCCTGGTCACCATGGGACCAGCCCAGCCGTACCAGGTAATTGAGGAGCGCTTCGGGCAGGTACCCCTCCTCCCGGTAGTGCAATACGCTGACGGCACCGTGCCGCTTGGAGAGCTTGGCGCCATCGGCACCGAGGATCATGGCCACATGCGCATAGACCGGCGGCGCGAAGCCGATCGCGCGCAGCATGTTGATCTGCCGCGGCGTGTTGTTTAGATGATCATCGCCGCGGATCACGTGGGTGATCTGCATGTCGCTGTCATCCACCACCACGCAGAAATTATAGGTGGGGGTGCCGTCGGAGCGGGCGATGATCAGATCGTCGAGTTCGGCGTTCTGGAATACCACCGGACCGTGCACCAGATCCTCGACGATGACCTCGCCGTCCAGCGGGTTCTTGAAGCGCACCACCGGCTGCACGCCGGCGACCGCCGCAGTCCGCTCCCGGCAGCGTCCGTCATACCGCGGCTTCTCCTTGCGGGCGATCTGCGCGTTGCGCATCTCCTCGAGTTCTTCCTTGCTGCAGTAGCAGTGGTAGGCCTTGCCTTCGGCCAGCAACTGCTGCAGCACCTGTGCGTAGCGGTCGAAGCGGCGGGTCTGGTAGTACGGCCCCTCATCGTGGGTCAGGCCCAGCCACTGCATGCCATCGAGGATGACCTGCACCGCCGCCTCGGTGGAGCGCTCCCGGTCGGTGTCCTCCACGCGCAGGATGAATCGCCCGCCGTGGCGACGTGCGTAAAGCCAGCTGAAAAGCGCCGTGCGGACGCCCCCTATGTGCAGCAGTCCGGTAGGACTGGGCGCGAAGCGAGTAACGATGGTCATGAGGGGCGCGATGTTAGCAGTCCAGCATTGCCACCGGCCGGACAGGTGCTTACACTTGCGCGCTCGTTCAGGCGGGCGGTTAGCTCAGCGGTAGAGCACTGCTTTCACACGGCAGGGGTCACAGGTTCAAGCCCTGTACCGCCCACCATCTAAATCAACGAGTTACCTCATCCGGCTTTGGCCTCGGCTGTCCTTAGATAGCTTATCGGCTATCATAGCGGGATGCCTCAAGATGCCCCCGCACAACTGCTGATGGAGGCGCGCAAGCGGTCGGGTCTTTCGCAGCGCGCCCTGGCGCGTCGCGCGCGCACGGCACAGTCCGTCATCGCCCGCATTGAAAATGGCACGGTCAGCCCGAGTTGGAAGACCCTGGAACGATTGCTGCGACATACCGGGCTCGAACTGCGCGCGACCCTCGTGCCGCAGCCCCGGGGTCGCTCGCACATGCTCGACGATGTGCCGCGCATTCTGCGTCTCACCGCGGAAGAGCGTCTGCTCGAACTCAGGAATGCGGCGCAGCTGTTCGGCGGGGCGACTCGCAAAGGGCCATGAGCGCCTTTGATCCCGAACGAATTCTGCGCACGCTGGCGCGCTGCCAAGTGCGCTATGTCCTGATCGGCGCCACTGCAGCCCGACTGCAGGGATTCCCTCGCCTCACCGCCGATGCCGATATAGCCCCGGCCCGCGACGCCGATAACCTGGAGCGCCTGGGCATCGCCCTGCGCGAACTCGGCGCGCGTGTCTACACGGAGGCAATTCCCGAAGGGCTACCGTTCAGCTGCGATGCGACAACGCTCGCGCGTGCCAAAATTTGGAACCTGGTCACAGAAGCCGGACGTGTGGACGTGATCTTCGAGCCAAGCGGTACCCAAGGCTATGATGACCTGGCCGCCGGGGCGGTCACCTATGAGGTCTTCGGCGTCGAGGTGGCCGCGGCCAGTCTCACTGACATCCTGCGTTCCAAGCG
>Ga0335075_10011445_pt1 | contig 13416 bp, 9 predicted proteins | sample Lox_Sample_24_FD_206723 | JGI IMG/M metagenome (GOLD analysis project Ga0335075, IMG submission 206723) | Soil microbial communities from Loxahatchee National Wildlife Refuge, Florida, United States - Lox_Sample_2.4 | ecosystem: Environmental > Terrestrial > Soil > Wetlands | place: USA: Florida...
AAGCAAAACAAAGCGGCGGAAAAGCGCCGCACTCCAAAAACAAACAAAACAAAGCGGCGGAAAAGCGCCGCACTCCAAAAACAAACAAAACAAAGCGGCGGAAAAGCGCCGCACTCCAAAAAAAGCGAAGCCCCGCATGGGCTATTCCCAGAGAGACGGCAGTGCTGGCTTTGGCACACGGATTGCATTCTCAGGAGGTTGGAACGAAAGAAGTCCAACCATAGGTGCAGCCATGACTGTTCTCGACTTTGTGATTTTACTGGTGGTGGCGGGGATTTGCGGCGCGGTGGGGCAAGCGATTGTCGGCTACTCGCGCGGCGGATGTTTGGCGTCGATCGCTCTGGGATTCATCGGTGCGCTCTTTGGCGCGTGGATCGCCCGCGCCCTCGGCCTTCCGGAGTATTTTAAGCTCGTTATCGGCGATCAAACCTATCCGATCCTTTGGTCCATCATTGGCTCCGCTCTCTTCGTCGCCTTGCTCTCTCTGATCGCTCGCCCGGCGGCTCCGTGGTATCGGCGGCGATGGTGGTAAGAAATCGTCAAAACCACCGCGTTTTATCGACCACGTTCACGAGCGGCTCGCCGCGCACGAAGCGGCGAATGTTTTCCAGCAGCACGCCAAGATGACGCTCGGCGATGCGCGGCGAATAGCCGGCGACGTGCGGCGTGATGATGACCTTGCCGGCCATGCTCCACAACGGATGCTCGGACGGCAACGGCTCGATCTCGAACACATCCAATCCCGCTCCCGCGACCTCTCCAGCCCGCAGCGCGGCCGTCAGATCCTCCAAATCGACGATTGCTCCGCGGCCAATATTGATGAGATAAGCGGTCTTTTTCATCTGCTGAAGCTGCGGCCGACGAAACATCTTGACCGTCTGCGGCGTGTGCGGAGCCGCGATGACGACAAAGTCGCTCGCCGCCAGCAAATCAGGCAATCGCTCGACAGGCCACACCGCCTCGACGCCTCCCGACGCCTCCGTCCGTACTGGATCGACGGCGAGGACGCGCATGCCGAAGGCCCGACCGCGGCGGGCTATCTCGGCGCCGATGCTGCCCAGGCCGACGATGCCGAGCACGGCGTCGCTCAGATGCATGTGGGCGCGATCGATGGCGTTGACGACGCCGGGTCCAGTCGTGAAGGCCACGCGCGCCGCCTCGCCGCCGACCGGCGCCCAGTGAGCGCACAGCTGCTGGAGGATGTACTGATGCAGGTTGCGCGCGAAACAGAGAATGTAGCCCAACACCTGATCGGCGATCACATCCGAGAACAGGCCGCGCATGTTCGTCAACACACAGGGATGGGCAACCAATTCCGGAAAGAGGTAATGTTCAAGGCTGGCGGTCGGGGATTGCACCCAGCGCAGCTGCCTGGCGGCAGTCAAGAGCGGCGGTGTGATTTTACCGAAAAAAGCGTCGGTGTCCGGCATGTACGCCAGGGCTTCGCCTTCCTCGGCGGCGTTGATGACGGTCATGGGGCCGGCTTCCGCGACGATGCGTTGCCGGCGAGCGTCCTCGACAGGGGGGTGAATCAGTAATTTCATCGGGTACTCCACGGTTGCGGAAGCGAAAAACGCGCGGCCGCTGGCATGCGGGTCGATTGCACACTAGAGTTTATCAGGCCGCCCCCCTTGCGACAGGCCTCCCCTGCCTTGGAAACCGGTATCGAGGCGCTCCTTATGCTCGGTCGAGTCTTGCTCGGAAAGTACCGAGTTTCCCGTCTGCTGGATCAGGGCGGACTGTGCAAAATCTGGCTGGCGCGCCAGCTCGACGTTGCTCGGGAAGTGGTGGTCAAGGTGTTGCAGGAAACGTTCGCCGGCCAGGCCAAGCCGCGCGAGTTTCTCCGCCGGGAAATCCACATTCTCTCGCGTTTTCAGCATGCCAACGCGGTCGGCTACTACGATGCCGCCCCCAACGATCCCGGCGGACCGATCCTTGTCATGGAGTATCTGCGCGGACTGGATTTGTGTACGCTGTTGCAGCGCGAGGGCAGGCTCCTGCCGGAACGAGCGGGCCGGCTGCTGGCTCAGCTGTGCGATGTTCTCGGCGCCGCGCACGAGGCCGGAATCGTCCATCGCGACATCAAGCCGGGCAACGTGATGATTGTCCATCCTTGCACGCCGCAGGAGACCGTGAAGCTGATGGACTTCGGCCTGGCGAAGATGGCCTCGCTGCTGTACATCGGCGCCGACGATCTCCTCGATTTCTCGCTGCCGGCCGCGGCGGGAACGCCGGAGTACATCGCTCCCGAACAGGCGCTCGGCCAGGACATCGACGCGCGCGGCGATTTGTACAGTGTCGGCGTGATGTTGTACGAGATGTTGAGCGGACACCGGCCGTTCGAGCACACGCGGCCGGAGGATCTGCTGCATGCACACGCACAGGAGGAGCCGCCTTCCTTCGCCGACCGCGGCGTCACGCATATTCCAGCGGCGGTGGAGGCGGTGGTACGCGGCTGTCTGGCCAAGCATCCCGACCAGCGGCCGCGCGATGCCGCCGAGCTGCTTCAGCGCTATGAGGATGCGCTGGGCAAACGCTTATCCGTGCCGAACCGCAGTGGGGTGGGATTGTTGAAAGTCCGCGGGGCGCCGTCCGCGCTGCCTGCCTCGCGCGCCATTCCGCGTGTGCCGAGCACGCCGATGCCCGCCGTCGATCGCCACGCCCTGCGCCAGGACTTCGAAGCCGACATGCCCGAAGCGATGGCCATGCTCAAGCTGAAAGGGTTTCTCCACGACCTCGGCAGCGAGGTGGTCGAATCCGCGCCGGGCATGATTCGCGTCCGCCTCGGCGAGCCGGAAGCACCGAAGAAAAAGAGCGGCCTGTTTGCCTTGCTCGACCGCGGCTCCCCCAAATCCGCCACCGTTCCTCGGAGCGCGGTAACGGAAGTCGAATTGCGCATGGCGCGTCCGGACCTCAGCCGGCCCACTCGCTTGCTCATCACGCTGATCATGCGGCCAGGCGATGGATTTATCACGGCGAGCTGGCGCACGCACAGCCAGAAAATCGCTCTGGATTTAAAAGCCTATCTCATGGGGCGATAATCATGTTGGCCGCTTGCGGCTCAGCGCTAAGCCGCAAGCGGCGATGGTCGTGCCTCACTTCGGCGAGAACGGATGCTTGGCGCTATCCTTCTTGGACACAATCTCGTCGATCTTTGGCTCGCCCTTCATGGCGCGCTGGATGGACAGCTTGGCGGCCTCGTAGTTGTACTGGTAAATTTTGTTGTCGTCCTTGGCTTGCCAGTGGATGAACACGCCGCAGACGATGACCAGCTCATCGGCCTGCGACTTGGGGATGATGCCCTCGGCGACGCAGTCGGTGACGGCCTTGGCCACGGCAGCCTGAGCCGGACCGAACATTTGCACCGCCTGGGCCGCGCCCTTGATGGTCACCTTGGTAATCAGCACCGTTGCCGGCTTGCACAGCAGGTTCGGCGTCAGCACGGCCAGCAAATTGGAGTGTCCCTGCTTCTGACCCGCCAAGGCGTTGGCGAACGCCGTGCCTACCGGGCCGTCTTTCGAGCCGATCAGCAGATCGATATGCGCCACTTCGTTGCCTTCGCCGACCAGCGCCTCTCCGATGAACATCGACATCGCTCATTCTCCTGTTAGAGGGTTGATTTTGCCCGTTGGTCGATGTGGAAGACTATATTTGCCGAGGGGGCTTCCGGCAAAAGAGAAAAGCGAAAGAGCACACCGAGAACGGATTTTCCGTCTGGGTGTGCCCTTGGCGCTTGCCGCGGTTGGCGTCGCACCACGGAGCGGTCGGGGTCGAAACCGCGCGGCGCGGGAGAGGCCGGCCTGTCGGGGTGACGGCGGCTCCCGCGACGGGCGGCGCCAGCCACGCATTCCGCCTTGCGGCGGAACGTCCCCTGTCGCACGAGCGAGCAGGAGATCAATATCTTCATAATCGACCGTTGCGCCGGCCGCGAATAAACAAAACGTCATCCGGATTCCAGCGGCCGGCCGTCCTGCCCCCGACTCGTTCCGAGGCTCCGCCTCGCCTCCTTGGGAACGAGAAAGGAGATACTGCCCAGCTCGTCCTGCTTGACCAGGTTCGACAGGTACGCCGGCTCACCCAAAGCGAGCGGGGGATAGTTCTTCTTTCTGAAATGGTTAGCCGGAAAGAATCACTTCTTTTTGTCGTGACGGTTAGCCGAAACAATCCGCGGGGGAGGGTAGCGCGTGTTCCGGCGGCTTTCCCGCTCATGGATAGCGCCCCACGAGGAAGCTCGCTCACTCGTGGACCGGTGGGGACGCGCTGGCCCGTTCGAGGGGGGTATGAGGATCATGAAGAAGGATCTGTGGATCGGCAGTCTGGTCCTCGTCGTGCTTGCGCCGGTTTCGCCGTTGCGCGCCGCGGATCTGAAATGGCAGGCGGTGGGCGATGCGCCCGGCGGGGAAGCCGCTGCCGCCATCCTGGAAGCTCCCGTCGCGCTCCAGGCCAGCGCGGCGACGGCGGCCTCGCCGCTGATGCCGCTGCCGGGCACAATCCAGCCGGTCAGCTACGAAACGGCCATTCCCGTCGTTGAGCCGCCCTCGCGCAAGTCTACGCCCGAGATCATCGCGGTCAGCGCGCCCCTCACCGCGGCGGCGCCGCCCCCGGCCGACGAACAAGAAGATCCCGGCGAGACGTTGTTCGCCGCCGACCGTCCGTTTCGCACCGCTCGTCCGGGTCGCGCCTTCACGAACGGCATCCAGCGGACCTCGGCCGGCGTCGCCATCTCCTCAGTTGGGGCGGGTGAAGTGCCGATGGTATCGGGATGGGAAGCGCCCGTGGACGCCAGCTGGGGGGGCGGTATGCCTACCGGCCCATTCGCGGATGCCGTCGAAGAGCCGGCGTTCCCACAATTCACCCCGCGGCGGCCGCGCTTCTATGCCAGCGCCGAGTATCTGATGTGGTGGATTCAGGGGCAATCGACGCCGGTGCTGGCCACCACCGGCGATCAAGGGATTCTGGGAAACTCAGGCACCCAGACACTGTTCGGCGGCAACCAGATCGGTGGCAACAGCCCCTTCTCCGGTGGAATGTTCACGGCCGGTTACTGGCTGGATTGCGAGCAGAAAACGGCTGTGGAAGTCACCGGCTTCTTCCTTGGTTCGCGCTCGACCAACTTCACGACCAATAGCTCCCTGAACCCGGTCATCGGCCGGCCGTTCCTGGAGGCCAACAACGGACAGGAGTTCGCGCAGCTCACCTCGTCGCCGGGCGTCTCGACCGGCACGATAAGCATTCAGGCACCGACCAATCTGTGGGGGCTGGGGGGCAATATGCGTTGTCTGGTGTGCTGCGGCTGCAATTATCGCCTCAGCGTCCTGGCCGGCTTCCGCAATATCAACCTGGATGAATCGCTGTCCATCACCGAGAACGTCCAGGGATTGCCGACCGCGCCTCAGCCGTTCACGAATCAGATGATCACGGTGAACGATAGCTTTGCCACGCAGAATCATTTTTACGGCGGCAATCTCGGCGCGAACCTCCGCTATTACTGGGGCCGCTGGAGCGTTGACGTGCTCGCCCAGGTGGCCCTGGGCGACAATGTGCAGATCCTCGACATCAACGGCAGTCAACGTTTCGTGTCGCCGGCCGGCATGGTCCAGAACTTCACCGGCGGATTGCTGGCCCTGCCGGGCAACATCGGCCATTTCACGAACAACGCCTTCAGCGTCGTTCCGTGGATCGGCCTCAATCTTGGCTATCAGATCCTGCCCAACTTGCGCGGCTTCGTCGGCTACAACTTCCTGTACTGGAGCAATGTCATTCGTCCGGGCACGTCGATCGATCGTTCTCTCGACGTGACGCAGATCCCGAACTTCCCGCTCAGTCCGGAGCCGGCGCCGGCGCCTGGGAATCCGGCCCCCGTCTTCCACGAGGTCGGCCTTTGGGCGCAGGGGATATCGTTCGGATTTGAGTATCTGTATTGAAAGCCGCTTGCGGCTTAGCAAGGCAAGCTAAGCCGCAAGCGGCCGAAAGGGAGGGGTGAGGCTTCTACTTCGCGGGCAGAATCTTCGGCACTTCCTTGACGATGGCTTCGATGTCCTTGTCTTTCAGCTCGCCCTTCTTGAAAGCGTGGTTGGCCTTGACAATGTGCTTGGTATACAGCAGCACGGTGACATCGGCGTCCTTGCTGATCTTGTACTCTTGGGGTCCGGCCGGATTATCGATGCTGAGCACGATCTTTTCCAGCTTGGCCTTGTCGGCAAGGCTTTTCAACTCTTTGTCGAGTCCTTCCTTGTCGCTGAGGAAAACGACGTAGCTGCCCATGCGGCAGTCGCCGTTCTTGGCGGTGCATTGATCGAGCTTCTTGATGAGCGTCGTCACTGCCGGGCTGACCTCGCGGGCAAAAACGACGGCGACCGGATTGGAGCCGTTCGAGCAATAGAGGCAGTTCTTCTTGCCCGCTGCCTTGCCGGTGACGTTGTACGGATGGAACGGTCCGGGCACGTCTTCACTGACTTGCGGTCCCGACTTGACGGTCCCGGCCGCGAAGACGGCGCCAGCCAGCAGGGCAGAGGCCAAGCTCATTCCAACGATCCGATGCATCTTCATACTCTTTATTCTCCTTCGGGCGATGAAAAAACCGCGCGCAACACCTTCAAGGAAGAGAGCTTAACGCGCTCATACATCAATCCCGGCAAATAGACGCCGGGATGTACCAGGCTATTCAAGCGATTTCTTTGGTCCCGCTTTTATCAACCCTGTGGATTCCAAAGGAAGGCACAGGAGTGGGCACGCCGTCACGAATCGATCCTTGGGACATGGTAGAACGCGGTCCAGGCAATCGTCAAGCGAAAACTCGCCGCGTAAGGCAAGGATCGCGTAATCGGTGCGCGACTCGATAGAATGTCCGCTAGAGCAACCACGGAGAGCGATCCTGTGAGGTCCCGGCATCATGAAAGCGCACACCGAATATCTGACGATGAATATTCCCTCGAAGATGGCGTTCGTCAACATCACGCCGCAGGTACAGGACGCCGTCACCAAAAGCGGCGTGCAAGAGGGACTGGTGCTCGTCAATACCATGCACATCACGGCGAGCGTGTTCATCAACGACGACGAGCGCGGATTGCATCACGATTTCGGCGTATGGCTGGAACAGCTCGCTCCCTTCAATGCCGATCCGAATCACTACCACCACAATCGCACCGGCGAGGACAACGCCGACGCTCATCTGAAACGCCAGATCATGGGCCGCGAGGTCGTCGCGGCGATCACGAAAGGCAAGCTCGACTTCGGACCGTGGGAGCAGATTTTCTACGGCGAGTTTGACGGTCATCGCAACAAACGCGTGCTGGTCAAGGTCATCGGAGAGTGACGGAAGGCGTTGCCGTCTTGACACCTTGCGGCATTCGCGCTAGAGTAGCCCGATTAGGATGCGCAATCCCGTACCGACTTCCGATTGGCCGCGAGGCGTTGTGACAAGGAACCGGTCACCGGGGCCGTGCAGGAGAATTCAGGCAGTGCCTACCACCACAGAAGTGCAGGTTTCCGGGGCGCCAAGCGTTGAGCACCCGCCTTCTTCGCGACATCACGGAGAGCACGGGCATCTCGACCTCTCGCGGATCGCACAAGATCTGCAAATTCGCAAAGTGCAGGTCGAAAACGTGGTGCAGCTGCTCGATGAGGGCAATACCATCCCCTTCATCACGCGCTACCGCAAGGAGCGCACCGGCGGACTCAACGAGGACGTGCTGCGCACCATTCAGGAGCGCGTGCAGCTCCTGCGGCAGCTGGCCGAGCGCAAGCAGACCATCCTCCGCAGCATCGAGAACCAGGGCAAGCTGACGCCGGAGCTGCGGCATGCCATCCTCGCGGCGGACAATCCACGCCGCCTCGAAGATTTGTATTTGCCGTACAAGCCCAAGAAGCGCACGCTGGCGACGGCAGCGCGCGAGAAGGAGCTGGAGCCGCTGGCCCTCGCCGTCTGGTACAGCGATCCGGCCGTGAGCAATCTTCCCGAAATCCTGGCCGGCATGATCAACCCGGAAAAGGAGCTGAACACGCCGGAGCAGGTGCTGGAAGGCGTGCAGCACATCCTCGCCGAAATCATCGCCGAGTCCGCCGACGTGCGCTCCGCCGTCCGCAACGTGCTGTGGGACACCGGCAAATTATGCACAAGCAAGAGCGAAAAGCTCGCCGAAGGCCAGGGGCTTGAATACAAGGATTACTTCCAGTTCACCGAGCCGGTCCGCCACATTCCACCGCACCGCATCCTGGCCATCAATCGCGGCGAGAAGGAAAACGCCCTGCAAGTGAAGCTGGAATGGGACGCGGAGCTGGGTCTTCGCGTCGCGCTGGATCGTCTGCCGCTGCCGTTGGCAGGCTCGTCGCCGCCCTTGCCGGAAGCCCCTGCGCCGGCCATCACGCCGAGTGAGGCGCTCTCGACACAACCGGCCGAGGCGAGCACGCCGCCTCCGATGGATGCAGCGCAGCCGCTCGTCGTCGAAGTGGCAACGACCGGCGAGACGCCGGAATTAACGACCGGCGAGACGCCGGTACCACCATCCAACGCTACGGAAGAGACGCCGGTCCCAACGACCGGCGAGACGCCGGTGCCGCCAGCTCCCTCGCCACCGCCGGTTGCCCCAGCCCCAGCCGCGCCGCAGCGCGCGGCCATCACACCAATGTCGCAACGCGCCGAGGCGCTGCACAAGCATCCGCACAGCGATTTCCTGCGACAGGTGACGGCCGATGCCCTGGCTCGCCTGCTGGTGCCCAGTCTGGAACGCGAAATTCGCCGGGAGCTGAAGACGCGAGCGGAAAACCATGCCGTCAGCGTGTTCGCGCGCAATCTGCGAAGCAAGCTGCTGACGGCACCGCTGCGCGGTCGGCGCGTCCTGGCCGTCGATCCCGGCTTCCGCACCGGCTGCAAGGTGGCGATCCTCGATGAGATCGGTAATCCCCTCGCGGACAGCGTTATCTATCCCCATACCAGCAACAAGCGCATCGAGGCCAGGGCGAAGCTGGAGGAGATGGTTCGCAAGTATCAGGTCCAGGTCATCGCCATCGGCAACGGCACCGCCTGCCGCGAGACGGAGGAGCTGGTGTCCGAGCTAATCGGCGAGCTGGACGCGCGGCGCCGCGGCGAAGTCCCGCCTTCGCCGTCCTCCACCGCTCCTGTCAATGAGACAGCGGCGCCAGCCGCTGCCGAAGCGCCGCCGGCTCCCGTCTCTGCGGAGGCGAGCGCGCCGCCTCAACCTGAAGTGATTGTCCCACCGACCGGCGAGACGCCGGTCCCAGCACCAGAGCAGACGACCGGCGAGACACCGGTCCCACCGGCTCCGACGGCGGAGGCTGCTCCGCAAGCCGTGGAAATGGCCGCCTCGCCGCCTGCCGAGCCGGCCGCGCCGCCGCCTCCGCCACCCGAGCCGCTGCCCGAGGCGGTGCCCGAGCTGGCTTACGTCATCGTCAACGAGGCTGGCGCCAGCGTCTACTCGACCAGCCCGGTCGGCAAGGAGGAGTTCCCCAACCTCGACCCCACCTCGCGCGGCACCATCTCCATCGGCCGGCGCTTGCAGGATCCGCTCAGTGAGCTGGTCAAAATCGATCCGCAGCACGTCGGCGTCGGACTATATCAGCACGATGTACCCGCTCGCGAGCTGCGCGAATCGCTGGAAGGCGTCATTGAATCGTGCGTCAATCAGGTCGGCGTCGATCTGAACACGGCCAGTGTACCGCTCTTGCGGCATGTCTCCGGCCTGAATCAGCTCGTCGCCCGCGATCTTGTCGAATACCGCAAGACGCATGGGCCGTTCCGCGATCGCCAGCAGCTGTTGCAGATCAACGGCATCGGCGAGCAGCGCTTCATCCAGGCGGCCGGCTTCCTCAAGATCAGCGGAGGCGATAACCCGCTCGACGGCACCTGGATCCATCCCGAAAGCTATGGCGTGGCTGAGCAGATCCTCAAGGAGCTTGGCTATACCCCCGTGAGCCTGGGCGATTCGGAACAGCTCGCGCAGCTGCGCGAGAAGCTCAAGGCCATCTCGACGGAAGAGATGGCCAAACAGCTACACGCCGGTCTGCCGACCGTCAAGGACATTCTGGACGCCTTGGCCCGTCCTGGCCGCGACCCCCGCGAGGATCTGCCGCCGCCGGTTTTCAAGAAGGGCATTCTCAAGATCGAGGATTTGCAGCCGGGCATGGAGCTGAAAGGCACCGTGCTGAACGTCGTCGATTTCGGCGCCTTCATCGACATCGGCTTGAAAGACAGCGGGCTGGTCCATATCAGCCAGATGGCCAACCGCTACGTCAAGAGCACCTACGACGTGGTTTCGGTCGGCGACGTGGTGCCGGTGTGGGTGCTGTCGGTGGACAAGGAACGGCATCGCGTCTCGCTGACGATGATCGCGCCGGGCACCGAGCGCAAGCCGCCGGAAAAGAAACCGGAGCCGCGCGAGCGCCGCGGAGAACGTAGAGAGGGGGGTGAACGCAGGGAGCGTCCCGAGCGTCGCGAGGGCGGCGTGCGTCGCGAGGCTCCCTCCGGCGGCCGTCCGCCTCAGCAGCGCGGACGCCGGCCCTTGCCGCCGCGCGGCGGACGCGCCCAGGGAGCCCCCGCAGGCCAGAGCGCTCCGGGCGGAGCAGCACCCGCTCAGGGCGGCGCGCAACGCGGTGCCGCTCCGGTGCCAGCGCAGCAACAGCCGCCGCGCAAGCCGCGCCGACAACCTCCCAAGCCCAAGCTGTCCCAGGCCGCCCTCGCCGGAGCGACGCCGCTGGGCACCTTCGCCGAGCTGGCCGCCTTCTGGGAAGCCAAGAAAAAGGAAGAAGAGACTCAGCCTGTTCCGCCGGCGCCGCCAGCCGACGGCAGCGGCGAACAACCACCGCCCGCCTCGTAACGTCGAGGCCCCGCGGACGACAGCCAGCAGCATCAGCCGGCTTCCAGTAGACGCTCCAGCAACACGCGGTTGACCACGCCGCGAAAGCGCACCTTGCCGTCGATCGTCACCACCGGCACGCATTCGGTGTACAGGCGCACCAATTCGGGGTCGTCGTCAATGTCCACTTGCCGGAGCGTGAATCCATGGCGCTGCCGCGCTTGTTCGAGCTGCTGCCACGCTTGCTCGCACAGATGGCAGCCCTGTCGCGTGTACAGGACGACATCGCGGCTCGTGAGCTGCTTGCCTCGTCGGCGCCATTTGAACCAGCTCCTGAACATCAGATGCTCCCCTTCCCGCCCATCGCGGCCGCGACTACAATAAATAAGCCTACGTGATCGCCGCACCCGGAATAGCCCTGGCCCTCACATACTCAACCTAACCACGGTTCCGAGACCGTGGACCCATTGAAGGGCTATCCTAACGCCTGTGTACGTTTCCGGGTGAGGGATCTCGGAAGGATGAAAGATGAAGAATGAAAAAGATCATCTCGATTCGTTCTTCATCTTCATCCTTCCTCCTTCATCCTTTCCAAGGAAAGTGAAGCCAACGATACGATAAGAGGACCTCTCATGCCCTCCGATCCAGCTCCGAATCCGAATTCCAATACTCCTCCATCCAATAAGCCGCGTCGCCGTCCCGCTCCGGGTGTGGGCGGCAATTTCCTGTGGATCATCGTACTGGCCCTGGTGGTCGTCTGGTTCCTCTTCAACGGCTCCAACACCGGCGGAACCATCGAGTGGGGCGATTTCTGGGTGCTGCTCACCAAGTCCAAGCTCAAGAAAGTCGCCGTGATCGGCAACGATCGCATCAGCGGCGAGCTGAGGGATGACGTCAAAACCGACGATCTGCCGGACTCGGTCAAGAAGCTGCGCGGCAAGAAATTCACGGTTGATCGCCCCCGCCTGGACGACCGTCAGCTGACCGATCGCTTGAATCAGGAAGCCGAGAAGGGAATGAAGCTCACCGAGGAGCCGGACCATTTTTCGTGGTTCTTGCAGCCGCTGATGGTGATCGTGCTGCCGGCCATTATCTTGCTGGCCCTGTTCATGTTTCTGCTGCCGCGCTTCCGCGATCCGCTGGGCGGCGGCTTCTTGAGCAACTACATCAAAAGCCCGGCCCGCCGCTACGAGCGCAGCAAGATGCGCATCACCTTTGAGGACGTTGCCGGCATGCAGAACGCCAAGAGCGAATTGCAAGAAGTCGTCGAGTTTTTGCGCTCGCCGGAGAAGTTCCAGCGTCTGGGAGCGGTGGTGCCCAAGGGCGTGCTGCTGGTCGGCCCGCCGGGCACCGGCAAGACGCTCCTGGCCCGCGCCGTCGCCGGCGAGGCCGGTGTGCCCTTTTACAGCATTAGCGGATCGGAATTCATCCAAATGTTCGTCGGCGTCGGCGCCAGCCGCGTCCGCGATATGTTTAAGACCGCCAAGGACAACGCTCCGGCGATCCTGTTCATCGACGAGATCGACGCGGTCGGCCGCATGCGTGGGGCCGGCGTCGGCGGCGGCTCGGACGAACGCGAGCAGACGCTCAATCAGATCCTCAGCGAGATGGACGGCTTCACGCCGACCGAAACCGTAATCGTCATGGCCGCGACCAATCGGCCGGACGTGCTCGATTCGGCGCTGCTGCGTCCAGGCCGCTTCGATCGCCACGTCACCATCGACCGTCCTACCTGGCAGGGCCGGCTGGCCATCCTCAAGGTCCACACGCGCAACAAGCCGCTGTCGGACGATATCAACCTGGAATCGATCGCCCGCGGCATGATCGGCATGACCGGCGCCGACCTGCGCAACCTGGCCAATGAGGCTGCCCTGCTGGCGACCCGCGAGAACAAGAACAAGATCGACCGCTCCGATTTCGAGCGTGCCGCCGACCGCGTGCTGATCGGTCCCAAGCGCGAGGAAGTGCTGTCGCCGGAAGAGAAGCGGCGTACCGCCTATCACGAGGCCGGCCACGCGCTCGTCACCTGGCTGGTGCCGGAGGGCGAGAAGCCGATGAAGGTGTCGATCGTTCCGCGCGGCCGGGCCGGCGGCGTCAACTGGATCGCGCCCGACGAGGACCGCTATCATCACGGCCTGGATTACTTCAAGGCGCGTCTCATCATGCTGATGGGCGGCCGGGCCATCGAGCGGCTGATCTACGGCCAGCCCTACGCCGGCGTCGAGGCCGATCTCAAGCAGGCCACCAAGATGGCGCGCTACATGGTCACGCACTGGGGCATGAGCGATCGCCTCGGTCCGATGTCGTTCCGCATGGGCGAGGAGCACGTCTTTCTCGGCAAGGAAATCCAGGAGCCGCGCGATTTCAGTGAGACGACGGCGGCGGTGATCGATGAAGAAGTGCAGAAATTGCTGCGCGAGGCCGATGAACACGCTTACGAGCTGCTCAAGGCCAATCGCGAAAAGGTGGAGCGCATCGTCGATGCCTTGATGCAGCGCGAGGAATTGCTCCGCGACGAGATCGAGGCCATTCTCAACGAGTCGAGCAACGGCATCGTCACGCAGCCGTCGCACCCCGGCGGCATCATCGCCCCCGGCGGGCACGA
>Ga0335075_10011446_pt1 | contig 13414 bp, 7 predicted proteins | sample Lox_Sample_24_FD_206723 | JGI IMG/M metagenome (GOLD analysis project Ga0335075, IMG submission 206723) | Soil microbial communities from Loxahatchee National Wildlife Refuge, Florida, United States - Lox_Sample_2.4 | ecosystem: Environmental > Terrestrial > Soil > Wetlands | place: USA: Florida...
TTCGGCAAACTCGAGTTCGTTGATGTGCAGGAGCTGATCGGACAAACGCGCACGCTGGATGCAGCGCTGCACGTGGCCGGTAACGCAGAACGCGTGGAAGTCTCCCCTGCCTCGGCGCTGATGGATCGCAATACCAGCGCGGTGACGGGGCTGATCGAAAGAACGCAGGTGAATGAGCTGCCCCTGAACGGCCGCGACTGGTCGTCGCTCACGGCTTTCATTCCCGGAGCCATCGACACCGGCGGCAGCAACCAGCGCTCGATCCGCTTTGCCGGACGCGGGCTGGACGACAGCGATTTTACTTACGACGGCGTGGATGCCACGAATATCGTGAACCAGACACAGCGTCAGTGGGTGCGGCTGGCCATTCCCCTCGATGCTATCGAGGAATTCCGTGTGGATACCCTCATGGCAGATGCCGAGGACGGAGCAACGGGAGGAGCCCAGCTGGACGTGACCTCACCCTCGGGCACCGACAACTTTCACGGACGCCTTTTCGAGTACCTGCGCAACAACATCTTCGACGCACCGCTGCCAGTTTGGGCCTCCAACGGCGAGGCGCAGCAGCCGCTCCGCCTCAACCAGTTCGGCGGCTCGCTGGGCGGCCCCATTGTGAAGGAGAAGACCTTCTTCTTTCTGGCTGTCGAAGCCTATCGGCAAAACTGGGGTTACCCCGTCAGCGGCGACGTGCCGAGCCCATCCCTGATTGCAAGCGTACCGAACACCTCGCCCGTCTACGCCATCCTTCACGGGTATCCCGGAGCCGGTCCCAAAAGAATCCTCACGCCATGGACGCCCGCCACCGACCCGGGCGACCCGCACTACATGGACTACGATCTACTGACTTGCGAATGCACCCAGGTGGTCAACGAAGGCTCGGCGATGATCCGGCTCGACCAGCATTTCTCCTCGAAGACGACAGGCTTTGTACGCTTCAACTACGACCGTTCCGTCGACACGCAGCCTCTTTCGGCCGCGGCAACTGACCTCACGCAGAAAGTCTCTGCGCCGGTCAACGGCGTGGTGGAGCTGCTGCACATCTTCAATCCGAACCTGGTCAACGAAGTCGAGGCCGGGTTCAATCGCTCCACCGACAATCAGTACAACCACAGCGACTCCGGCAATACGTATCAGATTGCGATTGCGACGGGACCGGGACCGGGGTTCATTACCCAAAACTACAACTACAGCAGCGTCTACGTGGGGAATTCATTCTCCGGGATCGATAACCTGACATGGGTTCACGGCCGGCATACCTTCAAAGCCGGCCTGGAGGTTCGCCACATCCAGCTGAACCAGCACTACGGGCCGCACGGCAAGATTACTTTCTCCACCGCCGAGGATCTCGCCCATAACGCGGTGAAGAAGGCCACGCTAACCGGCGCCATGCCGATCAATGACATGCGCAAGAACGATACCTTTCTCTACGCGCAGGATGAATACAAGTGGCGGCCGGGTCTGGTGCTCAACGTGGGCCTCCGTTACTCGATCTTCGGGCTCTTCGACGAGGCGCACGGCAAGGCCAACCCCTTCGACTTCGCTACCTGCGGTCCGCAGGGATTCTGCGGCGTGGGCGCCAGCTTCGGCGAGCAGAACTACGGCGACGTCGATCCCCGAGCCGGCTTCGCCTGGACGCCATGGAAGAACGGAAAGACCGTCTTTCGCGGCGGATTCGGCATTTACCACGAAGACGGACAGCTGGACGACCAGAATCTTCCTGCCAAAAACGAAGTCCCTTCCTATTCCGCGACCGGCAGCTCCGCTTCGCCGCTTGTCTACCCGGTTGCCTTTGGCCCTGGAACGCTTTCTCCAAACGCCGAGCAGCGGAACCGCAAGGACACCTATGTCGAGCAGTGGAGTCTCTCCACGCAGCGCGAGCTGCCGGCCAACTTCGTCACCACCGTCTCTTACCTGGGCAGCCACGGCGTCCACCTTCTCGACACCAATGTCGTGAACCTGATCGATCCGGCTACGGGAACCGTGCCCCACCCCGCTTTCGCTCCCGCCATTCCCTGGCGAGGACCCATCGGCATGAGTTCGTATAACGGCCTCTCTGTGGCTGTGCGGCGCTCGTTCACCCACAGTCTCCTGGTTACGGCCAATTACATGTGGTCGCACGAGATCGATAACGGCTCGAACGGCAGTGGCGATGGCGATGAGATCTCGCCTGAAAATCCGCTGTGCCTGGCCTGCGACCGCTCCAGCGGCGCCTGGGATGCCCGCCATGTGGTGAACGGCAATGCGGTGTATCGGCTGCCCTTCGGCGCAGGCAAGTCCTGGCTGAATCGGCGTGGAAGTGCCAATACTCTTGCCGGCGGATGGGAACTGTCCACCACCGCCCTGGCTCGCACCGGATTTCCCGTGAATGTGCTCATGCCCTCCGGTTACACCGCGCCGGACGGAGCCTCCGGCACCGAGCGTCCCGACCTGGTGAAAGGCGTCTCTCTCACTCCGCCAGGAGGCAGAACCGTATCCGAGTGGATCAATCCGGCGGCCTTCGCGGCGCCCGCGGGAGAATTCGGCACTGCGCCGCGGGACCTGGCTCGCGGGCCCGGCACCTGGCAAATCGATCTTGCCGCCGACAAGACACTCCTGTTGACCGAGCGCACGCAATTGCAGTTCCGCTCGGAGATCTACAACGTCTTCAACCACCCGCAGCTCGGTCAGCCTCAATCCACCTTCAGCCCCGCGAACACCACAGGCTTCGGCAGCATCATCAACACCGTGAATACCGTGTCGCCAATCACTCCCGTAGGATCGGGAACGCCGCGTGAAATGCAGTTCGCGGTACGGCTGGAATTCTGATACCTGCCAGCGCATACAGAGTTCAATTCCAGCGTTTTCCTTTGGAATCGGAGAAAGGCGACTGCAATCGTAGCGGTAATTTGTTGCAGGATGCGTAGAGCAACGAATCAAGAGAAGCCTCTGATTAGCGCAACGGAGGGTATTTCGAGAGCTTCCGCTGCAGGGAGCGCCGGTGAATTCCCAGCATGCGTGCTGCCTGGGAAATGTTCCCATCGCAATCGTGCAGCACTCGCTGCATATGCTCCCATTCCACTCTCGCCAGGCTCGGAGCTTGCGCTGGAGCGCCGGCAGCGGCATCTCCGGAGTCCTGCAGCCGTTCATAAGCCGCGAGGATCTGGTCGGCATCGGCCGGTTTGCTCAGATAGTAGTCCGCGCCACGCTTCATCGCGGAGATCGTTGTCGGGATACTGCCATAACCTGTGAGCACGATGATCGTCATGGACGCATCTGCCGCCCGAAGCTGTTCGACGAGATCGATCCCGTCCATTCCCGGCATCCGAAGATCCACGAGCGCCAGATCAGGACTTTGGGTAGCCGCCATCACGAGTGCCTCTTGTCCGTCTGCCGCGGAACTGGCTTCCCAATCCCGCTGAGCCAGCGCGCGACAGAGGCGAGTGCGGAAGACCGCATCGTCGTCGACGATCAGCACGCGAGGGAGTATTGCCGGCTCAGCCATGCTTGCCTGCCGCCTGTCCCATAAATTCTGTCGGCAGCGTAAGCGTAGCCGTCGTTCCCCGGCCAGGAGCCGATTCATAGGAGAGGCCGCCCCCCAGCCGCTCGGCGAACGAGCGGACAAGGAAGGTGCCCAGCCCCATCCCGCGACCGGCCTCCTTGGTTGTGAAGAAGGGTTCGGCAACCCGGCGCAGGATCTCGTCCGACATGCCTACGCCGTTATCGCAGACTGAAAACACAATTTCAGCGCCCCGCGGTTGAGCGCTTAACGTGACGTGACCATCATGCGAACCGGCATCGAGCGCGTTGCTCACCAGCGCCGTCAGCGACTGCACCGTGGCTCCCACGGGAAGAAACAACGCAGCCGCTGGTTCCTCGATGTCGACAGCAATGCGAGCATGGCGCGCGCTGGGAAATTCCTCGATCGCCAGCCGGATAAGTTCTCCGACCTCGACCAGCCGCGAAGCTTCGCCCATCGGCTCCGCTCCATCGGCATTCATCTTTTGCAGGATGCGCTGACACCGTTCGACCTCTGAACGAATCAATCGTGCGTCATCGCGCAATGTGTCACCTTGCGGTAAGGTCGACGCGTAGCGCTCCAGTTCCCGGGCAACAACAGCGATCGTTCCCAAAGGGGTTCCCAATTCATGGGCTGCCCCGGCTGCCAGTGTGACAAGTGAAGTCAATCGCTCGTGCCTCGCGATATGGTCCTGAAGTGCCAGCACCTCCTGTTCCCGGAGGCGAAGCGCATGCGAAACCTTGCCGGTAAAGAAACTAATAAGCATTACCGCGATGACAAAGGCAATCCACATGCCCACCAAATGAGAAAGGAACTCACGGTCTGCCGAGGAAAGATGGAATCCAGCGAATGGGAGATGCACGAAGAACAGCAGTCCGAAGCAAATGGCGGACAGCACGCTGAGAGCCCAGGTCCACCCTCTTTGCAGAACAACAGCCGCCAGAGTGATTTGAACGAGATAAAGCAGGCTGAACGGATTCATCGGGCCATCCGTCAGGGCAAGCACGAAGGTCAGGCACAAAATATCGAAAGCGAAGATCACCCCCAGCATCGCCTGCGGCGAGCGAAGCGAACCCCGCGTCATGCGGTGTAGCCACATGTTCGTGATGAAGACGCAAAAGACTGGAATCAGAGACCACGGAGAAACGCAGCGGAACCTCAGGAACCAGGCGGCACAGGCAAGCGCCGCTAAGCCTCCAATGACCATCCCAAAGCGCAGGCGCACCACCCACGGCAGCGCCAGATTGGGCGCGGCGTCGTCTTCGAGGGCTGGCTGTTTCCTCATCATCTGCGACCGGAGAAGGGGGCGCGGCATAACAGTTCGATCCGCCGTCCCTCCATAATAGGGTGCCGCACGCGGTATTGCCTGGGGATGCGACAATCTGCCGCATCTTTGGCCGTCGTTTCCCGGGCTATGATGAGAGCGGTTTGCAGCGAATTCTCCAGGCATGCGACGAAATGCAACGAGCGACAGCCCTCGCACTGGCGTTCAGCATCTGCCTTTTCGCAGGCGCTCCCTGGATAAGCGCGGCCTCTCTCACTCTCTCCACCAATCTACCGCCCTGCTGCCGCACAAGCGGGAAGCATCGCTGCATGGTGCTCGCCACCTCGACACATGAAGCGCACGGCGCCCTGGCTCCCCCTCTCGAACATTGTCCTTTCATTCCCCGGAAGATGATTGCGATTGTGCTGACCGGTCATTCTTGCTCTCCGCCTCCGGACATCATGATTGAATCCTTGCCGGGCGACCATCCGGCCAGCACGGCACAGGTTGAAGTACAGCAGCGCATTTCGTTTGCTCGTTCACGGCAAAAACGCGGTCCCCCCGCCGACATACTCTCTCTATAGCAATCTTTGCCACTCCCGGACGGAAAGCCGCCCCCGGGAACGCTTTGCGAGGCTCACGCTGTCAGGGCCTTCCCCTTCTTCGCAGGCGACCAGTGTCTGCCCTCTACAGTTCAATCAAGGAGAGTCCTGCGTGATCCCTCGCCTGCAAGTTGCGGCGTCTCTGAGTTTGTTTGTCTGCCTGTGCTGGTGTGCGCCCCATGTCTTTGCCGCGCAGGACAACCACAATTCAATCACCGGCGAAGTACACGATGGCAGCGGAGCTGCGCTGGCCAATTCCGAGGTCGTGATTCAGGCTGTCCCAGGCCTTTGGCGGGAAGCTGCCGTCACCGATGCTCATGGAGCCTTCTCCGTTTCAGATCTCTTGCCCGGGTCATATCGCGTAACCATCAGGCATCAGGGCTTCCGGAATCAGAGCCGCACCGTCGCTCTGGAACCAGGTGTTCCGCAGGTTCTTCATTTCTCTCTCGCACTCAGCGGAATCATCCAGAGCGTCACAGTGAGCGCCGCCACCGATGTTACGGCCGACCCCACCGGGCAAACTGTTAGTTCCGTCAATCGTGAGGAATTCAGGAATTCGGCCAACAACGACATCAGTCAGGCGATGGCGCTCGTTCCTGGCGTAACCACCATCTCCGGCAACGGCCCGCGCGACGTCTTCATTTCCGTGCGCGGGTCGAATAACACTTCCGCTTACGGAATTCGCAATTTGCAGATTTTCGACGACGGCTTTCCTGTCACGCAGCCTGATGGACTGTCACGCGCCGACCTCATCGATCCACACGCCTACGGCAGCATCGACGTGGTGCAGGGCCCCTCTTCGACGCTGTACGGGAATTTCGCCACCGGCGGAGCCATTTTCTTCAGTACCATACCCGGCGGCGAGGTTCACGGTATTGAACTCGGCGCAGAACAAGGAAGCTTCGGTTACCTGAACGACTATTTGACCGCCGAAGGCAAGGGCAGGAATTACGATTACTTCGCGTTTCTCAGCAATGAACGGGGCAGCCAGTATATCGAGAACAACGCATTCAATACCTTTACCGCGAATATGCTGGCCCATTTTTTCGTTACGCCGCGCGACCGCATTACCGTCAAATTCATCGATAACGATCTGGATACGCGGGAGCCAATCCGCTTGTCGCTCAACCAATACAACATGAATCCGTTCCAGCGCGATTGCGAGATTTACAACCCTGCGAATCCCAATGGTTGCGCGAGCCTGAGCCTCTACGCAAACGGATTCACCGGGACGAAGCAGACTGTGAGCGCGGTGCAGGCTGGCCTCGGTCGCAACGATCGCCGTACGATCGTTGGCGCGAGATGGGAACACCAATTCACGGCGAACACGGCCTGGCGAACACAATTTGTTTTTGACGACAAGGACATCGATCAGCCCCTTGGCACTACCAGTGCGCGAGGATCGTCGCCCTCCTTCAATGTCTTCAGCGATGGAACGCGCGGAGGCACGCTTCTGGGTCGGCCCTCTCTGACCTACGGCGGAGGCTTTTTCGATTTCGAGAATGAAAATTCAGTGACCTACGACCTGACTCCCGCAGGCAACGCGACCCTGGGGGGCCTCGCGCAAACCACTTATGGGGATGTCTGGGACTGGGGACTGCGCGGAACCGAACAGCTCAGCTTAACCCATCGCCTGATCGCTATAGCGGGACTGGCCGGCGAGTACAGCCGTATCAGCGCGCTGGATACGATCTACAGCTATTCCACGACGGCTGCTCCCACCACCCGCCAGATACCGGCGCTCCGCACCTACATCGATTTCTCACCAGAAGCAGCCCTCCTTTATCAGGCGACAGCTTCACTGCAGCTGCATGCGCGCCTGGGCACGGGCTTCGGAACGCCGCAGGCGAGCAACTTATTCATCACCCCTCTGGGGGTCTACGGCAATAACACGCAGCTCAATGCGCAGAAGAACGTCGGCATCGATGTCGGCGCGGACTGGTCGCCGGCCGAGGCGTTGCACCTGAAGATTGCCGGCTTTTACGAGCACTTCATCGACGAACTGGTAACGCAGTCGGCAGGAGCCAATCTACAGAGCTACACCTTTAACGCGCCCTCGGCTGTTCACCGCGGTATGGTTGCGGGGCTAGACTGGCACCCGCTGCCTCATTCGGCGCGGGGGCTGAGCTTCTTCACCGCTTACACCTTCGACAAGCAGCTCTACCATCGCTACACCGAGACCCTGAGCGCCGGAATGTTCTCCACTGCTTTCGATCGTGTGGGTAACTCCCTGCCGGGCGTTGTGCCCAACAATCTTACGGCGCGCGTAGCGGACGAGCACGCCTCCCCGCATTTCGGCGCGGTGGGCGGCTACCTGGAGGCGACCTGGCGCGATGGGTATTGGCTGGACAACGCCAACCTTCTGAAGGCGCCGTCCGCGACGCTTCTGAACGCCGATATCCATTACGATCCACCCGCGTCGCACGGTGAGTGGTCGCGGCTGCATTTCTATTTCGATATGCAGAACCTGGCCAACCGCACCTACGTTGGCTCCGCCAATAACATCAACGACTCGATTAGCTCTGTCACAGGTATGGAGAACGGCGCCTCATCGGTGGCCGCCACAACAGGTTCGTTCTACGCTGGCACTCCGCGGGCTTCCTATGGCGGCGTACAACTGAGGTTTTGATCTATGAGCAGGAAGGCAGCACTTTCGGTAGCGTCCTCACCCCCGGCAGCCAGGGAGCACTGGCTCAATTACAGGACCATCTGGCGCTGGCACTTCTACGCGGGCCTGTTCTGCATTCCCTTTGTTCTCTGGCTGGCGTGCACTGGTTCCATCTATTTGTTCAAGCCGCAGATTGACGCCTGGCTGGACCGTCCCTACGAACATCTTGCCATCCAGGGACACCGTGCCAGCGCAGCCGCGCAGGTGGAGGCCGCGCTGGCCGCAGTCTCCGGATCGAACCTGCACGACTATCAGCTTCCACGCACCGAGCACTCCGCCGTCCAGATCATCGTGGGACGCGGGGCCCGGGAGTTCCGTGTCTATTTGAACCCGTACACGCTCCGGGTCATGAAGGTCATCAATGAGGATCATCGCTTTACGGAGCGCATTTTTCACCTGCACGGCGAGCTCCTCATAGGAGATAAAGGCTCCTGGATCGTGGAGACCGCCGCCTCCTGGGCCATCGTCATGATCCTTACGGGGATCTACCTCTGGTGGCCCAGAAATGCCACGGGGCTTGCGGGCGTTCTCTATCCCCGGCTTCGTCAGGGTCAGCGCATCTTCTGGCGCGACATCCACGCTGTTACCGGCATATGGGTCTCACTTCTGGCTCTCGGCTTTCTCTTCAGCGGTTTGCCCTGGGCAAAGAGTTGGGGAGGCTATCTCAAGGCGGCCAGGCGGATCACCGGCAAAGCCATCGTGCACGAGGACTGGACGACCGGCCGCTCATCGGAGATTGTTGCTCGACTTGCCGCCGACAGAAACAGCCTGGCGGTCATGGAAAACGAGCACATTGGACATGGCCCTTCGGGCATGATCAGCATGCCAACCCCCGCCAGCTACACGCCCCTTAACAAGATGCTGGGGCCAGTTTCGAAACTGCACTTCGCCTTTCCGGTTTTGATCGTTCCCCCTATGCGCCACGGCGCCCCATGGACAGCCAAATCCGACTCACAGGATCGCGTGCTCCGCGACGAGGTCACGCTGGATCCAAAGACCGGAGCCATTCTCTCGCGTCTCAACTTCAGCCAGCGCCCGCTCATCGACCGACTGGTGGGGATCGGCATTGCGGCTCACGAAGGGCAACTCTATGGTTGGCTGAACAAGGTGGTCAACCTCTCCACGGCGCTCGGGTTGGTCGTCCTCTGTATTAGCGCCATGATCCTCTGGTGGCGAAGACGCCCCGAAGGAGTCCTCGGTGCTCCTTTTCGCAGCGTCAGTCCACGATTTACCTGGGGGTTTGCCGGGCTTGTCTTTGCCTTAACTGTTTATCTCCCATTGTTTGGCCTGACTCTGCTGCTTGTCGTGCTTACCGAGCGATTCATCTTGCGACGGCTGCCGGCCACTCGCCAATGGCTCGGACTGGCAACATAATTTGTTGTCAGTCTCGAAACGAAATGCCCAGTCGTCCGGAAAGATACACACCCGTACTGTATCTCGGGGCCGTTCCGCACGAGGCCCTTGATTCCTGTCCGGGCAAGATCGAACGTCTTGCTGCCCGCGCAAGCGAAAATTCTACTTGTTGGTGCGGTCCGATGCATCCGTTGATCCTGCTGGGGTCCGAGGCCTCGCCTTCTGAGAAAGACTTGACGCGACCCTGCGGTCGATAAGAAGACCAAGGGAATCTGATTGGCTCGCGGAAGGCCTGGGTATGGACGATTCCGGCGCCAAACACAGGATGGAGGACAGCAAGCCGCTACGGGCGCGCAAATTGGACCTGCATCAGAGCAACCCCACCGTTCAGAAGGAATCGGGTTGATGAACGCAGTCCACGCGGAGGGCCTCGACATCCGGCCCATTCGTGCGTATTCGGAGTCGCGGTTACCAGAGAGTACCGCGGCCTCTGCGTTTTCCCTGATATCGTCCAGTTCAGGAGGCTGGTGGATTTCTAGCCCCGGCCACCACCGCAAAGGGTGCAGATTCGGTCAGAGCCGAGCATCGCCTCTTATGAGGCAGATCCTTTCGGGTGGGTCTATTGTCCCCGTTCCCTGGAAATGCGGTCGACAGCAAAACTGCAGTTTGCCTTGGAGCAAGATGACACATGACGGCAAAGACCGAATGGGAACATGCTCACCAATGCCCGAAATGCGGATTCATCGTCAAAGCAGCGGATCTAGACCTGCGGACTACGGCAACAGGGGTTATCACCTGTCCAAAGTGCGGCACGTCAGGGCCCATTAACCTCCAGATCCTGAAGAAGAATGATACCGGCTGAGGGCGGCACGAACTCAACCGGCGAGCGGAAGCGTCATCTGCGCTTCGCGTTCGATGGCGCTCAGCTTCTTTCCGAAGCCGCGCACCATCTCACTGACCAGTCTTGAATTGTTGTCAGATCGGGACGCGAGATAGGTCCGAAGCATCAGTTCCGGCTCGTTCAGCGGTCGAATGGTGATTCCGTCCCGCGCGATCCTTATCGCTCCAGCTTTCGTCAGAAAAGCGACCGCATGGCCGTCCACAATGAAGTGGTAGGCTTCCTCCGCAAACATCACGTGATGAATCTCTCGCGGGCGGCTGTCACGCCCCTCCGCGAGGCGAAGGATCGCGTCGTAGAGTGACGGATGCAGGTGACGCCCGAACAAGACCCAGGTTGAGCGGTCCAGATCTTGCATCCGGAGGTCAGGGCGTTCAGCAAAATCACTCTCCTCCGCTACCGCCAGGTAAAAGGGTGCCTCTGAAACCTTCGTCATGGACAACGCAGGAGACTGGGGCGGTTCGGTCACCAAAGCCAGATCCAGTTTGCCTGCGAGAACCTCCTGGGTCAGTTGGCATGAGAACCCGCTCGACAATTCAACCTTCATTCTTGGAAACAGAGGTAAGCGCACTGACAAGAAAGTCTCGGTCAGGAACGGATCGGTATACGGTGACTTGCCTACGCGGAGGATGACCTCCGCCCGATTCAGGGCGGCCTTTGCTGCCTGGATCGCTCTTTCGCTATGAAACAGCGCCAGGCGAGCCTCCTCTACGAACGCGCGGCCTGCGTCTGTAAGGATCACTAGTTGGTGCTGGCGCTCAAAAAGGGCGAAGCCAAGCCGCTTCTCTAGTTCCGCAATCTGCTTGGTCACCGCCGGCTGGGAGCGTCCCAAACGGTGTCCGGCCCGCGAGAAGTTCAGCTCTTCTGCAAGGGCGATTGCCGCTTCCATCAGACGAATCTCGGTTCGGGCCATGGCGTCCCCGCCTCCATGATCGTCGGGGAGTCCTCGAAAGGATTGCCAGCCGCTGATTCGACTTCTGCTTGAAGAACCGCAGAGAATCTATTCGGATACGGGGCCTTAGGCAACCCTTCTCAGACTGCCTGTGCCATCAGATGCGTGACATTGCGCTACGTTTGCCGCTCGGCGCGCGGGAACCGGGGATGTTGGATTCCAAAACGTAATAGCTCCAGAACAAAAAGGAATTGGACAGGGAGATTGAGTAGAGACCAGGCTCAAAAGCAGGAGTTCCAAGTCCCGAGACTCTCCGAGAGGTCATAATGTCCACCCAAATTTCCCGAGGCGCTCAGTTCGCTGGACCGTCTCACAGTCACTTCGCCTCCTCTCAGCCGATCACGCGCCGCGCAACGAGTAACGGCCAGGCTCATGCGTCAGCAGACGGAGGCCGCAAGAAAGCACCTCAATCCCATGGATCGGTTCCAGGCACTGCTTTTTCGGTATCGACGAATCCAGACGAGGTTGTGCTGCTGCGCTTACCTGAAGTGAGGTCGATGACAGGACTGTCGAAATCAACCCTCTACGCGCTGATTCGTGAAGGCACCTTTCCAACCCCTGTCCGGCTCGGCCCTCGTGCAGTAGCTTGGGTTAAATCCGAGGTGAGGCAGTGGGCCCTCGACCGCGTGCGGGAATCTCGCGTCGTTGCATGACTCGGCGAGAGGATAAACGGCGGTGGCTCTTGGCCTCTGCATGAGGTTCCCTCTCTGGATGCCCGTGACCCTTCGCCATTTGCGAGTCGAGGTAGTCGGCCCACCACTGCATCATCGCCGCGCGCTGGCTCAGGTACTTCGCGTGATTGTAGGCTGCAGCGACCTTGTTGCGCTTCTGATGAGCGAGTTGCAACTCGATGTGCTCGTCTCCGAACTCGTTTTCATGGAGAATGGTCGACGCCAGTCCGCGAAAACCGTGGCCGGTCATGCGGCCCTTGTAGCCGAGACGATAGAGAGCGAACAGAATCGTGTTGTTGCTCATGGGCCTCTTCTTGTCGTTCGCACCGGGGAAGACGAACCTGCCGGTTCCTGTGAGCAGTCTGAGAGCTCGGAGCACTTCCACCGCCTGCCGCGATAGCGGCACGATGTGCGGAGTATCCATCTTCATGCGTGAGGCGGGAATGTCCCACCGAGCACTTTCAAGATCGAACTCCTGCCACTCGGCTTCGATCAACTCAGAAGTGCGAACAAAGGTATAGGCCAGCAGCCGCATGGCAAGGCGAGTGAGCGCATCGCCCTCATAGCCTTGCATCCGGGTCAACAGAGTCGGCAGATCCCTGGCTTCCACACGCGCAAAATTCTCCGAACTGCCCTCCGCCAGAATGTCGCTCGGCTTGAAATCGGTGGCTGGATTCCGACTGGCGAATCCGTGGGCAATGGCATAGCGGAAGATCTGGCCCGTGGTTTCATGCGCCCGCTTCGCAACATCTCTCGCGCCGCGGCTTTCGATGGCGATCATCAGCGTGCGGATATCGGCGGCGCTTACGTCGTCAATGAACTTGTGACCAAAAGCCGGAAATACGTCAGCTTCTAGGCGACGGAGAACATAATCGGCATGGCGGGCGGACTTGCCGGCAGACCACCATTCCCACCACTTCCGGGCGATATTCTCAAAGCTACTGCCCGCCTGCCGCTGCACCGCTTCGGCTTCTCGCTGCCGCGATTCCGCCTCAGCTTTGCGCTCCGCCATCGGGTCGCTGCCCTCAGCCAACCTTTGGCGGGCGACGAAGTGAAGCTCTCGGGCCTCTTTCAGCGAGACGACGGGGAATTCCCCAAAGGCCATCATTTTCTCTTTACCCGCGAACCGATAGCGCCAACGCCACAGTCGGGCCCCGGAAGGGGCCACCAGCAGGCATAGTCCGGCGCCATCGGCCAGCTTGTAGGGTTTGCCCTTTGGCTTGGCAGTCTCGATTTGTTTGATCGTGAGCGGCATGGGGAGAACCTCCAAAAGGTCCAATTCTGTTCGATACCCACAGAATGCACCCATGATACCCACAATCGTACCCACAGAAAAGGCGGGCTGAAGATGGCCGTTTTCGGACCTCTGCGCACACATATTCTGCGTAAATCGCTGATTTTATTGTATATTGTGAAGTGTAAGGCGGTTCAGGGAAGTGCGAGGAAGTGCTTAATTGGCTGCCCCCCAGGGATTCGAACCCCGATATGCTGATCCAGAGTCAGCTGTCCT
>Ga0335075_10011447_pt1 | contig 13414 bp, 10 predicted proteins | sample Lox_Sample_24_FD_206723 | JGI IMG/M metagenome (GOLD analysis project Ga0335075, IMG submission 206723) | Soil microbial communities from Loxahatchee National Wildlife Refuge, Florida, United States - Lox_Sample_2.4 | ecosystem: Environmental > Terrestrial > Soil > Wetlands | place: USA...
AAGCTGTTAACCGGGCTCTCGGCGAACCGTAGGTCAAGGCCGGAAAAGCGGCGCTCATGGTCGGCGCCCCCAGCAGTGCGCCCCCAGCAGGATTCGAACCTGCGCTCACGGCTCCGGAGAGAACGAGAATTTAAGTCTCCGACCAAAACAAATGCTCGCAAGCAAGCAATTTCGGAGCGCTGTGGGGCCGCAGCCGCCCGGTCGCGCTCAGCGCCTCGGTGTCATGACTCAGCCACCGGGCTACCGCTGCTGGCCGCTGACCTCGCTCAGCAGCCGGGATCCTCAGCCCGCAGTACGCCCGGACTCTGCGTTTCTCCGTCTCTTTTGCGGGTTGGGGCGATCCTCGAGCATGTTCAGCAGGACCGGTTTGCCGGTCAGCTCCTCCAGCTCGTCGCGGAGCCGGTCGACTTCGGCACCGCCATGGCCGAACGCAAGGCCCGGCCGGGTGGCGTGGACGTCAACCCGGACGTGGTCCAGGTCCCCGCCGACCCCGATCGCGTGGATTTCGGCCGCTGCTGGTATCCGCCGGTGTATCGCGGCCACGATCTCCTCGATACGCAGCTCCTGAACCGTGAGGATCGTAGAGCCGGCGGCTGCTGTGGTCTGTTCGGCGCTGCCCGCTTCGATGTGGCCCGGCCCGGCGGCGACCCCGGCCTCCCTGGCCCCGGCCAGCTCGAGGTGGTCGGCCAGCAGCCGGTTCGCCATGTCCCGCTGGTCCTGCTCATCAGCCGCCTCGAACGCCCGGGCTTCGTCGGTGGTCAGCTCCAGGTCCACGTACGGGTTCAGGTGCACCCGCAACGCCACGGGCGGCTGGCCAGGGTCGCGCGCGGCGATGACCGCCCGACGGGCCACGGTGTAGTTTTCCCCGGTCTCGGCCATCCGGGCCCGGACCTGCTTCTTGAACGCGCTGTCGTCAGTCACGCCATGTCCCTCGCGGCGATACCGCCCCGCGCCCTGATCGCCTGGCTTGGCAGTGACCGGACTCATCGACAGCGCGAACCAGCGGCCCTTGTCCTCACCGCTGCCGCGGGCGCGGGCCGCGGACAGCTCGGAGTCCGGCAGGCGCTCCTGCCATCACCCAGGCTACTCCGCAGCCTCGGTACTTCAAATCAGGCCATGTGTATTCGTGGAGCCACCCGCTCGTACGGCGGCTGGTCCCTCGGGCTCTCTGGGGACGCGAGGGCGGCCATGCGGAGGCGGGCGGCCAAGCGCGAGTTCACAGTCAAACCCAAGAGCGTTTGTACCGATGCATCACACGATGACCGTGGCCGCCCCAGCGCGCACCGTAACCAGCAGGCGGCCCGCCGTGGCCGTTAAATCCGACGTCAAAACCGGCCACGACATCGCCTACCTCACCCGCGGCCACGCCTCCGGATGCGCGGGCGCCATGGCCTACTACACCCGCACCGGCGACCCGCCCGGCACCTGGGAAGGCCGCGGCTGCGCCGCCCTCGGCGTCTCAGGAACAGTAGAGGCCGAGGTCGCCGAACGGCTCTACCAGGAAGGCGTGGGCCCGGGCGGGGAGCGGATCATCCAGCACGCCGCCCCGAAGACCGGCGAGGACCAGGCCGCGGCCGAGGCCGCCGCCATAGCCCGGTACCGGGAGGAGCATCCGTTCGCGTCCGCCAGCGAGCTCAACGCCGAACGGACCCGGATCCGGGCCACGAGCCCCGGAATCTCCCGGCCCTACTACGACCTGACCAGCAGCGCCTCCAAGTCGGTATCGGTCCTGCACGCCAGCCTGCGCGTGGCCGCAGGCCAAGCCCGAGAAGCAGGCGATGACGTCAGGGCCGCGGCCCTGGACGGGGAAGCCCAAGCCATCGAGGACGCCCTGCGCGACTCGGTCCGCGAGGGGCTCGAGCTGCTCGAGGCCATGGCCTGCTACGTCCGCACCGGCCACCACTCCAAGGACACCGGCGAATGGCGGGACGGCAAAGGCCTCGTCGCGACCTCGTGGCTGCACACCATCAGCCGGGACGGGGACCCCCAGCTGCACATCCACCTGGCCGTCCTCAACGCCGTCCAGCGCGCCGACGGCGCCGACGACACCTGGCGCGCCGCGGACGGGCAGCACTTCTACCAGCTCCGGCACATGTACGGGGTCACCGTCGACCGGGCCTTCGAACAGCGGCTCCTGGACATGGGCTACGCCATGACCGGGCGCGCCGACGGGAACGGCGCCGAAGTCGGCGGCGTCTCCCAGCAGGTCATGGACCGGTTCTCCTCCCGGGCCCGGGCCATCGGCGGCAAGCTCCGCACGTGGGTCGACCAGTACACGGCCACGCATGGCAAGCCGCCCAGCAGGCGCACGATCTACCTGATGGGCTAGGAAATCGCCAAGGACACCAGGCGGCCCAAAGCCGAAGCCAAGCGGATGGCCGGAGGACAGGTCACCAGCCACCAGGTGACCGACGAGGAACGGCAAGAGCTCCAGGTCCTCAGCGCCGTCTACACCGAGGCCAAGGCCTACGCCGCACGGTCGACGCCCCGCCGTAACCTGACCGCCGCAGACAAGGCCCGGGCCGCCCGGATCGCTGTCGCAGAGGCACAGCGGCAGCGCAGCGTGTGGGGGATCTCCGACCTGTGCCTGGAGATCCACCGGGCCCTGCCGGTCGGCGCCACCCCCGCCGACATCACCGAGGTGGCCATGCTGGCCATCTCCGGCACGGTCGGCGCGGAAGTGGTCCAGGTGAGCCCGGCACCGGACCTGATCGACGTCAGCTCCCTCGGCATCCGCCAGTCCGACGGGCAGTCCATCCTCCGCAAGCCGAACAGCTTCCGCTGGTCCACCATCGACCACCTCAACCTGGAAGAACACGTGATCAGCCAGGCCAGGCGCCCGATCCGGCCACTGGTCACCGCCCGGCGCGTCCGCGACGAGCTGGACCGGCACCATCAGGACCTGGACGCAGAGCAGCGGCAGGCCGTCATCGGCCTGCTCACCGCGGACCGGGCCATGGCCCTGCTCACCGCCCCCGCCGGAGCCGGGAAGACCCGGACCGCCGCCGCGGCCGCCATCGTGTGGCATGCGCTCACCGGCGGCCGGCTCATCGGCCTGACCCTGAGCGAGAACGCGGCCCGGGTCATGAAGACCGAAGGCCTGGCCGAGGCCTACAACATCGCCCGCTTCCTCGGCAAATGCGCGGACTCCGGCAAGCTCCGTCATCCGGTCCACGTCGGACCGGCCGACAAGCTCGTCATCGACGAGGCCGGCCAGGTCGGCACCCGAGACCTGGCCCTGATCCAGCAGGCCGCAGGCCCGGCCGGGGTCCTGGCCGTCGGTGACCCTGCTCAGCTCGGACCCGTCGAGGCCGGAGGCTGGTTCGCCTGGTTCGCCAGCGAGCTCGGCGCCGCCGAACTGCACGAGGTACGCCGGTTCGCCCGCCCATGGGAAGCGGACGCCTCACTCCAGCTCCGCCAAGGCGACAAGACCGCCCTGGCCGCCTACGACGCGCACGGCCGGATCCGTGCCGGAGACCGCGAAGCCATGCACGACAAAGCCGCGCTGGCCTTCCTGGCTGACCTCCTCGACGGCAAAGACTCGATCCTGCTGGCCGGTTCCAACGAGGAAGCCGCCGACCTTGCACGACGAGTCCAGGACAAGCTCATCGGTGCAGGACGCGTGCAGCAGCCCCACCTCGAGCTCGCCGACGGCAACCGGGCAGGCATCGGCGACCTCGTCTGGGCTCGCGAGAACGCCAAGACAATCGACGCCGACGGCCAGCCCCTCGCCAACCGCGACGTCCTCCGCATCGAAGGCCGTACCTCCAGCCAGATACGGGTACGCCGCCAGATCCAAGACGGATGGTCCAAGCCATTCCTCATACCCGAGCGGTACCTGGCCGACCACGGCGAACTGGGCTACGCGGGGAACACGCACGTGGCCCAGGGCCGCACCACCGATACCGCCCACCTGCTCGTCACCGGTTCCCTGAACCGGCCCTCACTGTACGTCGGGATGACCAGGGGACGGCAAGCCAACACGGCATACGTCGCCACCGGCGAGCCAGCGCCCGGCCCTGAACCGGAACTTGTCAACCCCGAGGTCGTCCTTGCCGAGATCATCGACAACGACGGGACCGAGCTCACCGCCACCGAGGTAATCAGGCAAGCCCAGGAATGGCCAGCCAGCACCGGCCACCTGGCCAACATCTGGGCCTCGGCGATGCGGAACACAGCAGGGGAGACCATCGACCGCAAACTGAAGGAATGCTTGGCGGACAGGGAATACCAGCGTTATCTCCGAGAGCCGCAAAGGCAGCATTTGCAGCACGCACTCACCGAACGCGAGCTCAACGGGGAAAACGTCGATACGCTGATCGACCGGATTACCTCCGCCGACCTCACCGGCGCCAGAAGCATCTCCGCCGTCCTGCACGGGCGGCTGACACGCACCGAAAAGCCCGAAAGCAGGCCCAGCACCTGGGCGCAGCGGACCCCGGAAAACGCCCCCCCGCTCGCCCACCAGGCCGCCAAGGCGATCGACGACCGGATCACCGCACTCGGCATGCGGTACGCCGAAAAGCCCGAGCCATGGCTCACCGACCAGCTAGGTGCCTTCCCGGCCAACGGGTCGGCTCTAGAACAGCAGGACTACCTTCACCGAGCCGGATCCGCGGCCGCCTACAGAGAAGCCGCAGGCATCGATGACCCGCACCAGGCGGTTTCCCCGGTCCCGCACAAGGGAGACCCGGTGCGGGAACGGATGCGCAGGGACACGATCACGCACCTGGAGATCCGAGACGAGGAGCAGCTGTACCGGGCCATGTCCCGAGGCGAGCTCGAGGCGAAGGAACGCCAGGCCCAGCAGGCCTACGCTTCGGGCCCGAAGGACGTCTCTGCCGAACTGAGAGACACCGCCCTGGCCCAAGCAGACCAGCAGCAGGCAGCCGCCGAGGCTCAAGCCCAAGGCGACGACGCGACCGCCAAGGCCCTGCACGCCCTCGCCGACCTTCTCGGAACGCGCAAGGAGTCCCTGGAAGCCGAACATGCCCGGCACCAGAACTGGTCGGCCCAGACCGCCGGACTCCGCGAGGAGGGCGCCAAAGCCCGCACCGAGCTCACCCGCCGCGGCCAGGCCTCAGAACCCAGGCCCGGCGAGACCACACTTGAATGGTGGCACCGCTTCGAGCGTGACTGCCAGGCCTTCGAACAGCACCTAGACAACCTGCAGGCACAAGCCGAAACCGAAGGCAGCCCCTGGCCCCCACAGCCGACGGCAGAACACGAAGTCTCGGCCGAGGTCGAGCGCAGCGACGAAGCTGACCTGCACGCCACCTGGAGCGCGGAAGTCCTCGAGGAGCCCAGCTACGACCCGGAACCCGAGATGCGCGAGGCAACCGCTGAGATCTAGACGGCCGGGTCCAGACCGAGCACCCGCCGGGCCTCACGAGCGCTGATCTGGCGGGACACCCGGTCAGCCACAATGATCGCGTTCGCCCTCGTGCCCGCCGCCTCCACCAGCATCTTCGAGGCCATCACCCCGAACGTCGTCGAGACCTGCTCTGGGGTAAACCTCAGTCGCTCGATCTCCTCGTCTACCCGCATCACCGCGTACGTATCACCGGTGAGCCAGCACAAGATCGCACCACAGGCCATCGCGGACAGCTCATCATGGCCAGCGCGAGGGTCACCCGGGCGTTTCGCGGCGGTCAACGCCTGCCTCCTCTGCGAACACCGACGCCAGCACATCCAGGGACTCCACCGCCCTGGAGATGTTGTACCCGTTGGTGATCGTCCAGCCCTGCGCGCTGATGACCGCCATCGCTCGCGTCACCTCGTACGGGTCGTGCTGGCTGATGATCAGTTCAGCCGAGCCCGCTGACATTGAGCGGTGGAGATGTGGGCCAGCTGATCCACGTCTCGCCTGCATGTTCGCCGACTTCACGATTATCAGCTTGGGAAGCTGTGCCGTCCGGGCTGCTATGCAACCTGACCTGCGGGGCGGGCTGTCCGGTAGTGACCGTGAGAGACCGCCCGTCGCCGGGGTTAATGGCCCGCTAATGGCCCGGCGAACCGCGCCGCGGCCTGCGCTGATGGCCGTGTCGTGCTCCTACTCCGTCCTCCCGATAGCTGCCATCCTCGGGCTGTGGTTGCAAAGTCTTCGGGCCATCATGCCGTCTGGTGACGACCGGCCGCGATAGAGTCCTGTACATCAATAATGTGCTTGGCCACAACCCGCACATCCATTTGGATCTGGGAGGCAAGATGACTGCTGACCGCCGCTCGCTACAAGACCTAATCCGCGCCCGTCAGCAGAGGGGCTTCTTCGGGCGGCGTAGCCAAGTCACCGAGTTTCAGGAAAACCTGACTCTTCCGGTTACCAGTGTTCATCGACGTTTTATATTTAACATATATGGTGACGCGGGGGTAGGTAAAACATATCTAACTAAATATTTGCTTCAAAACGCTCGCGACGCTGGTATTCTGGTCGCTTACATTGATGAAGCCGCTGCCGATCCTCTGGCCGCCATGTCGGCTATTGCAGACGAATTCGCTCGCGCCGATTATCGGCTTACCGAGTTTGAGAAGCGCGCAGATGCATACAGGCAGCGGCGATATGAACTGGAGTCAGATCCGAATGCACCCGAGGGCCTCTCTGCATTTCTAACTAAAACAGCGGTTTTGGTTGCACTTGCTGCAGCTCGTGACGTCCCGATTGCGGGTAGCCTGCTTGCCCCCGTCGACGCCGCTGCGGCAGCTGAGCAAGCTAATCAGGCACGGAGTTACATTGCCCGCAAGTTGCGCGATCACACCGACATGTCGCTTCTAATTTCGCCAACCGATGAACTTACTCGGGCTTTTGTTCGTGGATTGAACCGAGTGGGCGCAAGTCAACAGCTCGCGTTCTTCTTTGATACCTACGAACGCACTTCTCAACTACTGGATCGTTGGCTGCGAGACTTGTATGCTGGTAGGTATGGGGATCTACCGGTTACCCTTGTCAGTACGATCTCCGGTCAATATCCTCTCAACGCTAACTCGTGGGCGGATTACATATCCGTTAAAGCAGATGTTCCATTGGAGCCGTTTACTGTCAGCGAGGCACGACAGTTCCTAGCCAGCAAAGGCATAATCGATGAATTCGTGGTCGACGTTATCCTTAACGTTTCAGGGCGATTGCCTATGTGGCTTGCCACCCTTGCCGATGCTACGCCGGATTCTGTGGAGGATATAGGAGATCCAGCTGGTGATGCTGTCGGGCGATTCCTCAAATGGGAGGAAGATCCCGCTAAGCGCGCCATAGCTATCGTGGCGGCGTTGCCGAGGACATTCAACCAGGATATCTTGGGATTTCTTGCGGTATCTGACGAGGCGCGCAAACTGTTCACGTGGCTTATTGAGCTTCCTTTCGTTAGTCGGCAGATGGGGGCGTGGCGATATCATGATGTTGTGCGCTCGGCCATGATCCGGCTAGAACGTGCTCAGTCGCCTAGCGAGTGGCGAGCCAACCACCTTTCTTTGGCCAGTGGGTATATGAAATGGGCTGCCGAGCTAGCCGGAGAAACCAATGGACTCTGGACTAACGCGGAGTGGGTGGATCATACTTGTGAGAAGATCTATCATCTATTGTGCGCCGATCCGGCCAGCGGACTGCCAGAGGCGCTCGCCACAGCAGTAAATGCGGCAGAGATCGGCATCGTTAAGGCGCGTCAATGGGCCACACTATTCGGCGATGCTGGTAGAGACACTGAGAATACCGTGCTTCTACGATGGGCAGAGTGTTTGCAAAGGGGCATCAGCGAAGACCGCCTGGACCAGTATCTGACTTGCCTTATCGATAGGGGTCACCTCGACGAGAGAATGCTTTCTGTAGCCCTCCGGGCTCGTGGTGATGTTTACAAGGCAAGTCGGCATCATGAGGAGGCCCTTGCAGACTTCAATCATGCTCTCGAAATCAACTCGGCTGACGCTCTCGTCTTGGCAAGCCGCGGCAGCGTGTATGTGCGCACGGACCGCTACGATCAGGCCATCGCTGACCTAAACCGTGCTGTCGAGCTCGACCCTGATAAGGCCAGCGTATTTGTTAGTCGTGGATTGGCATACCTAGCAACGGGTCGGTTTGAGGAAGCTCTCGCTGACTTTGGCCGGGCTGTCGAGCTAGATTCGGCAGATATCGATGTCCGGCTGCTTCTTGGAATCACCTATTCGCTGTTGGGGCGGAGTGACGACGCCCTCACCGACCTTGACCACGTTATCGATATTGCCCAAGATTTTAATATGGCGTGGGTATCGCGTGGACTTGTCCGTCACCTATTGGAAAGGGACGACGAGGCACTAGCCGACCTGGACCGCGCCGTCGAGCTGGACCCTGACAACCTCATGGCCTACGCTGCTCGAGGAATGGCTTATCAGAACATGGGTCGATATGAGGATGCCCTAGCCGACCTGGACCGCGCCGTCCAGCTGGACCCTGACAACACCCTGGCCAGGTTGGGGGTGGAGTTCCGCATCGGCCGCGAGGATGCTGATCAGCAGATGGGTCACCGTGAAGATGTCCGAGCTGGCCTGGCTCGCGCCATCGGGGATTCGGCCATCCCGGCGCAAATGGAAACGATGTCCCGTATCCAGCGCGCGCGAACTTATCAAGACATGGGTCGATATGAGGAGGCCCTAGCCGATCTGGACCGCGCCGTCGAGCTGGACCCCGACAACTTCATAACACGTGTCTTTCGCGGGGCGGCTTATCAGAACATGGGTCGATATGAGGAGGCCCTAGCCGACCTGGACCGCGCCATCGAGCTAGGCCCTGATAACCTCCCGGCCCGCAGCATCGAGGCCATGGCCCACGTCGAGCGTGGGAAGGCTTATCAGAACATGGGCCGATACGAGGAGGCTCGCGCCGATTTCCACTATTCTATTACGGTCGACCCAAGTCTCGCATCCGAGGTTTCGGGAACCGTCGCCGAGGTGTACCTTATGGAAGGTAAGCCAGAACTGGCAGCGTCAATATTGGAAGCAGTTATCAAAGCCGCTCCAGATTTGGCAGATGCCCACAATAATTATGGCTTCTGTCTTCTGCCGATTGATGCCCAACGCGCTTTCGAGGAACTTGAAGTCGCGAATGAGCTTCAGCCCCATATGCTGTTGACCATTGCTAATGAGGTGTTGGCCCTTCATCTCCTAGAGAGAGACGACGAGGCGTTGGCCCTAGGCAATTCGGATAAGGTCAAAACTCTTCAATCTGGATCTGGCCTGATGTGGGACATTGATACGAGTCATATGTTGCGATTGCGTCACTGGAATGATGTTCGCGAATACTTGCGGGAACTGCTAGCTCACATCGAGAGGCACGATTAGATGCTGGATAAGCTGAGATAAGTTGGCTGTGCCTTTTACCTCATCCGGGCGCTCTTGCCTGCGGCCAAGATATGCGCCCCTGCGGGTGCTGGCCCGGGCGCGGCTGCCGGAGGGGATCGCCGGGGTCACCCGGCTGCATGCGCTGATCGGCCAGTTCGCCGGCCCGGACGCTGAACCCGGTGAGGTGGCGGTCGGCATCGAGACCGACCGGGGCCTGTGGGTGACGGCGCTGCGCGCGGCTGGTTATACGGTCTACGCGATCAACCCGCGGCAGGTGGCCCGGTACCGGGAGCGGCACGGCACCTCCGGCGCCAAAAGCGACAAGGGTGACTCGCACACCCTGGCCGACATGGTCCGCACCGATTCCCATCAGCTGCGGCCGGTGGCCGGGGACAGCGCGGAGGCTGAGGCGCTCAAGGTGGCCGCCCGCGCCCACCAGACGCTGATCTGGGAGCGCAGCCGTCATCTGCTGCGGCTGCGCGCGGCGCTGCGCGAGTACTTCCCCGCCGCGCTGGAGGCCTTCGACGACCTGGCCGCCCCGGACGCGCTCGAGCTTCTCGCCAGGGCACCGGATCCGGCGTCGGCCGCCCGGCTGACCAGCGGCCAGATCACTGCCGCGCTGACCCGGGCCCGCCGCCGCGGCATCCCCGCCAAGGCCGCCGCCATCGCCGCCGCCCTGCGCGGCGAGCAGATGCGGCAGCCGCAGCCGCTGGCTGAGGCCTATGCCGCCACCGTCCGCTCCCTGACGGTGATCATCGCGGCCCTGGGCGGCGAGATCGGCAGGATGGAAGGGCAGGTGACGGCGTGCTTTCGCCGCCACCCCGACGCCGCCATCTACCTGAGCCAGCCCGGCATCGGCGAGATCCTCGGCGCCCGCCAGCTGGGCGAGTTCGGCGACGACCCGCACCGCTACGCCACCGCCAAGGCACGGAAGAACTACGCCGCCACCAGCCCCGTCACCCGCCAGTCCGGCAAGAAGAAGATCGTCATGGCCCGGTTCATCCGCAACGACCGGCTGGCCGACGCCCTGCACCGCCAGGCGCAAAGCGCCCTGATCAGCTCACCCGGCGCCCGCGCCTACTACGACGAGCAACGCGACCGCGGCCTGGACCACGACGCCGCGCTGCGGGCGCTGTCCAACCGGCTGGTCGGGATTCTGCACGGCTGCCTGAAGACCGGCGCCCTCTACGACGAGGCAACCGCCTGGTCACACCGCGTGAAACTTGCCGGCGCCGCTTGACAACCAAAGTCCAGGGGTGTCTCTGCAGTCGGTTGCGCGGTACCCGAAACCGGGCGGCAGCGGAAGACCAGGGACACAACGCCAAGGCGCATGTTCTTGTAGACACCGGTCAGCCGACCGGGCTCGATAGTGACGCCGGTCTCCTCGAGGACTTCTCGCCGTACCGTGTCGCGCGGATCCTCCTCCAGCTCGACGATGCCTCCAGGCAAGACCCATTCTCCGTTGTCGGCGCGCCTGATGGCGAGCATCCGGCCGTCATCACGGACGACTGCGCCCCCAGCGCTGACTGAATGACGCGGGAGATCGTCCGGATAGTGTCGGCCGTTGCCGTTGGTCACGTTGAATCCTGCACTCTCAGGGGTTTCCTTCACATGGCTGCGAAACCGGTATGGCCCGCGAAGTGGGCGTGTCCGCCCCTTCAGTATCAGAGGTAGGCGGAGCGCGACGCCTGTCGGATGACCCAATCTAGATTGGGTTACTGTGATGGCCTGCCCTGATGACAGACGCCGACCTGGGAGGGTGTGTTAGATGGCCACAGCACTTGCCCTGGTTGCGGCTGCTGCTTCCGAGACCGGTCTCGTCCGGCAGAATAACGAGGACGCGGCTTATTCGGGACGCTGGCTGTTCGCGGTCGCGGACGGTATGGGCGGCCACGCTGCAGGCGAGATAGCCAGCGCCGCGGCGATCGAGTCGCTGCACACAAATGACGAGGACGTAGGCGCCGATGCCCTGCTGGAGGTCCTCGGCCACGCCGTGACCGAGGCAAACGCGGAGATAGACCGGCGGGCCGCCGAAGACCCGGCCCGGTTCGGTATGGGCACCACCCTTACAGCGATGCTCTGGTCAGGCGAGACCGCCGTCCTGGCCCACATCGGCGATTCCCGGGCATTCCGGTTGCGGGCTGGTCAGCTGCGCCAGATCACCGAGGACCACGTGCTCGGCAATCTCGTCTCGAACGCTGGCCCGCTGGCGCCGGTGCTCTCGCGGTATCTCGACGGCCGCCCGGATAGGTCCCCGGACCTCGGCCTGCGCGACCTGCGGATCGGAGATCGCTACCTGATCTGTTCTGATGGTCTGAGCCCGGTCGTGAGCTCGGAAGAGATCGGCGCCGTCTTGGCGGCCGCGGCCGACCCCGCTGACGGCGTACGCGAGCTCGTCGCCCTGGCCGACGAGGCTGGAGCACCGGACAACATCAGCGCCATCGTCATTGACGTCCGGGATCCTGGCGACAGCCCGTACCCTGCTGAGCCGGTGACGCTCGGCGCGGCCGCGGCAGCGGTTACCCGCTAGCGCTCGGTCCCGTATCGGCCGGTTCAGGCCAGGGCTCGTTCGCGCCCTCAGCGCGCTCAAGCACGACCACCTGCTCGACCCGATCGCTCGGGATCACGTAGACCGTGACCTCGAGCGGCCGTTCGTCCTTCCCTGACGTACCGACGCGCACGATCTCGAGCACGGGCATTGTGACGGGGATCTGCAGCTCGTCCGCCTCTTCTCTGGTCGGCATCCGGGCCCGGTGCGTTTCTCGCCAGGTGATGGGCCAGTGGCCCGCCGCCTCGAGCCGGTACAGCCAGTCACCAGGCGCCGCAGCCGCAGCCGCGACCTCGGGAGCGTCCGCAAGGCCGCGCGGATGGATGTAGGAATCATTCGTCTGGAATCGGGGCTCGCCTGCTGGGCCCGTCACCCGGTGTCGGCGCATCACCTCGGTTCCCTCAAGCACGCCGAGCATCCTGGCCAGCCGCGTATCTGTTAGTTTCTCTAGCTTCGCCGTGCGCGGCACGTGGTGCACCCACACTTCCTGAGCACTGGCACTCGGGAAGTTGTACCCGGGTTCATCCGTCCCCGCGTTGCGCTTGACCAGGTTCCCGCGCGGCCGCCGCGGCCTGGACATGCCATGCCGTACCACCGTGCCCCTGCGCGGGACGGCCCACAGCAGGCCCTCGGCTTCGAGTATGGCGATCGCCCGGGCCAGCGTGTCCCGGTTAACCCCGTACCAGCGCGCCAGGTCCGTCATGCGAGGCAGGTTCGCTCCGGGCTCCCACTCGCCGCTGAGAATGCGGGTCCGCAGATCAGCGGCGATGTCTAGGTACCGCGAAGTTCCGGCCGGCAACCTTAGCTCCAAGTCTCGTCGAGGTTATTTGCCCAAGCATATTGACAGTGTCAGTGGGTAACATCACCATGAGGATATGCCCAAGCAAATAAGGGCATAGTAAGGCCCCCTGGACTATCCGCCAAGATCCCCCAGGGGGCAAGGTCCCTGCGAAGGAAACCTCTCCATGCAAGCTAGCGCGCCCTCTGCCAGCCAGAAAGACGCAGCCTCACCCTCCCCACCGGTGCCGCCTGAGCTTGAGGCAGCGGCTCGGGCAACGGTGACGGGGCTGACCCCACCATCGCGCGCACTGTAGACCAAGCCGGACGGCTGGCATGAGCCGCAGCATGGTGTACAAGCTTCACTTCTGGCCGCCGTACAAGCATGCCGCCCATTACAGCGGGAAGCCCGGGAGTTCGCGATTTCTGAAGGTGTTGGGGCTGTGCCTCGATGCCGGGTTCGGCGAACTGGACGGTCGCGTCTTGTGGTTGCTGGATTGCGATCTCTCCCCGGCCGGTCTCCTGCGCCTGGGTCTAGCAGGAGGAAGGGTGTGCCAGGGTGCGGGCCATGGTCAGGGAGGTTCCCTGGGTGAGCTGCACCTCGGTCTGGAACCGGAGGTGATGGCGCAGCTGCTCAGTGAATTCGCGGCGGATGTCATCTGGCCAGCTCAGCGAGGTCGCCCTGGTGTTCTCCACGCCGGTGACCTCCTCGACAGACCGGACGATCCGCTGCGCGTGTGTCTTGTAGACGGGCGTCTCGAACAGGCCGGTGCCCGCGATGACCTCGGT
>Ga0335075_10011448_pt1 | contig 13413 bp, 10 predicted proteins | sample Lox_Sample_24_FD_206723 | JGI IMG/M metagenome (GOLD analysis project Ga0335075, IMG submission 206723) | Soil microbial communities from Loxahatchee National Wildlife Refuge, Florida, United States - Lox_Sample_2.4 | ecosystem: Environmental > Terrestrial > Soil > Wetlands | place: USA...
CGAGGGCATCCGCCTCCTGGACCGCCCGGCGTTCAGCGTCCAGTACCACCCCGAGGCCGCCCCGGGCCCGCACGACGCGGTAGACCTCTTCGACCAATTCGCCACCCTGATGGACACCGCCCGATGAGCCCCCGCCATCCCCGCCATCCCCGCCGGCCCCGCCACCCCGGCCAGCCCCGCCCCGGGCGCCGTTTTTCCATGATCACGGAAATTCCGCACGCGTATAGCGTGCGGAATTTCCCTCAAGAAAAAAGTTTCCGTGATCATGGTCCGTCATCCACGGCCCCGCGCTGCTGGAACAAGGGAGTAGCCCATGCCGCGGCGTGAGGACCTGAAGTCGGTGCTCGTGATCGGGTCGGGCCCGATCGTCATCGGGCAGGGGTGCGAGTTCGACTACTCCGGCACCCAGGCCTGCCGGGTGCTCAAGGCCGAAGGAATCCGGGTCAGCCTGGTGAACTCCAACCCGGCGACGATCATGACCGACCCGGAGTTCGCGGACGCCACCTACGTCGAGCCGATCACCCCCGACATCCTGGAGAAGGTGATCGCCAAAGAGCGCCCGGACGCGCTGCTGCCCACGCTCGGTGGCCAGACCGCGCTCAACGCGGCCGTGGCCTTGCACCAGAACGGCACCCTAAAGAAGTACAACGTCGAGCTCATCGGCGCCGACATCGACGCGATCGAGGCCTGCGAGGACCGCGAGCGCTTCAAGGAGATCGTCACCGCCCTCGGCGCCGAGGTCCCGCGCAGCCAGATCTGCCACACGCTCGACGAGTGCTTCCAGGCCGTCGGGGAACTCGGCCTGCCCGTCGTCGTGCGGCCGAGCTTCACGCTCGGCGGGGCCGGCTCCGGCATCGCCTATGACGAGACCGACCTGAGAAGGATCGCCGGCGCCGGCCTGGACGCCAGCCCCACCACCGAGGTCCTCCTCGAGGAGTCGATCATCGGCTGGAAGGAGTTCGAGCTCGAGCTGATGCGCGACCGGAATGACAACGTCGTGATCGTCTGCTCGATCGAGAACGTCGACCCGATGGGCGTGCACACCGGCGACTCCGTGACGGTCGCCCCGGCGATGACGCTCACCGACCGCGAGTACCAGCACATGCGCGACACAGCCATAAAGATCATCCGCGCGGTCGGCGTGGACACCGGCGGCTGCAACATCCAGTTCGCCGTCAACCCGGAGACCGGCCGCATGGTCGTGATCGAAATGAATCCGCGCGTGTCCCGGTCCAGCGCGCTGGCCTCCAAGGCGACCGGCTTCCCGATCGCCAAGATCGCCACCAGGCTCGCGATCGGCTACACGCTCGACGAGATCCCGAACGACATCACCGGCCAGACGCCCGCCTCCTTCGAGCCGGCCCTCGACTACGTGGTCGTCAAGATCCCGCGGTTCGCGTTCGAGAAGTTCCCCGGCGCCGACACCACGCTGACCACCCACATGAAGTCGGTCGGCGAGGCGATGGCGATCGGCCGCTCGTTCGCCGAGGCCCTCCAGAAGGCCCAGCGGAGCCTGGAGAGCAGCACGGGTCCGTTCCGATTCAACAGCACAGAACCAGACGCGGACCTGCTGCTCGACCGCTGCCGCACCCCGCACGACGGGCGGCTGGGCACCATGCTGCAAGCTCTGCGCGCCGGGGCGGGGGCGGAGCAGGTCGCGGCGGCTACCGGTATCGACCCGTGGTTCGTCGATCAGCTGGTGCAGGTCGTCGAGATATCCCGAACGGTCGCGGCTGCCTCCGAACTCGACACCCGCCTGTTCCTGCTGGCGAAGTCCCACGGGTTCTCCGACGCGCAGCTCGCGGAGATCCGCGGCATCGGGGCGGACCAGGTCCGCGCGCTGCGGCACGCGCTCGGGGTGCGGCCGGTCTACCACGCGGTCGACACCTGCGCCGCCGAGTTCGCGGCGCGCACCCCGTACCTGTACTCGACGTACGACGAGGGCGACGAGGTGCCGGCGGGGGACCGGCCGAAGGTGATCATCCTCGGCAGCGGTCCGAACCGGATCGGGCAGGGCATCGAGTTCGACTACGCCTGCGTGCACGCCTCGTTCGCCCTTCGCGACGCCGGCTACGAAACCGTCATGGTCAACTGCAACCCCGAGACCGTGTCCACCGACTACGACACGTCCTCCCGGCTGTACTTCGAGCCGCTGACCCTGGAAGACGTGCTCGAGGTGGTGCACGCCGAGCACGCGGCCGGGCCGGTCGCCGGCGTGATCGTGCAGCTCGGCGGGCAGACGCCGCTGGGGCTCGCGCGCGGCCTCGAAGCCGCCGGGGTGCCGGTCGTCGGCACGTCGCCGGACGCGATCCACCTCGCCGAGGACCGCGGCGCGTTCGCGTCGGTGCTCGCGGAGGCGGGGCTGACCGCCCCGCGCGGCGAGGTCGCGCTATCGGCCGGCGAAGCGGCCGCGGCGGCGAGCGAGATCGGCTACCCGGTGCTGGTGCGGCCGTCGTACGTGCTCGGCGGGCGCGGCATGGAGATCGTCTACGACGAAGCGACGCTGCGAGCCTACGTGGACCGCGCCACGACCGCCTCGCCGGACCATCCGGTGCTGATCGACCGGTTCCTCGACGACGCGATCGAGATCGACGTGGACGCGCTCTACGACGGCGAGGACCTGTACCTGGGCGGCGTGATGGAGCACATCGAAGAGGCCGGGATCCACTCCGGCGACTCGGCGTGCGCGCTGCCGCCGATCACCCTCGGCCACGGGGACATCGCCGCGATCCGCGAGGCCACGCTGAAGATCGCGCGCGGCGTGGGCGTGCGCGGGCTGCTCAACGTGCAGTACGCCCTCGCCGCCGGGGTGCTGTACGTGCTGGAGGCGAACCCCCGCGCGTCGCGGACCGTGCCGTTCGTGTCCAAGGCGACCGCGGTGCCGCTCGCCAAGGCGGCCGCGCTGGTGATGCTCGGCTCCTCGATCGCATCGCTGCGCGCCTCCGGGGTGCTGCCGGCCGACGGGGACGGCGGCACGCTGCCGCTGGACTCGCCGGTGGCCGTCAAGGAGGCGGTGCTGCCGTTCGGGCGGTTCAGGGACGCCTCGGGCGCCGGGGTGGACACCGTGCTGGGGCCGGAGATGCGGTCGACGGGCGAGGTGATGGGCATCGACGCGATGTTCGGCACCGCGTACGCGAAGTCACAGGAGGCCGTGTACGGGTCGCTGCCGGTGTCCGGGCGGGTGTTCGTGTCGGTGGCCAACCGGGACAAGCGGGCCATGGTGTTCCCGGTCAAGCGGCTCGCCGACCTCGGCTTCGAGATCTGGGCGACGCACGGAACCGCTGAGGTACTGCGCAGGAACGGCGTTCGTGCCAAGATCGTGCGAAAGCACAGCGACGGCGCCGGGCCAGACGGCGAGCCGACCGTTGTCACGCGCATTCTCGACGGTGAGGTAGACCTGATCGTGAACACGCCCTTCGGCACCCTGTCCGCGGCGTCGGCCGCGGTGCGGCTGGACGGGTACGAGATCCGGACCGCGGCGGTCCGCCGGGGCGTGCCGTGCGTGACCACGGTCGCCGGCCTGGCGGCCGCGGTGCAGGGCATCGAGGCCACCATCCGCGGCGAGGTGGGCGTCCGCTCGCTGCAAGAGCACGCCGCCGGGCTGCGCGGCTAAGCGTCGCTGGCGGACCGAAGGATGGCGCGAAGCGATCAGGAGGGGAGCGGGGTGGCGCCGGTTCAGGTGCGCGGAACGGTGCTCACGGTGCGCCGGGTCGACGCGTACGTGGCGATGACCGTGGTCGCTCCCGCGATCGCCACCAGGTTCCGGCCGGGCCAGTTCATCGCCGTGGCGGTGGGCGGGCCGTCGTCGTCCATGCTGGCGCGGCGCACGTTCTCGGTGCACGACGTGCGGCCGGACCACGGCGGCACGGTCGAGTTCATCTTCCTGCCGCGCGACCCCGGCGCGCAGTGGCTCGCGGACTGCCGGGCCCGGGACGTGCTCGACGTGGTGGGGCCGCTGGGGCGGCCGTTCCCGGTGCCCCGTGATCCCGCCTCCTGCCTGCTCGTCGGCGTGGGGCCCGCCACGGCGCCGCTGTTCGCGCTGGCGGCGCGGCTCGCCGACCGGAACTGCCCGACCGACTTCCTGCTGGGCGCGGAGAGCGCGGACCGGGTGTTCGGGGCGCTGACCGCGCGGCGCACGGGCCGTTCCGCCGTGATCACGACCGCGGACGGGTCGCTTGGCTCCCGCGGCTCGGTGGTGGACCAGCTGCCGACTGTCGTCGCGCAGGCCCGCACCGACGTCATCTACGCCTCCGCGCCCATCGGCGTGCTGCGCTCGGTGTGCGCGCTGGCCGGCCGGTACGGGCTCCCGGTGCAGGCGCTGGTGTCCGAGCCCGCCATGGCCTGCGGGACCGGGCTGTGCATGGGCTGCGTGCTGCCCGCCGTCGGCAACGACGGGATCACGCGGATGGTACGGGCGTGCGTGGACGGGCCGGTGTTCCGCGGCGACCTGGTGCGCTGGGACGACGTGGGCACGATCCCGTTCGACGCGCTCGGCGCTCCCGGCTGGAAGCCCCGCCCGGGCGCCGCGGGCACCGCCTCGGAGGAACGCACCCATGCCGGCTGACTTGCGGACCAGGATCGGGCACCTGGACCTGCCGAGCCCGATCCTCACCGCCGCCGGCTGCGTCGGCACCGGCCGGGAACTGGCCCAGTTCACCGACGTCGCGCGGATCGGCGCGGTGATCACCACGTCGGTGACGCTGGAGCCGCGGGCGGGCAACCCGGCGCCGCGGGTCGCCGAGACCCCGAGCGGCGTGCTGTCCGCGGTGGGGCTGCAGGGGCCGGGCCTGGACGAGTTCCTGCGCCGCGACCTGCCGTGGCTGCTGTCCCGCGGCGCCCGCACGGTCGTCTCCGTGGCGGGTCACAGCGCCCGCGAGTACGGCGAGCTCGCCGCCAGGCTCTCGGACGCGGCCGGCGTGACCGCGATCGAGGTGAACCTCGGCTGCCCGGACGCCGCGGCCGCCGGGCGGCTGTTCGCCCTCGACGCCAGCGCGGCCGGGCAGGTGGTGGCGGCGGTGCGCGGCAGCGCCCGGTACGACATCCCGGTGTTCGCGAAGCTGTCTCCTGAGGTCACCGACATCGTCGCGGTGGCGAAAGCCTGCGTGTCCGCGGGCGCCGACGGGCTGTCGATGATCAACACGCTGCCCGGCATGGTCATCGACCCGGTGTCGCTGCGGCCCGCGCTCGCGGGCCACTCCGGCGGGCTGTCGGGCCCGGCGATCCGCCCGGTCGCGGTGCGCTGCGTCTGGCAGGTCCGCGAGGCGCTGCCCGACGTGCCGATCATCGGCGCCGGCGGGGTGCGGACCGGGCGGGACGCGCTTGAGTTCCTCCTCGCCGGGGCGTCGCTCGTCGCGGTGGGCACGGTGCTTTTCCACGACCCGTCGGCTTGCTCGCGAATTCAGCGCGAACTTGAGGAGGAACTTGCAGTTCGGGGGGTAGATCGGGTGACAGACGTCGTCGGACGCGCGCACCAGCCAGCTGGATACGCCGCGGAACGGCGCAGTTGGGTGTAAATCAGACAGTCACCGGCCCCCGGAGAGAGGAGACTCGCGTGCAAAGGCCAGCACCGGTCGCCGTCGCGCTCGACGCGCCTGACCTGGACACCGCGGCGCGCTGGGCGGCACTTGTCACGCCGCACGTGTCCACGGTCAAGATCGGCCTCGAGCTTTACCTGCGCTACGGCCCCGACGTCGTGGCCACGGTCCGTGGCGCTAGCGGCGTCGAGGTCTTCCTCGACCTCAAGCTGCACGACATCCCCGCGACGGTCGCCGGCGCCGCGCGCGCCGTCGCCCGGCTGCGGCCGGAGATCCTCACCGTGCACGCGGCGGGCGGCACCGACGTGATCCGCGCGGCGGTGGAGTCGGCGCCCGCGACGTGCGTCGCGGCGGTGACCGTCCTTACCTCGCTCGGCGACGACGACCTGACGCAGCTCGGCGTCCCCGGGCCGGTCAGCGACGTCGTGCGCCGGATGTCGGTGCTCGCCGTGGCGGCGGGCGCCCGCGGGCTGGTGTGCTCCCCGCACGAGGTCGCCGCCGTGCGTGCCGAGGTCGGGCCGGACGTCATGCTCATCACCCCGGGCGTGCGCCCGGCCGGGGCGGACCTGAACGACCAGGCGCGGGTGGCGACTCCGGAGGCGGCCCTGCGGGCCGGAGCCGACCTGCTCGTCATCGGCCGCCCGATCACCCGGGCGCCCGACCCGGGCGCCGCTGCGGCGGCCGTGGCGGCTTCGCTGCGCCGCGCCGTGTCGGGTCCCGTCCCGCACTGAACCGTCTTCTTCGCCCCTGGTCTCGCTCGCCAACCCCCCGGCGCGGGCGGTCCTGGTCTGCTAGATTGGCCCGAACACGCTGCTCAGGCATTGATCACGGAAAATTTTTTCTTCAAGGAAAGAAGTGGTCGCTCCAGCGGTCACGACTCCCCGTGATCATGGAGAAGGGAGCGTCGCGGCACAATCTATGTCTCAAATCGCCTATTTGTCCGCTTTATCGAACTTTGGCCCCGAGAAGTCGGCGCCAGGTCCGTCGGCGTGCCCGCGCCAGGCGCGGGTGAATGGACCGAAAGTTACGAAAATCTCGCGCGTAAGCAAAGCGGAATATGGTCACACCGGCACCAGATGTCGCGTGCGACTACGAAGTTATGACCGAAGTGACAAACGTCATCGGCGGCGATTGGCGGGCCGGTACTGTGATCGGCAGGCTGCGGTGGGTAAAATGTCCTGCCAAGACGTGCCAAGCACCAGAACATCCGTGTTATGGAAAAAGAAGCGACCAGAGCGCATAACTCACCTATGTCCGTCGGCGGGCGGCTGGGGGTGCGTTTCAGGCCGCCCGTGAATGAACGGCGGGCATTGATTCGAGCCAAGCGCGCGGCCCGGCGGGCAAAATGCGCCCGCGGGGCGGCCCGTCAGGGTGCTATGGCCGCGTGTATCGTGGAAACACCGGTCCGGCCCACGCCGGACGGCCGGCAGGCCAGGCGCACGGTGGCGACGGCGGAGACAATGGGCTGTCCCCGCGCGAAGCGGCCGGCCCACCCGGCGCAAAAAGCGCACGCGACGGTTCGAGCGGGCGGAGTTCCGCTCTCCCGGCAGGCCACGCGGCGCAGCGCATTCGGAAGGGGACAAGCGACATATCTCGCGGCGGACGGAGCACCGTTTCGGGGAAAACCGCGGTTCTGTGGCTATCACGGTGCGAGAGCCTCCCAGGCGCTTAGGACCTGCAAATGACTACGATAAGTAACTATTCGTGCACGCAGAGTAATATATTTGGATTTGTGATGACATAAACGGAGATTTGCGTTGCCGAAAGGGTGCTTGACTCGCTAGTTTCCCCTCCCGTCCAACCTTTTTTTCAACGAAACCCGAGGTGACCCCGAGTGGCTCTTCCTCCCCTCACTCCACAGCAGCGCGCGGACGCCTTGCAGAAGGCGGCGATTGCGCGCAAGGAACGCGCCGAGGTTAAGAATCGCCTCAAGCGTGGCTCGGTGACCCTGTCCGAAGTGATCAAGGACGGATCCACCGACGATGTGATTGGCAAGATGAAGGTCTCGGCTCTGCTCGAGTCGCTGCCGGGCGTGGGCAAGGTCCGCGCGAAGCAGATCATGGAGCGGCTGGGCATCGCGGAGTCCCGGCGAGTGCGCGGGCTGGGCGCGAACCAGCGCGCCGCGCTTGAGCAGGAGTTCGGTGCCGACATCTGACCCAGGTAACCGGCTCCGCGAGCAGCCGGCGTGGGCGCGAGGGCATGGCAGTCCCACCCCACGGTGAAGCGCGCGAGGCGGTAGCCGCGAGGGGAGCGGCGCCAAGCGGCGCTAGCGCGCCCGCGGAACGGAGACATTCGCGACTGACTGTGCTCTCCGGACCCTCCGGGGTCGGGAAGAGCACGGTCGTCGCGGAACTCCGCCGCCAGAGCCCGGACATCTGGATTTCCGTTTCCGTCACGACTCGAAGGCCGCGGCCGGGAGAGGTGAACGGGCGGGAATATTACTTTGTGGACGACCGCGAGTTTGACCGCATGCTGGCCGCCGGAGAACTTCTGGAGTGGAACGAGTTCGCCGGAAACAAATACGGCACGCCACTCGAGCCGGTCCGCCGGCGCATCGACGAAGGGCTGCCGACGCTGCTTGAGATCGACCTCAACGGCGCGCGACAGGTCCGGGAGGCGATGAAGGGCGACGCCCTGTTCGTTTTCCTCGAGCCGCCATCGTGGGAGGAACTCGTCCGCCGGCTCACCGGCCGCGGCACCGAGCCTGCTGAGGTGGTCGAACGCCGCCTATCGGTCGCCCGGGAAGAACTCGCCGCCGCCGATGAGTTTGACGTCTTGCTGGTGAACACATCCGTCCAGGACGTTTGCCGGCAACTGGTAACCTTGATTAACAGTTATCGATAGGAAGGCGACTCGTGGCAGCGACCCCGGCCGCAGATGGCATCATCAACCCGCCGATCGACGACCTCCTCGATGTCGTCGACAGCAAGTACCGGCTCGTGATCATGGCGGCCAAGCGCGCCCGCCAGATCAACGCCTACTACTCGCAGCTCGGCGAGGGGCTGCTCGAGTACGTCGGCCCGCTCGTTGAGACGCGGGTGCAGGAGAAGCCGCTGTCGATCGCGCTGCGCGAGACCCGCGAGCGGCTGCTCAAGGTGGAGCAGACCGAGGGCTGAGCAAGTCCCGCCGTGGCACGTGTCATCCTTGGTGTCGGTGCGGGAATCGCCGCGTACAAGGCATGCGAGCTGCTGCGCCTGCTCAAGGAGTCCGGTCATCGCGTCACGGTGATTCCCACCGCTGACGCGCTTCGTTTTGTCGGCGAACCCACCTGGGCGGCGCTGTCCGGTGAGCCGGTGGCCACCGACGTGTGGACGAACGTCGCCGACGTCCCGCACGTGCGGCTTGGCCAGAGCGCGGACCTGGTGCTGGTGGCGCCCGCGACCGCCGACGTGCTCGCCCGGGCCGCCGCCGGCCTGGCCGGTGACCTGCTCACCACGACGCTGCTGACGGCCCGCTGCCCGGTGCTGTACGCCCCGGCGATGCACACGGAGATGTGGGAGCATCCCGCCACCCGGCACAACGTGGCGACGCTGCGTGCGCGTGGCGCGATCGTCGTCGAGCCCGCGGTCGGCCGGCTGACGGGCCCGGACACCGGCAAGGGGCGGCTCCCCGAGCCAGCGGAACTGTTCGCGCTGGCGGAATCAGTACTTTCATTCCGAACGTACGCTGCTGACTCCGCACCCGCCTCATTCCTCACGCTGGCGGGCCGGCGGGTGCTGATCTCGGCCGGCGGGACACGCGAGGAACTCGATCCCGTCCGCTTCCTCGGCAACTGGTCGACGGGCAGGCAGGGCTACGCGTTCGCCAGGTCCGCGGTCGCCCTCGGCGCGGACGTCACGGTGGTCGCCGCGAACGTCGAGCTTCCCGACCCCGCCGGGGTGAAAGTCGTCCGCGTCGTCTCCGCCAGGGACATGCACTCCGCGATGCTCGCCGAGGCTCCGGCCGCGGACGCGGTGGTGATGACGGCGGCGGTCGCCGACTTCCGCCCGGTGGCGCGCAGCGACCAGAAGATCAAGAAGGACGGCCGCGTCCCCGAGCCGATCGCGCTCACGGAAAATCCCGACATTCTCGCGGACCTGTCCGCCCGCCGGGCGGCGCACGGGCCGGTGGGCCAGGTAATCGTCGGGTTCGCCGCCGAAACCGACCCGGACCTGGAGGCCGCCGGCGCTAAGCTGGCGCGCAAGGGGTGTGACTTGCTTGTCGTCAACCCGGTAGGCAACGGGCTCGGGTTCGCCGTCGGGGACAACGAGGCGGTCGTGCTCGGCGCCGACGGGAGCCGGACGCCGATCCCGCGTCAGTCCAAGGACGCGCTCGCCACGGTTGTGTGGGACCTGGTGGCCGCCCGGCTCGGCTGACTGACCTGCGCTGCCGCCCGCTCTTCCGGCTAAACTCTGCCAGTCAGATGACTTTATGGATGGAGAAGAACACGTGGCCCGTCGGCTGTTTACCTCGGAATCGGTTACCGAAGGCCATCCCGACAAGATGGCCGACCAGATCAGCGACGCCATTCTCGACTCGATGATCAAGGACGATCCCACCAGCCACGTGGCGGTGGAGACGCTGATCACGACCGGGCAGGTCCACGTCGCCGGCGAGGTCACCACGAAGACCTACGTAGACATTCCCGGGATCATCAGGGAGAAGATCCTCCAGATCGGCTACGACTCCTCCGCCAAGGGCTACGACGGTGCGTCCTGCGGCGTTTCCGTCTCCATCGGCTCCCAGTCACCGGACATCGCCCAGGGCGTGACGGACGCGTTCGAGTACCGCGAGGGCGAGGGCGCCGACGACTACGACCGGCAGGGCGCCGGCGACCAGGGCCTGATGTTCGGCTACGCCTGCCGGGAGACCCCGGAGCTCATGCCGCTGCCGATCATGATGGCGCACAAGCTGGCCCGGCGGCTGTCCGAGGTGCGCCGCTCCGGCACCGTGCCCTACCTGCGGCCGGACGGCAAGACCCAGGTGACCGTGGAGTACGTCGGCGACCAGCCGGTGCGGCTGGACACCGTGGTCGTCTCCACCCAGCACGCCCCGGACATCAACCTGAAGGAACTGCTCGCCCCGGACGTCAAGGACTACGTCGTCGAGCCGGTGCTGGCGGAGTTCGGGATCGACACGACCGGGTACCGGCTGCTGGTCAACCCGACCGGGCGGTTCGAGATCGGCGGCCCGATGGGCGACGCGGGCCTCACCGGGCGCAAGATCATCATCGACACCTACGGCGGCATGGCCCGGCACGGCGGCGGCGCTTTCTCCGGCAAGGACCCGTCCAAGGTGGACCGCAGCGCCGCCTACGCGATGCGCTGGGTGGCCAAGAACGTGGTCGCGGCGGGGCTGGCCGACCGCTGCGAGGCGCAGGTCGCGTACGCGATCGGCAAGGCCAAGCCAGTGGGGCTGTTCGTCGAGTGCTTCGGCACCGAGCGGGTGCCGGTGGAACGGATCCAGGACGCGGTCACCGCGGTCTTCGACCTGCGGCCGCGGGCGATCATCGCCAGCCTCGACCTGCTTCGCCCGATCTACTCGCAGACGGCGGCCTACGGCCATTTCGGCCGCTCCGAGCCCGACTTCTCCTGGGAGCGCACGGACCGCGCCGCCCAGCTGCGCGCCGCCGCCGGCCTATAACAGGCGTATTACCGACCGATACGCTTTGCTTACTTGCCGAATGACAGTCACACCGTGACTTCCCGGCTACGTGTCGTACTACCTATTGTGGGTAGTTGTGGGAACCAAACGACATGCGTTGCGTCTCGCGGCCGTCGTCCGCGGTGACTCGATAGTGAGTGGGAGAGATCTTTAACGGCTGTGCAGATGCGTATGCGTATGAAAGTGCTAAATCCCTTGCGGATGCACGTGCATGCGATAAGCTCGACTCTCGTAAGCCGGGGGGGCGTAAGGGATCGACAGGAGTCGGCCGCGTTCGGCGTGGCCGGCAACTAGCGCGCTGGGGCCGTGGCATCAGGTGCTAGGCACGGACCGAGTCAATGCGTCAGGAGACGAGAGACATGCAGGACATTTACAACGGGATCTCTGCCGCGGAACTCAGTGGCGCGGTGTGGCGGAAGAGCGAGCGTAGCAACTCGCAGGGAGCATGCGTGGAACTCGCCCGCCTCGACTCCGCCACGGTCGCGATGCGCAACTCGCGCGACCCGCAGGGCACCGCGCTGATTTACCCGGCCGGCGCAGTCCGGGCGATGGTCAGTGCGCTGCGAGCGGGCGAATTCGACGACCTGCTCAGCTAGAACGACTAAGTTACGTAGTAAGCCCGCGCACGGCTGCGCTGTCCGGTCCCGTAACCGGGACCGGACAGCGAGCCCGCGAGCGGCCGGGCACGGGTATTGCGGCTCCCCGTGCCCGGCCGCTGGCGTTTTCCGGCCGGATATCCTCAGGGCCATGGTGGACGGGACGGTGGCGGTTACGGATAACAACGGCGCCCCCGATCCCGGGCCGGAGATGCCACCGCCGAATGGCGCGAAGACCGTAAAAACCACTAAGGCGTCACGGCCGGCGCGGAAAGCGCCGCGGACCCTTAACCCCGCGGCGGATAACCCGGTCGCCCGCGTCGCGGTGGACATCCCGCTGGCTCACCTGGACCGGCCGTTCGACTACCTGGTTCCTGACCGGCTCGCCGCCCAGGCGCTCCCCGGAGTGCGCGTGCGAGTCAGGTTCGCCGGGCAGCTCACCGACGGCTTCATCCTGGAACGGGCGAGCGCCAGCGAGCATCAGGGACGGCTCAGCTACCTGGAGCGGGTGGTGTCCCCGGAGCAGGTGCTGACGCCGGAGATCGCCGGTCTCGCGCGGGCCGTCGCCGACCGGTACGCGGGCACGCTCGCCGACGTGCTCCGCCTGGCGATCCCGCAACGGCACGCCGCGACCGAGGCGGACAAGGCGCGCGGACAGCGCGAACTGGTGGCGCACGCCGCGCGGGGGAGCCAGCGTCAACCGGCGCCCGGCCGGGAGCCGGGCCGGGAGGAAGCGCACATCGCGCATGAGGACCGCCGCGAACCGCCGTCCCGGCCGGAGCCGGGCCCGTGGGCGAGGTACCCCGCCGGGCAGGCGTTCCTCGACGCGCTGCGCGACGGCCGGCCCGCGCGCGCGGCGTGGACCGCGCTGCCGGGGGCGACGTGGCCGGACGAGATAGCCCGGGCCGCCGTCACGTGCGCGAGCGCTGGCCGCGGCGCGGTGATCGTGGTGCCGGACGCGCGCGACCTGGCCCGCGTCGATGACGCGCTGCGGCAGCTGGGGGGCTGCCACGTGACGCTCACCGCGGACCTCGGGCCCGCCGAGCGGTACCGCCGCTGGCTCGCCGCGCTGCGCGGCGAGGCGCCGATCGTCGCCGGCACCCGCGCGGCGATGTTCGCGCCCGTCCGGGACCTGGGCCTGGTCGTGCTGTGGGACGACGGCGACGACCTGCACGCCGAGCCTCGCGCGCCGTACCCGCACGCGAGAGACGTGCTGGCGCTGCGCGCGCACCGGGCCGGCGCGGCCGCCCTGATCGGCGGGTTCGCCCGCACGGCGGAACTCGCGCAGCTGGTGACCTCCGGCTGGGCGCGCGAGCTCGAACCTGATCGCGTGACGCTGCGGGCGGCCGCCCCGATGGTCAGGCCGGCCGTCGACGACGCCGAGCTCGCCAGGGACGAGGCCGCTCGCACCGCGCGGTTGCCCAGCCTGGCGCTGCGGACCGCCCGCGCCGCGCTCGCGACCGGGCCGGTCCTGGTGCAGGTGCCGCGCCGTGGCTACCTCGCCGCGATCGCGTGCGGCCGCTGCCGGACGCAGGCGCGCTGCGCGCGCTGCAACGGGGCACTGGAGCTGGCTTCTCAGCACGCGACGCCGGACTGCCGCTGGTGCGGCGCCAAGGCGGCCAGCTGGTCGTGCCCGCGCT
>Ga0335075_10011449_pt1 | contig 13412 bp, 7 predicted proteins | sample Lox_Sample_24_FD_206723 | JGI IMG/M metagenome (GOLD analysis project Ga0335075, IMG submission 206723) | Soil microbial communities from Loxahatchee National Wildlife Refuge, Florida, United States - Lox_Sample_2.4 | ecosystem: Environmental > Terrestrial > Soil > Wetlands | place: USA: Florida...
GCGGCGAGCTCCAGCCGCCGGTACAGCCTGTCGCCGGTAACACCGGCCGGCCCGATCAGCTCGGCGGATCTGCCGAGGCCGCGACGACGGTCGTATTCCAGCTGCCACGTCCGGTCGGTGGCATGCACGAAGCCCTGCGCGAAGAACGCGTCCTGCTCGGTCCGCGCCAGGCAGTGCGGGACGCCGAAGCGGTCCCTGATCACCTCAACCGGTCCATCGAGTCCGCGCAGCGCGAGTTCCATGCCGCGATTATCCCAGTCCGCGGTATTCGCCGCACTCGTTAGTGCGCGGCGTCCGCCCAGCTGCGACCCCAGCCCATCGAGACCTCTAGCGGGACGGTCAGCTGCGCCGCGCCGCCCATGGCCTGGCGCACCAGCGCCTGCACGGCGTCCAGCTCGCCGGGCGCGACCTCGAACAGCAGCTCGTCGTGCACCTGCAGCAGCATCCGCGAGCGCAACCCGGCGGCCTTGAGATCGAAGTGCACAGCCAGCATGGCCACTTTGATGATGTCGGCGGCTGAGCCCTGGATCGGCGCGTTCAGCGCCATCCGCTCGGCCATCTCGCGGCGCTGCCGGTTGTCTGAGGTCAGGTCCGGCAGGTACCGGCGGCGGCCGAGCATGGTCTGCGTATAGCCGTCCATCCTGGCCCTGGCCACGACGTCGCGCAGGTAGTCGCGAACCCCGCCGAACTGCTCGAAGTACTCGTCCATGTAGCCGCGCGCCTCGTCAGCGGAGACTCGTAGCTGGTTCGACAGACCGTACGCGGACAGACCGTAGGCCAGCCCGTAGTTCATGGCCTTGACCTTGCTGCGGAGGTCCGGCGTGACCTGCTCGACCGGCACGCCGAACACCCGCCCCGCCGTCGCGGCATGGAAGTCGTGCCCGGACGCGAACGAGGCGGCCAGTGCCTCGTCGGCGGACAGATGCGCCATGATCCGCAGCTCGATCTGGCTGTAGTCGGCGGTCAGCAGGCACTGGTAGCCCGCGCCGACCACGAAACCCTCGCGGATGCGGCGGCCTTCCTCGGTGCGGATCGGGATGTTCTGCATGTTCGGGTCGGTCGACGACAGCCGGCCGGTGGCCGCGATCATCTGGTTGAAGGTCGTGTGAATACGGCCGTCGACATTTGCCATCGGGATCAGCGAGTCGACAATGCTCTTGAGCTTGGCGACGTCCCGATGCCGGAGCAGGTGCGCCAGCACCGGATGCTCAGTCTGCACCAGCAGGCCGGTGAGCGCCTCTGAGTCGGTCGTGTACCCGGTCTTGATCCGCTTGGTCTTGGGCAGCCGCAGCTCGGTGAACAGGACCTCCTGCAGCTGCTTTGGCGAGCCCAGGTTGAACTCGTGCCCGACCGCGGCGAAGGCGGCCTGCTCGGCGGCCTTCACCTCGCCGCCCAGGCTGGCCGACATCCCGGCGAAGTGATCGGAGTCCGCGCCGATGCCTGCCCGCTCCATGTCGGCCAGCACCCCGACGAGCGGCAGCTCAACGTCAGCCAGCAGCTCGGTGGCACCGCGCTCGGCCAGGTCGCGATCCAGTGCGTCAGCCAGCTCCGCAGTCGCCACCGCCCGCTGGGCCAGCGCCGTGGCTGCCTCGGTGTCGTCCGCCACGTCCAGCGTGAGCTGGCCGGATACTGGCTCGGCGGTGGCGAGCTCACGGTTGAGGTACCTGAGCGAGAGGTCGGCGAGGTCGAACGAGCGCTGCCCCGGCAGCGCCAGGTAGGCCGCCAGCGCAGTGTCGCTGGTCAGCCCGCGGAGCTCCAGCCCGCGCGCATGCATGGCGTGCATCGGCCCCTTGGCGTCGTGCAGCGCCTTCGGCCGCTCGGGGTCGGCCAGCCAGGCGCCCAGCGCCTTGTCGTCGGCCTCAGTCAGCCTGCTGGGGTCAATGTAGGCAGCCGCACCGCCGGGGGCTGCGATCGCCAGCCCCGTCAGGCTGCCGGTCCCGCGTCCCCAGCTGCCGGTCGTGGCCAGCCCGGACCGGCCGGGAACGAGTGCGTTCCCGTTAATCCAGTCAGCGACCTCATCCGGCCCGAGCATCGCGACCTCGACATCAAAGCGGGCCGCCTCGCCTGCGGGCCGGTCGGCCGCGGCCGCCGACGCGCCGATCCCGTTCGGCAGGGTCGCGTACAGCCGGTCGCGCAGGACGCGAAACTGCATCGTGTCGAAGAGCTGGTGGATCTGCTCGCGGTCCCACGGCACCGGGCGCAGGTCGGCCGGGCCAACCTCCAGCGGCACGTCGCGGACCAGGCGGGTCAGCTGGCTGTTGCGGAGCACGCCGGCCAGGTGCTCGCGGAGCGCGTCGCCGGCCTTGCCCTTGACCTCGTCGACCCGGTCAACCAGCTCGGCCAGTGAGCCGAACTCCGCGATCCACCGGGTGGCCGTCTTTTCCCCCACTCCGGGGATGCCGGGCAGGTTGTCGCTCGGATCGCCGCGCAGCGCGGCGAAGTCGGGATACTGCGCCGGGGTGAGGCCGTACTTCGCCTGCACCGCCTCCGGGGTGAAGCGAGCCATCTCGCTGATGCCGCGGATCGTGTACAGGACCGTGACGTCGTCGGTGACCAGCTGCAGCGCGTCCCGGTCGCCGGTGACGATCAGCACATCCATCGAGTCCGCCGCCTGGGTCGCCAGCGTCGCGATGATGTCGTCGGCCTCGTAGCCGGGCACCGACAGCCGGGTGATGCCGAGCACGTCGAGCACCTCGAAGATCAGGCTCAGCTGGCTGCGGAAGTCGGCCGGCGTCTCTTTCCTGGTGGCCTTGTACTCGACATACTGCTCGTGCCTGAAGGTCTTCTCTGACCGGTCGAACGCGACGGCGACGTGCGTGGGCTGCTCGTCGCGCAGCATGTTGATCAGCATGGCCGTGAAGCCGTAGACGGCGTTCGTCGGCTGGCCAGTGGTCGTGGAGAAGTTCTCCGGCGGCAGCGCCCAGAAAGCGCGGTAGGCGACCGAGTGCCCGTCGAGCAGGAGCAGCCGGTCCGGATGCGCCGGCCGCTGTGCAGCCGGAGTGGGCTGAGCTGCCACCTTGTCCTGGCTCGGTGCTGCATCCTTGGTTGCCACGTCCTGAGCTTAGTGCTCGGCTCTGACAGTTATCCCGGTCCTGCGCACGCCCTACTCTGTCGGAAGCCGAGATAAAGGGGTCATAACGGCCCGGAACGCGGAGGTATCGGTGCCGGAGCAGTCCGAGCGCGAGCTGCAGATCATCGCGATGTTCAACAACCCGGACAACGACACGCTCCCTGGCCGCATGGGCATCAGGATCCTGGAGGCATCTGCGCAGCGTGTCGTCGGCACCATGCCGGTCGCGGGGAACACCCAGCCGTACGGCATTCTGCACGGCGGCGCCTCCTGCGTGCTCGCGGAGACGCTCGGCTCGCTCGGATCGGCCCTGCAGGCCGGACCCGGCCGGGTCACCCTTGGCATCGAGATCAACGCCACTCACCATCGCGCGGCCAGGTCTGGCCTGGTGACCGGAGTGGCGACGCTGGCGCACGGCGGCCGCACGATGTCGACGTTCGACATCGTGATCAGCGACGATCAGGGCCGGCGTACCTGCACGGCAAGGCTGTCCTGCCTGCACCGGGACGCGGTGCCTGGCGGCGCCGGCCGCGGCGATGGCGCGGCTGCAGGGGCATAACTCACGAATCGATGCCCCAGCAGGGGCCGCAATCCGTACCTCACGCCCTAACCGCCAGCTGATGCCCGGATGGGATGTTTCCCTCATACGGGCCGGGAATCCCGTTGCCTTTGCGTAGGGCGGCCGGCCGTCGCTAACGTGGACGGCAGAACAGCGCACCGAGTAGAGAACGTGCCGGCCCGGGGAAGGCCGACATGGCACCAAAGGTGCTCTGCTTCATGACCGTCGACCGCTTCCGGCGTCCGGCGGCCGCAGGCGGCGGGCCGACCGCGACGGGGGTTGTGCGGCCGGCCCCGCCCGCTTGCCGTTGAGAACCCCGTGATCACGGAGACCTAGGGCGCATTCTGACGCGCTAGGTCTCCGTGGCTCAAGAACCGCCAGTGGCTCAAGGACCGTCAGTGGCTGGCGGCTCCGCGGACTGCTTCTCGGCCTCGGCCAGGACTTCCTCGGAAACCGCTCGCATGGTCTGACGGCGGTCCATCGACGTCTTCTGGATCCACCGGAATGCCTGCGCCTCGGTCATGCCGCGAGTGTCCTGCAGCACGCCCTTGGCCCGGTCGAGCAGCTTGCGCACCTCCAGCCGCTCGCGGAGGTTGGCGGCCTCCGCGTTCAGCGCCGCGATCTCGGCGAACCTGCTGGCCGCCACCTCGATGGCCGGTACCAGATCAGCCTTGGTAAAGGGCTTGATCAGGTAGGCCATCGCACCGGCTTCACTAGCCCGCGCAACGAGGTCCCGCTGCGAGAACGCGGTGAGGATGATCACCGGCGCCAGCTGGCTCGCTGTGATCCGCTCGGCGGCGGAAATCCCGTCCAGGCCGGGCATCTTGACATCGAGGATGACGAGGTCGGGCTTCAGCTCCTCGGCCAGCTTGACGGCGGCCTCGCCGTCCCCGGCCTCGCCGGCCACGACGTAGCCTTCCTCTTCCAGCATCTCGCGCAGGTCGAGGCGGATCAGCGCCTCGTCCTCGGCGATCACGACGTTAAACGGGGTCTTGGTCACGAGCGAAGCGTATCGAAAACCCAGTACATTGGCTTACGGCGCCTCGGCCCCTGATGACGCTGCGTAGTCATCTGACACGCCCCGGTAGACCAACGGCAGAGTCCATGGCCTCAAACACCATCCAGTGTGGGTTCGAATCCCACCCGGGGCACCATTGGGACAGCGAGCCGCCCATTGAGGCACAGGCACAAACGCAAACGGTCGGTGGCCAGCCCGCTTCTGACTGAATGTACGAGATCGACGTCCGGCGAAACGCTGCGCTCTTATCGAGAGAAACGCTGCGCTCTTATCGAGAACGGCAATACCCTGCGCGCGGGCAGCCTGCGAACAGCATCTCCTCTTCGGCGCTGCGCTACTGGCGAGACCATCCAGAGATGCTGGAGCCGCGCGCACTGAGCGTTTGCCCACGTTGCGCGCTTTCCTGAGGGCCTGGTCCATTCAGACGGAAGCCGCTTCACCAATCGCGCCCGGCGGCCGCTAAACGGATGGCGATCACTGGTATGAGTACCCACGCTCAATGTTCACCACCGAGTCCAGGGACATCCTGGCGATGTGCGGCGACGGGCTCGGCAAGCTCGGCATTAGCTGGCGGTACTCGCGGCGCAACACCATTTCCGTGGCCCGGCGCGAGGCGGTTGCGGTAGCGCTCGTCGGGTCAGCCGCCCAGCCGCACGTGGATGTGCCCGTCCTCGAACCAGTGCGGCGGATTCGCCGGGCTGAGCTTCTGGAACGGGTACCCCGCCTTCTGCGCTACGCGGCAGGACGCCGGGTTGTCGACATCGTGCACCAGCATGATCTGCCGCAGGCATGTCCCGGCGAACGCATCGAAGACCCAGTCGGTCACCGCCCTGACTGCCGCCGGAGCTACGCCGCGTCCGCGCGCAGCCACCGCGGTCCAGCGCGGGGATGTCCGGCGCTCGCCAGGGCCGCAGGACCAGCGCCGGCTGAGCGCTCACCGCCGGCAACGCAGCTCAGCGAACCTCAGCCCGCCTGTCATGCCGGGAATGATGCTGGACCACCTGTCCCGCGTTCAACCGGTTTTCGCTCGGTGATCGACCTGCGCGGCAGCGGTCCAGACGGGAGGACGGCAGCGTCCCGCTAACCGCTGATCAGCTGGCCGTCCTCCAGCGACAGCACCTCATCCGCCATGTCGTGCAGCGCCGGGTCGTGGGTGGCGACCAGGGCCGTGATCCCTTCCGATAGGACGACCGTGCGCAGCAGCCGCATGATCTGCCGCCCGGTCTCGGAGTCCAGCTGGCCGGTCGGCTCGTCGGCGATCAGCAGTTCCGGCTGAACGGCCAGCGCCCTGGCGATTGCCACCCGCTGCTGCTGCCCGCCGGACAGCTCGTTCGGCCGCTGGTTCACGTGGCCGTCCAGGCCGACGACTGAGAGCAGCAGCCGGACCCGGTCGTCCCGCTCGGCCCTCGGCGTGCCGTTGATGCGCAGCGGGATGCCCACGTTCTCGGCCGCGGTCAGCATCGGGATCAGGCCGAACGACTGGAAGATGAACGACACGGTGCTGCGCCGCAGCATCGTGCGCTCCCGCGCGCTCATCGTCGCGATATCGCGACCGCCCACGTACACCTCTCCGCTGGTCGGGGTGTCCAGCCCGCCGACCATGTTCAGCAGCGTCGTCTTGCCGGACCCCGACCGGCCGGTCAGCGCAGCCAGCTGGCCGCGCCGGATCGTAAACGAGACGCCGCGAACCGCGTGAACGGCCATCGCGCCGTGCCCGAAGGTGCGGGTCAGCTCCCGAGCGCGCACCATCGCCGACCCGTCGTCGAGCGCCACGCCGGGCGAGAGCGTTGTTCCTGCGGGCTCGGTCACTGGCCCTCCCCCGTTCCCGCACCGGCCGAGTCCGCACCGGCCGAGTCCGCACCGGCCGAGTCCGCACCGGCCGAGTCCGCACCGGCCGGGTCCGCACCGGCGGCGCCCGCACCGGCGGAATCCGCACCCGCCGAACCCGTACTCCCGGACCCCGCCTCGCCCGGCTGCCGGTCCGCCCAGACGCCGATGTGGTCGTCCAGGGAGCGCAGCACCACGCGGTCGCGCATCCGGTGCTCCTCGGTCATCTCGCGCGGCAGCTGAACCCGGCCGGCCCGGTCGAGCACGGCGTACTCGACCGCGTGCCGGACCGTGTTGCCCAGCTCGTCCGCAGCGTCGTGGCGCAGCGTCTCACTGCTGGTCCGGCCATCCCTGATCGCCACGGTCCGCTGTACCTGATGTGACACGGCCGGGTCGTGCGTAACGACGAGCACTGTCGCGCCGAGCTCGGAGTTGGCGGTCTGCAGTGCATTGAACACGTCCTGCGCCGTCCGGCTGTCAAGCTCTCCTGTCGGCTCGTCGGCCAGCAGCACCTTCGGGTCGTTCGCCAGCGCAGTCGCGATCGCGGCCCGCTGCTGCTCCCCGCCGGACATCCGGGACGGCTCCCGGTCCGCGCAGTGCGCAACGCCGAGCACGGCCAGCAGCTCCATCGCGCGCTTATCCTGCTGCCGCCGCCGGTAGCCGTTGAACCGCATCGGCGTCATAACGTTCTGCTTGGCCGTCAGGTACGGCAGCAGGTTCCGGGACGTCTGCTGCCACACGAACCCCACCTCCTGCCGCCGGTAGATGAGCCGCTCCTTCGCGCTCATTGCGCCGAGATCCTGGCCCGCGACCCGCACCCGTCCCGCAGATGGCGTGTCGAGCCCGGCCAGGATATTCATCAGCGTCGACTTGCCGCTGCCGGACGCCCCGACCATGGCCACCAGCTCGCCCTGGTCGATGAGCAGGTCCAGCCCCTGGAGGGCCTGCACCTCGATCCCCTCGCCGGTATAGATGCGCACTACCTGGTCGCAGACCACCAGCGCGCCCTCCCCGTACGACGTCCTGGCCTGCTGCACCTCCGCACCCAGCTCGGCGATCCCGGCCGCTGCAGCGACCGCGCCCTGCGATGGCGACGTCATGCGCATCTCCTCACCTTGCATCACCCTCCAATCCGGAGGGAACGAGAAATACGCCGGCTGGCCAGGCTCGTCTGGCCGACCAGCATCCCGATCGCCAGGACCAGCAGCGCTATCGCGGTAGCGGCAAGCCAGGTCGGCTGGAGGAGCACCGGGACGCTGCTCGCAGAGCCTGTCACGACGCTCAGGCTAAGTGCCGGACCGAGCGCCGGAACCAGCGCGATCGCCACGGCCAGGCCGCCGACCAGCACGGCAAGCAGTTGCGGCAGCAGTTCGACCACGACCAGCCGCCTGGCCTGCGCCGCTGTCAGCCCCATGGCACTGATCCGCGCCAGGGTCAGCAGCCGTGACGGCGCGGACAGCAGCAGGCTGAGCAGCAGCACGAGCAGGCCGCAGCAGGCGGCTGCGATCGCCCCGAGCAGCAGGCCCCGGTAGGCACCGCGCCGCAGCGGGGCCGCCGCCAGCCCGGTCAGCAGCCGGGACCTGAACACGATCGCCGCGCCGGGCGCGTGCTTTTCCACCGTCGTCCGGAGCGCTGGCTGGCTCAGGCTACTGCCAGCGATCAGGAGCACCTCGCCGAGGCCGCCGGCTGCGGCCGCCCGGTCCATCACCAGGTAGCCGGACCTCGTCGCGGCGACCGCCGACGAGGCCGGCGCCTCGCCGACGAGGCGCACCCGGAGGGTCTGGCGGCCGTCGAGCAGCACGTAAACCGGCCCTCGTCCCATCTCGGCCGCGAGCGCGGGCGACGCGAGGACGGGCACCGCGGATGCGGTGCCAGCGGTGCCTGCCGAGCGGGGCGCTGGCGCGGGCGCGGGCGCGGTGAACGCTTCCGGAGGCCGCGGCAGCGGCCCCGTCGCGAGCACTGCGGTGTACTGCGCCGGATTGACCAGCAGCACGCTGAATCCGGGCGCGGACGCGACCGACCCGACGGCCAGGTCCGCTGACGCAACGTGCTGAACGCCGGGCACCGCCGCCACGGCCCGGGCTAGCCCAGGAGACTCCGAGCCGCTGGTGCTGACAACGGCATCCGCCCCCACCTGCTGCCAGGACGCGGCGACCTCGCCGCGGGTAACCGCGCCGCGCACCATACCCGCGAACGACACCAGTCCGAGCGCGAGCACCAGCGCGAACGCCGGCAGCGTCGCGCTGGCCGCTACTCGCTCGGCCCGCACCAGCCCGAGGAACGCGGTCGCACCCGCACGGCGGCCGGTGAACCGCAGCAGCCAGCGCACCAGGGGCGGGTACCCGCGCAGCACGACGATCGCGACGCCGACCGCGAGCAGGGCGGGTGCGGCGCTCGCGTACAGGCCCGCGCCGCCGCTGCCCTGGCCCTGCACGCGCAGCACGATGAGGCCGCCGGCGGCGCAGAGCACGAGCACGGCCTCGACCACGAGCCGGCGCACGGAGGCCAGCCGCGCGGGCTGCTGGTCTGGCCGCGCGGCACCGGCGTAACCGCGATGCACCGCTACCGTGACCAGCACGGGGCCGGCCAGCGCTGCCAGAGTCTCGAGGCCAGCCAGCCACCAGGCCAGCGGAGCACCCGCGCCCGGCGTCACCGCCGCGCCGATGGCGGCACCCGCGGCCGCCCCCGGTAGCACCGCGACTGCGCTCCCGCCGAAGACGAGAGTCGCGAGCTGCCGGCGCGCCGCTCCGCGAGCCCGCAGGACGGCGAATTCCTCGCGCCGCGCCGTGGCGAGCAGACAGCCGGCCAGCAGCAGAACCGCTGCCGCGAGCACAGCCAGGCTGACGGACAGCAGATCAAGGACGCTGCCGACAGAGGCGGCCTGGCTCTCGAATCCTGTGAGCAGCAGGCCAGCGCCCGACGTCATCGCGATGGTCAGCGGGACGTGCGCTCGGACCTTCGCGCAGTGCTCATGCGCGTGCAACCGGAACCCGCGACCTGGCCTGCCGGTTATCTTGACCACGCCGGTCGACACGCACTGCGTCTGCGGCGTGGCCGTGGCGGTGAGGTGACCCGCTGTGGCCAGAGCTCCGGCCATCCGCAGCCTGAGCTGCCCAGCCTGCGTCGCGGTGAGCCGGCCGAGATCGATCGGGAACATCCAGCTCACCTGCGTGGCCGTCAGACTGACCCCGGCTTGCAGGGCGCTCACTCCGGCGGCGCCGATGAGGACGCCGCCGATCCAGTAGTCGTTCTGCCCGACCGTGACGAGCTCCGGCGCGGCTACAACCGGGTCCGTCGTCCAGAACGGCCCAGCCGGATCGCGCGGCCGCACCAGCCCGCTGACAGTCAGCACGAGGCCAGTGCCCGGCAGCGACAGCCGGGAGCCGATCGAGAGCCCGAAGCGACGAGCGGTCGGCTCGGTCACCGCGACTGGCAGCGTGCCTGCTGCGCTCGGGCCGCCTGGCCCCCGCCCGGCTATCACTGTCGCGTCAGCTCCGAGCGTGCTGCGGTAGCTGAGCTCCAGCTTCGGTGCCAATGTCGCTTGCAGGGCCGGTGATCCAGCGGCCACGCTGACCCCGATCAGCGGCGTAGTCAGGCTGGTCCAGTCGGCGCCGGCGGGGGCGAGCGGCAGCCCGCGCAGATTCCGCCTGAGCTGACCGCCTGCCCGCTGCATCTGCGCAGGCGTCAGTCCGTCCTGCTGCCCGGTGCTGAACACGTTGTCGTTGACCGTGCCGACGACTGCCTTCTCCGCAGCCGGCGCGGATGCCACGTACTGCCGGAAGGCGGTCGTTCGCAGCTGCGCGGCCGCCCGCGGGCCTGCCACCGCCATGGTCGTGCACGCACAGGCAAGCAGCCCGAGCGCGACGGTAGCCGTAGGTGCCGTGCCGGTGAGCGCACGCCACCGGCGAGCGTGCCGGATGCTCGGACCCCGCATCACGCCACCGCCTCGCTCGCCCGCAGCTGCGCAGCGGCGTCCGGCTGCCGCAGCGAGCTGACCGCCGCTGCCACGACGGCAACGGCGGGCAAGCCTGCGGCGACGGCGACTACCCAGCCCCACGGGACCGCGACGAGAACCGGTGGTACCGGCAATCCGCCCGTGGCAGTGAGCGTGAGGGCCGGCACCAGCAGGTGCGCGAGCGCTACCCCGATCAGCAGTCCCACCGCCGCGGCGGGCACGGCGATCAGCGCCTCCTCGAGGCAGAACACCCCCGCCTGCGTGGTTGGCAGCACGCCAAGCGCGCCTAGCAGCGCGCGCTGCGGGCGCCGCTCCCGTGCGCTCGCCGCGACGCTGACGCAGAAGCCGAGCGCGGCCAGCAGCGCGGCAGCAGCCGCCACCGCAGCGGCTGCCTGCACCGGGGCCGCTGAGACCGGCTCAGCGGCGAGCCGCGCCGTCACCGTGCCCACGTCGGTCACCGCGGAGCCGCGCGGCAGGCCGGCCGGCACCGCACCGCCGGCGGTACTCAGCCACCATTGCGTCGCCGGCAGCGTGCCGCCGGCGCCGAGGCTGGTGAGCGCGTCCTGTACGGCCGCCTGATCGGCGACGAGCGTACCGCCGCCGGGGAACGCGGAGACCGTCGCCACGAGGCGGCAGGAAATCTGCTCGCCCGCGACCGTGACAGCGAAGACCGACCCGCGGTGCAGCCCGTTAGCCGCCACGTAGCCGGCCGCAGCGATGACCGGCACAGCCCGGCCTGCCGGGATGGAGAGATCCAGCTCGGCCTGTCCTGGCGACGGGCCGCCCGCGGAGAGCTGCGGCCACCGGCCGGGACTGAAGGCGATCCGCAGAGCGGTGCCGGCCGCTGTCATTGCCAGGATTGCCGGCTTGACCGCGCCGTCGGTGACCCCGCCCAGTACGGCGAGTTCGGCGGCAAGAGCGGGGTCGGCGGTCTGCGCAACCCATCCCGCGAGCGGCTGCGCGCCGCTCGCCAGCCGCACGAACGGCCCGGTTCCGGTGGGACTGACAGCAAGCCCGTCCAGCTGAAGGTCCGCCTCCGTTCTGCCCGGCCGCGCAGCGGCCGACTTGTACGCGGGCATGTCGAAGCTGACGGCGATGCCGGTGAGCCGCAGCGGGTAGACAGCGCCGGAGCTGGCCAGCTTCGCCACCAGGGTGTGCGGTTTCCCGTCGGCTGGCATCGTGCTGGCCGGGATCGCGTAGCCAATGCCGTCTGCGTCCAGCACGCTGACAGTTGCCGATACGGACCCCGTTCCCGCCGGTGAGCTCATGCTTGCGGTGATCGCAAGCCGGGCCGGCCGGCCTGGCAGCACGACGCCTGCCGACGGCACCGTGATCGCGCGGAACAGTCGTGATGCCGGCTCGCGGGCCAGGTCAGCGCGCAGTGCCACGGTGCGCGCGGCGAGCGCGGAATCCAGGACGAGCAGCTGCCCGGAGGCTAGCAGCGGCACCGCACTGACCGGCATCGCGACGGCGACACCCGGCCGGCCGGCGATCCGGCTGACGCCTGCTAGCGGCTCGGGCTCAGCGAGCTGCACGCGCACGGCCGCGCCGACATCGAACGCGGCCTGGTCGTGCACCGACCGCCGCCAGCTCTGGTACTCGGCCAGCGCAAGCGTGCTCGTGCCGACCGCCAGCACCACGAGCAGGGCCAGCCCGCTCTGTCGCAGCGGGCGACGGCTGATCTGCCAGCTGGCCATGGCATAGCCGAGCCGCCTGCTACGGGCAGTGAGCCGCTCCAGCGCTCTGGTCACGGCGGGCAGCAGCCGCAGCGGTACCACGGCCAGGCCGGCCAGCGCAAGCGCCGGAGCTACCGCGATGACAGGGTCAAGGCCGGCGCCGCTGAGCACCTTCGCGGCCGAATAGGTGCGCAGCTCCTCGACCGACAGCAGCGCCAGCACGATCAGGGCCACGTCCGCGCCGGCCGATACCACGGTCGCGACCGCAACCGAGCGGCCATGGCGCAGTGGCAGGCGCAGCCGTGCCCGGCCCGGCAGCCGGATCGCGGGCCAGACGATGACTCCCAGGCAGAACACGGCGAGGACACCGGCGCTCAGCCACACCGCGCCGCCCGGCACGGTCCAGCCCGGCACGGTCCAGCCTGGCACTGGCCCGCGCAGTGTTTGCAGTGTCACCGCCGCCCCGGTCAGCCGGGCGAGCGCAGCGGCCGACAGCCAGGTTCCGGCGATGGCACCCACCGCTGCTGTGGCGCCGACCGCGAGGACGGCCTCGGCCAGGCTGGGCCCGACGAGATGCCCGCGGCCCGCGCCGCGAGCGGATAGCAGGGCCGTCTCCCCCGCCCGGTAGCTGGCCAGCAGCCGCCCGGCCATCCCGAGAGCGGCTGCCGCCAGCAGGAGCAGCTCCAGCCCGCTGATCAGCACGAGCGATTTGCCGGCTGCGAGGCCCGCGGCCGCGTTCGCGAGGGTCTGCGGCATGCTCGTGGTCGCGGTCAGCTGGCCGCCGCTGTCAATTGTCGCGACGGCGGCGGAGAGGCGGCCTGCGAGAGTGGTCAGCTCGGACGGTGCGATGCTCGCCGCGCGCGGCAGCGCGACGAAGGACAGCTGGCTCACCGCGAGCGGGCCGCCGGCACTAGCGAACGCAGCCGGGCTGACGACAGCCGGACCGTAGCTGATGAACCCGCTGGATTCTGAGACACCGCCCGCGCCGACGAGATCGATCAGCCAGTAGCTGCTCGCTGGCTGCGCTGGCCGGTACAGGCCGGTGATCCGCAGGCTGACCTTTTCCCCGGTGGCGAGGTCGCGGAGGCTGACCACCGACCCCGCGCGGATCCCGAGATCGCTGGCGTCGGCAGCGGGAAGCGCCGCGGGGACCGGACTGTGCGACGTGCTTGCCCCAGTACCGGGCGCGGCCGGCCAGGAACCGCTCGTCAGCGCGGCGCTGGCCCGAAGGCCCCCGACAGCTGCAGCCTGGATGACCGGCACCTCACCGGGCCGCTGCCCGGCACTGGCCGCGAGGCTGTCGGACC
>Ga0335075_10011450_pt1 | contig 13411 bp, 10 predicted proteins | sample Lox_Sample_24_FD_206723 | JGI IMG/M metagenome (GOLD analysis project Ga0335075, IMG submission 206723) | Soil microbial communities from Loxahatchee National Wildlife Refuge, Florida, United States - Lox_Sample_2.4 | ecosystem: Environmental > Terrestrial > Soil > Wetlands | place: USA...
TGCCCCCTCTCCTCACTCAACAACGCGAGAACAGGATCATGTCGATCTGGCAGCACTGCCGCTCCGGCTTTCAGAAGAATCTGTACAACACCTCTATGCTGTTCGTGGGCCGCGAGATACATAGGAGTCTGACCGTCGCTGCCTGTGGCTTCCAGCTGGGCACCACTTTCAACGAGAACCTGCACAATATCTTCAAAGCCACGATAGGCCGCTGCATGGAGAGCTGTCTTGCCCCAACCATTCATCAAAGCGTGCCGGTTGCCGATGCCGGCGACTATGCCATGCAATACTTTTTCTTGGAGGCCCTTGTAAGATGGCATCTGCAATTCGTTTGGAAGGTCGCAATCTGCACCATAATCAAGCAAAAGGCAGACAATCTCGAGATAATTGTTCCAAGCTGCTTTATACATCGTCGTTTCACCGTGTCGACCTCGTCCAACGGATGCATCAGCGCCGTAACGCAGCAGGTGGCGCACGACATCTTCTTTACCTCGACCAGCAGCCTTGTACAGAGGACTTTGTCCGTCAAGCGTGACTGTGTTGCAACGCGCTCCTTCTTCCAGAAGAAGTTTTACAATGCTTGCGTGTCCTCTGAGTGCAGCATTGTAGAGCGGTGTCTGCTCAAGATTGTCAAGCGCATCGATCTTGGCGCCATGATCCAGCAGTGCCCGGACGATGCTGCTCTTTGAATAGGAGCTGGCTTCATGGAGCGCCGTGGCCGAGTCCCCATATTCTTGTCGTGCCTCATATTCGAGCAAAAGCCGGGTCATTTTCTCGTTACCATTGCGTATTGCCTTGGAAAGGATCGGCTCTCCTACACGGCCGTCCCACCCGTTACGTGTATTCACGTTGGCTCCATTCTCTAAGAGAAAGAGTACAATTTCCAAGTACCCAGCGTCACCTGCCCGGTATAGAGCTGTGGTTTCTGGATATGAGTGCCGAGTGGATGATTGATCCTCGCCGCTGCCGGTCGTTTCAGTCCATGATGTAGGGCCTCTCGATTCGATGTTGTGGCCCAAGTTGAGGAGTCGTTTTACACGTTTCAGATTTCCGGCTGCCGCAGCACTCGGGAGCTGATCGTTTGTAACGTCCAAATAGGGCGCTCTTGGTTGAGGTGGTTGTGGCTTTATCATTTGTGTGCGATAATACCATTTTGCAACTCGGCGTGTTCGTTTGCCAACCAGGATGTCTGGGCGGGGTCTGCGAGGCACTTCGATTATCTCTATGTCGCTAGTCACCAAACTTGGAGAATTGCTCGTCAACTTGCTTGGAGAACTGCTCGTTAACTTGCTTGGAGAATTGCTCGTTAACTTGCTTGGAGAATTGCTCGTCAACTTGCTTGGTGGCTTTGGTTGATACGCCGAGCTCTCAGTCATTTGAGGTTCGCTCTTGCTGCTCGCATCTGTTTGGAAAGATTTGACATACTCTAGGTCTGCCTTTGAGAGATTAGAACATGGTATCATGACTTCTTGGTTATCGCAGTCGTGGACAACGACGAAGCCTTCCCTTTCCGTGGAAATTGCTGCTTTGAGTATGGCGGTACCCTTTGGATCGCGCCAGACGCGTAAAACTGGTGCCTCAACTGAATGCTTATGGCATTCTAATGAAGGGTTCATACCACCTACAGGATTGGTTTGCTTTTGCGCATTAGTGTCTACCTGTACTGAGCGAAAAGCTGAGTTATCAGTGGCATGGGCAGAGCTTGTGGGGTCAGCGTCTCCATCGGGAGCCTCGTGGGTGCCCGAGCGACGTTTCCAACTGGTATGATGGCTGGTGTCCACGTTTTGCTTGTTGAGCTCAGGTTTTTGGCCGCGGCTTCTAGACTTAATCGATCCACGGGACCTTCTTTTCCGAAGGCTGTTGATCGATGGCTTCGGTGTGATTGTCTTCTCGGAATCTGCTTCGCTCTCGTAATCGTGGTCAATTCGGCCACCGTTATGCCCTCGAGATGGTACATTTGGGGTTTCCGGGCCTTGATAATCTGAGGATACCTCGGTGGCAGCATCAGAGTCAAAGAGACCGCATTCAGTCAACTCTCTGACCCGCAGAAATAGCGAGGCCTCGTGCTCTCTCAAAACACTACTCGTGAAGCCTGCATTGATTAGTTTGGTCCGAAAGGTTTTCCAAACTAATTTGTCGTCATCTGTGTGGTCAGAAAGCAGTGACTCTTTGTCGCCCATGATGCGGACTTCCGCACACATCTGGTCGATCTTGGTCATTAATTCCGGCAAGAAGTCTTTGACGTCCTCCAGCTTCTTCTCGACGCGCCCTATTGCTCCCAATCCAATCATATGCAGGAATTCCGACAATCTCGCAGTGTAGAAGGCGAGGTTCCCGCGAAGCTCGAGCAATTCCTTCTTTGGAAGCCTCAAGCGATCCATCATCTTGATTTTAGAGCTGCCCAGACTCGCATACTTGGCGATACATTCTGCTAGCGGTTTCAGCGATGATTCGCAGTTCTTGAAGTGGATGGCGAAATCTATGCGGGTGCGCTTGTCTCTGCGGAGCGGAGAATCTGAATTTTGATATTCCAGCCTGATGCCATCGAGTATAAGATAGAGGCTCTGGGTAACCCTTGATGCTTCGGCAAAGTCACTGGGAGCAGAACAACAATTTTCAACTGTCGTCTTAGCTAGTGTGATTACTGTTATGATATCGCCAATGCCTACTCCAAAAGACATGATGAAATCAGTTGGTCTTCCCGAGCACAGCAGCAATGATGAATTCGGCAACAACGACGGTGGGTGAGGGTTTAGGTGCCTAGTTAAGGAAATCCCTCAAGCCTAAATTACAGCGGCCGACTTGGAGCTTACTCTCTACCACATGTGCACGAGGCTGAAAAATGCACTGCCCCCCTGAATTCCTCCCTAGCTGCAGTGCGCTAAGCAGGAGGGAACCAATAGTATGGATTTAAGAAACGCCTGCCTTGCAAGACAACTGCCCATAGCCTCGCCGACGATCACAATCCTCAATTGAGGCGTGTGCCAGTCCTCTTTTTCTCTCAGAAATATGCTATACGACTCGCATCTGGCAGTGATGGCTATGCAGCCACAATCAAGCATCATAGAAAATTGCGCGATAAACGCGGCGAGCAGTGTGGTTGAATTCTTAGAGTGAGAGTGGGACAACTGCAGGCGTCTGTATGGTCAGCTTCAGTCTTTGCCCTAACTACGAAGATCGGCGAAAGTGCTAGACCAGCTACTCTTCCGGCATCCCAGGCTCCAAAGCCAGAGTTTCAAATTACGTCAGTCTTTAGGTTCGTTCACGGCTTTTTCAATAGTGTTAGGTAAGTGAAGGCACAAAAGCAATAAGGAGGTGTCTATCTGAATTGTATCTATCATCTTCCACCATCTTACCTTATGACCTCACCGGCGCCAACCTAGGTGCCGACCTCGATACGCTTACGCCTTAGTTCATGTTTACTTACGCTTACCACCTAGGGACGTCTGCTAACTAGCTTGCCTACGCCTATCATCTAGGTGCACGCTTGGCTTTGCCTGGCCTTGCCTGGCCTCTAGGTGTATGCCTGCCCACGCCTAGTATCTACATCATCCATTGATCTAGGGCTGCCTGCTGGTTCCGTTTATATCTGCCAGAAGTCGTCCTTCGTTTGTTGTATGCTATCCTCCTCTTCATGGACCCCGGCTACCCAGCCATTCTCCTTTGCTGTTCGCTGGTAATTTTTGGCGCTGCGTTTTCGATCCATCTGACGGAGATGATGCGGTCGGTGAAGGCAAGGGTGACAAGAAAGCGAGTACAATACGAGCTGGAGTGAAGAGTGACAACGAAACGTGGAAGCGGAATGGAAGCGGAAGGGAGGACAACCGACCGCGGTCGACACACAGTGGACAGGGAGAGAGATTGCAGAAAGGATAAAATGAGACGAGAAGGTGGGAGACCTAGAGGCTTCTCCCCAAACCTTTCCGGCATGCATCTCAAGGGCGTGCATCTCAAGTGCTAGAATCAGGTTGTGGTGGAGCGGAATGTTTGATAGAAAGACTCTCTACTCAGCGATGGAATAGTGTCAGATCACGGGTGTTCACAATTACAGGGCGAGCTTGCGATTAGCAAGTGTCGCGCATGCGATTAGCAGGCTACTGGCGTGATGGTGGAACTTGTGTATTCTGTGTCTGTGTCTTCTAATTCTATGTGGGCGTGGGACGCCTATCTAAATAGACAGTGCCCAGCGTCATAGCATGCGTGTGCATTTGCCACAGATGGGTTGACACCAGTTGAATGTCCCCTGACCAGCTGGGTGTCCCTGTGTATGGCAAGGTTCGGTAGTGGCAGCTAGGCATTGCTTGCGCAGCCATTCCTAGCATCAAGGGCGTGTTTCCCATGCGTGTGTCTCATAGGCATTGTCGTGGGGTGCAGCGTGACTTAGGCCTCTTACACGAGCTTGGCATCTATGGTGGTCGGCGATAAGACAGTATGCATCTCAAGGATATATATCGAAATGGGGGTACACTTCATAGGCAGGCATCTCATAGGGATGTACCTCGCAGGCATGTATCGCATGGGCGTGCATCTCATGGGCGTGTATGCTTCCTGAGATCACAGTAGGCATCAGTAGGCCCCAGCAGGCACCTGCGAGTAGCAACCGAAACGCGGCCTATTCGCAAGAGAGTTTGTAGTCGTTCTGGCTGACATTTGTATATGCTCGGAGCGGTCAGCCATAAGCAAAATTTAGGCGGCAAACGCCCCCTCAGAACATGCCTGTGAACGCCCGGAACCTTTCTTGCCCAGGCCTGCCCCAGGCCTGCACCCAGCCTCGCTCGGAGGAGTCAAAATTGTCTAATTTGTACTAGAAATCGTACCCCGAGAACTCCTGCAAGCGAGTGGGTCCCCGACTGCTATCCAGGACGCCCCTGCCAGCGAGGTCGCAGCACGCCAAATTACTGCCTCCGAAGACGTTTGGCCCACCGTACTGGTAATCAGCTCGGCCCCGAAAGCTCGTTTGCTGTCTGGCTCCTTCTGCATTGATATGGAATACTTGCGCCCTTGCAATGAGTGTTCATGGAATTGTATGAAGTTGCAAGATCGCGAGCCTTGTTGAATTCAATGTTGACATGATTCGATCGTTCCTTCTTTCCTGTGTCTAATATCTCCTCCGCTTGCCTTGTATATGATTTAGCTAACGGCATTCCTAATTCCTAATACAATAACAACTTCTGCATTACTTCTGTGTTTCCTCCCTCTTTATTTCGTGAAGACGCTGGTTTCAGTGACAGAAGGCAACCAACACTTGTTACGCCCCGACAACCCATATTCCTACCATGAGATAAAGCTCGAAAGTATTGTGGGACCTCAGATCCGCCCAAGTCCCTTCACGATAGCCAAAGCGAACGCCATTCCCGTCCATAAATCATGGACAGTCAAATGGGTGGCGACCTCCCCGCAGCCGCCAAAGCCATCGAAGAAAATGTAGAAGAGAAAGAAAGACTTGAATTAGACAGGAAGGGTATGGAAGATGCGGTCACTAAGAACGAGAACCGGCAGTCAGCAGGATCCTCGTCGGAGTCAGCTTCAGACTTAGGCCCGGAATTATTTGTAATCTGAGGGGGGGGGAGCGCTCGGATCAACTGCAAGCGCATTGCGACATATTCGGGTTACGCAGTGTGCCCTAGAGGCTTCTGAGGAGCTGTGATCCTGAGTTTACTCTCCCGCGTCGAGCTTACCTCGCTCTCACTTTCTTACCACGGATTTTAATTACTCATGACCTGCAAGTAAGTATGGGCGCGAGGTAAGCGCGGAGGTAAGTTAAGAGTAAGCAGGGGACGAGCTGAAGGTAAGACACTCGGGAGTGATTCGCGGTCGAGCATCAGTTCTACTCAATGGCTAAATCGACTACCCTCACTTTTGTTATTCTTTTACAAACAGCGGTCCTCTCTGTTGAAACCATGACAAACCCAGCCTCCTACGATGTATATAGCTGTAGCTTTCTGCCTGCCTAGATAGGCCTCCAACGGATGCTCATTAAACCTTTCAACACTCTCGCGGAAAATTATTGAAGTATTAGCTACTATTGAGAAGGTCGTCAATGTCAAGTGGTGACGGTGGGACGCTTGTTCTATCACCGATGCCTGGAATCGAGCGTGAAGGACTAAGAGGCCGCAGAAGGTTGGTCAGGTTCTGTACAGAGCGATCTTGCTCAGCCTGCATCTTAGCCAAGTGTTCGATGTCGGCCTTGGTGCTCGCGAGCTTGCGATCGTAGTCTTTCAGCGCCGAAGGTGGATTTAAGGAGACGTGGGCATTATCACCAGCTTGGTTGGAAGAATTGTTGATCAATCGAAGCATGTCTACGCGTTGAGAGCTTGTCAGAGGAGCATTGCCGCCGGAATTTTCTAATGAGTTGAGCACATTAGAGAAATTCGCCGCAGGAGTACCGGGAACTGAGTTGCGTGCATCCGGCGGAGGTGCTTGGAGAAGTAGTGGCTGTTTCTTGAAAGGTTTCGGCATCGTTCTATCGCCGCCGTTAAGTTGGTCAAAGGAATAATCGCCAAGGTCAATGACATTTCCTTGACCGGAGTCGTGAGGGATCGACCCAGAGAACAGATTGGTGATACCTGGAGCGCCCTCATGACCTTGCAGACTGCGATTGTGGACCGTGGCGAGGAATGTGAGAATGGCATTGATCGAGCTTTCATGTCGGGTGTGTTGATCCTGGAAATTGGCAGCTTGCCCGTACAGCTGCTGGTGCTCATGCCTCAGACTCGCTATCATTCTGGCGATTTGCGCTTGCTGCTGCTGGATTGTGGACAACTCTGGCTGAACACTAGCCTTGCCAGGAATCTGCCTGCTCTCCACTTTATCGAGTCTAGTAGTGCTTCAGCAACACAGTATCGTTAGCTAAATTCTCAACTAACCAATGAAACCCTCTGTAACAGGCTTAGCTTGGGTTTAGAACTGCTTGTCCTGGTAACATGGATTCGGGGAGGGTCTTTCATGACGGGTACTCAACCCTCACTGCCACGGCCAAGCTCACCAATAGATTTGTACGCCTCGTCGCCATCTGGTATAAAAACGTGCTGCCCTTTCTCGATGGCCAGTGTGGCGGGCTCGGATGGTCTGACTTCTGCAGCTTCCACGGCTGGGCGGGTAGTCAGTCTAAGCGGTTAGCGAAATTATGGCTGGAATGCCTACTTGGCTCATGCTTCCCACTGTGTTGGACCTTTCTCTCGCGCATGATATTCCGCCGCTCCTCAGAGGTTGTCGCAGAGACTTTTGCTTCCAATTGCCTATGCTTCTCCAACAATTGCACCATTTGGTGTCTTAGTTCTGTGATGCTGAGGTTCTCCCAATCTGCTATCTCGGGATTAACGAAAGGTTCGATAGTGTCAGACCAATTTTCGATGTCCCGACCGCTTCCTGTGAAGGTTGAGATAATGTCCCACTTTTGGGATGCAGTCTCTGAGAAGCTGGGGTGATCCGTTTCACAGACTTCTGCTACGACTTCTAATGTCGCAACATCCTCAATCAAACCAATACGATGCCTTATTGCTGATTCTTGGAAAGGCTTCGGAGAAAGCTCCTTTGTAAAATCTTGTAGGCCGTCGACGAAATCTTTGATATCCGAGACGAGAGCTTTGAACTTCTTGTGATCATGGATTAGCCATCGTGTCTTTTGGACGAATTTCGATTGCACCGTTGTGGTCGACCCATCAACTTTGAAGTCAGCAAAAGCAGCGGCAAGCTCTCGCGAAATGCTAGACGTTTCTATAGAGCCGAGGCGCAGCTGGCTTGATGGTCGGCAACCATAACGATTCTCAAGCTTATCGGCGTCATAGAACAGCTTTTGCATCGTTTCAAGTATGCTAAAGACGAGACTCCTGAACGCGAATGAATCCAGGGGACTAGTCTGTGCCTGGCCATCAACCGGAATCAGGTGCATTGCTTGACCCCACGTATATAGCCTGCATCTCTCGATATTGAGTTTCAGCACTAGCTTTTGGTACTCCAACTCTTGGTTGCGACTTGCTTGGATGAGGTCGAAGGCATCGAGGCACACTTTGAGCAGGCTAGCTAAGGTGAGGCCGCTGGCGACAGCGCCTAGGACTTCGGCCATAGCAAGATATGGCAGATTCAGCTACGATAGGCGACTCTACTCGTAGCCTACGACGTTCAGAAATAGTGAGGCAGAAAGACCATAACCTGTCAAGAGTTCAAAGTCTCGAGTGCGAATGAACAGAACATCAGAACATCAAGACATCCTTGCGCGGCAATGCATTGCTTTGCAGTACAAAGATCACAGCCTTAGAGGGCTGGCAGCATCCCGCTCCTAGCTCCCACTAGCGTACGGAGGGGTAGTTTGCGGTGACTAATCGGTCGGATCGGTCAACTAGCGCATTCAGCGATTAGTGCGGCGGGCCAAGCTACGGGCCAAACCAACAAACCTATTTTCGAAAATCAAAACGTACCTCACGGGCATGCATCCCACGAGCGTGCATCTGATGCGCGGGTGTCTCATGGGCGTGTATTTCACGGGCGTGTATATGATGGGCGTGTGTCTCATGGGCGTGTACCTCACGGGCGTGCATAGGGTCCTCTCCGGAGTAATCAGGCGGCAAGACCTCGAAAGTGAGTAGAGTAGCTGCAAGCACACGCGAGGACGATCTCTTGCCCGGACGAGTCGGATAGTTGCATGCGGGTTATATCGCCTAAAGCGGCAGGGTGCCCCGATTTACTTGTAATCTAGGGGGGGTGGATGGATTCCCGTACACACTATTGGTCACTTCGCCAATGCACCAGTAGGAGTTCCCACAGAGATCGAGGTACGTATTGGGGGTGCTTGTCAGATGCCTTGGATGATTGGGTTGGGCGTACCCTGGCAAGGATGTGCGCATCTCCGTCTTCCAATGGCGCTCTATGTTCATGAGACAGAATTACACACACAAGACTGGGTTGTTCATGTTTGCCCTCTCTAATCCTAATGTTAAGAAAGTATTATAAAGCTGCACAGATTTTGTTATAGGATAGCCAAACCGGACGAGGATTTTGATTCGCTCCAAGAACAGTAGCAGTATGCAGCGCCAGGAATGCAGTCACCCCAGACCTCAGGTGAGAAAAAGTCTTCCTAGGTCCTCGTCGTGTATGCTAGACTCACACATTCAGTGCACGCACCTCGCCACAGTATCTTCAGTTCTGTCCAGGACGAGGAAAGACGGGCATAGTCTCGACGTTGTTCATATCGAATCCACCAAAGGTACCCTGCCCCGAGTGCTGCCAGCCAGTCCCGGTTTGCTGGTTCACGAAAGCGCTTTGTCGGAACGGATTTGTGTTTCCCGTCGGGTTTGTCACAAGTGGGGAGGCAGCAGCAGCAGCCTGGAACTGCGAATTCGTATTCGGAGGCGAGCGATTGCGTGCGAATGGGTTAGTGCCTGTGCGGTGAGGTTGTAATTGTGGCATAGGCGGGAGCTGTGATGTTGGAGATGTTGTAGATTGTGGATGCGTGGAGAAAAGAGGAGAATTGGCTTGAAATTCGGACTGTTGGCTTTGCGGTGGCGCTGATGTGAACGGTGAGGAAGCCGAGATTGGGCTACTGACGGTCTCGATTGAGAACGCATTAGTAGACTGCTGCTGTGATGGTGATTGTACATTTGCATTTCTGGCGAATGGGTTTGTTGACTGACGTGTCGGCGGTAAGGAGGGAGAAACTGAGCTTCCTGTCGGCATGACAGGTTGGCGGAAAGGGTTAGACGAGGTTTGCTGCGGCTGAAGTGGTTGAGCGGGTGCTTGCACATTTGACTGCACTTGAGCTGGAGCTTGGAATTGCGGTACGCCATTCTGCGGTATTGACTGGAGTGATGATTGGTAAGGATTCGGTTGTGGTATTTGCTGCTGCGGGGGCTGAGGGCCATATCCACCGAATCCAGCTCCGGTGAAATCAGGCTGTAGAGGTTGAGGTTGCTGCTGGGGCTGGAATTGTCCATACGTCGCACCTTGAGGGAGAAATGGGTTATATCCCGTTTGTTGCGCTGTTTGCTGATACTGCTGAGCCTGCGGATAGCCTCCGGTGTATTGCAGAGGTGGAGCGTTCTGCTGGGCCATTGGCTGCTGATTTTGCTCAATTGATTCGAAAAAGTCAATCAGATCTGGTGCTGGCCCTTTGGGCTGTTGAGCTGTCGGAGGGTTATTAGTAGTGGGTCTTGTCGCCGGAAAGCTGGTGTCTGGTTTAGCCTCCTTTTCGAAGGGAGTTGACTTTGTTGCCGTGCTCGACACAGGCTTGCCGCTCTTTTTCGCCTGTTGCTGGGCAAGATATTGCCTTCGATTGACTTCGAAATCCGGATCATTCAAATAGTCCTCCAATGAAGAAGTCAAGGTAGTCGGAGCGTGTTTGAGTTTCGGGACTTCCAATCTTGTTGACATTTCGTACTTGCGGGCTAAGCTCAAGAATTGAACTACTTCATACGTTTGCTTTCCAAAGGTCTTGTATATGTTCAACGCTCGTTCTGCATCAGGTCTCGACATCTCGAAGTAGTGTTCTTGATCATAGTTAGATAATGAATTCAGGACTGTTATGCAACTCACCGAGAACATTGATAGTGCCTTCGTTCATAACCTTGAAAAGCTCGAGTAAGTCCATCGTCACCAACCTAAAAGCTGTGAGAGTTATCTCGTTGTGAGGATCGTCGTTGCCAATCATCTGTGGCTTGTCAATTTCCCCTTGCTTTCATACACCACTTTGTGACCTCTTACATCGCATTTGACAAGTGCGCCGATCTGGTTCTGGACGGCCTCCGTCTCTCTCAATAAACCTTTGTCAACAGACAATTTCTTCAATTTTCCCGCACCGACTCTGACATAGTCGGTTTTCGTATCTCGATAGCCTCTTACGCGCTCGAGTAGGTAGTCTGAATAGGCCCGTATATTTGCTCCTTGCGTTTGCACTACAAGTATACCGATGGTCAGCCCAAGCGCCCTTGGCAAAAAGTAGGAATGTAGCGCCATGGGTGGAGGTATGGGATAATCCTGTGTGGCTGTGTATCCCTTCTTTTCTGGGCCAGTTTTGTACTTACCATCCGTGAAGTTGCTTATTGCAAGCCGTTTCGGAGACTCCGCAATGTATCTCAGGGTTAGATCGGGCTGTCCCTCCCTAATCATCAAGTGAACGATGATTAGAGCCTTGAAGACTATGGTCCAAGTCGAGTCTCGCAAACGTTGTTGCAGTGTGCGAAAGACCTCTGCGATTCCAGCTTCACCGCCGTGCGTCGCAGACAGAATTGACTCGACATATTTCGATTTTGGCGCTGCGAGCTTGAGAAGGCAAAACGTAAGCGCGTGCACCTTTGTAAATTTTGCTATCTCTAACCTTGATCTTGGTGGCACCCTTCACGGTCTTTTCCATGTCGTTTCCGTGCGCAGCCGAGACTGTGCCTTCTATCGACTCAACAGCGAATTTGGCTGTGGCGCGCTTGATGGGGCACGAACGGGCTGAGTTTTGAAGCGGAACACTCCGGATGCAGATGGATTACGATCAGGCCTAAGGTGCCGGAGAGGAAGTATCACAGAACATGGGCCATGTTTTGTCTTCGGAGGCTGCAGCTTTCAGCTACGACAGCTACAGATTGTAACCCCTGTCGCTCGAAGGATGAAGCTTGATTGCGCCGTTTTCTTGAATTTGGATCGTGACTTAAAGCGTCAGTCGGAGACGCTTCGCGGAGCGACTGGAAGCGACGTGGTGGCACATAAAGGCTGCGAGGAAACACTGTTTCGCCATGCAAAGCAGATCCCGCCTAGGCAAAGACCCGACCGTGAACAAGCATCATGCAATCACGTGGGTCCCGCTTATTCTTCACTGCTTAATTTTTTACTGGGGAAGATATTACCAGGCCAGTCACTTCAATTTCAATCACCAGGTATCAAAAAGACATTTCATGAGGAATGAAGTTTAGAATCGTCGTGGACGTTCATTGTCAAGCTATCTAAAGCTATATGATGTGTGATTTTGTATCACACGCCGGCGATGTGGACTATCGCTCCTGCTCAGCCGGTGTCATCGTTAAAAAAACAGGATTCGCTAATATGGTATCTCGAAATGCAATGCAATGAGGACATGATGTCGGAGCGCGCCAGCTTCCTGATGTTGTATACAAAACGACCACGCTATGCTTGAAGTTTCCATGAGAGGTATTGAAGAGAAGGACATTGAGAATATGCATCTGAAATGCGCCGTGAGGCGTTTTGTTTCTTGCAACATGTCCACAAATGAGATTTTTAACAGTGAATCGAAAAGAGTTAGATGAGGTGCCCGTTGACGCGGATCTCATGTCCCGTCTCCTTTCCCCGCTTTAGCGCTTTGGCGAGCATCAGCTCGCGCATCCAATCAATGCGCTCGTCGCGTGTACCGACGCTGAAGTGGTGGCTTTTGCTCGAGGCAAAGAGATTCTTGTTCTCTGCCTGCGGGACGAGGGAGAACGCGAAGGCGGACTCGCCGAGCTCCTTGTCGGAAGGGCTTTTGTTGCCCAAAATTGAACGCTTGAACGCCGCAGAAAGCTTGGATGAGGACGCGAGCGATGAGCAGGCAATGGCGAAGTCGTCAACGTCAATGACCTCAAGCGTTTTGCTCGCTGCCGTTTCATCTCCGTGCATTGCGAGGCGAGTTCCCCTAAGCGTGAAATGGTGGTCTTGCCATTCGTGACGAAGGAGCTTCGTCGTTTTGCGTTTGCGCATCCGGCCGGAATGTTGCACGTCTTCAAGCTTGAGCGGCGCCACGGGCGGTTCGGGACGGTGTTTAATTGCGGGTGGAGGAGTGATGGAGGTAGATTCTGGCAGAGGAGCGATGCTAGGTGTGAAGGAGTTTTGGCGGCGATGGCGGCGAGCTCCTGCATGTGACGAGCTTGGACGGGCGATTGGGTCTGCAAAGGTTGTAGTGGGTGCTGCACCGTATCGCATCTCCGGTGGGACTGACTGTGAAACGTCTCGTGCCAGTGGGTCTACGGCGAAACTCGTGATGGGGATGTCCGTCGCCGAGTAAGGACTGTCAGTGCGGTACAAGTCGGCGGGTGATGCAACACCACCATAGTGGTACGGGTCGCTTTGCAATTGTGCCGCTTGCAGCTGAGTTTGAGGAGTGTGGCGTATGGCGGAAATAGGTGTCTTGGTGCGGCGGCGAATGGTTGAGGGTGTTGGAGCGTGGTGGCCGTCGACAGGGGTATATGGCCCAAGTTGCTCGGCTGTTTGAACCGGGATGGTGAGTTTGGGTAGGTGGCGGAGATGATCAGCCAAAGCAAGTGCTGGCTTCATGGCTGAAGAGGCGGCGTACGATGCTGAGTTTGCAGGAGGTGGGGAGGGAGCATTCACAAGGGACGCTGGATGCACGTGTTGCAAGGACAGGAATTGTCGGACATTCTCCTGTGGATCCCGAGGCGCAATTTCACTGAGCTTTTCGGGAGTAATATCGAAGTGATGATTA
>Ga0335075_10011451_pt1 | contig 13410 bp, 5 predicted proteins | sample Lox_Sample_24_FD_206723 | JGI IMG/M metagenome (GOLD analysis project Ga0335075, IMG submission 206723) | Soil microbial communities from Loxahatchee National Wildlife Refuge, Florida, United States - Lox_Sample_2.4 | ecosystem: Environmental > Terrestrial > Soil > Wetlands | place: USA: Florida...
CGCCGGAGGGGTAGCTGTCGTAGACCGCGACACCAGGCGTCGGATCGGCAACGGCGGCAACGTCGGCCTCGGTCCGGTAGGTGCAGCCGGTGTCGGTCTGCCAGGACGGCTTGGCCTCATAGACGGAGCAGCCGCTGCCGCCCGAGCTCCAGGCGGACTCGTCCCAGCCGCGGGCGCTGCCTGAGTCCTGGGTCAGCGTGGTGCCGCCGACCGCGGTCACGTACGGAGATGCCGCCGGGTAGAGGACGTAGCCACCATTCGCATTCTGGTTGTCCTCGTAGCCATAGTCGCCGGTCGCCGCGACGACCGCCACGCCGGGATGGTCATAGTAGGCCGAGTCCCAATTGGTCTCCTGCGGATCCTCGGGGCCGCCGTAGCTGTTGGACACGTACTTCGCGCCGAGCTTGACCGCCTCATCGACCGCGGTGCCCAGGTCCTGCAGTGAATCGCTGTTGGCTTCGACCAGCAGGATGTGGCAGTCCGGGCAGACGGCTGAGACCATGTCCAGGTCCAGCGAGATCTCCACCGGCCACCCCTCTTGGCTGTCGCTGGCCGGGTAGTCGGTGCTGCCGTTCTGCGCGACCTTGCGGAAGCAGCCGTTCGCGGTGGTGCACGGCGGCAGCCCGTACTGCTCGCGGTAGACCGCCAGGTCGGACGCGGCGTCCGGGTCGTCGTAGGCGTCCACGACCGCCACGGTCTGCCCGCTGCCCCCGGACGACGGCAGGTTGTAGGCGCTGCGCAAGTCGGCCGGGCCGTACCCGGACGGGGCCGCGCCGGCCGCGGTGAACACGCCCTGGTGGGCCGTCACGCCCCTGGTCCGTACGATCGACTGGCAGGCCGCGTACCCGGGCTTCACCGGGCCGCACGCCTGCTCCTGCCCAGCGGGCAGCGCGCGAGCCTTGGCCGCCGCCGACCGCCCGGCGGACCGGACGGCTGAGAGCGGGGCCGCGGTGCGTGCGGCGGCCGAGTGCCCGGCAGCGGCCGCTGACGGTGCGGCCAGCGCCGCGGTCGCTGCTGTGGGCGCGGCCAGCGCCGCGGTCGCTGCTGTGGGCGCCGCGAGCAGGCCGGCCGCCGCAGCCGTCACGGCGGCACCGGCCAGCAGGCGGCGGCGCAGCGGGACAGCCAGCAGCCTGGCAGCCAGCCGCCCGGCGGCCGCGGGCACGTGGGTGCAGATCGGCTTGAGCATCGGGGGATCCTCCGGTTAGCAGCCGGACTGGCTGAGGGTGAGATTGACGGTCGTGGTCTGGCCGGCGGTCAGGCTCGCGGTGGCGCCCTTGGCCAGCCAGCCGGAATCGGCGGCGAAGAGGGTGAGCGGGCTGTCGCTGGCATCCAGCCAGAGCGCGTACCGGCCGTCGCTGTCGGTGGTCAGCGTCCAGCTCCCGGCCGCGCTGGTGATCTGGACCGTGGCGCCGGCCAGCGGCGCGGTGCTGGCGCCGCAGCCCGTGCCCTGCACCGTGCCGGCCAGCTCGCCCCAGGTCTTCGGCGGGGCCGCGTTGAGCGTGACGCTGGCCGAGGGGTCCAGGTACGGGGTGCTGGCCTCAGCGGTTACCGTGGCGGCATAGGTGCCAGGCTGGCTGACTGACGGGTCGGCCGCGTTCAGCTCGACCGTCACCGTCGCGTGCTGCCCGGGTGCCAGCGTGAGCTGATCCTTGCTCAGCGACAGCCACGGCACCCCGGCACCGCCGTCACAGCCGCCGTAGCCAGGAAGCTCCGTCGCGGCATCGGTCGTGTCGCCCTGGTTGTCGACCAGGCCGCCGACCTGGTACAGGCCGCAGGCACTGCCGCCGCGGTAGACGGGAGCGGGGGCGTTGGGCAGCGGCGTCCACGCGCTGGCGGCCGGGTCGTAGGCGAAGCCCTGGTTGGTCTGCTCGTTGTCGACACGGGTGATTCCGCCGGAGACCAGCAGCTGCCCGTTAGCGGCGGCGTACGCGCTGCCCCACAGGTTCATCGGCAGGCTGGCGATCGCGGTCCAGGCATTGGACTGCGGGTCATAGACATCCGCCGCCGTTGTGCCGTACCCCAGGTCGTGGTCGAACCCGCCGGCACAGTACAGCTCGCCGCCGATCCCGCCGCAGCTTTCGAACGCGATCGTCCGCGGGTAGCTGGCCGCCTGGGTCCAGGTGTTCGTCGCCGGGTCGTAGACCTGCACATCCCGGGAGGTGCACTCGTCGGACGCGTTGCAGCCGCCGATCACGTACATCTCGCCATCCAGCACCGCCGTGGCCGAGCCGTAGAACGCGTGCGGGATCGGCGCTCCCTGCGACCACAACCCGGTGCCCGGGTCGTAGATCTCCAGCGCCGGCTGGTTCGCGTCAGCCGACCCGTCGAAGCCAGCGGTCACATACAGCTTGCCGCCGATGAACGCCGCGGTCGGAGCCTCCCGCTGGTAACTCATGTCCGGCAGCCGCGACCAGGTTCCGGTCAGGGGGGTGAACACCCACGCCTCGGGCGAGCTCGCGTAAGGGCTCGAACTGGCGCCGCTGACCCCGCCCACCACGTACACCTGGCCGCTGGCCGGATCTTCGGCCGCCGCGTCGTCATACACATCCTCCGGGAAGTGCGCCAGCTGCAGCCACGAGGTGTCGCTGCCGCCCGGCTGGGTGCCCCGGCCATCCGGAGCTTGCTTCTGGCCGCTGGCCTTCTTCGCCGGTCCGCTGGCCGTGCCCGGCAGGCCGGGACCGTAATGCCCGGCGACGGTACGGATCGGCATGGCGGCCGTCTGACCCGGCCCGGATGCCCCCGGCCCGGACCGGGTTCCGGCGCTAGCCGACCGGCCGGATGGCTGCCCGGCCACGGTGAACCCGCCTTGCTGCGCGTCCAGGCTGACCGTGGCCGGCGCGCTCCCGGTGTTGGCCACCGTCAGCCTCCCGGTCGCGGTCCCGCTGCCCATCTGCGCCGTGCCGGTGATCCGTCCCACCACGGCCAGCCGCGGGGCATCCAGATCCAGGCTGGCCGCGGTCACCGCGCCGCTGGCCACGGTGACGCCCGAGGTGGCCGAGCTGTAACCCGGCGCCGACGCGGTCAGGCTCTGGGTGCCGGACGGGCTGAACAGCCAGTACAGGCCGCCGCCCACGGCCGGGTCATCCGGCTCCGGCTCGCTGGTGGCCGTGCTTTTCGAGCCGCCGGCCGACACCTGCGCGCCGTTCACCGGCTGGCCGGTGTTGCGGTCGCGCACCTGGCCGACGACGAGCCCGCCGGATACCGGCTTGCAGCTCAGCTCGCCGACGAACAGATTGTCGACCTCCCAGAACGGGCCGCCGCTGAAGTCGACCTCCACGTCGGGCTGATTGGCCGCCGCCGCGGGCAGCGGGATCGTCTCCGTCGCCGAGCCGGGAATCGAGAACGTTGGCGCACCGCCATACGGGTTTGTGGTCCACGCGTTGATCCACTGGGCACCGCCGTCGACGCTCACCCACACGTCGACCTCGCCACCGGTGATCTGCAGGTCGGTGTCGAACTGCAGCACCGGGTCCTGGTCACCGCTCAGGTCTATCGGCTGCGTGATCATGCTGGTGTTGTCGCCGGCCAGGGCGAAGCCGCCACTGCCGCCGGTGTAGTTGGGCACGTGCCCGGGGTCGTTGAAGGCCCAGCCGGCGTTGTTCCACCCGGTGGGCGTGGTGCCGGTGCTGAACGTCTGCCGGTAGCCGTCGTAGACGGGCTGGTAGCCAGGCGCGGCACAGTTGGTCAGCGGGTCGACCGTCAGGCCCATGTTCTGGCTGGCGCCCGCGGTGGTCGGCGTCACGCTGGCGGTGCCGGCCTGGTAGCCAGGTTCGACCGCCGACGCATCCAGCGTGTAAGCGCTGCCGGTGACCGGCAGCGTGAGCCGGTAGCGGCCGGTCACCGGGTTGGTGTAAGTGGTCACCGGGGTGCCGGGCACCTGCACCTGCGCGTACAGCGGCCAGCCGTGCCCCGACGCGTCGGTCACCGTGCCGCTGACGGTCGCGGTGGGGTATCTGGTCAGCGTGAAGTCCGCCGTGGCCGTGGTCCCGCTGGCCACCGTAATGGCGTCGCTCTGGCCGGCGTAGCCGAACTCGGCCGCGGTGGCCGTGTAGCTGCCGGCCAGGGCCGTGGTGTCATAGCGCCCGGCGGCATTGGTGACGGCCGCGCCGCCGCCGATGCTGACCGTCACCCCGGCCAGGGGTCGGCCTCGGCTGTCGCGGACCGCACCGCTGACCTCGCCATGCGGCCCGGCCTGGAACGCGGCCACCCCCTCCGGGGTGCCCAGACCGGTCGGCCCGTCGTAGCCAACCTCCGCGTTGCACCAGTACGCGGGCAGGCTTTCCTGCACGCAGTTAATGTCGTTGTTGTAGGCGCCTACATTGGTGCCGGTGGTGACGTCGTTGAGCGCCGAGGTGTCAGCGTAGAGGTAAGACGCCGGGTAGGTGCCGCCGACCGGCGGTCCGGCCAGCGCGTACGTCGCAGCGATGATCGGCGACGCGGCGCTGGTCCCGCCGAGCACCGCCCAGCCCTCCACACCCCCGAAGGTGTCGTACACGGCCAGGCCGGTGTCCGGGTCGGCGACCGCGGACACGTCGGCGACCATGCGGCCGTCGCAGCCCGGGGCGTTCTGCCAGGACGGCGTGGTCATGCCGGTCATGCAGCCGCTGCCCGATCCCACCCATGCGCTCTCGCTCCAGCCGCGCGGGCTGGACGGGTCACGGGTCAGCGTGGTGCCGCCGACCGCGACCACATGCGGCGACGCGGCCGGGAACTGCGGTGCGTTCTGCCACCCGTCGTCACCGCTCGACGCGGTGATCACCACTCCCGGGTGGTTGTAGTAGGCGGCGTCCCACTGCTGAAGCTCAGGCACGTCCGGGTCGGCCCCGGACGTTTCCCCGTAGCTGTTGGAGATGTACTTCGCGCCCTGGGCGACCGCCTCGTTCACCGCGGCGCCCAGGTTCTGCACCGTGTCGTCATCAGCCTCGACCAGCAGGATGTGGCAGTTCGGGCAGGTCGCCGAGACCATGTCCAGATCCAGGGAGATCTCGGTGGCCCAGCCCGCGTTCTGGGCGGGCGGTGTGCTCCCGCCGTCCTGGTTGATCTTCCGGAAGCAGCCGTCGGCGGTCGTGCAGGCCGGCAGCCCGTACTGGCTGCGATAGACGGCCAGGTCGGCCTCCGCGTCCGGGTCGTCATAGGCATCCACGACCGCGACCGTGGCCCCCTTGCCCCTCGTCGCCGACGGCAGCGCATACGCCGACTGCAAGTCCGGCGGCCCGTAGCCCTGGGGCGTTACCCCGGCCGCCAGCTGGCCCTCCCGCGCGGCCGCGTCCGTGCGGATCAGCGCGTCACACTGGGCAACGTCCGAGCCGGGCTGCGGCGACGGGCACACCCGCTTGTACGGGGCCGTGCCGACCGGGTCGGGACTGGCTGCGGTGGCCGGCCGCGCACTGGCCGGCCGCGCACTGGCGGCCGACGCACTCACCGGAGCGGCCAGGGCTGCCACCGGCAAGGCCAGGGCCAGCACGCCCGCCCACAGGGCCAGCAGCCGAGGCAGCAAGCGACGCGGTGTCCTTCTTCCAAGCATCAAGCCCTCCACGAACTCAGGCGAGCCACGCCCGCGAACACTCAGTGCTTCCGGGGCGCGCGCGCCGGGCCGGCCGCCGCGCGGCCGTTCATAGCGGCACCCAGTCGTCGTCGGATCCGCCAGTGGCCGCCGACGGCCCGTCCGGCGGCTCCGCCGGACCGGAGGCCGGGAGCTGATTACCGGCTCCGCCGTCTGCTGCCACCGTGTCGCTGTCTGCTGTCACGCGGCCGTCGGGGACCGGCGAAGTCGGAGCTGATCGCTGGTCGGAACGAGCCACGCCAGAACGATGCCTCGGCGGTACGGGGGTTAGCTACTGCGGAAAACCACCGTCTTTGCTCGTCAGACGCTCAGCTGGCGGGCCAGTTCGGTGCGGGAACGGACCCCGAGCTTGCGCCGGGCGGCATCGAGATGCTTTTCGACCATGCTCACCGAGACGAACAACTCCGCGGCGATCTCGCTGTTCGTGCGGCCCTTGGCGGCTAGCTCGGCGGCCTCGCGTTCACGGGGAGACAGCTGCGGGCCGTAACCGCGCCGGCCGCCCTTGTGCCGCGCTGGAAGGCCGACGCCGCTCTTGCGCGCCAAGCTGGCCACCCGTGTGTAGTCCCAGCTTGCCCCCAGCCGGTCGTAGGCCGCGGCGGCGCGCGCGAGCTCGGCGGCACCGTCCGCGGCCGCGCCGCGCGAATGACGGCCGGCCATCTCGCGGGCCCTGGCCGCTTGATACGGAGCCGGTATCGCGTCGTAGGCCTCGGCGGCCGAGCGGAACTCGCCGGCCGATCCGGCCAGCACGCCCCGGGCGTAGCGCAGCGCCGCCGGCGCCAGCGGGGCGTCCAGGTCGCGTAGCTCCCGCTCGGCCCGGCCGAGCAGATCGGCCGCCTCCCGGTGAGCCCCGGCCGCCACCAGCGCCTCGGCCGCCGAGGGCAGGAGACGGCTGACTGGATGCCAGAGCTCCTTCGCGGTCAGCGGGGCCAGGCAGCGCCGGGCGGCGGTTACCGCCCGGGCTGTCTCGCCACGAGACAGCAAGGCCCGGACCAGAGCGTCCCCCGCGCACTGCAGTTCCTCGAGCGCCCCGAGCTGCTCGCACATCAGGACCAGGTCGTCCAGCCGGCGCATGGCGCCGTCCACGTCTGCGTGGGCCAGATCCAGGCATCCGGCCACGATCTCGACGTCGACGCGCCCGTACGGATGCTCAGCCTGCTCCGCGAGCAAGCTGGCCACATCCCGGCTGAGCTCGCGCCAGTCACCCCGCCAGTAGGCCAGAACGGCACGCGCCGACCGCAGCAGGATCTCCAGCCGGCGGTTCTCCCGCGCAGCCGGCGCCTGCAGGCCCGCACTCAGGAAGAACTCGGCGCTGGACAGGTGACCCTCGTAGCAAGCCGCCGCGCCGATCGAGTAGTAGGCGTACACCTCCCGGCGCTGCCGCGGCGCATCAGCGGTGCGGGCCCGGACCTGATCGGCCAGCTCCCGCCAGCGCCGGTCGCCCACCTGGAGGAAGACCGCTGCCGCCTTGCCCAGCAGGAACACCTCCAGCAGCGGGTCGGCGGTCTTGTTCACGACGTCGAGCGACCGCTGCACCCACTCCAGGTCCGCCGTGACCGGGACGTCCTGGTCGATCAGGTAGCCCAGCGAGGACATGGCCACCGCCTGCAGGTCCGGCCGTTCGTCAAGTTCGTCGACGGCCTGCGCCCACAGCCCGCGCTGCCGTTTTAGCTCGTCGCCGTGCTGGTTGAGCGCGTTCGCCAGCAGCAGCCGCAGCTCCCCCCGCACCACGGCCGGCGGGCTCTGGTCCAGCACCCCCGACAGCAGCTCCACCGCGTCGCGGGAGTCCAGCGTCTGGATCGCCGCCCGGCCCAGCTTGACGGCGATCCGGCCGCGCTGGTCCTCGCCCAGCGGGGCGTGTTCCATGACCGGCCGCAGCAGCCGGGTCACCGCTGCGTCGTGGCCCAGCGCCTGCGCCTCATCGGCCGCTGCCTCGGCCGTGACCGCCCACTCGGCCAGCTGGCCGGCGTGCCGCAGGTGATGCGCGACCTGACTGAGCGGCGCCGGGCGCACCTGCCCCAGCGCGACGGCCGCCCGGGCGTGCAGTTTCCGCCGCTGCACGCCGGTGAGGTGCTCGTATACCGCCTGCGCGGCCAGCAGGTGGCGAAACTGGTAGCTCTCACCGGCTTCGGCGAGCAGGCCCGAGGCCAGCGCCTCGTCCATCCCGGCGACCGCGTCAGGCTGCTGGCCGGCCACGGCCAGCAGCACCGGCAGCGAGACCGGAACCTGCACGACAGCCATGGCCGCCGCCAGCTGGCGGGCGTCGGGCGACAGCCGGGACACCCGTTCCAGGGTGGAGTCCCGCACGCCCCTGGGGACCTCCAGACGGTTAATCGATCGCCGGGCCCACACGCCGTCCCGGCATGCGATCAGCCTCCGGGCCCGCAGCAGCGCCAGCACCTCTTCGACCAGGAGTGGCAGCCCTCCGGTGTGATCCCACACGAACTGGGCGAACTCCTCGGACACGACGCCCGCGCCCAGAATCGCCGCGCTCAGCAGCGCGGTCCCGTGCTGATCGAGCGGGCGGAGCTCAAGGTGAGACTGGGTGCTGCCCGGCAACCTCTTTGCGGTCAGCCCGCGCACCGCGGCCGGGGACTCGTGCCACCGGTACACGATCGTCACCGCCAGCTCGGGCGGCGGGTGGGCCAGAAGGTAGGCAACGAAGTCGACGGTCTGCTCATCGGCCCACTGCAGATCATCCAGCACCAGCAGCGCCGGGCCCACGGCGGTCAGCACCTCGACCAGGCTGCGAAACACCCGGTGCCGCTCACCCACCGGGTCGTCGAGCGGTTCCGGCGCCTCGGGCAGCCACGGGACGCATTCGGGAAGCAATGGCCGCAGCGCGCCGGTCACCGGGCTCAGGCCCAGCCCGCCGATGCCATCCCCCAGGCCACGCACCGCCTCGATGACCGGCCCGAGCGGGAACGACTCGCGGATCGGCTGGCACCGGCCCACCAGGCGGACCAGCCCGGAGACCTCAGCCTGTTCCAGCAACTCCAGTACCAGCCGGGTTTTGCCAACCCCGGCCTCGCCCTCGATGGAAACCACAGCCGGCCGGGACAGGACCGCCGACACCAGCGCCGCCAGCTCGTCAGCCCGGCCGGCCAGCGTCGGCGACACCACCGGGCTCCCGCCAATGACAGCGCGCGAACCCTCGCCCGGATGCACCGGTGAGGCAGGCTGGCGAGTCACTCCGACCACCCTCTGCAGCAAACAGACCCGGCATACCGCGACAATTCAAACACGGACGCGTCGCGCCGATCTACCGCTGCCCGACCGCCAGCAGACGCCCGATCAGATGGGGATGATGGCCTCGACCCGGGTAGGCCCGCCCTTTGGTGAGTTCACGGCGAACGTCCCGTCGATGGCCGCGACCCTGGCGGCCAGGCCGGCCAGGCCCCCGCCGGGGTCGGCCGTGGCCCCGCCGCCGCCATCATCTTCTACCAGAACGCGCAGCAGCCCGCTGGCCTCGGTGATCATCACCGAGGCCCGGGCGGCGCCCGAGTGCTTGGTCACGTTGGTGATCGCCTCCGCGACCACGAAGTAGGCCACGGCTTCCACGGCCTGGTCCAGTCGCTGGCTCAGGCTGACATCGACGCGGACCGGAACGGCGCAGCTCGCGACGAGCGCGGAGAACGCCGCGTCCAGGCCTCGCTCGTCGAGCACGGACGGGTGGATCCCGCGCACCAGGCCGCGGAGGTCCTCGATCGCCGTCTTGGCCTCCTTGTGGGCCTGGTTGAGCAGCGACCGCGCCGAATCCGGGTCGCGCTCGAACCGCGCCTTGGCCAGGCCAAGCTCCAGGGCGAGCGACACCAGCTTGGGCTGGAGCCCGTCATGCAGGTCACGCTCGATCCGTCGCCGCTCGGATTCCGCGGACTCGACGGCCAGGGTCCGGGCCTCACCGAGCCGCTGGACCTCGGCGGAGAGCTGGCCACTGCGGCTGGGCCCGAGCAGCCACCGGGCCAGGGATACGTCGACCGAGGAGCCCAGCCGGGCCACCAGCGGCCACGCGAAGAGGGCGACCAGGCCGAGCATCAGATGGCCGAATCCGTTGCTGGAGCTGGTGGCGCCCGACTGGCCGAAGCTGGAGATCATCAGCGTCCAGATGGCGGACACCGCGAACAGCGACACGCCACTTACCGGGGGCCGGGCGAACTGGTAGCCGACGAACCGCCACACGACGGGCGACCGGGACCAGGCCTTCTGGCGCTGGCTGAACGACAGCTCCGACCCCGGCCCCGGCGGCGGCGGCGGGGGCTCGATGCGCACGCCCGCCATCCGCCTGATTCTGCGACGTTCCAGGCCGGCCATGCCTGCCGCGATCCGCAGGGTGAACGTCAGCACCAGCATCCCGACACCGACGATCCAGGACAGCGCGCCAGAGAGCAGGAGCGCGAAAACCAGCACGGCGAAGAACAGCGACCCGGTTACCAGCGAGAGCATCAGGTTGACGATCGCGCGCCAGGTGCGCGGCGAAACCGGCCCCAGCAGGATGGCCCAGCCGATCTGCGCCGCCCGGAGCGGCTCGGACGGGGCACGCATGAGAGGTGCCTGAGTCGCCGGCTCCTCTCCCACACCGCCACGATACGCAAAGCCGGCCACCCGCAGCGGCCGACGGTGAACCATTCGGGAACCCCGCTCCAATAACAGTTTGACCGAGACGGCCGATGGTAGAGACGAACCCGGTGAAAGGTCGATGAAAATCAGCTCTGTGCAGGCCAGCGCGGCCGCGGACGAGAAGATCTGCCGGACCGGCGGGCTGCTGGCGCCCCGGCCGCGCTGATCCAGAACACCCTGGCGTTCCCGCTCGGCCTGACCCGCGCCCACACGCCGGCCCAGAGCCCGCTGCCCGGTCATCTGCTCGCCATCCTCGGCCCGTCCGGCCATCTGGCCGCGATCATCCTGCTGGTCCTCGCTGGCCTGGCCATCGCCGCATCGCTGCTGACCCGCCCGCCCGCGGACGCGCCCGCCGCAGCGCGCCGCCTGGCCCTCGGCCTCACCCTGATGTTCGCCCTCTCCCCCGCCACCCGCTTCGGCTACTTCGCCTACCCCGCCGGCCTGTACGGCTGGCTGGCCCTCAGCGGCCAGGAGTCACTCAGACTCGGCCGCCTGCTTGATCGCGGCCAGCGTCACCGGGATCCCGCTGTGCGCGTCCCGCGTGCGGCGAGCGATCTGGGCCTCCGCCTGCGCTCCGTACCGCTCATGGAACCGGGCGATGCCGGCCGGGAGAAACTCCCACGACTCGGTTAGCCGCGTCCCGCCGTCGACCGGAGCGAAGGTGTATCCCCAGCGCACCCGGTCGCCGCCGACCGTGAAGGCGAACTCCCGGCCCGGCTCGGCCGCCACCACCTGGGAGCGGGTCTCCCAGGTCCGGTCGGACTGCTCGTTCCGGCCGGTGAACCAGGCACCCATCTGCGGGCCAGAGCCCTCGTCCCACCAGCAGGCCTTGCAGACCGGGCTCCACTCGCCCATCCGGGTCACGTCGGTGACCAGCGCGTACAGCGTCTCGGGCGAGCGCGCGATCACGATCGATTCTGAGTAGCTGAGGTTGGCCATAGGCCAAGTATCACCGGTGCCGGGCCGAGACCGCCGGAGCCACGGATGAGCCCGCCGGCGCCACCGGATAGCGTGCCGTCATGACGATCCAGAGGCGCCCGCTGGGGCGAACCGGTGCGGACGTGACCCTCCTCGGGTACGGGGCCATGGAACTGCGAGGCCAGCCCCGGGGGCCGGCGATCGACGACGAGGAGGCGGGCCGGCTCCTGGGCGCGGTCCTGGACAGCGGCATCAACCTGATCGACACGTCTATCGACTATGGCCGCAGCGAAGAACTCATCGGGCGGTACATCGGCCATCGCCGTGACGAGTACTTCCTGGCGTCGAAGTGCGGGTGTCTCCTCGAGCCACCGCCGGACGCGACGCCGCCGTATCCGCACGACTACCGTCCCGGGAATGTCCGGGCCGGGATCGAGCAGAGCCTGCGCCGGCTCGGCACCGACCGGCTGGACCTGGTGCAGGTCCACATGTCGCCCAGCCGCGCCCAGCTTGAGGCGGACCACACCGTCGAGACGATGCTTTCCCTGCGCGACGAGGGCAAGGTCCGCTTCATCGGCATGTCGGGAATCCTGCCGAACCTGCCCGACCACCTCGCAATGGATGTCTTCGAGGTTTTCCAGATCCCCTACTCGGCGGTCCAGCGCGAGCACGAGGAGCTCATCACGGCCGCGGCCGCGGCCGGTGCGGGCACGCTGATCCGGGGCGGAGCGGCGCGCGGCGCACCGGCCGAGGACAAGGCCTGGCGTCAGGGGCCGCTCGGCCTCGCCCAGGGCGAAGGCCAGCGCCGCTGGGAGTCCGCCGGCATCGACGACCTGCTCGGTGACATGAGCCGGATCGAGTTCGTGCTCCGCTTCACGCTCAGCCACCCGGACCTGTCTAGCACCATTGTGGGCACCTCCGATGCCGGCCACCTGCGCTCCAACGTGGCCATGGCCGAGAAGGGCCCGCTGCCCGCCGACCTCTACCAGGAAGCCAAGGCTCGCCTTCAGCCAGCGTCGGCCTAGCCCGCGCCCCTCCGGGACTTTCCAGAACGGGTAGTCCCGGCGCCAGTCGCCAGCACCCGGCCGGTCAAGGCCACGGGATGCTTCGCGGGCCAGTTGCACGGGCTCGCAGCGCCTCGATGGCGGTCGCCTTGCCCGCGGCGGTGAGACCGTAGCTGCCTTCGGAGCAGTCGCTGGCCGCCGTCAGCAGGCCGAGAGCCCGGCACAGGTCGCTCGTGCCCTGGATCGCCCAGCTGACGTCCTGGTCACTGGGTGGCTCACCAGTCCGGCGGACGCGGAATCCCTCCTCGTTGGCGGCTTGCTGCACCGTGTCCGCGATGTCACTGCCCGGCATCGAGTCGGTGACCAGCAGCAGGGCGAGGAACAGCTCGCCCGCGAACACGCTGAAGTCGTTCCCGCCGAGCAGGCCCGCGGCCGTGGCTCGCCACAGATGGCTGGGGTCGTCGGGAAGGCGCCGTCCCTTGGCGGTCAGCGTGAGCGTGCGGCCCGACCGGCGGGCCAGGCCAAGCCGCTGGGTGAGACGGCGCAACTGGTGCAGGTCGAACAGCTCGTCCTCGGTCCGCGGCGGGCGGGAGAGGTCCCACCCGAACCGGCTGGCGCTCTGCCGGACGAACTTCTGGCTGAGGTTGCCGGTCTGGGTGAGCATGATGCCGTCGTCCAGCTCCCCGAGCAGCCAGCGCAGCTGGGGAAGCGGGTCGGCGACGGTCCCCCCAGGCAGCTGCGCCGGGTGGAGCAGCCGGTTGGCGATCGCGGCCAGGAGCTGCCGCCGGGTTTCGCTGCGCCGCAGGTTGACCCACGTCTCGGCGCGTTCGGTGAGGATGATCTGCGCGAGCACCTGCCCCAGCAGCACGACCTGCGGGGCGTTGAGGTGGGCCCGCACGAGTTCCTGCTGCTGGGCTTTCCAGCCCCGCTCGCCGGGGACCAGGGCGCCGCTGGCCACGGCGATCTCGAGGAACTCGGCCGTCGATGACCAGGCCGCGGCCTCGTGGACCCCCATCGTCCCGCCCCACTCGAACTCCGGCAGGTCAGGCGGCGTGATGCCCGAGGCAGCGGCGATCCGGCGGAAGGCCGCCTTGCCGCAGTCGGTGCTGGTCTCATACGCGGTCAGGATCTCGCGCGTCTCCGGGGACCGGCAGATGGCCGCGTACCGCGGGAGCTGCAGCAGGTCGAGCGCCAGGGCGAGCGCCGAAGCGACCCGCAGCTTCTCATCGAAGTTGACGAACCACTTCATCGGCAGCTCATACCAGCAGAAGTCCTGGATGCGCTCCTGAGTGATCAGCGCCAGGCCCTGAT